>Ga0075475_10000393_pt1 | contig 20324 bp, 8 predicted proteins | sample DEB08_DNA_10_FD_76342 | JGI IMG/M metagenome (GOLD analysis project Ga0075475, IMG submission 76342) | Aqueous microbial communities from the Delaware River and Bay under freshwater to marine salinity gradient to study organic matter... | ecosystem: Environmental > Aquatic > Marine > Coastal ... | reverse complement strand
AGCAGAAGATGTAAATAATAATCAAGAAGCCAATGAGTTACCTGAAAATATCAATAAGTTAATTGATTTTATGAAGGAAACTGGCGGTAGTCTTGAAGATTATGTAAATCTTAATAAAGATTATAATAGCATGGAAGATATGGATCTTCTACGCGAACATTATAAACAAACAAAACCTCATCTATCAGACGATGAGATTAGCTTTTTAATTGAAGATTCTTTTTCATATGACGAAGAAATTGACGATGAACGAGATATTAAAAGAAAAAAGCTATTATTAAAAGAATCAATTGCAGAAGCTAAATCAAATCTAACAAGTTTAAAGGGTAAATATTACGATGATCTTAAGTTAAGTTCAAAGTTGACTCCAGAACAAAAAGAAGCGGTTCAGTTTTACAATGATTATAAATTAGAGCAGGACTCGAAACAAGAATTGCTACAAAAGCAAAGATCTGTATTTGAACAAAAAACAAATGAATTGTTTTCCGAAAATTTCAAAGGTTTTGAATACAAAGTAGGTAATAACAAATATAGATTTAATGTAAAAGATGTTAATACTGTTAAATCTAGCCAATCTGATATTAATACGTTAGTTAGCAAGTTTGTTAATGATAACAATGAAATATCAGATGCCACTGGTTATCACAAAGCATTATTTACAGCAATGAATGCTGATTCAATTGCAAATCATTTTTATGAGCAAGGTAAAGCAGATGCTATTAAGGAGCAAATGGCCAAATCTAAAAACATAGATATGGCACCAAGAGGTACTCATGAGGCGGTTACAACAGATTCAGGATTTAAAATTAGAGCAATTAGTGGAGATGATAGTTCTAAACTTAGAATTAAAATTAGAAAATAACTTAAAATCACACTAAAATGGGATTATTTGCAACAGGTGGATCGTTTCCTGCGGGATTAACGCCTTCACCTACTAAAACACTTTTTGCGGGTAACTACCTTACTTTTGACTCTGGTTCAGGAGGTGGTACCTTTGCACAACAATTTTTACCTGACGTATACGAAAAGGAAGTTGAGCGCTACGGAAATCGCTCTGTAGCTTCTTTCTTGCGTATGGTTGGGGCTGAAATTCCTTCTGCTTCAGATCAAGTAATTTGGTCAGAGCAAGGGCGTTTACACATCGCTTATGATGATGTTACTTTAACTGTAGCTACTAGCAGCATTGCTAAAACTGGCCATGCTGTTCGTGCGGGACAAACTATAGCTATTTCACAAGGGCTCACTACTGTTAAAGCTATTGTTACTTCAATTACTGATGCTAATAACTTTATTGCTGTTCCTTATACTGGAGGCGACCACCTAACGGATGCTGGTCTTTCTGACGGAACTGCTAGCGTATTTGTTTATGGTTCTGAATTTGCTAAAGGTTCAGCCGGTATGACTGGATCTGTAGACGCTGGTTTCCAGCAGTTTAGCAACTCGCCTATCATCATCAAAGATAAATATTCTATCTCTGGTTCTGACGCTGCTCAGATTGGATGGGTTGAAGTTACTACTGAAAACGGAGCTTCTGGCTATCTATGGTATTTAAAATCAGAGCATGAAACTCGTTTACGCTTTGAAGATTATCTTGAAATGGCAATGGTAGAAGGAGAGCTTGCTGAAGCAGGTGCTGGAGCTGATGACGCTGGATACAAAGGAACTGAAGGTCTTTTTGCTGCTATTGAAAGCCGTGGAAATATCTATCAAAACTTTAACTCTGGTAATGATGGTGGCAGTCCAGCTGCTGATCGTACAGCTTTACAAGATTTTGATGAAATTCTTAAAAATCTTGACAAGCAAGGAGCTATTGAAGAAAACATGCTTTTCTTAAATCGTGCTACTGCTCTTGCATTTGATGATATGCTAGCTGCCCAAAATTCTTACGGTACTGGCGGTACTTCTTATGGAGTATTCAACAACAGCGAGGATATGGCTCTTAACTTAGGATTCAGCGGTTTCCGTCGTGGTTCTTATGACTTCTATAAAACTGATTGGAAATACTTGAACGATGCCGCTACTCGTGGTCTTACCGAAGATATTGATGGTGTACTTGTACCTGCTGGTACCTCAACTGTATACGATCAGCAACTTGGTAAAAACATTAAGCGTCCATTTTTACACGTACGTTATCGTGCTTCTGAAGCTGACGATCGTAAAATGAAATCTTGGATCACTGGATCTGTAGGTGGAGTTTATACTTCTGATGTTGATGAAATGAACGTACACTTCTTGTCAGAAAGATGTTTGTGTGTTCAAGGAGCTAACAACTTTGTATTATTCAAGTCTGTTACTGCGTAATCAATAATGTAAGAAACGGGGCGCTTTAGGGCGTCCCTGCTCTTACTTTTTATTAATTTTATTATATTATATCATGGCTACAAAAGCAAAACAATCCACTATTTTAGAAAGCACGTGGGAAATTAAAGATAGAACATATGTTCTTAAGGGAAAAAGAAGCCCTATTACATTTACATTAGCATCAAAGCATCATGGCCGAAACCCACTTATGTGGTTTGATGAAGAAAAAGGTGTAAATAGAGAATTACGATATGCGTCAAATCAAAACTCTCCTTTCCGCGATGAGCAAGAAGGGTTTTCAACATTAAAGCATATTGTGTTTAGAAATGGAGCGTTATTTGTTCCGAAAGCTGAACAAGCATTACAAAAATTATTATCATTATATCATCCTCAGCGTAATCAAACTTATTACGAATTAGATAATGTTGCAGAGGCTAAAGATGAATTATATGATATTGAACTTGAAATTACAGCATTGAATTTAGCAAGAGATTTAGACATTGATCATGCAGAAGCTGTATTAAGAGTTGAGTCAGGGTCCGCTGTGTCTAAAATGACAACAGCTGAAATTAAAAGAGACCTATTATTATTTGCAAAACGAAGCCCCGAAACATTTATTGCATTAGTTGAAGATGACAACGTTCAACTACGCAATTTTGGAATTAAGGCAGTGGAGGCTAAAATTGTTACACTGTCAGGAGATCAACGATCATTCCATTGGGCTAGCAATAATAAAAAGCTAATGTCAGTACCTTTTGACGAAAATCCATATTCAGCGCTAGCTGCATATTTTAAAACAGACGAAGGAACTGAGGTTTATAAATCAATAGAAAAAAAATTAAAATAAACCACTGAATAGTGATAGGGTCACTTTGGTGGCCCTTATTACTATAATAAATAAAAAATATGATTAGTGTAGATACGGTATACCAAAGAGTATTGGCTATTTTAAATAAAGAAAACCGAGGATATATGACTCCTCAGGAATTTAATCTTTTAGCTAATCAAGCTCAATTAGAAGTATTTGAGCAATACTTTTATGATTTGAACCAGTTTAATAGACTAGGCGAAATTACAAATGAAGCTGCTAATATAGTAAGCAACATAAAAGAAAAAATTAATTTATTTAAAACCGTAGTTACATTAAGCAAAACTGGTAATACTTTTTCATTACCATCTAATATGTATCGTCTTGGTACAGTATATTATAATGATGCTATTGAAGTTGATGAAATTGACCAAAATGAGTATCTTTTTATAAATTCTTCTCCATTAACAAAACCAAGTACGAAAATTCCTGTATATATACGTAATGGTAATAATATAACAGTATATCCCGCAACTATATTGAGCGGTATTAAATGTACTATTATAAAAACCCCTGCAAATGTTGAATGGGCATATCAAAATGTAAACAATGTTGCATTATATGATGCATCTGCGTCACAAGATTTTGAGCTTCATGAATCAGATGAAACTGTTTTAGTTTATAAAATATTGAGTTATGCAGGATTAGTTATTAAGCAGGCAGATATAAGCCAAATAGCTGATCAAAAAGATGTAGTTAAAACTCAAAAAGAAAAATCTTAATAAATGGCTCTAGCACAATATACCCCTAAAGAATATTATAGTGGCGATAATAAAGGCTACTATCAATTTGTATCAATAGATGATATAGTAAGTAATTTTATTGTTTCACACGTAGGTGACGATAAAATTATAAAAAAGGCAAAGCGTACTGAAGTATTTTACCACGCTCAGCGAGCTATGCAAGAATTAAGCTATGATACGGTTGATAATGTAAAAGCTATAGAGGTTGAAGTGCCGCCATCATTATCTATTCCAATTCCTCATGATTTTGTAAGTTATGTTAGATTAACAGCTGTTGATAATGCTGGAATTGAAAGACCATTAAAACCTGCAGATATAACTTCTGCTCCAACTCCAATATTACAAGATAGCGATTATAATTATTTATATGACAATAATGATGAACTTTTAATTGCTACAGAATCTGAAGCTATCAAAAAATTTCAAAAAACTGATCAATATAAAGGAAATTCAATAAACCCTACTGAAGAAACTTTTTTGGAAGAAGGCTATGGATATAATGTTGATTTTGGCAAAAGATATGGTATAGACCCTCAAAGAGCAACAAAAAATGATTTATTTGTAATTGATCAAAGAAGAGGTTTAATATCTTTTAGCAATGGGGTTAAAGGTAAAATAATTATATTAAAATATGTATCTGATGGATTAAATATTGATGGTGATTCAAAAATACATAAATTTGCAGAAGAGGCAGCTTATAAATTTATAGCGCTTGCTATTATGTCTGCTAAGGCCAATATACCTGAATACCAAATCAATAGGCTTAAAAAAGAAAAGAAAGCAGCAATGCGTTCAGCTAAACTTAGATTAGCTAATTTAAATATAGAAGATTTAACTCAAATTATGCGAGGTAAATCTAAACAAATTAAACACTAAATATGTCAGAGCTTAAGCATACTTTTACGTCCGGAAGGATGGATAAAGATCGTGATGAACGACTTTTAAAAAATGGTTCATATAGAGATGCTCTAAATATACAAATATCTTCATCAGAAGGTTCAGATGTTGGGGCTATTGAGAATTTGTTAGGAAATGAAAAATTATCTAAATTAGGGTTAATTAATGCTACAACAATTGGTGCTATAGCTTATAATTTAAAAGATAAATTATATTGGTTTGTTACGTCAAATGAATTAGATGGTATTTACGAATATGATGAAAAAAATAAAGAAGTTGTTCCTATATTATTAGATACTAAAAACACAAATACTACTGTATTATCTGAAATAACAATAGATTCTAATATTGATTCAGAGTTAATATTAAGAGAATATAATGTAAGCGATTTAAAGCAAATATGTGGGATTAGTTCCTTGCCTATTATAAAAAATCAAGAAGTGTTAATTAATAATAATATAATTATTACTTCAGAAGACCCAAATATAACAATATCAATACCTAAAAATACTGTATTACAATTAGATGAAAATTCTGATGTTGTATTTAAAAATATAATATATGATGGTATTAAATATGGTAATATTGATATTAGCGCAGAAACAATATCAGCCGGTATATTAAATTTTTCTAAAAATAATTTAATAACTGGCTTAAATATTATAGATGATATTCTTTTTTGGACAGATAATCTTAATGAGCCAAGGAGAATACATATACCTACATTTAAAAAATATACTGCTTTATCGGAAGGATCAGAAACGCAAGTTGAATATATTGTAAAAAATTTAGAAACAAAAGAGTCCTATAAAGATAAAAGACCATTACAAGAGCATGATTTAACTGTAATACGTAAATATCCGCTGTCAGCGCCAGTGATGGAATTATATGATTCAATAACTGATGGTGTGGTTAATATACAGGAATCTATTAATTTATCTAATTATGAAATTGGCGATGTTATAGAAATAAAAAATAGATCAATAAACCCATCTTGGAAAGTTGGTGACTTTGTTAATATAACATCTTTAAATGGGCAAACAAATTTAACGGCCAGTGTTAAAAGTATTACTGATGATATTGCCCTAAGTAAATTGATAGAATTATCTATAACAACTATAGATGGTGATATTATTGATTCAACAGAGCAATATTTAATAGAGCTAAAACAAAAGAAAGCTTTATACGAGCTAAATTTTGTAAGATTTGCATATAGATGGAAATATAAAAATGGTGAATATTCTGTTTTTTCACCATTTACAGAGCCTGCTTTTATGTCTAGTTTATTTAGATATGACGGCAAAGAGGCTTTTAATTATGGCATGATTAATAAGTTACAAAGAATTAAACTTATTGATTTTGACAAAGGAGATGATACTGTTGAAGAAATAGATATTTTATTAAAAGAAGGCCGCAATCAAAATATATATACATTAAAAACTGTAAAAAAATTAGATTTTGATGGAACATTTGAAATAACAAAAGAGCAAATTCATTCTATTATTCCTAATGATCAATTATTTAGACAATGGGATAATGTTCCTAAACGCGCTAAAGCACAAGACGTAACTGCTAATAGAATTATATATGGTAATTATTATCAAAATTATAATGTTTATTCAGATCCTGAATTTGAAATTTCATTAACAGGAAGAAAAGATAGTTATAAAAGAACAATAAAATCAGATAGAACATACCAACTTGGGGTTGTTTATATGGACGAATATGGTCGCCAAACACCTGTTTTATCTAATGATTCCGCTACATACAAAATAGATAAATCAAATTCTATTGCTAAAAATAAATTTCAAATTAAACTTAATAACCAACCGCCTGCTTGGGCAACACATTTTAAATATTTTGTAAAAGATACCTCTGGTGAATATTATAATTTAGCAGCTGATAAATTTTATCAAGATACTGAAAATGGATTTACTTATATATCTTTCCCATCGTCTGATAGAAATAAAATAACAGCAGATAATTATTTAATATTAAAGAAAAAGCATGGATCCAACGATCCTATATTAGATAATGATAATAGATATAAAATAATTGATATATTTGCAGATCCCCCCGAATTTATAACTAACCGCAAAAGAAATATATATTCAATAGGTGATATTATTTTTACAGATGATTATTCTGGTGCGGGTGGCGGAGCCGCTATAATCAATAGAGAACAAATTGGGGCTGCCGGTGGTGCGCCTTACCAAGACTACGCTGTTTTTCAAATGAAAAAGGCTGTTGATGGCCAAAATGGCGGAAATGGTGTTCCATTAGCTGACGCTAATGAATTAAAGCCCGGTAGATTTATTCAATTTACTTTCCAAGATAAGTCTTCAAAAACATACGAAATAAAATCTGTTCAGCAACATCCATCTGGAAGTAATGAAGTTAAAGTAACAGTAACAGAGCCATTTGGCGAAGATATTAATATTATATACTCTAAAGTTGCCCCATATAATTTAGGGAATGATGGAGATAATTTAGGCATTAGTATTAATATATTAGAAACATATTCTGCTGCGGGAGATAAGGAATTTGATGGAAGATTTTTTGTTAAATTAAAAACTAATAGCACACTTACTGATTCTATTATAAAAGAAGCTGTTGGGGGCAAATCTTATTTAGCTAAAATTGGTATACCTTTAAATGGTATATACCCAAGAGAATATGACAGCTATAGAAATGATAATAATTATAAAAACTCAGCTAGATATAAACCTAGAGCACTTACAGACCCCCCAAACCATTTTATAGTATCAGACGGCGGCTCAACTACTAATGGCTCTACGCCTGAAACAGGTAAATATACTGTATTTGGAAATTTAAAATATAATATTACACTAGAGCAATCTACGCATAGGAATGACGCTGATTTTGAACAACGTATAAAACAAATTAAAGTTGGTGATTTTGTTAGATTTAAAAATGATGATGGTACATTACACCATGACACTATTTATGAAATAGGAGCTGTAAAAACACATACTAAAACAGGGCAAAAACAAGGTAATACTGGCAGGCGTGATATTAAATGTATTTCATTACATTTTATAAATGAAAATGGCGAATTTAAAGAACTTGACAAAGCTGTATGTACAAGAAATCAAAATACTACAGGTAATGAGCCTATAATGGAAATTCTTCAAGAATTAAATGAAGAAAATATTTTAATTAAAGATCCTGCAATATTTGAAACAGAACCTATTGAGCAAAAAACAGAGCTTGATATATATTATGAAACTGAAAAAGCATTTCCAAAATCGCTGCACGGGCAGACTCAAGAAATAGAATGGTATAATGCTATTTCATTTGGCAATGGGGTGGAATCAAATCGTATTAGAGATGACTTTAATGCAATATTTATTGATAATGGAGTTAAAGCATCAACAGTATTAGCTGAGCCATTTAAAGAAGAGCATAAATTTAATGGATTAATTTGGTCGGGCATTATTAATTCAAGATCAGGAACAAACCAATCTAACCAGTTTAATATGGCTAATGCCATCACTAAAGATCTTCTTCCTTCTTATGGTAGCATACAAAAACTATTTGCAAGAGATTCCGATTTAGTAATATATTGTGAAGATAAAGTTGTTAGAGCATTAGCCGATAAAAATATACTTTATAATGCTGATGGCAGCGCTAATATTATTGCTAGCAATAAGGTTATTGGCGATATTGTTCCTTTTGCTGGTGAATATGGTATATCTACAAATCCGGAGTCTTTTTGTTTTTATGGATTTAGGGCATATTGTACAGACGCCAAAAGGGGTGTAGTATTAAGACTTTCAGGAGGAGTTGGGGGTGGAGATGGTTTAACACCTATTTCCAAAGCCGATATGAATGACTTTTTTAGAGATAGATTATTTTCTAATACAGGCTATTTAATAGGATCTTATGATAATAGAAATTCATTATATAATATATCATTTGAAAACTTAGACACTGTATGTTTTTCTGAAAATGTTCAAGGGTGGGTATCAAGAAAATCATTTATACCTGAATGGGCTATATCATTAAATGATAAATATTATACTTATAGAAATGGGGAATTATGGATACATGATTCGCCTGCTTCTAGCAGAAATAATTTTTATAATATCCAATACACTAGTAAGATAGAATTTGATATTAATGATGATCCTTCAACAATTAAAAAATATAAAACTATTAGCTATGAAGGAACCTCAGGGTGGGTTGCAGATGTTAGTACTGACCAACAAAAAAGCAGTCAAATTACTTTTATAGATAAGGAAAATAAATATTTTGCTAATATAAAAGGTGAAGATAAGACATTAGCTAATATAGATGTTAAAAATATGTCCGTTCAAGGGATTGGTCGATCAGTAAGAAAACCTGGAGAGGATGATTATTTAGATCAATTAGGTGATGTTTCAAACACAACCGCAACATTTAAATTAATATTAAGTACTTCAAACGCTGGTGTAGCAAATATTACTAAAACACAAGCTCCTGGAACAGCCATATCAACTATTAAGTTTATTATATACCCTAATAATGGATATGAAATAAAAGCATCAAATTTTTATCATAAAGATATTACATTTATACAGAATGGTAAAAATATTGAAGCAATATTAAATTTTAATTCGGTACAACCAAATATTGATACAACATATTCTTACAATGTTGATGGCAAAGCCACAAAAACACCAATAACTGTTTCAGGAAGTTTTACAATATTAGGTTTTAATTATATCATAGATACACCAAAAACAGGTACATTTACAGTTACTGGAGCATACGGCACCGAACAAATAATATCTGAAAGAATAGTTAATGCTGATTTAGGTTATTTTATAGAAAATAAAAATATAACCGTAAATAATTCTACTATTAGAATTAAAAAAATAAAGTTATCCAGCACTAGATTTAAAATAATAGAATCTATATTTATTCCTAAAAATAATACAACATTAAATTATCAAATTTCTATTACTCCAACGGAAGAACCTGTTGTTAATCCTATTTTAATATCAAAGCATATAGACACTAATGATTTATCAAATAATGAAGAAACCAGAGATTTAACATTATTTGGTGAGCCTAATGCTAGTTTTAAATTAGATTTGGCTGATAGCTCTAATAGTATATATAATGTTACTAAAACTTTTGATTCAACTGGGCAAATTATATTGCCATTAATATTTCCTGCTGGCAATATTGCTGAAACATATACTATAAAAATAGATACTTTAGCTGGCACTAATTTTGGAGATGATTTTGGAAGTAATACAATAATAATAGATAGAACTGTAAGAGAAAGAAAAAAAGTAATATTTTCTATTTTATATTCATCAACTATAACTGAAAATTTTGTTTTAGAAGATTATAAAGGTGAATCATTTTCTAATGAAAATTTTGATTTTACATTAACTTTGCCTGCAGGCTCATATGTTGTTGTTAAGAATCCATTAAATAGTGATGTTGTATATGGTATAAATGAAAATGGAGCTAGCGTAACAATTGAAGATTTTTCTTTTGATGCAGTAAATACAAATGAATTAACAATCAGTGGATTTTTAAATATTAATGAATTAATTGCTGATGAAATTTATACATTAGATATTTCTTCTTTAATTGGTGAAAATATAACAACAACATTTGATGTTTCAATAGTAGATAAAAATGGGGCGTCAACTGGTAATTTTACCGCAGCATCCACAACATATACTGTTTCCGGGGGTGCTGGTTCAATTGTAACCCCGAGCGATACATATCATTATTTTCAGTTAACACCATCAGCTGGCTATTTATTTCCAGATACATTAGATGCTGACGATTTTGAAATATTAGATTCTACTAATGCAAGTGTTTTAAGTACATATGCTGCTAACGGCGAATTATTATTAAAAAGAATTGGTAATAATATTTCAATTGGGTTTAAAACAATATCATTTACGCAACCTGATATAGCAAGCACATTTACAATATATCCAAAACCAGGCACAATAACTGATGCAATTCCAGTAGGAAATACAGTTGGTACATTGGGAGTTAATATTAATATAGAAAGTTATATTGATGGGCTTCCATTCCCATTAGTTTCTTTTGGAAATTTATCACCTTATACTTTTAGTAAAAGTTACAGTAATTTTGATGGCGCTACTATACAATTATTTCAAGCTAAAATTAATGTTAAAAGTGACCAAGCAAAAGCTATAATTGATGCGTCACAATTTTCTGATACAAATTTATTTAATTTTAATTCTAAAAATATTGAATTAACATTAGCTAGTGCTGGAACATACCCTTTAGCTGCAAGTTCAACACCAGGTAGTAATGTTACTATTACCGGACCATACGAATATAATATATCAACATTTGAATTAACAATTAATTTTTTAATAGATATTTCTTCTTTGGGTGCGCCATTAACAGTTAATTTAAAAGGAGTGGCTGCTATAAACTTAAGAAGTGATAAATATTACTATGATGGCACTTTATATGATAAATATAGTTTAGTATCAATAAAAGAGGCTGGATGCGATGAAATAAAAAATAGTAATTTACAATGGTCAACTTTAGATGCTAATGATAATGTATATCCAAAATATTGGATTGAAGACCCAAACGCGATAACAACTGATCATCCAATTAGTCAAAATTTAAGGGATGGTATTATTTTATATAAACAAGAAAATAGCTCTATTGTAAAACCTGGTGTAAAATTACGAAGTATCTCTGCTATAATAGAAAAAGGATTTTTATCATTATTTTCTACAGGATTAACAGCTAAAATATCAAAAGGCAAAGAATGCAATATTGTTCCAGATGACAATAATGATGGCGATGCACCACAATTTATACCAAGATTTGAAATTGGCGGGCAATATAGTGGTGATATGTCTATTATACATCAGCAAAATTTTTATAACGATATTGCTGAAACAGAAATGGAATTAATTAATGAAGCATATAAGGATCAAGAAATCACATTAACAGGTACATTTAAAACACAAAAATTATATGAGTACGGCGAGAGCCTAGAAAGGACACCTACAAATAAAAACCATTCACCACATATGGTTGATACTAAATCGCCGGATATGGTTTTTTCGTCTTCGGGCAATGCGTCTGATACATGGATGTTTGAAAAAATTGCAGACTCTACAATGAATGTTGACGGTCCAGCCAATTATAAATATGTAAAAAAACAGCTAGAAGAAGAGGCCGGCCTAACTGGATTAGCCGCTGAACCTTTACAAGGAGTGGATGAATTAATTTATGATAAATTTGGCAAAGGTACCTGGAAGAAAAAAATTCTATTTGACAGTAATGGAAAAGCAAAATTTAAAGTTTGGGCTTATCGTGGCGCTAGAGCTTATAGAGTACATTTAACTATTAACGGAGCATATTCAAAACGTTATTGGGAAGAATATGATTTTTATATTACTTATAAAAATATGTCGGCAGCAGAAGCGCACGAAGCCGCATGGCGCAATGTTGGAAATGTGGGTTTTGATGCGTTGCAAGCAGATGGTAATTTATTTTTAAATGTTATAAGTATGGTTCGCTATAAGGTAAGCGCAGAAGCTACTAGAAAACAGGCATCTTATGGTTTATATCAAGATTATACAATATTGCCTTGGGATATAGATGTAAGCCGAATAAGACAAGGTGAAAGATGGATTGAAGTTGCAGACAATGGCGGATTTTTTGCTTCTCAATTCCAGGCATTATCATTAGGTTATAGATCCGATGGAGCGGGCGCAAATGATCAGTCAACGATTTATAATGGACAAGTTATTATACATAAAGATTATACAAATGACCCAACTCATGAAGGTTATATGGTGCTACAAAAATATTGTGATCCCAACTTAGTTTATCCGTGGTCACATGGGTTTGCAGATTATCCATTAGACGCAGAAATTTCAGTATGGAACCCTTATATTCCCAACGTAAATAAATATAATGTTGGCTTTGGCAATCAAACAAATGATTTTGGTGGTTATGCAAAAATTAAAAATAAATATAAAACAGATATTGAACTAAAAAGATCAGAATTATATGGTAGTGATGGAGAATCGGCAAGAGACGGATATAATGATTATACAATAGTTAGCAGTTCTGATAAAATAGCTGAGTCTTATATAGAATATTATTTAAGCCAAACCGCGGCCCCTTACGGCAGAGATTAATTTTAAAATTAATAAATATAATGGCAAACTTAACAATAAACTTTAACGAAAAATTAAATACGTCTTTACAACCAGGTGATATTGTTTTCTTTTTAAAAAATGACAATATACAAGAATTAGGAGAATGTGTTTCAGTTGCGTCAGATAGGCTTAGTCTTGTTGTAGACGTAAGCCCAACAACACCAAGACCCGTGATAGGAGATTACTTTATGTTTGCCAAAAATAATGTAATAAATAGTAATGGACTCATTGGCTATCATGCTAATGTAGTTATGGAAAACACAAATATAGATTTTGTAGAACTTTACGCTGTAAACTCAGAAGCGGTTTTCAGCAGTAACTAAAAATAAAATATTATGGCAGACCCAATATCAGGCGCTATACAAGGAGTTGGACAGATTGTTGGCTCATTAGTCGGTGGAAGAGCTAGAAGAAGAGAGGAAAGAGCCGCAAAAGCTGAATTGGCACAGCGTAGATCAGAATATGAAACATTTGAGTTTAAAGATCCCACTGCTCAAATGACAAATCCTTTTGAGGATTTAACTGTTAATCAACAGCAAGCACAATTTGAGGCCCAACAGCAACAACAAGGTTTAGCTAGCACATTATCTGGAATGCAAGCTGCAGCGGGCGGATCAGGAATTGCTGCACTTGCTCAAGCAATGGCTGGGCAGCAAGCGCAAAATCTTCAGGCTGCTTCAGCTAGTATTGGGCAGCAAGAAGCCGCTAATCAAATGGCAGCTGCTCAAGGTCAACAAAATTTACAAGCAGCAAGAGCAGAGGGTGCCGCTCAAAAACAAGCAGCAGAATTTGGAAGAACTGAAACATTGTTTGGTATGGCTCAACAAAGGAAAGCCGCCGCTACTGCGGCTAGACAAAAAGCTACTCAAGATTTAATTGGTGGTATTACAAAAGTTGCGGGGTCTGTCGCGCAAGTTGCTACTGGAGCACCGCCAATACCAACCAAACCCGAATAAATAAAATAATTTAATATGGCTAATATTGCATTAATAAGAGGTGCGGCAATGGCTGCTCCACAATATACATCTTGGAAAGACGCAATACAGGAAGGTCTTAAAGATTATAAAGATTTTCGTAACGCACAAGCTATTAGGTTTGAACGTGAGCGTGTTGCTTACCAAAAAGCTATGCAGGCCCGCAATAAGGAACTTACGGAAGATTTTAAAAATATAACTAATTTTGATCCTGCTGGGGCCCCAAATGAATATAGACCATATTTTACCCAAAAATTAGCAATGTATCGCCAAATGTATGCTGATACTGCTAAAAAATATGCGGGTAGCCCGGAAAAAAATGTGTACCTTAATGATATAAATCTTAAAATAGCTTCATTAAAAGATTTAATGAATACAGCTAAGCAGGCAAAGCTTGATTATGTAGATAGAGAAAGAACAATAAGAGATGATGGAAAAGGTGGAACGGTAGCTATGCCTTCTACAAATAGCAAGGCAAATGATTCTTTTACTATGCAACTTGATTTACTCAGGGCTAAAGGTGATTTTAAAGTAATGGATGATGAAAATGAAAATCCTGTTGCTGTTTTTAATGCAAATCAATTTGATGGAGATATTGTTGCAAATTTCGCAGATAAATTTGATAAAGAAAGTGGCAATTTAATTATACCTGTTTCAGATTTATATTCTGAATATATGCCATTCCAAACTCAAACAAAAAGATATACAGATGCAATGAAAGAGGTGCATGATAAAATTATACCTAATCTTGCAAAAGAAAGATTTGATAGAACTTTTGTTGATGAAAAAGTTAACGGCGTGTTAGATAACATGAACCTAACCGATGAAGAAAAATTATCTATTGCTGTTGATGAGCTTGGCTTTGAAACAGAGGAGTTTGCTGGCGGTATTTCTTTATATAAAAAAGATAAAGAGGGTAATATTGTAACTATTGAAGACAAAAATAATAACGGTGTTTATGATGAATTAGATGAATTTATTAAAAATTCATTTAAAGCTGGTGTTGAGGATGTATGGAATAGATATAATGCACACTATGCTAAAAAAGATAATGTTGATGATAGTGGATTAACTCAAACCCAAAAATATAATGAACAAAAAGCTGCCGAAAGAGGAGATATGCTTATTAAAAAATTAAATGAGGGTGTTCAATCTTTTATAACTTCTATCTCACCTTCAACAGAATTTAAGGATGCTAATGGAGTAGTTACTCTTTTAGGCAGAGATGATGACGGTAATATAGTTGAAGGACAAAAATACAATACAAATACTATTGAAGGAAGAGAAGCATTTTTAAATGATTTTGCTAGAGCTAAATACGGGTCTGATGCGCAGTTTGATTTAATTCAAGATTACATTGGAAAAACCCTTAAAAATACAATGGTTGAAAAGACGGGACCAGGGGTAGCTGTGTCTACTATTACTCCACCACATTTAAGATAATAAAAAATAATTTAATATGTTTGAATTAGACGGTGAACAATTTAATTTAGCAACAGTAGAGGGTTGGGCTAAAGAAGATAATAAAACTCTTGATCAATATATAAAAGCTTATAATATAAAAGATTTAAGAGAGGGAAAGACAACTCCTCCACAGGAAGAGCAGGGTGCAACTGCGGAGGTAATGGCTGCGCCCGAAATACAACCAACCGTTACGGATTCCAAGCAGGAAGATATTTCTTTGGTATTACCAGAACAACCTAAAACTGGTACATTAGCACAAACTGAATTTATTCCTAAACCTATATCAAAAGAAAGAGAAGAGGAAATACTTTTAGAATATGACAAAATTTCTAATATAAATATAGAGCAAGAGGCCGCAAATAAAAAACAATCTAAATTAAAGCGTTTTAAACAAGGTAAATTTAAACTTGAAGAAAAAGAAGAATTTGATTATTGGAAAAGTTCTAATGGTAAATTATTTGAAGAGTCCGAAACTTTGTCTGAAGAAGAGATTGAAAATAGAAAACAAGCTAACCAAACTGTTTTTTTAAATAAGATACCTGCTTATGAAAGACAAGAAATATTTGCTAAAAATAAAAAAGTTCTTGAAGAACAAATTAATTTTGTAAATAAATCTACTGAAAAAAGAAATAATCTTGTTTTACAGTATAATGATATTGAAAATACAGATATAAAAACTTTTGAAGATTTTATTTATAGAAGAAATTTAATAAATCAAATAAAATTTCAAGATATTGAAAGAAGAAGAGCCTTATCTAATTTAAATAGAACTGCTGATTTAGTTGATGATTTTAAAAGAAGTTATTCTTTTTATGATATAGCAGAGCAATCTTTTAAAACAATTGGTACTGATCTTGCTATTGGGGCAATGAGTACTATAGATATGTTGAAGACCGAAGAAGGGCAAAAAGCTTCTTATTTAAATGACTTAATAGATTATAGGGAAGGATTGCAGCAGTTTGCAGAAGAAAATTTAGCAAAGCCTATAAGCATTGAAAATGTAAATAGTTTAGATAAAGCTTTTGTTTGGGGTACCCATGCTTTAGCCAATCAATTGCCTACATTGGCTATGGCTTTTACAGGGCAAGCAGCACTACCACTATTTTTTGCAACAGGATATGGTTCAAAAATGTCTGATTTTGAATTAGGAGCAAGAAAAGCAAAAAAAGAATTACCTTTATTGCAAGCAGCCTTAGAATCAGAACAAGATATTGAAAAAAGAAAAGAAATACAAAAAAATATTGATTACAATTCCCGTTATTTAAATGTAAGCGATGGTATAAAAGTATTAACAGCTATAGCTCATGGCGGGGCAGAAGCTATATTTGAAGGTTTAACAACATTAAAATTAGTAGGTGATCTTCAAAATATTGGTGATAATATATTAAAAGCCGGGGGTAGTAGAAAAGCTATTTATAATGCTTTTAAAGCGGCCCCAATGTCTATTGGTTTAGAAAGTCTTGGTGAAAGTGCCACGCAAATAACTCAAAACGCTGCTGATATATTAATATTTGGTGACGATAAAAGTCTTTTAGAAAATGTTCCTGAAGCTGCAGCTCAAGGGGCTTTGTTTGGTTCTGGTTTTGCTATTCCAAATCTAGGTACAGCTATAAATGCGGGTATTCAATCTACAATATCTACTAGAAGCGATAATGCAAAAATAAAAAAGAAGTTAAAAGAAATTAATGATTTAACTTTTGAATTACAATCAAATGGTCAATTAGCTCCTGAAGATAAAAAAGAACTTCAAAAAAATATACAACAAAAAATTAGCGAAGTTGTAAAGACAACTGATATAACAAGGGCTAGATTCCAACGTTTATCATATGAACAGCAACAAGAAGTATTTGATTTAGAAAGACAGATAGGCAATTCTATAGAAAGATGGAAAGATATAGGTGCATCAAATATGAATGAAAGCACTAAGAATTCTTTGCGTGAAGAAATAAAAAATGAAATACAAACTGCGCAAGATAAAAAACAATCTTTATTAGAAAGTGGAGATGCTAGATTAAAAGAGTTAGAAACAATATCAACTGAAAAACTTTTAGTAGCTGGAGATATTGAACAATCTAAACAACAATATTTAAGATGGAAACAAGGCATAGAAACATTTATTAAAAAATACAATTTACCTATTGAAATTTCTATTGAAAATTTAACCGAAGAACAACTTGAACAATATGGCGCTATTGGGGGTAGCTATTTAAATAAAAAAATTACTATTTATGAAAATATAGCTCCTTTTATAAATCCATCAACTCCATTACATGAATTAACCCATGCGATGCTTGAAACTTTTGGGTTATCAAAGAAAAATTTTGATAAATTAGAAGAGTCATTTAAAGCTTTACTTGAGTTTAAAAAAGCAAATGGTATAATTACTGATAAGCAATATAACAATACTATAGCTAAATACGAGCTTTATCAAAAAGATAAAAAAACAAAAAAAGATGCATCAGAAGAACTTTTAACAAGTTTTGTAGATGCTATTTCAGAAAATGCTTTAGATAAAAAGGATGTTTCGTTTTTAACAAAAATTGGGCAAGCAATAAAAGACATTATAGCTTCTAAAACATCTAAAATAGAAGCAGAAAATTTTGATCTTAATACAGCAGAAGGTGTTTATAATTTTTTAACACAATTTACTGAGAGCGTAGCACAAGGTAAAAGACTTAAAAAAATGATAGGGGTTGAAATTCCCGAAGAAGTTCAAAAAGAAACAAAAGCATTTTCTAAATCTATTTTTGGTGATAATATTCAGCAAATATTTGATAAAAAAGGTAAAGATGGGGCTTTTGAAATAATTGAAGCATATAAACCATTAACTACTAAACTTACAAATAAATATAGAGATGTACCTGGTTTTGATTTTGAATTACTTCAAAGTGAAATTGAAATAGGTAAACGTGGTTTATTAGATCTTATTAATGCATATGATCCATCTAAAGGAGCTACTTTAAATACCTATATACAAGGGCAGCTAGCTAATAGATCTATTGAAGCAGCCAATCGTATATTAGATACTGAATTTAAATTAGATGTTACGGAAGCTAAAGGCGTTACAGATACTGTAACAGCAGAAGAAATAATAGAAATTGAAGAAGCTGCGATTGCTGATGAAATAAAAAGTTTACGAAAAGAAATTGGGTTGCCTGAAGAACTTATAAACACAGTTAAAAACGCTGTTATTAAAACATTTGGGACTAAATTACCAAACCCCCAAGATCCTAAGTTTAGACTGGAACTTCAAAGAAGATTTAGAACAGAACTTAAAAAGCCTATGGCTAAGTTTGTAGGCAAACAAGCTGATTATGAATCTTTTTTACGTGATAACTTTCAATCCATATATAATAAGCTACCTCAATCTTTAATTAATAGAAGATTTAAAGATTTTGCAGAACCAGTTTTAGATGAAAATGGCAAGCAATTGCGCGAGCGTACTGCAGAGGGAAATAAAGTATTTACTAAAAAGAAAATAAGCAAAGCTGAATTTATAAAATACTTTTTAGGCTCAGACGTTGGAAGATCAACACAGGGCACTAGAAAAACAGCTATTGTTGAAGCAGTTGCAGAAGAGATTGCATTTGATGCTACAATGGAAGTATTAAATGACCCTGAGGTTATTCAAAAATACCAAGATATAGCTAAAATAACAGGTGAGGTATTACCGGAAAATTTTAAATCATTAATAGCTAAGCAAGTTGATAGGGGTGAAAACTTTAAATTTTCTAAAAGCTTAATTAATGAAGCTAATGTTAAATATAGTTTAACAGAACAAGAATTAGGTAGAATTTTATTTGAAAATACTATGACTGAACTGGCTAATGAATTTCCAGAATTAGCTGATTCAATAAATAATGAAAATTTTAAAAAATCATATCCTAAAGTATTTTATACTATAGTTGTTCCAGCTTTTGAAAAAGCTATAAATAAATCTATAGCAGAAGGAAGCCTTCAACAAGCAGAGCAAGTGGTTATTAGTTTTATTAAAACTTTTTCTAGGGGAACAAGGAGTTTTTCAACTAAAAAAGGTGAATTAAATTTAACTACAAATAAAGCATTATGGGACAATGTAATATATCCTGTAATAAAAGGAACAGGACTTAGCTCTAAGAAAAAGTTTAATTTATTAAAATCAGGCAAAAGATCATATATCAGATATGGTGAAAGCCCTGTAATTACATTAATAGACGTAACAAATAAAAATACTAGAAATGATATTTTATCAGGAATAATATCAAAAGAAGAAGTAAATGTTCAAAATAGAGCAGCTTTAAATGAATTAAAAAATATTATATTTAACATAGGAAATATGCATCCTGGCCTTGCTTTGTCTATTATAAAAGTCAATCAAAAGGATCAAAGAACTTTATTTAGAAATGCAGCTATGTTAAATCGTATTGTCCAAAATTATAGCGGTGATACAGTTTACGAACATAATCCACCTGTACAGTATGTATTTAATGAAATAGTTAATTATCTTTCAAATCCTACTAAAAATAAAAAAGAAAGTTTAATTAATCTTTTAAATACTATGGAAGCAAATCTTGTTCCTAAAGATTTTGCTGAAATTGTAGATAAAAAATTTAAAGATATAATGCCTTCTGACGGGTCATTTAGATATGATGAAGCTTTAGCACAAACAAATTATACTTTTGATGAAGGAAATTTTAAATTTTCTAAATCATTAAATCGCGAGTTTAATGAAGATATACTTCAAAAGTCTACGGGTATAAAGTGGACTGAAACTTTTTCTCCAGTTAAAGCTAAATTAATGGGCAAAGGTAAAGGTAAAAAGTTTTTTATTCCTTATTCTGCTGACGATTTTGTAGGTTTGCTATACACAACTTTGGCTAGCGGTAAAGCAGGTGATGCTCAA
>Ga0075475_10000389_pt1 | contig 20376 bp, 24 predicted proteins | sample DEB08_DNA_10_FD_76342 | JGI IMG/M metagenome (GOLD analysis project Ga0075475, IMG submission 76342) | Aqueous microbial communities from the Delaware River and Bay under freshwater to marine salinity gradient to study organic matter... | ecosystem: Environmental > Aquatic > Marine > Coastal ... | reverse complement strand
ATGCCAGATCGTCGCAAACCACCAGCGTTATTTGACGAAGAACAAAAGAAAAACTTCGTACACGAACAAGATTACGAGTATTCTCGTGATACCTACTACGAACTAATTGAAAAGGGTCGTGAATCACTGGATCTTATGATCGAGGTGGCGCGTGAGTCAGAGCACCCACGTGCGTTTGAAGTGCTATCCAACATGATCAAAGGGATCGCAGATGTCAACGACAAGTTGATGGATCTCAACAAGAAACAGAAAGAGCTTCAAAAAGAAGACAAACCTGCCGAAACAACTACTAATAATAATCTATTTGTCGGGTCTACTACAGAATTGCAGCGTATGCTGATGGGTGATGAGAAAGTCATAGACCAAGACGAAGATGAGTAGTTATACAAAGAATTCCTATCTAGGTAATCCGTTAGTTAAGAAAGATGGTGTCGCAGAAGAGTGGGACGCCAAGAAACTGCGCGAGTATAAGAAATGCATGAAAGACCCCGCATACTTCTGTCGCAAGTATGTGAAAGTCGTACATCTTGATAAAGGTCTGGTGCCGTTCAAGCTCTATCCGTATCAGGAGGAGATGTTTAAACACTTTAACGACCACCGATTCAACATCGTATTGGCCTGTCGTCAGTCAGGTAAGTCGATTAGTTCGGTGGGATATTTGCTGTGGTATGCGCTCTTTCACCCAGAGAAGACTATTGCAATCCTTGCGAACAAGGGTATGACTGCACGTGAGATGTTGGCACGGGTCACACTCATGTTGGAGAATCTTCCGTTCTTCCTACAGCCTGGCTGTAAGGCGCTGAACAAGGGGTCACTAGAATTCTCCAACAACTCTCGCATTATCGCTGCGGCGACATCTGGTTCATCTATTCGTGGTATGTCGGTCAACTTACTGTTCCTAGATGAGTTTGCGTTCGTTGAAAATGCGGCAGAGTTCTATACGTCAACCTATCCAGTAATCTCATCGGGTAAAGACACAAAAGTTATCATAACAAGTACTGCGAACGGTATCGGTAATACCTACCATAAGATCTGGGAAGGTGCGGTGCAAGGAGTGAACGAATACAAACCGTTCCGTGTGGACTGGTGGGATGTTCCGGGCCGGGATGAGAAGTGGAAAGAACAGACGATCGCAAACACTTCTAGTTTACAGTTTGATCAAGAATTTGGCAACACTTTTTTTGGCACGGGTAATACGTTGATTGAAGGTCAGGTGCTTTTAGACCTACGGGCGCGTGAACCACTGCGAAGATTAGAAGGTGGAGATCTTTTAGTTTATGAAGAGACTAAAGAGAATCACCAATATATCATGACCGTCGATGTCTGTCAAGGGCGTGGCCAAGATTATTCCACATTTAATATTATCGATGTTACTCAACAACCGTTTAAACAGGTCTGTGTGTATCGCAACAATAAAATATCCCCAATACTCTTCCCTAATATCATTTATAAGTATGCGACTCTGTATAACGAGGCATACACGGTCATCGAGAACAACGATCAGGGTATGGTCGTCTGTGTGGGACTGTATCAGGATCTAGAGTACGAGAACATTCACCTTGAGTCCGCGATTAAAGCTGATGCGATCGGTATTCGTATGGACCGCAAGGTGAAACGCATCGGGTGTTCTGCTATTAAAGACATTATCGAGAATCATAAACTGGAGATCGTCGATGAAAACACGATCATGGAGATATCTACGTTTGTGTCAAAAGGTCAGTCGTTCGAGGCCAGTGATGGTAATCACGACGACTTGATGATGAATCTCGTAATGTTTGGATACTTTGTTGGAACACAGTCATTCGGTAATGTTGCAGATGTGAATATTAAACAAATGCTCTTTGATCAACGCATGAAAGAGATTGAGGACGATGTTCCTCCGTTTGGCATCATAGACGACGGAAATCATTATGTGCCGCCAGCAGAACCCTATGACCCATACAGTATGAGTTGGGCAAAATATGACCCCGAAGACTGGTAAAATTAGTGTTATTATAAATAGTTACATTGAAATAATTACTCCGTATTATGACAACTTATTATACCTTAACAAAAGGAAACTATTATGGCTCTTAAATTTTCAGAGTCACCAGCAGTAACTGTTCGTGAGATTGACCTAACTGGAGTTGTTCCATCGGTCACATCTACTACGGGCGCTTTTGTCGGTGACTTCAACTGGGGCCCTGTAAACACGCCTGTTCTTGTCGGTACAGAATCAGAACTCGCGTCCACTTTCGGGTCTCCTCTAGCGGGAGATGCATACGCAGGCGACTTTTTGTCTGTCGCGCATTTTCTAAAATATTCTTCAAGCGCATTCGTTGTTCGTGCACCTAAGTCAGGTTCTGCTACTGCGGCTGCATCACCATTCTCTGCAAAGTATCCAGGCGTATTGGGCAACACACTATCTGCTGATGTGTGTGATGCTTCTACTTGGGAAACTCTTGATTCGGACGGATCTGTTGTTTCTTCTTGGTCCTACCAGTCACTATTCTCTTCTGCTCCAGAAGGCGATGAACTACACATAGTAGTTCTATCAGGAAGCGATGTTGTCGATACTTTCGCGTATGTTTCAACAGATCCATCTGCGAAACTAGACAACGGTTCAACCAACTTCGTCACTGAAGTTGTCACTTCAGGTTCATCGTGGGTAGATTTGTCAGGCGTTCCAAGCGCTGGCACATATAATCTAACAGGTGGCTTGGACGGAACTACACCAAGTTATGTTGCGGCATACGGTGTGTTCGGTGATAAGGACACTATCCAGATCGACTTTTTGGTTCCACCGGCGGGTGGTCAAGGTGATGCTGTCACAATCCAACAAGAATTGGTCAGTATTGCAGAAGCACGTAAAGATTGTATCGCAGTTGTTTCACCAGCATATTCTGGTACGTTGACTGTAGATGCAATGTTGGCACACGTAGCATCTCTAGCGCAGAACTCATCATATCTAGTTGTCGATGGCAACTGGTTGAAGGTCTACGATAAGTACAACGATAAGTACGAGAACATTCCGGCGGCATCATCAACTGCAGGTATCATGGCTGCAGGTGACGTAACAGATGCACCTTGGTTCTCACCAGCAGGTTCACGTCGTGGTCAATACTTGGGTGTTACTGACATTCTAGTCAACCCATCTAAGACAGACCGTGATCGTCTATACAAAGCAGGCATTAACCCAATCGTCAGTTTCCCTGGCCAGGGCATCATGCTTTACGGTGACAAGACACACATGTCTCGCCCGTCTGCATTCGATCGCATCAACGTACGTCGTCTGTTCCTAGTTCTAGAACGCGCAATCTCTGCAGCAGCTGAGAATGTAATGTTCGAACTGAACGATGAGTTTACTCGTGCGGAGTTCTCAAACATCGTAGAGCCATTCTTACGTGAAGTTCAGGGTCGTCGTGGTATCACTGATTTCCGTCTTGTTTGTGATGAAACAAACAACACGCCAGAAGTTATTGACCGCAACGAATTCGTCGCATCTTGCTTTATCAAACCAGCACGTTCAATCAACTACGTAACTCTAAACTTCGTAGCGGTGAGAACTGGTGTTGAGTTTGAAGAAGTCGTCGGACAAGTATAAGGAGAATTATCATGTCACTAAGAGTAGACGATTTTAAAGCAAAACTAAAAGGTGGCGGTGCACGTCCTAATTTATTTCGTGTAACCCTAAACTTTCCAGCGTACGCCGGTGGTAACGCAGAACTAACTTCATTCATGTGCAAAGGCGCACAGTTGCCTGCATCAACAATCAACGCTGTAGAAGTACCATTCCGTGGTCGTCAGTTGAAGATTGCTGGTGATCGTACATTTGAGGATTGGTCAGTTACAGTAATCAACGACACAGGTTTCGAAGTTCGTAACGCAATGGAGCGTTGGATGAACGGAATGAATGGTCACACTGCAAACACAGGTTTCACAAACCCTGTACTATATCAAGCAGATCTAATCGTAGATCAACTAGATAAAGATGGTAGTGTACTGAAGAGTTATAATTTCCGTGGCGCATTCCCTAACAGCGTTGCCGCTATCGACCTATCATATGATACAGTTGATACAATTGAAGAGTTCGAAGTAGCTTTCTCAATTCAATACTGGGAGTCAAATACCACTAGTTAAAGGTATTATAAGTAACATTGAAGGGGGTGTTAACTCACCCCCAATTTATTATAAGAGGATTTTATGGCAGACGAACGAAATATTTTCCAAGCATTCGGTTTTGAACTAAAACGCGTTCAAAAGATGAAAGACGAAAATAATAAAACACCATCCATCGTACCGAAGGTTGATGAAGATGGTGCTGGGTATGTCACTGCATCCGGTTCTTACTTTGGTCAGTACATCGACATGGACGGTGGTGCGGCTAAAGATAATGCAGAACTAATCAAAAAATATCGGGCGACGGCAGAGCACCCAGAGTGTGACGCTGCTATCGAAGATATCATCAACGAAACAATCGTTTCGTCAGAACTGGAATCGGCCGTATCTATTAACCTAGACAAAGTCGAAGCTCCGGACAGAATCAAAAAAACCATCACCGAAGAGTTTGAAGGAATCGTTGGTATGCTCAATTTTGAAGAGCATGGTCACGATATGTTCCGTTCGTGGTATGTTGATGGTCGTATGTACCACCACTTAGTTGTCAACGAATCTAACCTAAAGTCAGGTATTCAAGAGATTCGTCCTATCGATGCAACTAAGATTCGTAAAGTCAAAGAGATAAAGCACAAAAAAGATCCGAAGACTGGCGCTAAGTTAGTCGATAAAGTTAATGAGTTCTATATCTACCAAGATAAAGGCGGCGCATCTACTGGCATCAAGTTAACACCGGATTCTATTTCGTATGTCACTTCAGGTCTACTAGACACTTCAAAGAAACGTGTACTATCTTATCTCCAGAAAGCAATTAAACCAGTAAACCAACTGCGCATGATGGAAGACTCTTTGGTCATCTATCGTTTGTCTCGTGCGCCGGAACGTCGTATTTTCTATATTGATGTGGGTAACCTACCAAAGGGTAAGGCAGAACAACACATCAAAGACATCATGTCTCGATATCGTAACAAGATTGTTTATGATGCGAACTCTGGTGAAATCAAAGACGACCGTAAGCACATGTCAATGCTAGAAGACTTCTGGTTACCACGTCGCGAAGGTGGCCGTGGTACAGAGATAAGTACTTTGCCTGGCGGAGAGAACTTAGGACAGATCGACGACATCATTTATTTTCAAAAGAAGTTGTACCGTTCGTTGAACGTGCCACTGAATCGTTTGGAACAAGAGTCGCAGTTCTCGCTAGGACGCACAACAGAAATAGGTCGCGACGAAGTTAAGTTTCAGAAGTTTATTGACCGGCTGCGCAAAAAGTTCGCACACCTATTCTTGGGTATCCTAAAGAAGCAGTTGATTCTAAAAGGCGTTTGTACTGAACAGGACTGGGAATCTTGGAAGACAGATATTCAGGTTGACTACACTAGAGACAACCACTTCGCAGAATTAAAAGATTCCGAACTGTTGCGAGAACGTCTCGCTACTATGGATCAAATTGCCAGTTATGTGGGAGAGTATTTCTCACGTGAATGGGTTATGAAAAATGTAATGATGTTTGATGATGACGACATCGAAGAGATGTCAAAACAAGTCGAAGCTGAGAATGAGAAAAGCGGAGACGTAGATGATATGGAGGTATAATTTATGAGTGATTTAGATACAGAATTGGATTTAGAACTAGAGACCGAAGAATCCGAGGCGGAGATTGATCCAACTCGAAGCTTCGTAGATGCTCTTCAAAGCGGGAACTTCACCGGAGCTGAAACTTTATTTAACGATATTTTGGGCGGCAAAGTGCAAGATGCGTTAGACGCAGAAAAGGTTGCAGTTGCAGATCAGATCTTTAATGGCGTTGAACCGGAAGAGATGGATCTGGATGACGAAGTAGAGGTTGACGACACTTTAGACGTTGAATACGGAGAAGAAGCAGAAGAATTTGGATCTGCAGATTCAGAGTTGGAAGAAACCGAAGAGTCGTGAACATAGTTAACACCATGTGCCACATATGGATAGGACATTTAAGCCCTCCATTGCAGTGGATGAACACATGGAAAGAAAAACACCCCGACTGGAATTATTATATTTTTACAGATGAGATGTTACGTGGCAGACAATGGCACAATCAACATCTAATCGCAAAGTATTATAATCAAGGGGCGTACGCAGGTGTTGCGGACTTGATCCGATACGAACTGTTGTATGAGCAAGGTGGATTTTTACCGCCAGCTGATGCTGTGTGTTTGCGTAATACGGAAGAACTTTTCACTGCGCCTGCGGATCATGCGTATACAGTGTTTGAAAGTGAGACTATTGTACCTAATTTTATCTCACCAATACAAGCGTGTAATCCAGAAAATACATTTGTTCGAATGTTAATTGACGAACTGCACAAACTGAGACCTGAAGACTTGGACCCTAAACCGTACAAGTCTACGGGCAATGAATGGTTATCGCAATTTGTACCAGATAAAGAGAAACACAAACTGGTAATATGGCCGTCCCACTACTTAATACCCAGACATTTTAAAAAGAAACATGTCTACTATGATGGTCCAGATCCGGTTTATGCCGATCAAATGTTCGGTAGTACGAAACATCTTTATCGTAAATAACAAAAAGTTCCATTTAAAAAACTTTTTTGTATAAATACTTTCTAAAGGAGACTTATTGTGAGAACTTTTAAAGAATTACGAGAGGCGAAAGATACGGTCGTTTTCAAAAAGAAAATGTCCGGTTATCCAGTCGTAATCAAGAAAACTGCGAAAGGTTTTCATCTATCAATTGATGGAGATTCAGTCGACACATTTAAGTCACAGAAAGAAGCGGAGTCAACCGCGAAACAAGTCTTGAAAGACTTAGGAAAATAAAATGAAACTGATTAGCGAATATGTAGAAACTGACATCGAATGCATCGTTGAAGCCAAAGAGAATGGCGAGAAGAACTTTGTCATTGAAGGTGTGTTCGCTCAAGCAGACAAAAAGAATCGTAACGGACGTGTTTACCCAAAACAGATTATGGAATCTGCGGTAAACAAGTACGTTGAAACACAGGTTAGCAAGAAACGCGCTGTGGGTGAATTGAATCATCCAGAGGGCCCGACAGTTAACCTTGATAAAGTTTCTCACCTCATCACAGACCTTAAATTGGAAGGTACGGATGTGGTTGGAAAGGCACAAATTTTGAATACTCCAATGGGTCAGATTGTGAAAGGTCTCTTAGAGGGTGGTGTTCAATTAGGCGTGTCAACTCGTGGAATGGGAAGTCTTGAGAGTAGAAACGGCGTCATGTACGTCAAAGAAGACTTTATTCTTAATACGGTAGATATCGTACAAGATCCAAGTGCACCAGAAGCTTTCGTTAATGGGATTATGGAAGGTGTAGATTGGGTTTGGAATAATGGTATTCTGGAACCTCAAGTCATTGAAGATATAGAGACTGAAATTAAGCAAGCACCAATTGCACATCAACCTGAAGTGCAGATGCGTGAGTTCAAGAATTTCCTCTCGTTAATCAAATCTAAACTATAAGGAGTCACTATGACTGATTTAAATCAAGCAGTAGAAAGTGAAATCCGCGATCTAGATGTTGAAACAAACGAAGTCGTGGAGGAAACTCTCGAAGAAGCGAAAGCTCCTACTACTAAAGGCGATGCAAAGGTAAGTCAACCAGTTGATGAACCAGAGTCAATCTCTACTGTAGATAAGGCAGCTAAGAGCACTTCAAAGACTGCCCCACCTAAAACAAAGGCAGGCATGGTTAACGCTATGTACAAAGCTGCTTCTAAAATGAAGAAAGAAGAGTTAACTGCAGCGTATACCAAGATGTTCGAAGGAACTGATCTAGTTGATGAGCTTGAAGTATCTGACACAAACGCAGAATTAGCTGCAATTGTGGAAGGTGAAGCAACTCTATCAGAAGAGTTCAAGGAAAAGACATCTGTTATTTTCGAAGCTGCTGTTAAGTCAAAGCTTTCTGAAGAAGTAACTCGCCTAGAAGAGCAGTATGCTGAAGAGCTTGCTGAAGAAGTCGAAACAATCAAAACTGACCTAGTCGGTAAGGTTGATTCATACCTAAACTACGTGGTTGAATCTTGGATGGAAGAGAACAAGTTGGCAATTCAGAACGGTCTTCGTACTGAAATCGCTGAAGGGTTCATGAACGGAATGCGTGATCTATTCGTAGAATCTTACGTTGAAGTTCCAGAGTCTAAGGTAGACCTAGTTGATGAACTAGCAGAACAAGTATCTGAGTTGGAAGAGAAACTAAACTCAACTACTGGTGATGCAATCTCACTTGCTGAGGAACTAGAAACTTACAAGCGTAACACAATCATCGCTGAAGCTTCTCGTGACCTAGCAGACACTCAAGCTGAGAAGCTACGTGAACTTGTAGAGACTGTTGACTTTGAGAACGAAGAGTCGTTCACTAAGAAGATCAACACTGTCAAGGAATCATACTTCTCAAAAGAAATTCCAGAGCAAATTGAAGAGTCAGTTTCAGAAGACGCTGACGAAGAAGTAGAAGTATCATCTTCGATGAATCACTACTTAGATGCTTTGCGTAAAACCTCTAAGAAATAAGGAATCTAACAATGAACAATTCATTCGATCAATTGATTGAGAAGTGGGCACCAGTACTTAATGAAGAGTCTGCTGGTCAAATCACTGATCATCACCGTAAGGCAGTTACAGCTGCTATCCTAGAAAACCAAGAGCGTGCACTATCAGAAGAGCGTGCTGCAATGGGTGGTTTTCTAACAGAAACTGGTCCAACTAACAGCGTTGCTGGTGGCCAGGTATCAAACTGGGATCCAATCCTAATCTCACTAGTACGTCGCGCAATGCCAAACCTAATGGCATATGACCTATGTGGTGTCCAGCCAATGTCTGGTCCAACTGGTCTAATCTTCGCGATGAAGTCAAACTACCAGCCAACTGGTACAGAGGCACTAGGTCTAGACGAAGCAGAAACTGCATTCTCTGGTGACGCTGGTACTCTAGGTCAGGACGTTGACGGTTCAGGTATGTCTGGATTCGATTCAGCTGGCGGTCGTGTTCTTGACGCAGTCGGTCGTCCAATGTCTACAGAAAAGGCAGAAGGTCTAGGTCGTGATACTGGTGATTTCCAAGAGATGGGATTCACAATCGAGAAGACAGCCGTTACTGCAAAGTCACGCGCACTAAAGGCTGAGTACTCACTAGAACTAGCACAAGACTTGAAAGCAATTCACGGTCTTGACGCTGAGACAGAACTAGCAAACATTCTGTCTACAGAAATTCTTGCTGAAATCAACCGCGAAATCGTTCGTTCAATCAACTTCCAAGCTAAGTTGGGTGTACAGACTTCTAACGTTGCTCTACCAGGCGTATTTGACCTATCAACAGATGCTGATGGTCGTTGGTCTGCAGAAAAGTTCAAGGGTCTTGCAATGCAGATCGAACGTGAAGCAAACGTAATCGCAAAAGAAACACGTCGTGGTAAGGGTAACATCATCGTTTGTTCTTCAGACGTTGCTACTGCACTTGCTGCTTCTGGTCAGCTAGACTACACACCAGGCGCTGGTCTATCAGTAGATGATACTGGTAACACATTCGCCGGTACTCTAAACGGTCGCCTACGTGTATTCATCGATCCATATGCAACTACCAACTACTGCACAGTAGGTTATAAGGGTACTAACCCATATGACGCAGGTATGTTCTACTGCCCATACGTACCACTACAGATGGTCAAGGCAGTTGGCGAGAATGACTTCCAGCCACGTATCGGGTTCAAGACTCGTTATGGCATGGCTGCGAACCCATTCGTAGGATCACTAGATGGTTCTTCACGCGATATCGATGCAACTAAGGGTACTAACCAGTACTACCGCATCTTCCGCGTAGACAACATCCTAGCATAATAAAAAGAACTAGTTCACTAGTCATTTTGGGGAGTCTTCGGACTCCCTTTTTTTATGCGTATAAATAAAGTGATAAAGAGGACTTATTATGAGTTTAACCAACAACAAGAACTTTCTGCAACCTACAGGATTTCGTATTATAATCGAAAGGGATAGGTATGCAAACCTTGAGTTCTTTTCCCAATCGGTCACACACCCAGGCTCAACAGTTAACGCTGTAGAGTTGGGTATTCCTAGAATTCAGGGAATGCCTATGGCGGGTGATACTATCAACTATGGTGATCTAACGCTTAATCTGATACTTGACGAAGACCTATCTGCATACAAAGAAATGCAGACATGGCTGGAAGAGTGTGTATACAATAAAGGCGAAACGGTTAATCATGATGTCACGGTTATTATTCTCAACAGTCACAACAACTCTTGCGGTAAGATTCGTTATAAAAATGCAATACCTACGCAGTTGGGGTCTGTCGAATTAACTTCTACATCGGGCGATGTTAATTATATTTCGTTTGATGTCACTTTTAGATTTACAGAATTTGAATTGATTTAAGGAGATATTATGGCACAGTTTAGTGCAAAAAATCAAGATTGGATGGGTCAAGGAACAAGAAACGACATTCACGAAGTAGTGATGATTGCGGATAAAGACGGCAATATTCTAAACACTTCTGGTGCGGCAAGTAACATACCAATCGCCGCAGGTGAAGTCTCTGGATACTCTCACATCAATAAGTTTGGTGCGACTAACGGTGATGTAACCGAAGGTACAGTATGGGACGGTAACGACGGCGATGTGGTTTATCCGTACCCAGATGCTGGTTTAGTTTCAATCTCATCTTCCACAGAAGTAGGCGAGACTGTAGAGGTGCAGGGTCTTGATGCCGACTACAACCTACAGACTGAAGTGATTGCTATCGGCGGCACAGGCGCGTTGACTTTTTCTCGCGTATTCCGTGCCAAGATGTCTACCGCAACAAACGCGAGCGATGTTGAGATCAATCAAGGCGGCGAACTTGCTGCAAAGATTCTTGCTGGTCTCGGACAGACATTGATGGCGGTATATACAGTTCCTGCCGGAAAGACTGCATATATACTGGGTATTCACTTGGGTTCTGACAAGGCGTCTACCAACTCGCGTATGACATACCGATTATTTACACGCGACATTTTAAACGGTGGTGTGTTCCGAATCAAAGCAAATCTAAATGCTGCAGGCGGCCAAAGTCTGGATATTGAATATCCTGTACCATTAGTTGTGCCAGAAAAACACGACATTAAAATTGATGTTGTTGCTGGTCAGGCAACTCAGGTGTCTGCTACTTTTGATATTATTTTGGTAGACAACGACTAAAATGTCCCTCGCAAAATACGAGATCAGGAACCGAAATGTTCTTGATCTTTTAGAAGAGTTCCGTTATACTTACCGCGAGCTCTATCAACCAGAGAAGACCAACCTTGTTTTGCGTTCAGATCAAGCGGGGATGGCTGATCATTATACGGGCGAAGATGAGATGCGTCGTATAATGAGTATGGGAGAACGACATCTGGGCGCTGCAGAAAACTCTGTTTGTCATCCTATCAAGGTCGAGTTTTATCGTGGAACGCATCCCGAAGAATATGCAAAGACATGGTCCCATCTTGACGGTAAGATGAAAACAGAACTTGGTTTAGAAACAAGTGCGTTGTCCACTCTCTATCCACCAAGCGGATTTATCGGGTGGCATAATAACGCGAATGCTTCTGCCTTCAATCTGATCTTCACTTGGTCGGAGAAAGGTGATGGTTGGTTCAAGTATGTTGATCCAGAAACGCAAGCAGTTATTACAGTTCAGGACGAACAAGGGTGGCAGTTAAAGGCTGGATACTTTGGTTCATATGGCACAGACCAAGTGGTGTATCATGCGGCGAGAACAAACTGTTATCGTATGACATTGAGTTACGTACTGGGACACAACAAAGATTATTGGCAAGATTGTATTGACTACATCACTAATTCGTGATATACTATACGTTTTGCCACCACGAGTTTTTACATGATTAATATTGAAGGTATTTTGAAAGAGTGGGACGAAGACTCTCACATTCCGATTCACCAGTTAGACGAAACATCAAGGAGAACACCTAACTTACATGCGAAATATCTAGAGTACCTTACCATTAGTAAGTTGTCGTTACAGAGAGCAGAAACTTCGCAGAAGACTTTGCTCAAGGACAAGTGGCTATACTATAACGGTAAGATGGATCAGAAAGAGATCATGGAGAAAGGTTGGGAACCCGATCCATTTAATGGTCTTAAAATTCTGAAAGGGGAAATGGACTACTACTACGACGCTGATCCAGAGATACAGAAGTCAGTAGAGAGAATATCCATGTTAAAGATACAGATAGATACTTTAACGGATATATTAAATGTTTTAAAGTGGAGACATTCTACGATCAAGAATATGATCGATTATAGAAAGTTTGAATCTGGTGGATAACAAGATACGTATTCGGATGAAAGACTACTCCCATTTTATGGTAGAGGCTCATCCGGCACAAGAAAACGAACTGAGAGAGTACTTCTCTTTCTTCGTGCCTGGCTACAAATACATGCCAGCATATAAATCCCGACATTGGGACGGTAAGGTAAAACTTTACAACATCGTGTCGAAACAAATGAACGTAGGGTTATACCAACATCTGCGCCGTTTTTGTGCGGACAGATTTTACCAGTTAGAGATACTTGAACATGAAACGTATGGAATTCCGTCGTTTAGAGAAGACATCGATCATCCTGCTTTGGTCGAGTTTTTATCTCTTCTTGATGCACCCTTCAAGCCAAGAGACTATCAGTACAAAGCTATTTCACACGGCGTTGAGCACCGACGCTGTGTTCTTCTTAGTCCTACTGGTAGCGGTAAATCATTTATCATATATAATCTTCTTCGGTACTGTTTTGAGGTCACTAATGAAAAAATTCTGGTAGTTGTACCGACTACCTCTCTTGTAGAACAAATGTACAAGGACTTCTCAGATTACGGATATGATGTGGATGAGTTCTGTCATCGTATCTACTCCGGTAAAGAAAAGAATACCGACAAGCGCATCATCATCTCTACATGGCAATCTATCTATAAGTTCGGCAAAGAATGGTTCGAACAGTTCGGGACTGTCTTTGGTGATGAAGTGCATCTATTTAAAGCAAAGTCTCTCACTACCATGATGGACAAATGCATCAACGCCAAATACAGATTTGGTCTCACTGGTACCCTTGACGGTACCGAAACAAACAAACTGGTCTTAGAAGGACTATTTGGTCCAACACTCACTGTTACCCGCACGGTGGAACTGCAAAAGTCAAAAGAACTGGCAGAGTTGGACATCTCAATCTTGTTGTTAAGATACCACAACGATATCTGTCACATGATGAAAGACAAAAGTTATCAAGAAGAACTTGATTACATTGTCACATACGAACCGCGCAATAAGTTTATCAGCAAAGTTGCGTTGGATCAAACAGGGAATACCCTAGTAATGTTTCAATTTGTAGAGAAACATGGAAAGGTATTATACGATATGATCAGAAAGTTGGCTGCTGAAGACCGTAAAGTATTTTACGTATCTGGGGAAGTGGACGCTACTGATCGCGAACAAATACGAGGAATCGTAGAAAAAGAAAATGACGCTATTATTGTCGCTTCTCTTGGCACTTTCAGCACTGGCATCAACATCCGCAACCTTCATAATATTATATTTGCGACACCATCCAAATCTCAAGTTAAAGTTCTCCAATCAATTGGTCGTGGCCTTCGTCAGTCTGACGACGGTAGGAGTACTAGGCTTATTGATATCGCTGATGATCTCCATGTCAAATCTCATAAGAATTTTACCCTGAAGCATAGCGCTGAAAGAATCAAGATATATACTAAAGAAGGATTTGATTATAAAATCTATCCTATTAACCTTAAACCCATAAGAGTAGAAGAATATGGAGATGAAATCTTCGATTAAACATTTGAAATTAGTGACGGGTGAGGAACTTATTTGTGAGTTAATTAGTGAGATGAAAGAATCTTTCATAGTGCGTAATGCACTAAGTCTCACTGCCAAAACAATGAATGATGGATCTAAGTTTTTTGCTTTTAAAACATATATGGTGTATCAAGACTCACCGATGAATGTGATAATGGTATTTACAGATAAAGTAATGTCTATTGCTGTCCCTACTGAAGAAATGATAACTCAGTATGGAAGCGCCTTAAAGGAAATGGCCGAATACATAGAAGAGGATGAGGATCAACAGTTAGAAGATGACTTTGGTGATTCTTTGTCTTTGGATGATTTCCTTGATGAAATGAATTTGAATTTGTCTGAAGAAGGCATTGATTCGGACACCACAGGGATGACAATTAATTAGTATATTATCCTCCCTCGACAACAGAGATATTATACACTATAAAATGCGATCTGTCAAGTGCATTGACAAACAGTGTAGATTATAGTATAATGTTACCTTAATTAATCGAGTTGTATATTATGAAACCAAAAGAAAAACCACATTACGTAAGTAATAGAGATTTCTCAAATGCAGTGGTGGAGTACTGCACTGAAGTCCGAGAAGCCAAGTCTAGTGAAAAATCTGTACCTGTTGTTCCGGATTATATCGCATCTTGTTTTCTTAAGATTGCAGAAGGTCTCTCTCACAAGGGCAACTTTGTACGATATACTTATCGTGAAGAGATGGTTATGGACGCTGTTGAGAATATGCTCAAAGCGATCGAGAACTATAATATAGAGGCTGCAACTCGTAGTGGCAAACCAAATGCGTTCGCTTACTTTACGCAGATCTCTTGGTTCGCGTTTCTTCGTAGAATAGAGAAAGAGAAAAAACAACAGAACATCAAACTCAAGTATATCGCCGAAGCGGATGTTATGGACTTCTTGGCTGAATCACTTGAGGAAGATGGATATACAGCTCAACAAGCATCTCCTTTCATTGACTCTTTGCGTATGCGCATTGACGCGGTAAAGTCTGCAGATCATGAGTTCAAAGAGTATGTGAAGGAAGAAAAACAACGTCGCCGTCGTGCGGTAAATGTAGATTCAGACTTATCAGAATGGATGTAATAATGTGGACTTATGAATGTAAAGCGGGAACCTACAAAGAGGATTCCCTATCTCGTTTGGTGTGGACTATCTTTACCCACCGACTACATCATCTCATTGAAGACGGAAGATTTTCAGATTAAACTTGACACAACCCCTTATTTGTAGTATAATAGTCTCCATATAAGTCGAGTTGAGTCCTTATGAAAATCGCAATCTTAAATGATACCCACTGTGGGTGTCGTAATTCTTCTGACATTTTTATGCAGTATCAAGAGCGCTTCTACGGAGAGGTGTTCTTTCCTTATCTGCTTGAGAATAATATCTCGCAGATTCTTCACTTGGGTGACTATTACGATAATCGTAAGACGGTCAATCTTAAGGCGCTCAGTCACAATCGCAGAATCTTTCTAGACAAGCTGCGGGAATATAATATCCACATGGACATCATTCCCGGCAACCACGATGTGTATTACAAAAACACCAATGGTTTGAACTCTCTTAAAGAGTTGATGGGACATTACATGAACGAAGTTGATATCTTGATGGACCCGATCGTTCGTGAGTACGATGGTGTTAAGTTTGGTCTTGTGCCGTGGATCTGTCCAGAGAATGAGAAAGAGGTAATGACTTTCTTGGACAACTGTGGTGCCGATGTGATCGGTGGCCACTTCGAGCTCGCAGGGTTTGAGATGGACAAGGGTCTGGTTTGTAAAGAGGGTATGGACCCCAAACCACTGCAGAAGTTTGAGACAGTTCTGTCCGGACACTTTCACACCAAGTCAAGCAAGGGTAATATACACTACCTAGGCGCGCAGATGGAGTTCTTCTGGAACGATGCGCACGACCCCAAGTATTTCCACATCTATGACACAGAAACGCGTGAGATCACGCCTGTGCAGAATGACGTGACTATCTTCCACAAGATCTATTATGATGAGGACACGGTTAAGTATTTCGAAGACTTATCATATCTTGACGGCAAGTTTGTTAAACTGATAGTGTCCAACCGATCCGACCTACAGAAGTTTGAACGATATGTAGAACGCATTCAACAACAGAAAGTTCATGAGTTGAAGATTGCCGAAGACTTCCGTGAGTTTCGTGGTGAAAATGTCTCAGACGAAGACTTAAGGGTTGACGACACGGAAACTTTAATCTATAATTACATACAAGAAGTCGAAACTGATTTAGACAAGGACCGCATTAAAAGTGTTGTGTCCGAATTGATGGTAGAGGCGCAGGCCGTAGAAATTGCATGATTAGATTTGAAACATTGCGTTGGAAGAACTTTCTTTCGACGGGTAACTATTTTAACGAAATTAATTTCCTTGACTGCTCGACCAATCTCATTGTCGGTGAGAACGGTGCGGGTAAGTCCACAATGCTAGACGCACTGTCGTTTGCATTGTTCGGTAAGGCACACCGTAAGATTACTAAGAACCAGTTAATCAACACAATCAACAATAAAGATTGTTTGTCGGAAGTGACCTTTACTGTCAACGGTATTGGATACCGTATCGTGCGTGGTATTAAACCCGCGAAGTTTGAAATCTGGAAAGATGGTACTATGATCAACCAGAGTTCTCACTCACGAGAGTATCAAGAGATTCTTGAGAAGAACATCCTACAGATGTCTCACAAGAGTTTTCACCAAATTGTTGTTCTCGGCTCGTCGTCGTTTATCCCGTTCATGCAACTCAACTCAACCTCTCGGCGTGACGTGATAGAAGACCTTCTTGATATTAACATATTTTCTAAAATGAATGTGATACTCAAGGAGAAAACCTCTCTCCTCAAAGGCGAGCTCGAGAACAACAACCATTCTATAGAAGTTGTAAAGACCAAGATCAATGCGCAGAAGAAATATATTCGCGATCTGACTGCCATCAATACGCAACAACGTAAAGAGAAAGAGGCAGAGATTCAGGGTCTTAATGACGATATCGCTACACTCAACGAAGCGACGGCAGAACTATCTGAGACCGTCAATAATTTGTTGCCTTCTGTGCAAGATGAACTGTGCAAAATCCGTACCAATAAACAAAAACTAGAAAAGTATCGTACACAGTTTGATACTCAGGTAAAGGCTGTGGTTAAAGACGCAAAGTTCTTTGATCAACATGAACACTGCCCGACCTGTGATCAAGACATTGGTGATGAGTTGCGACAATCTAAAAAGTCCGCTGCGACCGATCGCGCCAAAGAACTCAAGGGTTTGATGTCAGAGGCTGATAAACAACTACTAGAGTACCAAGAAAACATTGAGAGACTAGAGTCTGAGATGTCGGAATTAGCCCACAAGCAGAATGTTATGAATAACAATATGCAACTGGTTTCACGATTGACTCAAAATGTCCAAAAGATTCAGTCTGACCTTTCTCAGATGTCTAACAGTGATGGAGACATGGGACAAGCAAACGCAGACCTTACTGAACTAGATTCTGAGTTGCACGACCTCACAGACAGCAAATTTAAACTGACCGAGCGTTCATCTTATAACCGCATTGCCAGTGAGTTGTTGCGTGATACGGGTATTAAGACTAAAATCATTCGTCAATATATTCCGGTCATCAACGAACTGACTAACAAGTACTTGCAAATCCTAGACTTCTTTGTTCACTTTGAGTTGGATGATAGTTTCACTGAGACTATCCGGTCTCGTTACCGCGACACCTTCTCTTACGATTCTTTCTCAGAAGGGGAGAAGCAACGTATTGACCTATCTCTTTTGTTCACTTGGCGACAGATTGCCAAGATGAAAAATTCTGTGTCGACTAACCTGTTGATCCTTGATGAGACCTTTGATTCGTCTCTCGATGGGGAGGGTGTCGACAACCTTATGAAGATTATTGACACATTAAAAGAAGACACCAATGTGTTTGTAATCTCACACAAGACTGAGCTTGAAGATGCCCACTTCGAACGAAAGTTATCGTTCGTAAAGGATAAAAATTTCAGTCGTATGAGAGAGACCACTTGACAAGTGGGTATAGAATGTTATATAATGTGCAACATATCAACTGAGGAAACATCTAATGGAACTATCTAGTCGCACGGTCGAGATCTTGCGAAACTTCTCGACTATCAATCCAAACATTGTAGTCAATGGCGGAAACGTCTTGAAGACTATGTCTATCGCAAAGAATATCGTATCTCGCGCTGAGATCGAAGAGGACTTTCCAAACACATTTGGTATCTATGATTTGTCTGAGTTCTTGTCTGTGTTGTCTCTGGTAGACAATCCATCAATTACTTTTGGCGAACACTTCTGTACCGTTTCGGACGGCAGTGGTTTGTCATCTGTCAAATACTTTTACTCTGACCCTGAGATGCTTTCTGCTCCTAAGAAAGACATCGTCATGCCTGAGTGTGAAGTCAAGTTTTTGCTTACTAACGAAACCCTAAGTAAGATCAAACGTGCATCGTCTGCACTCGGCTACGACAATATCTCAATCCGTCCTAACGGAAATTCAATCGAGATTGCAGTGGTCGATACAGAAGATTCTACTTCTAACTCGTATTCTATTTTGGTTGAAGGTCAGTTCCCTGTGGATGAAAACTTTAACTTTGTTATGGGTGTTAACAACATGAAGTTGATGGGTGAAGACTATGAGGTATCTATCTCAACTAAGTTGATCTCACACTTCCGTTCAATTAATTCTAACACGCAATACTTCATTGCACTTGAAAAGTCATCAACTTACGGAGCTTAAAATGACTGAAGAACAAACAACATTTAATGACCTATCAAACCGCGTAGCACGTTCTTGTGTTGCGGTCGTGGACACCGTAGTGACGCGTGGCGGTTTCAAGGGTGAAGAACTTACTACCATTGGCCAACTACGTGATCAAGCGATTCAGGTTGTTGCCCTTTATGAAACTCTTGCGCAGCAACAGGCAGAAACTGAAGAGTAACTAGTTTGGGTTCGTGGGTTTACCTTTACCCGCGAATGATCTGTTTATAATGTTTACATTACCCGCGAACCCTTTTTATGAAACTATATGATCCCCTAATTGCAAAAGAGACTTCAATTCACGTTGCACTTGGAACGGTCATTAACTACCCGCTTAACATCTTCTACACATGGTTAGCGGTTGTTAAGTGGGGTATTACGGATCCTTTAACTCTGTCTACAATTCTTACTGTTGGAATATCGTTTGTGGCATTCACTCGCATATACATAGTAAGGACCCTTACTGAAAGACGTAAGGAAAAAATGAAACAGAATATGCCGCTATAGCTCAGCAGGTAGAGCAACTGATTTGTAATCAGTAGGTCCCGCGTTCGATTCGTGGTGGCGGCACCACCTTCGGAGATTCCGTGAAACTATCCGCAAGAATATCAGATTCTTTTGCAAGGTCTATGACTTCGTTTTTTAGATTCTTTGCAGACACCTTCTTTGGCCAGAACTACGGCAAACGCGCACTTATTTTAGAAACAGTTGCGGGCGTTCCTGGCATGGTCGGAGGAATGCTCACGCACCTATACAGTCTGCGTAAAATGCAAAAGGGTAATGGCACAAAGATCCAAGAACTTCTCGACGAAGCGACCAACGAAAGAAAACACTTGATGTTTTTTATGGAGATTGTACATCCTTCTTTTTTTGAGCGCGTCTTGGTTATTTTTGTACAACTTGTCTTTTGGCATTACTACTTGGTGATGTATATGTTTTTCCCTCGTACGGCACATCGTATGACTGGATATTTCGAAGAAGAAGCCGTGCAGAGTTATACAAACTATTTGTATCTGATTGAGTCTGGGGAGATTGAAGATGTTCCCGCACCACAGATTGCCATAGATTATTACATAGATTTACAGGAGGGTGCAATGCTCTCTGATATGATTGTGTGCGTTCGTCGTGATGAGATGCACCACGCAAAGGTAAACCACGCCTATGCTGACGATAGTTAATATTAATTATTTTTATCGTTTTTAACGATGGTATTTGTGATTTTTATTTGATAAATATTATTACGGACTATTTACACACCAGCGATATTGGTGTATAATATCCTGATTGATTACTACTATATTATGAGGTTCGAATGAGCAATGAGTTTCTATGGGTTGAAAAATATCGTCCGCGCAAAGTCTCGGAGACGATTCTAGAAAAAGAACTAAAGACTACTTTTCAAAACATCGTTGATGGCGGCGAACTGCCTAACATGATGTTTTCCGGTACTGCTGGTACTGGTAAGACTACAGTCGCTCGTGCGATGTGCGAGGAACTGGAGTTAGATTACATCGTAATCAACGGATCAGAAGAAGGCAACATTGATACACTACGAGGAAAGATCAAGCAGTTCGCCTCTTCTGTTTCGTTGT
>Ga0075475_10000388_pt1 | contig 20376 bp, 17 predicted proteins | sample DEB08_DNA_10_FD_76342 | JGI IMG/M metagenome (GOLD analysis project Ga0075475, IMG submission 76342) | Aqueous microbial communities from the Delaware River and Bay under freshwater to marine salinity gradient to study organic matter... | ecosystem: Environmental > Aquatic > Marine > Coastal ... | reverse complement strand
ATACGCTTTATAAGATCAGCGCGACCCACGATGATTCCCGACTGCGGCCCACCCAAAAGTTTATCGCCGCTAAAAGTAACGAGGTCGGCACCTGCTTCGATAGTCGCCCTCACCGTGGGCTCTGGCGGAAGTCCGAAGCGCGCCATATCGACAAGACAGCCACTCCCGAGGTCAGAGACAAACGGTATACCTGCGTTGTGAGCGATGTCAGCGAGCACTGATTCGGGAACCGCACTTGTAAATCCGCGTATTTCATAATTGCTGGCATGTACTTTCATCACCAAGGCTGTTTTAGGCGTGAGCGCTGATTCGAAATCGCGCGCGTGAGTCCGATTGGTAGTACCCACTTCACGAAGTATCGCACCGGCGCTTTCCATCACATCAGGTATGCGGAAGGCACCGCCGATTTCTACGAGTTCGCCACGAGAAATCAACACCTCCCGCTCTCTAGCGAGTGTATTAAGGAGTAACACGACTGCTGCCGCGTTGTTATTCACGACCGTTGCCGCTTCGGCGCCGGTAAGCTCGCAAATAAGACCCTCCAGATGCGCGTCTCTATCGCCCCGCTTGCCCGTGTGCAAGTTATATTCGAGGTCGACTGCTTCACCGGCGGCTATGGCCATCGCTGCTATCGCCGAGTCAGGCAATCTCGATCGCCCGAGGTTAGTATGAATAACTGTACCCGTGAGATTAAAAACCGGTCGAAACAGCGGTTGGTACTCCGACTCGATTCTCAACACCGCTGCCTCGGCTACACGCTGACCTATTTCCTCCCGCGAGTGGTTTAAAAACTCACCCGCAGCACGCGCCATTTCGCGGCGGAGAATCTCGACCTCGGATCGAATGGCTAATTTTACTGGCTCACGACCATAGGCCGTGATCGCGGAATGCACCACCTGCTCTTTGAGAATACTATCGACTGGGGGAATTAGCGCGAACGCTCGTTGATCACTCATGGTTTAAATCCATCTCGGAAGTCGGCTAGGCTGCTAGCATAGCCTGCACAGCTCATGAGGTGAATGTACGGAATAGTCGCTACACGCGCAATCAAGACTTAAAGTCAGCACGGGTTTGTGAGATAAAGCAGCCTAGGTACTATGAGCAGCCATAACCGACGCGCTATTGATAAAGCGAAACGGAAAGAGTAAGTCAGAAAGACAGGACAAAGAGGACAATGCAAACCAGACATCCGTTGATTATCGCCAATAACTTTCATCCGCCGACAATCGAGGCATTGGATGCAATCTACGACACGGTTCATCTTTGGACTCTCAATGAAGACCAAAAACGGGCAACATTGGCCTCGCTCGAGGGTCGCTGTATCGCTGCAGCGTCTGCCTCATGGGCGACAGACCCGCTGCTTTATACCCTCGATTCACTTGAACTCATCTCCTGCTTTGGCGTTGGCGTCGATGGTATCGATTTTGCTGCAACCAAGCGCTGCAACATCAAGGTAACGAATACACCAAGCGTCCTTGACGATGCCGTGGCTGATATTGCGATAGGACTCATCATCGCCTGTGCGCGAAGATTTGTCGCTGCGGATGCCTTCGTGCGCGAAGGAAAGTGGCCAAAGGGCCCTCTCCCCCTCGGAAAGAGTCTCGCAGGTAAAACACTGGGAATTGCAGGCCTTGGGCGTATTGGGCAGGAAGTCGCCGACAGAGCGAAAGGATTCAAACTCAACATTGCGTACCATAACCGCAAGCCGAAAGACTGCGACTATGCGTATTTTCAAACGCTTAATGAACTCGCTCACGCGAGTGACATTGTCGTAAACGTCCTGCCGGGAGGACCTGCAACATTCAAATTATTCGATGCGTCATTTTTCGAGAGTCTCGGCGCTGAGGGCATATTTATCAATGTTGGCCGGGGCCAAAGTGTCGACGAGGCCGCGCTCGTTACTGCATTGCAAGACAAGAGGATTGCCGCTGCGGGACTCGATGTTTACGCCCAAGAACCGTCTGTTCCCGCTGAACTGGTCGCAATGGATAATGTCGTACTCCTGCCACACATTGGCAGCGCGACGGGTGAAACAAGAGCCGCGATGGGCAATCTTGTTAAGGCGAATTTAGCCTCGTATTTTGAAGACCGAACGCTGGTCAGTGAATTTTTCGCAGACTAAGGAGCTAGACCGAACGGATCACTCTGTTATGTAGAAATAGACGTACCGCGCCTCCGTGTCATAACACATATCTTCCTCTCCAGTAAAAACACGCGGATCGGTCAGGTCGATCTCCACGAATAGGTCTTTATAGGAGGAGCTTAATGAGTTGTAGACTACCTCCTGAACAATAAGCAGATGAAAATACTCGATACCCATTTTTGCCGCATGCTTGCTGAATAGGTCCCATAGTTCGGGCCTCTTACGTAATTCCTCATATTTGGCCGCCTGAATAATCGCCTCACCATACAAATCATAAGACCGAATACCGGCGCTCTGAAACGTCCCCTGTATCGAATTATAGGCGAGCCCGATTGCTGCTTTAATTGGTCGTAAATAGTTGAATTTCTCGACCTCCTTATTAAAGGCATCGAGCATGGTCAGGGCAGTTGAAACCGCGCTATCGGCAAGCGATCTAGCCTCAGTCGGGAGAAAAGGGTATCCCACAGTGCTGATAAATCCATCTCCGGTTTCTTTCAATCGAAACGCACGCGATCGCAATGGATTATGTTCATAACCACGCATGCAGATTTCTAAGAATGATTCGAATACCTTCAGAAAAAACTCCTGCGTTTTCTCGTGCTTTATTTCAGCAGAACGCTGAACATCAAATACGCTCACGATTGCCTTGCCTTCCTTCAGCGGCATTGTCGCCTCTAGCTCCTCTCCATTCTTTATCATCTCAAGTTGATGCGAGTAGACTAATTTGGAGAGCTGTTTAACTAAGTGTTGTCGCGTGCTTGCATCCGTAGATCGTGAGTAGAACCGCGCTCTGACGCCGTCATAGAAAATCCAGCTGACAACCGAACCCAACAGAAACCCCTGTAATAGCTGAAGAACACTGGCAGCGAAAAACTCTTTGTCGACCGCAAAGATCAGCGCCGAAAAGAACACCGTTAAGAGAAGGTTTCTAACAATAGTGAATTGATAGGTCGCATGATAGGAAAGCGCAATGACAATCAATAGGATGAAGTTCACTTGGCCTGCCAAGCGGTTACTCAAGACCTCCCTTTCGACTTGCGTATCCACGTTGGTGAATAAGAGGTAGCAAATAAATGCAAAGCTCAGTAATGAAGTGATGCTTACAGTATCTACGATTACAGGACTAAATTTTTCGATACCCGAGTAGAAATTAATTACTAATGGGAACAGGACTACGATAATAACGGGCAGTGCATAGGCAAAAAGGGTGAGCGGGGCATCCGGATTATTGGTCTGAATCGCATAACGGTAAGTTGCGACTGAGGTGATCAGAATAAGCACTAAAAACACCCTACCTACCCAGCCACGAATAAGCTGTGAAGCCTCATCGCATAGTTCATAGCCGAACTCCTGTAGATGGTCTCGGCAATACGCAGAGTACTTTTGGCGCTCCCCTTTTAACTCTGGCACAACCACCTCATCATATCTTTCAGAATTAATATCGCCTGCACCGCCGCCCTTTTGGGGCCGTCACTTTGTCCAATTTAGATAGAGAGAGAGGGAACTAGATCACAGTTTAGACACGGAGAGCTGCGGTAATCGTATAAAGACCCGACTAAAGCCTTGAATGATTCAATTACGGATTACTTCCCCGTTCGTATACGCAGCCATTCGCATCTAACGCATAACTCTTTCAACCAGACAGCCAAGGGTTTGAGATGAACGACTTTATTGCGCGACCCATAGTCGAAAACCTCCTTTTCGCCTTGTTTGTCCTCATTGTTTGTTCATTGGTCCTAGCTAGGTTCACAGTGTTTAAGACGACCAACAGACGAAGCCTAGTCGGAAGTTTTTTTTATGACCCAATTGTTGCCATCCATATTGGATTCACGGCTTACAGTTATTTTACAAGCAGCTACAACGATTCTATTCCGCTGATTATGCCTTTCATTTTCTATTTAGGTGGCGGCTCACTTTTTTTCTGGGCGATAAAAACCACCCGGGAGTTAAGTTTCGCTCTTAGCAACATCCCGGAAAAATTAGTAAGCCGCGGCGCATTTTTAGTGGTTCGTCATCCTTACTATACCTCTTACATTCTTACATGGACGGCCTCTTGTTTGGCTTATTCCTCCTCGGTGATCTGGGCTACGCAAATTTACCTAGCAGCTTTCTATGTTTACTCGGCGAGAGAAGAAGAAAAGAAACTATTACAAGGCAAGTACGCAGCTGACTATCAAATTTATCAACACACAGTAGGCATGTTCCTACCGAGGATGACACTATGGCTAAGTTAAACTTTAGGAAAATTTCTGAGCCCTACGAAATAGAAAATTTCTTTACCCTGGCAACTCATCATAGTGGCGTTCGCCTGCCCTCTGCCTATGCCGAGCGTGCGACTATCTACGGCGCCTTTATTGGTGATCACTTGGCGGGTGGCTACATGTTGGTCACAAAGCCCGACTATCGGACTCTGATGTTCGTCCCGGATCACTGCAAACGGGAGCATGCGTTTTTCGGCAATAGCGCCTATGAAATGATGGAAATCAATGCGCTCTGGCTTGGAACACGGATCAAGACACCACAGATGCAGCTCCGCTTTTGGACAAATCTCATCCTTACTGTTTTTTTCTGTAGAAAAAAATACCTTCTATTGCTCAGCAACACGAAAAACAAGACGATCCTCAGGCTAGTGCAGATGGCTAATCCGACGATTCTATACGAAGGTCCGCCACAGCTTGCCGGCGGCCAATCTACGCATCAGAGTATTCGGGTTGGCTACACTACGCGCTGGAGCATACTCCTTCATTTTCCGCGCTACCTGAAGGAAATCGCTGATCGAAAAAGACGCTTCAAGGAAACGCGACGAGCACAAATAGCGCATTAATTGGCGCGGGACGTGCCCGCCCAATAGTTTTCTTGATCGGTGCATTGATCACGCCACGCGGCCATCTGCCGTGGATTGACAATTTGCAACGCGCTAAGCGCTAGATTTTGCATGGCCATTGATTTATTCTCCTCCCTTTCGGATACGGCGTGGTCGTATTCGCGACCTAAGAAAACAACCCGCTAGCAGATTCCACCTCCAACGTATCGATTTCCGGACCGAGCAAGAGTACTTGCTGCGGTAGTGCAGCGCTTTCGATTGGTGGAGCTCTTGTGAAAGCGGGCGAGTAGCTTATTTGAGGGTAACCAAGAGTCATGAGCAAGAACACTAAGGCCGTAGTAAAAAAACAAGCAAAAACAAAAGCCTCGACAAAAAATACAACCGCCAACAACCGCGTCGCAGCTAACTACGTCTATGCCTTTGGCAAGAAAACTGACGGCAATGCAACCATGCGCGACCTACTCGGCGGCAAAGGCGCTAACCTCGCAGAGATGGCGTCTATTGGCCTTCCAGTCCCTCCCGGCTTCACGATAAGCACCGAAGTGTGCGGCTACTACTACGATAACGGCAGGACCTACCCTGCGTCGCTCTCTAAATCCGTCCTAAAGGCGATCAAACAGATCGAAAGCCAGCTCGGCAAAAGCTTCGGCGGGCGCAGTAATCCATTACTCGTGTCGGTTCGCTCCGGCGCACGCGATTCTATGCCGGGGATGATGGACACAATCCTCAATCTCGGTCTCAACGACGTGACGGTCGAAGGTCTCGCCGAGATCTCAGGAAACCCTCGTTTCGCTTGGGATTGCTACAGAAGATTCATACAAATGTATGGCGACGTCGTCATGGGTGTGCAAGCACGCTCAGAGGAAGAAGAAGACCCCTTCCACGAGATTCTCGAAAAAATGAAGCGCAAGCTTAAAATCGAGACAGACAGTGACCTGAGCACAGAAAATCTGAAAACACTCGTTGACCAATATAAGGCGCTAATTCGCAAGCGCACCCGTTCAGCTTTCCCGCAGGATGTGTTTGAGCAGCTGTGGGGCGCAACCAGCGCTGTGTTTAGCTCATGGCGCAACGAGCGCGCTATTCTCTACCGCCAACAGTATGCGATCCCCGCTGAATGGGGCACCGCAGTTAATATCCAGGCTATGGTATTCGGTAATGCCGGAGACGATAGCGCAACGGGTGTGGCATTTACTCGCGACCCCGCAAACGGCGAAAAAGTCTTCTACGGCGAATACCTTATCAACGCGCAGGGAGAAGACGTGGTTGCGGGAGTCCGAACCCCTAATGCAATTGCTCAGCTCGCAAACGAATTGCCTCAGAGCTACCGTGATCTTGAGAAAGTGCGTAACAAATTAGAGAAGCACTTTAAAGATATGCAGGACTTCGAGTTCACAATAGAGCGAGGCCGCCTGTTTATCCTGCAGACACGAAACGGGAAGCGCACCGGCCTCGCGGCCGTTCGCATCGCCGTTGAGATGCAGCGCGAGCGACTTATGAATCAAGAAACCGCGCTGTTGAAAATTCCTGCAGAATCTATCGATTCTCTGCTCGTTCCTGTTTTCGACCCTAAAGCGCTTAAAGCTGCGCCGGTCATCGGCAAGGGCCTGCCCGCGGGCCCAGGCGCCGCAACCGGTCGCATTGCCTTTACCGCTGCGACCGCGGAAGCTGAGACACGCAAGGGCAATAAGGTTGTTCTTTGCCGCAATGAAACCTCACCCGACGACCTCAAGGGAATGTTGCATTCGCAAGGAATTTTGACGTCACGCGGCGGTGTCTCGTCACACGCAGCACTTGTCGCTAGGCAACTCGGCAAAGTCTGTATTTGTGGAGCCAGCGAGATCGTCATTAACTACGAGAAGAAGACTCTTACCGCAGGGAAAGTGGTCCTTAAAGAAGGTGATTACATCTCGATCGATGGCAGTACCGGCCTAATCTACAAGGGCATGATCGAAAGCGCTGACTCTGAGGTTAAGCGCGTGCTCGAGGGTAGTCTCAAGGCCAACAAGAGCTATACCTATGAGCTATTTCAAACGGTAATGAGTTGGGCCGACAAATACCGCACATTAAACGTTCGCACCAATGCCGACACGCCAGCGATGGCTAAACAAGCGGTAGCATTCGGCGCTGAAGGTATCGGCCTTTGCCGAACAGAACATATGTTCTTCGACGGCGAGCGCATCGACATTATGCGCCAAATGATTCTTGCCGCAGACGAAGTGCAGCGCCGTTCAGCACTCAAAAAACTACTTCCCTTCCAAAAGAAAGACTTCGTGGGGCTATTCAAGGCAATGGAAGGTCGCCCAGTAACAATTCGTCTTCTCGATCCGCCTTTACATGAATTTCTCCCACACGACGACGTCGTCCGTCGCCAGCTTGCAGAGAAACTCGGCGTGCCTTTTGATTTCGTGATCGATCGCATCAAAGCCCTTCACGAAGAAAATCCCATGCTCGGTTGCCGCGGCTGCCGACTTGGCATCATCTACCCCGAGATTACCGAAATGCAGGCCCGCGCGCTGTTCGAGGCTGCGGCTCAAGTGAGCAAAGGTAAAAAAGCGATCAAGATCAAAGCCGAGATTATGATTCCTCTCGTCGGTTTCCGCGCCGAGCTCGCAGACCAACTCAAAATTGTGCACCGGGTCGCTGCAGAGGTCATGAAAAAGCACAAGATCAAGATCGACTACCTAGTAGGCACTATGATCGAGGTGCCGCGCGCTGCAATCACCGCCGATGAAATCGCACACGAAGCAGATTTCTTCAGCTTTGGCACCAACGATCTGACGCAGACCACCTTGGGTCTCAGCCGTGATGATATGGGTCTGTTTTACGATCAATACCAAAGCAAAGAAATTTATAACCAAAATCCGTTTGCTAGCCTTGATCAAACCGGCGTAGGCAAACTTGTCGACCTCGCAGTTGAGCGCGGCCGACAGACTAAGCCAAATATAAAGCTTGGTATTTGTGGCGAACACGCAGGCGACCCGATGTCTATAGACTTCTGCCACCGCGCGGGTCTCAACTACGTTAGTTGTTCTCCCCCCCGAGTGCCTATTGCCCGACTAGCCGCAGCTCAGGCGAGGCTGCGGAACAAATAGCAGACTGTTTTACCGTTTGCAACGTGAGTTGATCGACCATAGAAAACCCGCGGTTGCCTTAAGCGATCGCGGTTTTTTTTCGCCGCCAAGCGGTCGAGATCATCACAGTCTGCTAAGCATTCGGCTGAGAGCGCGAATGCACGAAGTATTTGTGCAATGCAGCAGTTTCGGGTACTTTCGAGTCAATAAGACTCTATTCGAAGGAGCCCACCCAATGTCCATTCGCAAAACCCCCACTACTGCTTTTCGCCCGGTTTTAGAAACGCTGACCCACACTCTCGCTATCCGTCACGCTTTCCTTGTTGCATTTGTGGCCTGCACCTCATTGTCCACGGCAGCAGCGCAAGACTACACTGCACCAAGAACCGAGTGGGGACAGCCGGACTTACAGGGCGTGTGGAATTTCTCCTCTGACCGACCGATGATTAGGCCTAGCCAATTTGGCGAACGCGAGTTTCTCTCGGAAGCAGAGATTACTCGTATCGAAGCACTTGCCGCAGCCCGTGATGCCAACTCAGATAGCGCCCTGCCCATAGCCGGGGTGGACGAGTCTTACAACGATTTCTGGATTGAGAATGCCGGTATTGGCGGCTTAAAACGCACATCGCACATAGTCTATCCTAGAGACGGCCAACTCCCTCCTTTCGCCGACACAGCTATCAACCAAAAAGGCAATTACGGCGGTGAAGATACCGGCGAATCGCGCCCGGCACGAATTCTTGCAGGTGGCATCGGCACCGATGGGCCTGAAGATCGGGGGCTTTCCGAGCGTTGCATAGTAGGGTTTAACTCTGGCCCTCCGTTTATCCCTAGCCTTTACAATAACAATGTGCAGATTTTCCAAAGCAGAGATCACGCGGTGCTCTTAACCGAGATGATCCACGATGCCCGGATCGTGCCGCTCGCCAACTCGGCGGCCGAGCACCATGCACTGCATGAGGACATTCGCCTTTGGACCGGCGACTCTCGCGGCTACTGGGATGGCGACACGCTTGTAGTGATCACAAAAAACTTTAACGACCTCACTACGAGCTTCAATGCACATGGCACTGCGTTCGACAAGATACTGACAGAGCGTTTCACACGCACTGCCGCCGACACCGTTGATTATGAATTCACAGTCGACGACCAAACAACTTTCACGGACAAGATTGTCGCGATTGTCGAGATGACAAAGGTAGCCGGCCAACTCTATGAATACGCCTGCCATGAAGGCAACTACGGCATGGTTAATATTCTGCGCGGTGCGCGCGCGCAGGAGGCGCGCGAGGCTCAGGAGGCTGACTAAAACACAAAGCACCAACCACGCCAGCCAGACTCTCATTAACTCTCAACAAATACCCTAAAGAAGGATCGAGACTATGAGTAGCAGTCTTCTTGCCCTACTCGCGTTCACGCCGATACTCGTCGTCGGGGTCTTGCTCGTCGTCCTCCGCTGGCCTGCCAGCCGCGCCATGCCAGTCGCCTACTTGATCGTTGCCGGACTCGCCATAGGCGTTTGGCGGGTGCCCGGCACACAGGTGCTCGCTGCGAGTATTAACGGCCTTATCATTGCCGCCACACTTATCTACATCATTTTTGGTGCCATTCTGCTGCTAAACACCCTGCAACGCAGCGGTGCAATGCGTGCTATTCGCGCAGGATTCTCAGATATCACTCCCGATAGGCGCATTCAGGTAATTATTATCGCCTGGCTGTTCGGCTCGTTTATCGAAGGTTCGGCCGGCTTCGGCACGCCGGCCGCTGTTGCGGTGCCGCTTATGGTGGGCTTAGGTTTTCCCGCGATGGCAGCCGTCGTCGCTGGCATGATAATTCAGAGTACGCCGGTGTCGTTTGGGGCCATGGGCACACCTATTCTAGTTGGTCTCGGTACGGGGCTCTCAGCAGACCCCGATATGGCTGAGTTCGCAACCAGCCTAGGTTTCGAGCGCTGGGATCTCTTCCTTGCCAATATCGCTGCGCGCGTCGCTTTAATCCATGCCATCGCAGGCACGTTCATCCCTCTTTTAGTTGTTGCGACGATGACCCGCTTCTTCGGAATAAAACGAAGCTTCGCCGAAGGGCTCGAGGTTTGGCGATTTGCACTTTTTGCTGCGTTCTCTATGACGATACCCTATCTTTTAGTTGCTACTCTTCTCGGACCCGAATTCCCTTCGATGTTCGGCGGTCTCATCGGTCTCGCCATCGTAATTCCTGCAGCGAAGCGCGGGTTTCTTATGCCCGCCAAAGGGCGCGAATGGCGCTTTCCGGAGCGCGCCGCTTGGGAGCCCGACTGGAGCAGCACACTCACCGTGCCCGCCGAAAAAGATGACGATGACCAAACGCCAATGATGAGTCTTTTGCGCGCTTGGTCTCCCTATTTTGTCATTGCGGTGCTGTTAGTAATTACTCGCCTGCGGATTCTCGATCTCGAGTCAGTGCTGCGTAGCGCGCATCCACTCATAACGTGGGCATGGCCACAGATTTTTGGCAGCTCGATCTCTGCGTCCTTTCAGCCGTTATGGTCGCCTGGAAGCATTTTTATTCTCGCTTCGGTCATCACGATAGGACTTCATAGACTTCCCCTTGCGCAATTTTCACGCGGTGTAGGTGACTCACTAAGAACTCTCGCACCAGCGTCTATGGCGCTTATCTTCACCGTGCCCATGGTTCAGGTTTTCATTAATTCCAGCGATGGCGCAGCTGGCTTTGAGCAAATGCCGCTTGCGCTCGCAGAAGGCGTGGCAGTGCTAACTGGGGCAGCATGGCCTCTATTTTCACCCTTTATTGGTGGCCTCGGTGCATTCGTTGCCGGCAGTAATACCGTGAGCAATATGATGTTCTCTCTTTTCCAATTTGGGGTTGGTGAACGCATCGGCTACGACCCTCTCTGGATTGTCGCCCTGCAAGCGGTAGGTGGCGCCGCAGGCAACATCATCTGTGTACACAATGTGGTTGCAGCCTCGGCCGTGGTGGGGCTTGTTGGCAAGGAAGGCGCGGTTATACGCAAGACTCTGCTCGCGTTTGTTTACTACGCCCTTTTTACCGGCGCCATCGGCTTAGGAATTGTGAACCTTGCTAACGGCTTTTTGAACGCGGGCTTCTTTCTTGCCGCCGCAATAGCCGCATGTTTTGTCTTCGCCATCGCACGCGCGCGACCTGCAGCACTGCCTTAGACTCGGCAAGGACACAGCAGTCACTACAATGAACGCAGTCAACTCACCTCGTCAGTTTCTTGTTATTGCCACCGCAGGCCATGTCGATCATGGCAAAACGTCACTGGTTAAACAGCTTACCGGAACAGACACTGATACTCTCGCCGAAGAGAAAGCACGCGGATTAACGATAAATGCGGGCTTTGCCTATAGTCATTCCGAGGACGAAACCCAAAGCGCAACAACACTCGGCTTCGTCGATGTGCCCGGACACAGCGATTTCATCAACAACATGTTGGCTGGGGTTAGCGCGGTGAACGCTGCGCTGCTCGTCGTTGCTGCAGACGACGGCATCATGCCCCAGACGCGCGAGCATTTAGCAATATTGGATTTGCTAGGGATTAACAAGGGCGCGGTCGCCCTGACGAAAATTGATCAGTGCACGCAAGAGCGACTCCTTGCTGTTGAAAGCGAGATTAGCGCCCTCCTCGCACGCACACGCCTGAGTAGTGCTCCCCTCTTCAGAATTAACAATGTCAGTGGTGCTGGGGTTGCCGAACTCGCGACGCATCTAAACACACTGGCGTTGCAGCAGAAAGCAAATAACTCTAGTCGAGAGCAGCATCCCCGCTTTTCCATCGACCGCTGTTTCACAGCGAAAGGTATCGGCACCATTGTGACGGGAACTCTCGCGGCTGGCACTATCAATCAGGGCGAACAATTAGTTCACTGCGGCACTGGAGAGCCGGTGCGAATACGCGGCATACGTATAGACCAATCCGAATGCCAATCACTCCATGCAGGCCAGCGCGCGGCACTAAGCATTAGCCTAGGTCTGGATGAAATCAAACGCGGAGATTTTCTCGGTGTCGCTCAACGCCGCGTCATGCGATTTGATACGCATCTTACACTTATCGATCCGACAACTTCGCTAAAGTCTGGTGTCGACTACCATCTTCACATTGGCGCTGCGCATCGCCTCGCACGCCTGCGCAAACTCGATGAAACTACGGGCCTCTATCAATTCAGCCTCGATGAACCTATCACCTGCCACTGGGGGGACCGCTTTATCCTCCGAGACCCTGCCGCCAAGAGATCGCTGGGTGGAGGCACAGTCATCGATACGGAACTGCCAAAGCGGGGCAGAGCCAGCTTAGAGAGACTCGCTCTACTGAGGGCGTATCGGGGCGAAATCGACGCTGCGATCGATTCCGCTCTTGCTGTTGCACCATTTGGCATCGACCTCGAACAATTTGCGCTCGCCCGCAATCTGACTTTTGCCTTCATAGAGACTCACCTTGAACGCGTGAGACAACAATCGCCTGCGCCTCTCGAAGTGTTTATCGAGGACAGACGCCTACCGCGCTTAGTCGGTGCGTCTGCCGCTGCGACATTGAAAAACCGCCTCACAGATTTGTTAGGGCAATTCCATGTTGAGAAGCCTAGCGAAGCAGGCTTACTCGAATCGGCGATCGCGCGTGCCTTGCGGCCAAGCATTCCTAGTCCGGTGCTCAAAGGATTCATAACAGCATTGGCCTCGAAAGGCGTCCTGCGCCGCGAAGGAAGCCATATTGCGCTCGCCACACATCACGCTGAAGTCAGCAGAGAGCGTCAGGAATTCGACGCGAAGATTGCTCCCCTGCTCGAGCATGGAGACCTAACGCCGCCGCGAACCAGAGAGATCGTCGACGCGACAGGAATACCCTTGAGAGCGGTCGAGCGGATTTTGCAACACTGCGCGCGCGCTGGCGTAGTAGTGAAGGTCGCCGACAATAGATTTTACCCGCCTGCTACCCTCGCTAAACTCGCAGAGACTGCGAATCAGCTTATGGCTGCGAGTAACGGCCTTGGATTTAGCGTTATTGAGTTTAGAGACAAGACGAGGATGGGCCGCAATCTATGTATCGAGGTGCTTGAACATTTCGACGGTTGCGGTTACACCCTAAGGAAGGAAAACGTCCGCGTAATCCGAAAACCTTGGTCGGAGGTGGCCGCTTAGCAGCCACCGACCAACTCCGTAGACCGGATTGAAAGCCTTACCGACTCGATGATTTACAACAGCCGAAACTACGACGCTTTTGGGTGCAAGACTACCGTCATCTTAGAGTAACCCTTCACGAAGCTAGAGTAGATTCGCTCGGGCTCTTCGACCACTTCGATGTTTTCGAAACGATCCATGATCTCTTCCCAGACGATACGCAACTGCATTTCTGCGAGACGATTGCCCATGCAACGGTGCAGCCCGAATCCGAATGAAAGGTGCTGCCGCGCATTAGGGCGGTCTATGATCAGACGTTCCGGGTTCTCGATGACTTCGTCATCTTGATTACCCGACGCATACCACATAATGACTTTGTCACCCTTTTTAATTTTCTGCCCGTTCAGCTCGGTATCAACTTTCGCTGTGCGCCGCATGTACGCGAGCGGGGTTTGCCAGCGAATAATTTCCGATACCATATTAGGAATCAATGAGTGGTCGGCGCGAAGCTTGTCATACTCTTCGGGGAACTGATTAAGTGCAAGCACACCGCCGGTAATTGAATTGCGCGTGGTGTCATTGCCTCCAACTATCAGCAGCAGAATATTGCCGAGATACTCCATGGGCGGCATAGTCTTAGTGGCCTCGCCATGCGAGAGCATCGAAATAAGATCGTTACCTGGCTCCGCATTGACGCGCTCGTTCCAGAGGCGCGTAAACGTCGCTAGACAGTCTTGCATCGCCTCCCAGCGCTCCTCATGACTATTCACGATGCCGCCACCAGGAATCGCGGTTGCCACATCTGACCAGAAAGTCAGCTTGTGACGGTCCTCGAAGGGAAAGTCAAAAAGCGTCGCAAGCATCTGCGTAGTCAGTTCTATTGAGACTCGTTCGACCCAATCGAATTCTTCGCCAATAGGCAAATCATCAAGAATCGCTGCAGCACGGCTGCGAATCAATCCTTCGAGATTTTTGAGGTTTGACGGCGCCACAACGCCCTGCACCACTCGTCGTTGCTCATCATGCTTGGGTGGATCCATCGAAATAAACGAGGGAACTGTAAACTCTTCAAACGCATCGACAATGCCAATCGTAGGCTCTGATGAATAGATATGAGGTGACGTATCGACTTCCATTATGTCTTTGTATTTCATCACGGACCAGTAAGGACCGGTCGCCGATTTCGCACAATAGTGCACGGGAGCTTCCTCGCGCAAACGCTTTAGAAAAGGTAGAAATTCGTTTTCTTTCCAGATGCCAGGATGGGCAAGATCTATTTGCTCTAGGGGCATAGCATAGGGATCTCTGCCCACCATGCTCCACTTGCTTTCAGGACGGCGGTCCAACTCAGGGGATGCTGGGGTATCGCTCATAATGATTTCTCTAAACTCTCTGTTAAACTCTCTTTAAACTTTTGCTTGAAACGCTAATTTAAAATTGAAATTCCGGCGTGGTAACCATCAGCCCATCGAGTTCCTCGCTAAGGGTAATCTGGCAGCAAAGGCGCGAGTTTTCTCGACGATCGCTGCTAAGGCCTAGCATGGCATCTTCGTTGGCGTCCATTGCTGTCAATTTGCCGACCCATGCCTCGTCGACGTAGACATGGCAAGTCGCACACGAACAGGACCCGCCGCAGTCTGCATCGATTCCGGGCACACCATTGGAGACTGCAGCCTGCATAACCGAGATCCCGGCGGCAGCCTCAACTGATCGTTCGCTTCCTGTATGATCTTTGAATAAAATCTTTACCATCTAAAACAGTTCCTACTCTTACTAATATTACTAAGTTGACCACTCTTGTTCTTAACGTTCCCTATGCGTCATAAGCCGACGATCGACGCCGGCCTAGCAGCCTATCGCCAATCACGATTAGGCAGCAAGACAACAAGGGAAATTACCTTACCAAGATTCATGGGCCTTAAGAAACATTACGTGCTGCATTTGAAAAAAGTTCGTCGTTTTCGCAAAAACAGTTACTCTTCCTTACGCGTTTCACACCCTCAATTAAGAAACTAGGCAGTCAACAGATGATTCAGAGCACCCAGTATCCAAACCGCTATATGCCTGTGCTGATTAGTGCCTGTCTACTCCTGATGCTTTCCTTTGGCCTGCGCTCGGGTTTTGGCCTCTTTCTTCAACCCATGAGCGAGGCGAATGGCTGGGGACGCGATGTCCTAGCGCTGGCACTCGCGATTCAGAATTTATCGTGGGGGTTAAGTGCGGTCATTGCTGGAGGCTTCGTTAACCGTTTTGGCACCACCAAGGTCTTGCTTGGCGGTATTGCCCTCTATGGTCTAGGCACACTGGGGATGGCAAGCAGCACCACCGCGCTGAGCGCTAGTCTAACGGCCGGTGTTATTGTAGGCGCAGGCATTGCCGGCACCTCCTTTGGTATTGTTTTGCCCGCAATCGCTCGCGCTGTTCCTGCTGAGAAACAAGGTTGGGCATTAGGCATAGGCACGGCTGCTGGCAGCGTGGGACAGTTTTTGATCGTGCCAGCGGCGCAGGTATTCATCGATTGGCTGGGGTGGCTAGGCGCGCTTCAGTTGATGAGCTTGCTCGGCTTTGGCATGGCAGTGTTTGTCATCCCCCTCGCCCGCTATGGGAACGAAGCCAACGAAAGCCCGGCAGACTCTCCCGCGATAAGCCTCTGGCAGCTTACGCGCAAGGCCTTGGCGGTTCGTTCCTATGTTCTATTGCTGATCGGATTCTACGTGTGCGGCTACCATCTCGCCTTCATCACAGTTCACATGCCTGGCTATGTCGTAGACCTTGGCTTTAGCCCGCAGGTCGGTGCCTGGAGTATCGGCACTATAGGCTTATGCAATATTTTTGGCGCTTATTATTCGGGGGTAGCAAGTGGCAAACGACCCAAACACAGAATGCTTTCAGCAATTTATCTTACACGTGCGCTCGCGATTCTCCTTTTCCTGTTGCTGCCGCCTTCGCTATTCAGTGTCTTGGGCTTCAGTGCCGCGATGGGCTTTTTATGGCTTTCCACAATCCCACCAACTTCCGGGTTGGTCGCGCAGTTTTTCGGCGTAAAAAACATGCCTTACCTCTACGGACTCGTGTTTCTGAGCCACCAGTTGGGCAGCTTTAGTGGGGTCTGGTTGGGTGGCTATCTCTATGAGACCACTGGTCAATACGATGGCATCTGGCTTTCAGGCGTTGCGCTCGGGGTTCTCGCGGCTCTATTGCATTGGCCCATTAAAGAGCAGAGCTATGAGACCAATTTACGCGCCATCTCCGTCACGCCGTAAGTGAAGAACTCACTTTTTCGCGGCCCACGAACGCTCCTGCGGTAGCTCGGCTCACAACGGCCTAGTTATCGACTTCGGAATCGAGCAACCCTTCGATTAACAATCCCGTCGCAATGCGATCTGGTCTCAGCCTTTGGACGTTTTTTACGTGAACCCTAAAAAAACAGAGACACCATGCCCGAAGGCCCCGAAATACGCCGCGCAGCAGATAAAATAGCGAAAATACTTGAAGGCAAGACTATCGATCGCGTTGAATTCTCATTTGCGCATCTCAAGCGCTTCGAAAGTGATTTGCAGTCGAGGGAGGTGATCGGCCTCGAAACGCGCGGCAAAGCGCTCCTAACTCATTTTGATAACGGCCTGAGCATCTACTCGCACAATCAGCTCTATGGACGTTGGTATATCGTAAAACAAGGCAACCCCCCTTCAACGAATCGCTCTCTCAGGCTTGCCCTTCACACAGCTACGCACAGCGCACTGCTCTACTCTGCCTCGGAAATTGACGTATTAGATGCTGATGGCATTGCCCAGCATCCCTTCCTCGCCAAAATAGGCCCAGACATTCTGTCTCCTACGCTTACGTGGCGAGAAATCGCGACACGGCTTACCTGCACTAGGTTTAGAAAACGCTCTGTCGGTATACTCTATTTAGATCAAGCATTTCTTGCAGGGGTGGGGAACTACCTGCGCTCGGAGATTCTTTTTGCTGCCAACATAAATCCGCGAGCACGCCCCTGCGATCTTGAAACAAAGCAAATAAACAATCTAGCCCGAAGCACGCTCAAGATTAGCCAGCAAGCTTATTCTACTGGCGGTATTACTAACGCGCCTTCACTAGTCGAAAAACTCAAACGGCAAGGACTTCGACGCGGGCAATATCGCCACACTGTTTTCGCGCGCGAGAATCAAGCCTGCTACACCTGCGGAGAAACCATTCTTAAAGAGGCGATTTCGTCGCGCCGGCTTTATTGGTGTCCGCTTTGTCAGTATTAACCACGAGACTCGGTACAGGGTTCGAACATCATGAACGACACAGCCGCTGACAGACTTGATAGCCACGAAATACCCGTTTGGTTACTCGGGGAATTACGCTCTGATCAAGCTGGTGAGACTGGCGCGGTCGCGATCTACGAGGGCATTCTCTGGGTTAGCAGGGACACTAAGATCAGGCGGTTTGCTGAAGATCATCTGCGCACAGAGCAAAGCCATCTTACTAAGATAAACTCAGTGCTACCGGCAAAGTCGCGAAGCCGTCTGCTGCCTCTCTGGCGAGCAGCAGGCTTCGTCACCGGCGCACTCCCGAGTTTGTTCGGCGCGCGCGCCATTTACGCGACTATCGCCGCTGTCGAAACGTTTGTTGATGAGCACTATCTGCAGCAGATCGAACGTCTAGACCGAGAACAGCTTTTACCCACTGTGAGAGAACTACTCGCTGATTGCCGAGAGGACGAGATTCATCATAAACAAGAAGCCGAGCAGGCAATGGGCGCCGGACCTCAACTTGTTCTTCGAACATGGTGCAGAATCGTAGATTTCGGCTCACGCATCGCGGTCGCCATAGAACGGCGATAGGCGGAAATTGCTGTCCTCTATGGCCACTCTGTAAACTTCACATCCCACGGTATTCATGGAATCATCAGGGTTTTCCTTCATTCGAATGGAGACCCGCTAATGACTCACGCACAGAAATTTTGTTGCACGCGGGGCATAGCCGCGCCGCTTTTTACACTGCTACTCTTGTTCGTCGCTCTGCCCTCCTTTGGCGCGGCCGCAGGTTTTACCCTCACCGCACTCGACCGCTATGTGCAGACACCCGATGAGAATTACCGCTACGAGGTCATCGATGTCGTCTCTGGCGAGTTTAGGGGGGAAGCGTATAAGACCTACATAATCGAAATGATCAGCCAGCAATGGCTTACCGAGGCCGAGGTGAATCTGCCTTTATGGGTGCATGAACTGGTGATTACCGTGCCCGCAGAAGTCACTAGCGACATCGGCTTTCTCTATTTAACTGGCGGCAACAACGAGGGGAATCGCCGCGGTGCGGCGCCCGAAAGCGATATTAAGCGCGCGCTGCAAACGGGCACAGTCGTCTCAACACTCTATGGCGTGCCGAGCCAGCCTCTCGTGTTTGCCGACGACGATGGGCGCAGGCGAAGCGAAGACGGCATTATCGCCTACACCTGGGACAAGTATCTGCGCACCGGCGATGAGAAGTGGCCCCTGCGCCTCCCTATGACCAAGGCCGCCGTCCGCGCGATGGACACCATTACCGACCTGATGCAGAGACAGGCGAGCCCGACAGCCACAGTCGACAAGTTTGTCGTGGCCGGCGGTTCCAAACGTGGTTGGACGACCTGGACTGCCGCCGCAGTTGACTCACGTGTCATCGCGATCATGCCGATCGTTATCGACGTGCTCAATCTTGAAGAGAGCTTCAAACATCATTTCAGTGTCTATGGCGCTTACTCCCTCGCGGTAAGTGACTACGTGCTTAACGGTAACATCGCCTGGATGGGCACGCCTGAATTCGCCGAACTCATGAAAATTGTCGAGCCTTTCGAATACCGCGATCGCCTCACGCTGCCAAAATTTTTGCTCAACTCCACCGGTGATGAATTCTTTATCCCCGACTCCTGGCGATTCTATTGGGACGAACTTGTTGGCGAAAAACACCTGCGCTACGTCCCCAATTCTAACCACAGCATGGCGAACACCGACGTCATGGAAAGCGTCGATGCGTGGTACCACGCCGTGGTAAAAAACGTGCAGATGCCGCGCTATAACTGGGAGGTCGCAGACGACGGAACGATTACCGTATTCACCCTCGACGAGCCCCTCGAGGTGCTTTTGTGGCAAGCGAGTAATCCAAACGAACGCAACTTTATGCAAGCGCAAATAGGCCGCGCCTACACCTCGACCGCCCTAACCGAGAGCGAGCCAGGCGTTTATCAGATCAAGATCGATCCACCCAAGACTGGCTATACCGCTTATTATGTCGAGCTAGCATTCCCCAGCGGTACTGTCGAGCCGCTGAAGTTCAGCACTGGCGTCAAGGTAGTCCCGGATGTTGTTGAGCACGAGTGGAAGATGGCGCCGGCGAGTGCGAGGGAGTAAATGCTGAAGACTTAATCAGGAAATGTTGGCGGAAGAGGCAGGAGTCGATTCGATATCTTAAGTAGCTGTTTAATATACTATTTATTTAGATATTACGTTCTGATGTTACTAAGAATGTTACTAAATAAAGAAGTCAACATGTGTTGATAGCTAAATCAGCGCCTCAGCCAACCTGCTTTATACCGCATTTCAGCCGCAGAGTTAATAATCGCCCCAAAAAGCTAGGTAGCCGCCCCTCTCGATATGACGGGGGGAGGCCGATTCGCCCACTGAAATAGTTATAGTATCTTCCCAGTCTTGCTTGAGCCGATTTTGAAAAAAAGTGAATTTTATGATGGGACGCATACGACATGACTGACGACACTAAATCAGACAAAGAAATGCACAAATCTGGCTGGATGGTGCCGCCAAGACCGAATGTGCCTAGAAAGGTTGAAGAAGCGAGACAAATAGCAAAAGACACCTACCGCAAAGCGAGAGCCAGCCAAGAAGAACTAGAGCGGCAAATGAGTGTGCTGCTACCGACTAAATCACCCGATAAAGAGGATTCATAATGAGCGAAAGAAGAATGTTCGGAATCAATATTCCCGTCAAAACATCAATGATTATTCAAATTCTACTGGTGTGGTCTCTCGTGGTTATGGAGGTTTTCCTTGAAGAGGTCAGACTAGATTACATTCTGCCTCTATACACGCTTATTTGGATAATGACTTATTCTGATATATCGAAGACAGAAAAAACTGAGCAAGACTAAATCACACGATAAAGAGGATTAATAATGAAAGATAAGTCATCGAAAATATCGTTTGATTACTGCTATAA
>Ga0075475_10000386_pt1 | contig 20422 bp, 16 predicted proteins | sample DEB08_DNA_10_FD_76342 | JGI IMG/M metagenome (GOLD analysis project Ga0075475, IMG submission 76342) | Aqueous microbial communities from the Delaware River and Bay under freshwater to marine salinity gradient to study organic matter... | ecosystem: Environmental > Aquatic > Marine > Coastal ... | reverse complement strand
TGCTTCGGGCCAGCGGCCGGACCGCGTCGTTCGCGGCACTCGGCCATTCGGTCGTCCGGTCGTCCGGTCGTCCGGTCGTCCGGTCGTCCGGTCATGCCCAGGAGAGGACTCGAACCTCCAAGGGATGTTACTCCCACCAGCACCTCAAGCTGGCGCGTCTGCCAATTTCGCCACCTGGGCGGGGCGTGTCGGATCGCGAGTTATACCCGCCCGGGCGGGAAAGTCGAGATGCGATCACGAATCCCGGCACGGATCCGCGCGACGTCCGCCCGCGCCCGGTTCGACAGGAGCGGCCTCCGGGCGAACAATCGCCGTCGTGTCGAACGAGCCCGCCGACATCCTCCCGTCTCCCGAGCAGGCCTCGGCCTCGCCGTGCGGAGCAACGTCCACGTCGCGACCCGACTCGGCGCCGGCGGCGAGACTCGAGGACGAGCCCGCGGGCACCGGCGGTCGACCGCGACTCCGCATCAACGAGGTCTTCCATTCGATTCAGGGGGAGTCGACCTGGGCGGGCCGGCCCTGCGTCTTCATCCGACTCGCGGGATGCCACCTGCGCTGCCGGTACTGCGACACGGAGTACGCCTTCAAGGAAGGACGGTTTCGAAGCATCGACGACCTCGTCGAGGAGACCGTTCGCCACGGCACCCGCCTCGTCGAGATCACCGGCGGCGAACCGCTGCTGCAGCCGCGGGTGCACGATCTCGTCGAGCGACTCTGCGATCTCGACCGAACCGTCCTCATCGAGACCAGCGGCGCCTGCGACATCGCCCCGTGCGATCCGCGATCGATCCTGATTCTCGACCTCAAGACGCCCGGAAGCGGCGAGTGCGATCGGAACCTGTGGTCGAACCTCGACCGTTTGCGACCCCGCGACGAGATCAAGTTCGTCGTGACCGATCGCGGAGACTTCGAATGGGCGTGCGATCGGATCCGCGAGCATCGCCTGCTCGACCGCGGCAACCCCGTGCTGATGTCGCCGGTGTTCGAGCAGGCACCGGGCCTCGAGATCCTCGGATGCCCGGCGCTGCATCCCCGCCGTCTCGCGGAGTGGATCCTCGAGTCCGGCCTCGAGATCCGAATGCAGACCCAGTTGCACAAGGCGATCTGGGATCCCTCGACCCGCGGGGTCTGAGTCCGAAGTCGACTCGGCCCTCGGCGACTCCGCCGAACCGGCGGGCTCAGTAGACCCACGCTTCGATCGACGCCGACGCCGGCACCGGCCCCGACCAGGGTTCGGTGGCGAGCAGCACCGCATCGAGCAGATCCCCCTCGCCGTCCGCCACCGCCTCGTCGGCCATCTCCGAGCCCACGACGACGCCCGCTTCGCCCACGAGTCGCAGAATCTCCTCGCGAACCTCTCGCGGCCCGTCGCCCCGTCCCTTGTAGCCCCGTCGTGGCCATCCCTTCGATGCGAGCACCGCTGCCGGACATCCCTCGACCACCGTGGTCGCGGCGTTGCCGGGATGGACCGGCTCGATTCGAACGCGACCGCTTTCGGCGAGGGGCAGCAGAATCTCGCATACGAAGGTCCAGGTCTGCTTGAACACCCGCAGATTCATCGGGGCCATCGGCGTCGCGAAGGCCCGATCGCACCGACGGCGAGGTTCGCGCCGGCTCTTCGCCCGCAGGGCCGTTCGCCACGCCCGCGCGTCCTCGTATCCGCGCATCCAGCGTGCGATCTCGAGCCAGGTGTCTCCGACGCCGTGGGCCTCCGCCACTTCGATCGGCACGCTCGCAGGCGCGTCGATCCGCCAGAGCGACGGGCCGTCGTCCGCGGCGTCGAGAATCAGGCTCCGCAGACCCGCCCGATCGAGTCGTCCCAGATCACGCAGCGGCGCCCGAGGCCGATCGAGATCGCGCGCCACCGCACGGATCTTGCCACGTCCTCCACCTCCGCCACCCGAGAAGTCGACGCCATGCAGTCGCACCGCGCGCAGCCGTCAGGCGCCGTTCATGCCGCAGGCGCCGAAGTCCTTCCCGCAGGGGCAGCATCCGCCCGAGGACGGAGGCGACGCGGCCGCCCCGACCCCGACACCGAAGACGCTGTGCCTGCGACGGAAGGTCCTTCCAAGGCCCCTCGGATCGTCGACCGGGTCGTCCGCCTGCGACATCGGCCGCAGCAGCGTGAGGACCTCTCCGTCGGCTTCGCATTCGTACTCGTACTGGGGCATCTCAACGTTCTCCTGATCGCGTGCCGGGCCCGCCTCGACGGGAGGACTTTGCCGCGGAGGCCGGACGTCTCGAGCCGCCTCGATCGGACCGACCGCGTCCGGCCGAGGGGTTCCGTTCGCTTCGTGCCGCCCCCGATGGCCGTCGAACCGACGAACTCGACCGCGGCGAGGCCGTCGCCGCCGGCGTGCGATCGGCGGTGGCCGGAGCGTCCCGCTTCGGCCGCGACTTGGGGTAGCTCGCCCGCTTCGGCGCGGTCGTGGTCTTCCTGGTGGTGCCGAATGCGCTTCGGTGCAGCGCCGCGGCTTCGGTCGGGGACAGTTCCCGCCACTCTCCGGGCTTGAGCCCGGTCAGCTTGAGCGGCCCGAGGCCGACCCGACGCAATCGCTTCACGTCGTGGCCGAGCTGCTCGAGCATGCGGCGGATCTGGCGATTGCGGCCTTCCGAAAGCTCGATGAACAGGACGCTGCGATCGCGATCGCGTCGAAGCACCTCGATCCGTTCGGCCGAGGCTCGAGCTGCACCGCCGCGGCGGCGGTGGGCGAGAAACACTCCGCGTCGGAGCTTCTCGAGGGCCCGCTCGTCGATTCGACCGGTGACCATCACCTCGTAGCCCTTGTGGACGCCGTAGCGGGGATGGGTGAGGCGGTTGGCGAGCTCGCCGTCGTTGGTCAGCAGCAGCAGGCCCGAACTGTCGATGTCGAGTCGCCCCACCGGATACAGACGCTCGCCCGGCGCGTGCGGCACGATGTCGATGGCGCGACGGCGGCGGAAGGGATCGCGGTTGGTGCTGACCACCCCGCGAGGCTTGAAGACCATGACGGTGCGGGTTCGAACGCTGACGGGACGAATGTCGACCGGAACGCCTCGCACCTCCACGCGGGAGATCGTGGGATCCACAAGGCACGGAAGGGTTCGGACGACTTCGCCATCGACCTCCACCTCGCCTTCGAGGATCAGGTCCTCGCACGCCCGCCGCGAGGCGATGCCCGCCTCGGCAAGCACCTTCTGAAGTCGAACGCGGCCGTCGTCCCGTGCCGAGGTGGCGGATCGGGAGCGTCGGGAGGCGGAGGTTCTCTTGGGGCGGCCGTTGACCATCGGGCGATCTTACGGGCAGCGGCGGCCTGCCGACGTCCGCCTGGGAGAATCGAGGCGACGGAGCGTGTCCGGAGTTCGGAAGAACTCCCGATGAAGTCCAGACGCCCCTAGGGTTGTCCCCGCGTGTTCTCGTCCGAGCCGGAGCGCAACCATGAGCATGTTCTCCTCGATTCGATCCTCGCTTCGCCGCGGCTTCGAGTGGACCCGTACCGCCCTGACCGATCCGATCGGGCAGTTGTCGCGCTGGCAGCGATCGATCCGGCAGGCGTATCGGATCGGCCGCTACAGCCTCCGGCACCTCGGCGAGGACCGGGCGAGTCAGATGGCCGCGACGCTCTCCTTCCGCCTGCTGTTCGGCCTGCTTCCCGTGCTGGTGGTGGCGACGGTCGCGGCGAAGGCGGTGCTGGGGCCGGATCTTCCGGAGATCGCGGATCGACTCGTCCACGCCACCGGCATGGACGGCGTGGAGCTGGCCCTGCCCGACGGCGGCGACGGCGAACTGCGCTCCGTCAGTCTCGGGGAGTGGGTCGAGGACCTCGTGACCTACGCCGCCGGCATCAACCTGTCGGCCCTGGGCTGGATCGGATTCGGCGTCGTGGCGTTCAGCGCGATCTGGGTGCTCGTGACGGTCGAGACCTGCTTCAACGAGATCTGTCGGGCCCCGCGAAGTCGAAGCTGGTGGGCCCGCATTCCGATCTACTGGTTCGCCCTGACCGTGGGACCGCTGGTGCTCGCGGTGATTCCGATCGTCAACAGCGGCATTGCGGACACCCTCCGCAACGTCTCGAGTTGGGGACCGTGGACCACCGTCGGCGCCGGCACCATCGACTTCGTGCTGCTGTGGGCGTTCTGGTTCGGCGCCTATCTCTGGGTGCCCAACACCCGCATGGACGTGCGACCGGTGCTGATCGGCGCGTTCGTGACCGCGGTGCTGCTGATGATCGGCCGCAGCTTTCTCGGCCTCTACATGCGCAACGCCTTCGCGCTCAGCGGCCTCTACGGCTCGCTCGGGCTCGTGCCGGTGTTCATGTTCTGGATCTATCTGATGTCGATGTTCTCCCTGCTCGGCCTGCAGGTGGCCAGCCTCCTGCAGACCCTGCGTCACCGGACGCTGGAGGATCTCGAAGCCGAATCCGGCCGCACCGAGTTCATCGAGCCGGCGCAGATCGTGACCCTCATGGAGCACATCGCCACCCGGTTCACGACTTCGGAGGCGACCTCCGCGGGCGAGGCGGCGGGAGCCCTCGCCCTCCCCGAGCCGGTCGTCTCGAGGATGCTCGAAGCGCTCGCCGATCGCGGCTGGCTCCATCGGGTCGAGGGGGGCGCCTTCGCCTTGGCCGTCCCGCCGGATCGGATCGACGCCGCCGAGGTGGTCGACGTCGGGTTCGCACTGGCCGATCGAGGTCTGGGCAGTGGGTGGCTCGAGCAGATCCGCCTCGCCCAGCGGCGTCTCCTCGAAGGCGTCTCTCTGGATCGCCTCGCCCCGTCGACCGCACGGGAAGCCTGAGCCCCGAGGGTCCGAAAAAGTCCAGAGTCCGGACCGGAAGTGCCGACCCCTCCCCGGTCGCGCGAAACACGGCGCTCGCCGCCGCAGGCGATCGTCGGGCAGGACGCCCCATGACCACGGCCGAACATCCGGCTGATCGAGGTCGACCCGACTCCGTCGGCGGGTTGCGTCTGAGCGTGTCCGCGTCGACCTGTCCCATCGAACCACTCCGTTCGGAGTCTCACCCCATGCCCAGTCCGTTCGTCACCCCTCAGAACGCCACCCCCGGTGGTTCCAACGCCCCCGCCAACGGCGGTGAATTCAAGTTCGGCGACGCTTCGGGGCGTCAACCCAACTGGACGCCGCCCACTCCCGGCGGCGCCGCCGGTCCGGAGGCGATGCGGATCTCGACCGAACTGCACGAACGTCTCGCGCTTGGAGCGAAGATGCTGCAGGCCCTCGACGTCCAGCTGAGACGCTTCGAGGGAGGTCTTGCCGAACACGACGCCGCCGCCCGCCGCGCCGATGCGGTGCATCGGGAGGCCTCGACCCGCCTCGCCGATCTGCTCGAGCGCAGCAACCAGGCCTGCGACGGCTTCTCCGGACGTCTCGAGAGCCTGGTCCGCAATCGCCTCGACCAGTGGGAGCGGCAACTTGCAGAGACCTCGCAGCAGGCCGTGCAGGAGGTCGAGCAGCGCGTCCAGCAGCAGATCCAGCAGCGAGACCAACGGCTGGAGGCCGATGCCGGACGCATCGCCGAGCTCGAGCAGCGTCTCGCCGAGATGCAGTCGTCGGTCTCCGAAGCCACCAGCCGGTTCGGCGAAGAGCTGAGGCGACATGCCGAAGAGAGCAACCGGCGTCGGGACGAGGCGGCGGCGGCGCTTCGAAACGCCTCGGCCGAGTTCGTCCGCCTGCTCGAGCATGCCGACGGAGTCCGTCGATCCCTCGAGGAGGACCTTCGACAGCGCAGCGAACTCCTCCAGCGTTGCCGGGAGCTCGACGGCCAGGTTCGCGGTGGTGTCGAGGCGATGCTCGGCCAGGTTCGCGAAGCCAGCGAAGCGCTGCAGTCCCAGCACGATCGACTCGCGCCGCGCAGCAACGAGGCCGCCGCCGTCGGCGAGCGCCTCGAGCGACTACTCGAGGCGATGCAGGAGTGGCGGCCATTGCTCGACCACGATCTGCCGGCCCACCTCCAGCAGCGGGCCGAAGCGATCTTCGAGGAGGGCAGTCGGCGGTTCGGCGATCAGCTCGAGCGAGTGTCGACGGCGTTCCACTCGCTGTCGCATCTGCTCGGCGGGCAGTGGACCCCCGGCGCCCCCGACATGCCGCCCCCGTCGCAGGACGCGAACGGCCCGATCACGCCGGAGTCGCCGAGCGCTGCCGACGACGAGCTTCGGGGCTGAACCGAAGCGGCAACGAGGCTCCGCCGAGCAGCGGCCGCGGCGCCGGCGGCAGCAGGCGATCGGGGAGCGGCAGTTCCGGGCCCTCGAGGCTCAGACGTCGCATGGCGGCCCGCTCGGACGCGATCCGAGCCAACTCCCACCGCAGCCACGATCCTTCGAGGCGAGCGACGTCGCCGAAGGCGGCTTCGAACAGTTCAAGCTGCCTGGCGGGCCCGGGTCTTCCCGGAGGCTCCTGCTGCAACGACTGGAGGTAGCGGCCGAGTTCGGTCGGCCGCTCGCGATAGAGGAACGAGAGCAACGCGGCGCCCTGGTGGTAGAAGACCCGCGCCGTGCCCTCGCGCCGATCCGGCATTCCCTCGAGGGCGACGAAGGCCGCAAGGTCGATCAGGCGCTCCTCGAGCAGCAGACGCTCGAAGACCTCGCGCCGCGGCGCGTAGTCGAAGTCCGGTCCGAACGCCTGGCCCGGCCGGTCGGTCTCGAAGCTGACCGCGAGGCCTTCGGCGAGCCAGAACGGCGGCGCCACGTTGGGATTCTGCACCCGACTGTGGAAGAACAGCTGGTGCATCGCCTCGTGGATCATGGTCGAGACCACCTGCCGCCGAACCGAGAGCAGCACCTCCTCCTCGCCGATGCCCTGCAGCGACCGGGCCCGGTCGATGGCCCCCCGCGCGTTGGGATCGATGCGCCCGGACTGGGCCTGTCGTTGGCGATCTCGTCGTGCCGCCGCGTCGATCTCGCGCTGCTGCGCGGAGAGACGCTCGCGAGCCTCGCGAATCGACGAATCGGTCTCGGCGTCGTATCCGACGAGGCGATCCTCGGCGGGAAGGTAGTAGCCCTTCACCCACGGATCCGAGACGCCGTCGACCTCGCGGGCGAAGTCGAGGAAGTCCTCGTGCCGCGAGAACAGCACCGCGACGAGCTTGTGGCGAATCTCCGGCTCGGGCAGGCCGAGGCGGTCGAGAAAACGTCCAAACTGATGATGCGCGCGTTCGAATCGTTCGAGCTGTTGTCGAGTCCACGCCGTGTCGCCGTCGGAGAGGGCGACGAACCGCGCGGTCTCGTGCCTCACGAATCGGTCCGGCAAGGCGCCCCGGGCCCGCCGCAACGGCGGGCTGTCGACGGGAAGCTCGCCCCCGCCGCCGGTGAGCGAGATGACCAGTCGCCGACCTCCAGACTCGACGAGCGCCCACATCGAGGACGGCCCCTGCGAGGCGACCGCCGCCAGGATCGTGACGGTCACCAGCATCGGCAGGACGCGACGGAGCGACCGTCGCCATGGTCGTCGTGGTAGCGGTCTCATCTCGCGACGTCCCTCCACATCACCATCGAGTCGTGGCCCGGTCCACGGAACCGCGATCGGTCCGGCGGGCCGTGGGGTCATCGACCGAGTCCACACGCCACTCCCGAGGACGGGTCGGATTCCTCCATCTCGAATCCGTCCGCGCCGCACGTGAGGGTTCGGTGGTTCACGCGGCTTCGCGAGGCGAAGTTCGAGATCGCAACTCGATCGGGCGTCTCAACCCGCCCCCGCCGTCGTCCGATACCCATCGTAAGGCGCATGCCCTCGCCTCCCCCTTCGATCGGTCCCCACCCTGCACGGTTCGGCCGCACATGAACCCCCAGCCGTCGTCGAGTCGATTCGGACTGGCCCTCGCCGGAGGGATGCTGTCGGCATTGCTTCTCGCCGAAGTTGCGACGGCTCGGCAGCAGCCCGGATCCGAGCAGATGCTGTCGTCCTGGCGAACCGAGCGATCGGCGATTCCGCTGGATGTCATTGCGGCCGCAGCGGTCGAGGTCGATGGGCGGCTCCACCTGCTCGGCGGACTCGACGACCGGTTCGAGGCGACGGCCGTGATCCAGACCCGTTCGCCGCGGGACGGCTGGCGGCCGATCGGAGACCGCCTCGACCGGCCGCGTGCCGACGCGTCGGCGGTGCGACTGCCGAAGCGCCGGATCCTGATCCTCGGTGGATTCGAGGGGCCGATGTCGCAGCCGGCGTGGCACGACGACGGTGAACTGCTCGACCCGGAGATCGCCGGAAGCACCGTGGGGCTGCCCTCCTTCGGCGGGTCGCTCGAGGGCCACACCGCAACCCCGCTTGCCGACGGCACGGTGCTGGTCGTCGCCGGCGACATCGCGCGGCGCCTCGATCCGGAGGTCGCGCCCGAAGCGATGTGGGGACCCGCAATTCGGCTTCCCGAGTCTCGACGCGGGCACGCCGCGATCCGACTGGACGATCGACGAGTGCTGGTCGTGTGCGGCGTCGAGTCCGCCTCGGAGAGCACCCCAGCGCTTCGGATCATCGAAGTCACGGAGGATCGACGTGGGGCGACGGTCCTCGACGGACTCCAGAGCCGGGCGGCCGACCTGCCAGCAGGCCTTCGAGAGACCTCGATCGCCCGCGATCCGACGTCGGGGGAACTGCTGGTCGTCGGCGGCTTCGATCCATCGAGGAGACGCACCACCCGCAACACGTGGTGGATCGATCCCCAGCGCGAGGAGGTGCGGGCCGGGCTGCCGCTGCCGGTCGAACACGGCGCGGCTCGGGTCCACCTGGCCGAGACCGAGTCGGGCGTGGCGATGCTGGGCGGGGAGTGGCGAACTCGCACGGCCCGGGGCGAAGTCGATCTCAGCGTGCTGGCCGCCGGTGGGGCGGCGACCGATCGCCGTCGTCGCCTCGCACCTCTGCCGGTCTCGGGGACTCGCCGCATGCGAATCCAGACGCCCGGCATCGAGTTGATCGGCGGCTATCGATACCGATCGCCGGAGGAGGCCTCCGCCACGGGCCTTCCCGCCGGCGTCCACTTCGACACCCGCAGTTACCGGCTCTCCCTCGTCCCCGCCGGACGGGGCGACTGATCGGAACGACCCGCGCAACCGGCCCCGCTCGCCTCGCTCCGCGGCCGATCCGGCGAACCCGACTTGCGCCGCGGCCCCGACGGGACGACTCCACTCCCCATGGCCACCAATCGAAATCCATCCTTCGTGAACGTCTCGGGTCCGCTCTCGAAGATGCCCGGTGGCATCCAGACCGAGCCCCTGACGCTCGAGCGTTCGCCCTCGACGCTGTTCATCCGCTTCCACGGCCCCACTCTGGGTCAGGAGGCGGCCGCGGAAGCCGCCCGAATCGCCGCCGCCGCGATCGAGGTCGCCGCCGATCCGCTTCGTCGGGTGGTGTTGGATCTGTCGGCCCTTTCGGGCATCTCCAGCCTGGGCCTCGGCACCTGCCTCGATTTGCGACGCCGCGCCGACGCTCGCGGTGCGGAGGTGGTTCTGCTGGGCCTCAATCCACATCTCCAAGCGCTGTTCGCGACGATGCGACTTGATCGCCTGTTCGTCGTCGAAGCCTCGGCGGAGAGCCTCGCTCGTCGCATGGCGGCGGCCTGACTCGCCGGTCCAACCGCATCCCGGTACCGAAAACGCCCGGATTTCGGCCTGAGGCTACGCTTCGGCACGCCTCCCGGAGCCCGCCGTTGTCCAGCTGCGCCGACTCGACCCGATCCGCCCGATCCCTGAACTCCCGACTCGGTGGACCGGGGTCCGTCCTGCTCGCCGTGGCGATCGTCTCGGTCGCCCTTCCCGGCTGCTACCGCCGCGTGGTCGGGGTGAAGAACAATCCCGGCTACGAGGGGAAGGTCTACGAGCCCAACCTGAAGGACGGAGAGGAGAACGCGATGGTGGAGTTGTTCACCGTCGAACGGACCCGACCGGTCTCCAAGTGATCGCCTGACGGCTCCAGAGGCCGATCACCCACCGGTCTCCTCGAATCGAGGGTCCGAACCTCCGCGAGTCGAGAGCGGGGATTCGTCCATGCGACAGGGCCGGAGATCCCCGGCTGGGCCACTCCGACACGACGAATCCCATCCCGCCCGCCTCCGAAGAGGCCAGCGTCGAGTCGGCGGTCTCGGCCGCGCAACGTCGGCAACCTCCGGTCCGACAGCGACGCGTCTACACTGCTCCGCGGCCGAACGCCGCCTTGCCCACCGCCTGCTCGGAGAACGCCCCCGATGGGACTTGAAGCCGCCCTGCCGCTCGACAGCGTCCTGACCACGCAGCTCAATCGCGTGATCAACTGGGCCCGGCGATCGAGCGTCTGGCCGATGCCCTTCGCGACCGCCTGCTGCGGCATCGAACTGATGGCCACCGCCTGCAGCCGTTTCGACCTGGCCCGGTTCGGTGCCGAGGTCATGCGGTTCAGCCCCAGACAGGCCGACCTCCTGATCGTCGCCGGCCGGGTTTCGGTGAAGACGCTGCCGGTCCTGCAGCGGATCTACCAACAGATGACCGAGCCCAAGTGGGTCATCTCCATGGGCGCCTGCGCATCCACCGGCGGCGTGTTCGACACCTACGCGGTCGTCCAGGGCGTGGACCAGTTCATCCCCGTCGACGTCTATGTCCCCGGCTGCCCGCCGCGTCCGGAGATGCTGATCGAGGGGATCATGGCGATCCAGCGGATCATCGACAGCGACAACATCCCCCGGGATCCCGACGGCAAGCGTCTTCCGCTGGAGATCGCCCTGCAGCCCAACTACGCCCCGCGTCCGCAGCCGATCGGCGTCACCGTCGGCGCGACCTGACGCCGAGACGCGATCCGCTCCAGATCGCCGTCGCTCGATGCCCGACGTCGAGAGCCCTCGTCGCGGATCCGCAACCGCATTGCACTCACCGAAGGCCGTCGAGGAACGTCTCGAGGCGATCGAACGCCTCGACGAGGTGGTCGTCGCCGCAGGCGAAGCTGAATCTCGCGGCGGTTCGCCCCGGACCGCCGAAGTCGCGCCCCGAGACGACGCCCACCAGGGCCTCCTCGAGGAGTGCCGCCGCAAAGCCGTCGCCGTCCTCGATCAGACGTCCTCCCGGACTGGTCCGTCCGAGGATCGCCGTCAGATCCGTGAACGCGTAGAACGCGCAGGTGGGCGTCGGCGCCTGAAGGCCCGGCATCGCAGCGAGTCTCTGCGCGACGAGCGCCGCCCGGCGGGCGAACGCCTTCCGCATCGACTCGACGGCATCGGCGGAGCGTTCCAGCGCCTCGACGATCGCCGGCATCAGGAAGGTCGGAATCCCATTGGTCATCTGACCCTGGAGTCTGATCATCGCCCGAATCGCCTCGGTCCCCTCGCCGGCCGCGGCCGCGTATCCGATGCGCCAACCGGTCATCGCGAACGCCTTGCTCATGCCGTTGATGGTGATGGTTCGGTCGGCGACCTCCGGGCAGGACCCGATCGAGAGGAACGACGCGGCGGGATCGATCTCGGGATAGACCAGCTTCTCGTAGATCTCGTCGCTGACGACGGTGATCTCGGGATGGCCCGCCAGCATCGCCGCGATCTCCCGGATCGAGTCGGGCGAATGCATCGTGCCGGTCGGATTGGAGGGCGAGTTCAGCACCAGCACCCGAGTGCGGGGCGTGATGGCCCGCTCCAGGTCCTCCGCGGTCACGAGGTATCCCCTCGACGCCTCACCGGGCACCTCGACCACAGTCCCGCCCGCGAGACGGATCAGCGGGTCGTAGCTGACCCACGCCGGGGTCGGCAGCAGCACCTCGTCGCCCGGCTCGACCAGGCACTCCATCGCCAGATGCAGGGCGTGCTTGGCCCCCACCGTGATGGTCACGCCGGAGGCCTCGCAGGCCAGACCGTTCTCGCGACGCAGCTTCGAGGCGATCGCCGCCCGGGCGTCCGGCGTCCCCGCGGTCGGCGCGTAGTGGGTCAGTCCGGCTCGCAGTCCGGCGATCGCCGCCTCGACGATGTTCGCCGGCGTCGTGAAGTCCGGCTCGCCCGCGGTCAGCGACAGCACCGGTCGGCCTTCGGCCGCGAGGGCCCGGGCCCTCGCGGCGGCGGCGAGGGTCGAACTCTCGGCAAGGCTTCGGACGCGGGACGCGACTCGCATGGTCGTCCGAGCATACCGACGCCTCGGGCGTTCCCGCGTAGACTCCCGCCATGCACTTCGAAGCGCACGCAGCGATCGTCGAGGACCTCGAGGCGCGGATCTTGACCATCCGCGACTCTCTTTGACTGGGATCGCAAGAAGGCCGAGCGGGACCGGGTCGAGTCCCGCATGAACGAGGCGGACTTCTGGGACGACCCCGAAGCCGCCAAGAAGGTCATCGCCGAGTTCAAGACGCTCAAGGCGCAGGTGGATCCCCTCGAGCAGGCCATCGCCGATCTCGAGGAGGCCCGCACCGCGCTCGACCTCGCTCGCGAAGCCGGCGACGACGAGTTGCTCGTCGAAGCCGACGAGTGCCTCTTCGCCCTGCAGAGCCACATGGAGAAGGTCGAGATGCAGTCCCTGCTGTCGGGACCGCACGACCACCGCGACTGCTTCGTGACCATCCAGGCCGGCGACGGCGGCACCGAGGCCGACGACTGGGCCTCGATGCTCGAGCGGATGTACCTCTACTACTGGGAGCAGCGGGGCTTCAAGGCGGCGGAGATCAACCGCATCGAGGGAACCGAGACCGGCATCAGCGAGGTCGCCTACCACCTCAAGGGTCCCTTCGCCTACGGGATCATGAGTTGCGAGCGAGGCACGCATCGCCTCGCCCGGGTCAGTCCCTTCAATTCGCAAGGGAAGCGGCAGACCAGCTTCGCGACCGTCGACGTGACGCCCGAGTTCGAGGACCGGGATCTCGAGATTCCCGATCGCGACCTCGAGATCACGCCGTTCGTCCGAGCGTCCGGTCCAGGCGGGCAGAACGTCAACAAGGTGGCCAGCGCCATCCGCGTCGTGCACAAGCCCACCGGAATCATGGTGGTCGCCTCGACCTATCGCGACCAGCCGCAGAATCGCCGGCAGGCCCTGCAGGTGCTGCAGGCGAAGCTCGAACAGCTCGAGGAGGAGAAGCGGCAGGCCGAGCTCGACGCGGCCACCGGCGGCAAGGTCGATCGCGGCTGGGGCACCCAGATCCGCAGCTACGTGATCTACGACAACCGTGTCAAGGACCACCGGACCAACTTCGAGATGGGCAACCCGCAGACCGTGCTCGACGGCGATCTCGAGGGCTTCATCGACGCCGAACTGAAGCGGCGACGCTCGTCGCGCGAGAAGTCCCCGAGCGCCTGAACCGATTCGGTCCGGTCAACCTCCGCACGGACATCCCCACAACCCGGCCGTGTGAACCGAGCAGCGCCCCGCCGGGTCGGTGGTGCTCGCTGCGCGCGCCGCGGGGGTTGGGCGCCGGCGCCCGATCCCGTCGATAGAGGAACCCATGACCAGTGCTCCCCGCCGCCGAGAGGCGTCCACGCCATCTCCAAACGCCTCCGGTCCCGGCCACCCCCTGCCGACGGACTTCGTCGACTTCGGTCGGGACATCTGCTGCCGATCCACCGAGAACACCCGCCGCGAGTGGCTCGTGACCAACGGACTCGGCGGCTACGCCTCCGGCACCATCGGCGGCATGCTCACCCGCCGCTACCACGGCCTGCTGGTCGCCGCGACGAAGCCGCCGACGGAACGACGCCTTCTGCTCGCCAAGCTCGACGAGACGCTCGAGACCGGCACGGAGTCGATCCAGCTCGCCGGCAACGTCTGGCAGGGCGGCATGGTCGAGCCCGACGGGTTCATCCACCTCGAGAGGTTTCGGCTGATCGGTTCGATTCCCACGTGGACCATCGCGGTCGGACCCTTCCGCCTCCGCAAGCAGATCTTCATGCCCCACGGCCGAAACGCGGTGGCGGTCCGGTACGAGCTGATCCGGGGACCGCACCCGGTGACGCTGCGCGTGAAGGCGTTGGCCAATCATCGCGGCCATCATCAGGTGACCGGCGGACACGCGTTCGACGCCGAGGTCTCGAACATCGACCACGGCGTCAGGGTCGCCCTGCCGGCGGTCCGCGATCTCGATGCCATCGACCTGTTCCTGCAGTGCGAGAACGGCGTGGCCGAGCCGGCGGGCGAGTGGTTCGAGAACTTCCTGCTCCAGGTCGAGTGGAACCGGGGATACGACCATCTCGACAACAACCTGCACGCCGCCGATCTGGTGCTTCGACTCGAACCCGGTGGCCACGCGACCGTCGTGGCCGGGACGGAGGCGATGGACGCCATCGACGGACGCGGCCTGCTCGAGGCCGAACTCGATCGTCAGCGAGGTGTGATCGAGGCCGCGGCCGCCTCCGCCGCGCCGGCACCGATCCGACACCTCGTGCTGGCGGCCGACCAGTTCATGGTCCGACGCGAGGACGGCGGCGACCCGGGCACGTCGATCATCGCGGGATATCCCTGGTTCTCCGACTGGGGTCGCGACACCATGCTGAGCCTGCCGGGCCTTTGTCTGGCCACCGGTCGCGCCGAGGCGGCGGGCGGAATCCTCGAGACGTTCGCCCGCCACCTCGACGGGGGCCTGCTGCCCAACCGCTTCCCCGACGAGGGCACCGCACCCGAGTTCAACAGCGTCGACGCCTCGCTGCTCTATCTGGAGGCGGTACGTCGCCACGTCGCCGCCGTCGCGGACGACGCGCTGCTGGCTCGCCTCTGGCCGAGTCTCGAGGCGATCGTGGAGTCCTACGTCGCCGGCACGAGGCACGGCATCGGCGTCGATCCCGCGGACGGCCTCGTCCGCGCGGGCGAGGATGGCCTGCAACTGACCTGGATGGACGCGAAGGTCGGCGACTGGGTGGTCACACCACGGATGGGCAAGGCGGTCGAGATCAACGCGCTCTGGTACAGCGGCCTGCGTTCGATGGCGGCGTTCGCCTCGCGCCTCGGCCGCGACGGCGGCTCCTACGCGACCCTCGCCGATCGAGTGGAGTCTTCGTTCGATCGATTCTGGAATCCCGAGACCGGCTGCTGCTTCGACGTCCTCGACGGTCCGGAGGGCGACGATCCCGCGATTCGTCCCAACCAGTTGATCGCCGCGGCGCTGGAGCACTGTCCGATGTCGGCCGAACGCCGAGAGCGGATCGTCGCGCTCGGTGCCGAACGACTCTGGATCTCTCTGGGCATCCGAACCCTCGCCCCCGAGGAGTGCGACTACATCGGGGTCTACCGCGGAAACCAGCGAACCCGCGATGCGGCCTACCACCAGGGCACGGCGTGGCCGTGGCTCATGGGGCCGTTTCTCGAGGCCCATCACGCCGTGCACGGCGACGACGAGTTCGTGCTGGCGGCGCTGCGGCCCTTTCTCGAACATCTGAAGGACGCCGGCCTCGGCTCGATCAGCGAGGTCGTCGACGGCGACGCGCCGCACGAGCCGGGCGGCTGCATCGCTCAGGCGTGGTCGGTGGCGGCGACGCTCGACCTGTGGTTCCGCGTCGCCGGTCGATCGGGCGACCCGGCGACGAAGCGACCCGCCTCCCGGAAGCGATCCAAGGTCGCCTCCCGCTGAGTCCGTATCCTCGGGGGGATGGCGAACCGCAAGACCCGCTCTTCGCGCACGAGCCCCGCGGACATCGCCGCACCGCCGGCGGCGGCCCGAACGCTCGAGCGCACCCGGCGCGGCCGCCGGGGGAACGCCTCCGAACACGCGACGGAGACGGGTTCGGAGTCCTCGACCTCCTCCAGGTCCGCGAAGGCGCCCGAGGCCGCGAGAGCCCCGGGTCGGAAGAGGACTTCCGCGTCCGTCCCTCGCAAGGCCGCCAAGTCGTCGTCCGATCGCGGCGCCGTCGCCATGCCGGCGCATCCGGAGACCGAGGGCCTGATCCATCGAGGCCGCCATCCGGAGATCGATCGGATGATCGAGGATCGCGAGCGGGAGAAGCCGTGGCGGCTCTGGGGTCCCTACGTCTCCGAGCGCCAATGGGGCACGGTGCGGGAGGACTACTCCGCCGACGGCAACGCCTGGTCGTACCTGCCCCACGACCACGCCCGCAGCCGCGCCTACCGCTGGGGCGAGGACGGCATCGCCGGCTTCAGCGACTTCGAACAGCGCCTCTGCCTGACGGTGGCGTTCTGGAACGGGCGCGATCCGATCCTCAAGGAGCGGTTCTTCGGACTCGCCAACGGCGAAGGCAACCACGGCGAGGACATCAAGGAACTGCACTGGTACCTCGACGCCACACCGTCGATGTCGTACCTGAAGATGCTCTACAAGTACCCGCAGCGGGCGTTCCCCTACGAGGCGCTGGTGCGGGAGAACGCGGCTCGATCGAAGAAGGAACGGGAGTTCGAACTGCTCGACACGGGCATCTTCGACGACGACCGCTACTTCGACGTCGAGATCGAGTGGGCGAAGGCCTCGACCGACGACATCCTGCTGCGAATCACGGCCTTCAACCGCGGCCCTGACGATGCGGACCTCGCGGTGCTTCCGCAGTTGTTCTTCCGCAACACCTGGGCCTGGGAGGAGGACTCGCACCACCCGAGGATCGCGAAGGCCGGACGCGTCGAACTCGTCGCCGACCACGACGATCTCGGCGAGTACACGCTGGTGTGCGACGGCACGCCGGAGATCCTGATCTGCGAGAACGAGACCAACGCCGAGCGGCTCTACGGACAGCCACGCGAAGGACGGACCTTCAAGGACGGGATCGGCGACTTCGTGGTCGACGGACGCGTCGACGCGGTGCGCACCGAGGGGTCGGGCACCAAGGCGGCCATGCTGCACCGGCTTCGGGTGCCGGCCGGCGGAAGCGCCGTGGTGCGGACCCGCCTCGCGAAGCGACTGCCCGCGAAGCCGTTTGCGAGGTTCGACGAGATCGTCTCCCAGCGGGTGCTCGAGACCGACGAGTTCTTCGGTCTCTTCCGAAACCGCGTCGTCGAGGAGGACCTCCGCACGGTGCAGCGACAGGCCTTCGCGGGCCTGGTCTGGACCCGGCAGTACTACAGCCTCGACGTTCGTCGCTGGCTCGACGGCGACCCCGCCCAGCCGCCCCCTCCGCCGCAGCGGAAGCAGGGGCGCAATCGCCACTGGCGGAACTTCTCCACCGAGTACGTCCTCTCGATTCCCGACAAGTGGGAGTACCCGTGGTTCGCCGCGTGGGACCTCTCCTTCCACTGCGTCGCGTTCGCCGGCATCGACCCGTCGTTCGCCAAGAAGCAACTGAAGCGCCTTCTGCACGACCGGGCGATGCATCCCTCCGGCGAGGTCCCCGCCTACGAGTGGGCCTTCAGCGACGCGAACCCCCCGGTCATGGCGTGGGCGGCGTGGCGGGTCTACCAGATCGATCGGACGCTGTTCGGCCGCGGCGACACCGAGTACCTCAAGCAGGTCTTCCATCGGATGCTCCTGCACTTCACCTGGTGGGTGAATCGCAAGGACGCCGACGGCAACAACGTGTTCGAGGGCGGCTTCCTCGGCCTCGACAACGTCGGCATCTTCGACCGCAGCCGACCGCTGCCGACCGGCGGCAAGCTGATGCAGGCCGACGGCACCGCGTGGATGGCGATGTTCTCGCTGACGATGATGAGGATGTCGCTCGAACTGGCCCTCGAGGATCCGGTCTATCAGGATCTCGCCGGCAAGTTCTTCGAGCACTTCCTGCAGATCGCCGAGGCGATGACCGCGTTCGGCGGATCCGAGGGCGGCCTCTGGGACGAGCGCGACGAGTTCTACTACGACTACCTCGAGATCCCCGGCGGCCACCGAGGCCCGATGCGGATCCCGTCGATCGTGGGCCTCGTCCCGCTCTTCGCCGTCGAGGTGCTCGAACCGGAGATGCTCGAACGCCTACCGGTCTTCGCCAAGCGGGTGGACTGGTACTTCGAGCAGCGACCGGATCTGACCGACCTCGTGTCGCACTGGCCGGTGAAGGGCAAGGGCGAACGCCGACTGCTCTCGCTGCTTCGGGGCCATCGCATGAAGTGTCTGCTGCGACGGGCCCTCGATCCGGAACAGTTCCTCTCCCCGCACGGCGTGCGATCGATGTCGAAGTCGCTGCGGGACGATCCCTACGAGATCCGAGTCGGCGACCGGACCTACTCGGTGCGGTACTGGCCCGGCGAGAGCGAAGGCGAGGAGTTCGGCGGCAACTCCAACTGGCGGGGGCCGGTCTGGTTCCCCGTCAACTACCTGCTGATCGAGAGCCTCTCGCGGTTCCACCAGTACTACGGCGACGACTTCCGGGTGGAGGCGCCCACCGGCAGCGGCCGGACCGCGAGCCTGCTCGAGATCGCCGACGATCTCTCGGCGCGGCTCTGCCGCCTGTTCCTGCCCGGCACCGATGGGAACCGCCCGATCCACGGCGGCGATCGACGGTATCGCGAGGACCCCCACTTCAAGGAACTCATCCACTTCTTCGAGTACTTCGACGGGGACACCGGACGCGGCTGCGGGGCGAACCACCAGACCGGCTGGACGGGCCTCGTCGCCAAGTTGATCACGCCCCGCCAACTGCGTCTCTAGGGCCCGCCTCGAACGTCCGGGAACCGTCGCCGCGACCGCCTCGTTCGATGCCGCCGTCACGATCCGACCGCGGCCCGGTCGCTCGGGAACGACGATCTGAAGACCGGCCACGGACTCGTCGATGCTCGCCCGACGCGGCGAATTCGACCGTCGCCGTGGAGGAGGCACCGACGCATGTCGAGCGGAGCACGCTGGGATCGCCGGCGATTCGATCACACCGGACGCCCAGAATCCGCCATCGGTCCCGGGCGACGTCGTTCCGCTCGCCTTGCGGATCTCTGGAGCGATCTCCCGGCCCTGACGCAGGTGACCGTGATCTTCGGATTCGGCGCGATCGGCTGCGTGGTCTACGCCGCGGCGATGTACGTGCTGAACGGTCGATCGACCAGCGACTTCATCGACGTGCTGGTTCTGGTCGCAGGCGTGATCCTCTCTCTGACCGTCGGCATCGCGGTCTTCCACAGCCGCAAGCGCGAGACCGAGCGACTGGCGATGGCCGCGAGCCGTCGCGAACTCGAGCAGATCCTCGAGGCCGCGAACCGGGTGGGCATCATCGCCACCGACTCCGACGGCGTCATCCAGCAGTTCAACACCGGCGCGGAGTGGATGCTCGGCTTCGAGGCCCGCACCGTCGTCGGACGCCAGACGCCGCTGGTCTTCCACCTGCCCGCCGAACTCGAGTCCCGCGCCGCCGAGTTGAGCCCGCGGAGCGGCCCGAGGATCGAGGGGTTCGAGGCGCTGGTCGCCGATGCCCACGATCCCGACGTCGGAGAGCGCCTCTGGACGCTTCGGTGCCGGGACGGCCGCTCGATCCGCGCCTCGGTCTCGGTCAGCGCGGTCCGCGATGGACGCGAACAGACCACCGGCTACCTGTTCGTGGCCCGCGACGTGACCCGCGAACAGCACGCCCTTTCGGGTCTGCAGGAGGCCAAGCGGGTCGCGGAGCAGGCCAACGAGACCAAGAGTCGCTTCGTGGCCAACATCAGCCACGAGATTCGCACCCCGATGACCGCGATCCTCGGCTACGCCGACCTCCTCGAGGACGAGGCCCTCGATTCGGGCACCCGGCTCGAGTACGTGCGCACGATCCGCCGAAACGGCGACCACCTGCTCGCGATCATCAACGACATCCTCGACATGGAGCGGATCGCCTCCGGCAAGCTGCCGGTCGAGGCCGAGGACACGCCACTGCCGGAGCTCGTCCGCGAGGTCACCGATCTCATGCGGGTCCGCGCCGACGCGAAGGGCCTCCCGATCGAGATCGACGTCGGCGGCAGCGTGCCGCGCCGCCTGCGAACCGATGGAATGCGCCTGCGGCAGATCCTGATGAACCTGCTCGGCAACGCGATCAAGTTCACCGATGCGGGGTGCGTGCGACTCACGATCGGCGAAGACGCCGCCCCGGGCGGCCGGCGGCTGCTTGCGATTCGGGTCGCCGACACGGGCGTGGGCATTCGATCCGAGCAGTTGGATCGACTCTTCGAGCCCTTCACCCAGGCGGACTCGACCAGCACCCGTCGTCACGGCGGTTCGGGCCTGGGCCTTGCGATCTCGCGTCGTCTGGCCCGCCTGCTCGGCGGCGACCTGCTGGCCCGATCGGTGTACGGCGAAGGCAGCGTGTTCACGTTGACGCTGCCTCTCGAAGGCGCTTCGGACGCGGCGCCGAGCACCATGTTGTCGCCGACCCGCGATGGTCCGGCCGCGACGAGCGCGGCGGTGGCCTCGGATCCGGCGGTTCGGATCCTGTTGAGCGAGGCGCCGCGGCGTGAAGGGTCCACGGAGGCCGCCCCCGTTCCGCTGCCGGCCGAGCGAGCGACCGCTCCGGCCGCCGAATCGGAAGGCGCACCGACCCAGCCCCGGGTCAGCGAGCCGAAGCCCGGACGACCACCGCGGCGGCGTGGCCTCGAGGCGCTCCTCGACGATCTTGCGGACGGACACGATCTCGATCGGCCTGCGGCCGGTGTGGATCGACGTCGCCCGACCGACCATGCC
>Ga0075475_10000380_pt1 | contig 20459 bp, 11 predicted proteins | sample DEB08_DNA_10_FD_76342 | JGI IMG/M metagenome (GOLD analysis project Ga0075475, IMG submission 76342) | Aqueous microbial communities from the Delaware River and Bay under freshwater to marine salinity gradient to study organic matter... | ecosystem: Environmental > Aquatic > Marine > Coastal ... | reverse complement strand
AAGATTATTGGAATGCTGTGCCTACGGTATCTAAAGATCACAAAGAGATTCCGGTTACCTCACCTGAGGCTGATCTTTGGGATTCATTTGATCGTTCAATAGGACACCATTTCAATTTGTCTATCGATTTAAACGCTTGTACCGGATGTGGCGCTTGTGTCATTGCATGTCATGCAGAAAACAATGTTCCTGTCGTCGGTAAAAGCGAAATGCGCCGTAGCCGAGATATGCACTGGTTGCGTATTGATCGTTATTATTCAAGTGAGGAAAGTTTTTCAGCAGATGCCGATAAAAAAGAGAATATCTCTGGTTTAGGGAGCTCGCTTTCTGAGTTTGCTGAAATGGAGGTAGCGGCCGATAACCCTCAAGTTGCGTTCCAACCTGTAATGTGTCAGCATTGTAACCATGCGCCTTGTGAGACGGTATGTCCTGTTGCGGCAACCTCTCATGGACGTCAAGGACAAAATCACATGGCGTACAACCGTTGCGTAGGAACGCGTTATTGTGCGAATAACTGTCCTTATAAAGTTCGTCGTTTCAACTGGTTCTTATATGCCGAAAATGAAGAATTTGACTATCACATGAACAATGATTTAGGACGTATGGTCTTGAATCCAGATGTGGTGGTTCGCTCTCGTGGGGTCATGGAGAAATGTTCTATGTGTATTCAAATGACGCAAAAAACGATACTCGATGCCAAGCGTGATGGTCGCGTAATTAAAGACGGTGAGTTTAAAACGGCTTGTTCTGCAGCCTGTGAAACTGGAGCAATTCAGTTTGGAGACATCAATGATGAGCACAGTACCGTGGCAACGCTTAAAGAAGACGATAGAATGTATCACTTGCTCGAGGCAGTTGGCACTAAGCCGAATGTCTTTTATCAAGCTAAGGTGAGAAATACAAACGAAGCATAAATTAAAGAAATTCAATTATAGATATGGCGTCGCATTACGAAGCACCTATTAGAAGACCCCTAGTTACGGGAGACAAGACCTACCACGACGTAACTGTCGATGTGGCGGCTCCTGTAGAGGGCAAGGCCAACAAGTCTTGGTGGATAGTCTTTACCATCGCTCTTACCGCATTTTTATGGGGACTAGGGTGTATCATATACACCATCTCTACCGGGATAGGTGTTTGGGGACTCAACAAGACTGTAAACTGGGCATGGGACATCACCAACTTCGTTTGGTGGGTTGGTATTGGACACGCAGGAACTTTGATTTCGGCGGTTCTATTGTTGTTCCGTCAAAAGTGGCGTATGGCCATTAACCGTTCTGCCGAGGCAATGACTATTTTCTCGGTAATCCAGGCCGGTTTATTCCCAATCATCCACATGGGTCGCCCTTGGCTGGCTTATTGGGTGTTGCCGATTCCTAACCAGTTCGGATCGCTTTGGGTTAACTTTAACTCACCATTGCTCTGGGACGTATTTGCAATTTCGACTTATTTATCCGTTTCACTTGTATTTTGGTGGACTGGTTTACTTCCTGATTTTGCAATGATTCGCGACCGAGCGATTACTCCATTTACCAAACGCGTTTATAGTATTTTATCTTTTGGATGGAGCGGACGCGCCAAAGATTGGCAGCGTTTTGAAGAAGTTTCTTTGGTCCTTGCCGGTTTAGCAACACCATTGGTGCTTTCGGTACACACGATCGTATCATTTGACTTTGCGACTTCTGTGATCCCCGGATGGCATACTACGATTTTCCCTCCTTATTTTGTTGCGGGGGCTATTTTTTCTGGATTTGCGATGGTAAACACCTTGCTCATCATCATGCGTAAAGTATCACATCTCGAAAACTATATTACGATTCAGCACATCGAATTAATGAACATCGTGATCATGATTACGGGATCGATTGTTGGTGTTGCCTATATCACGGAATTGTTTATTGCTTGGTATTCAGGAGTTGAATACGAGCAATATGCCTTTTTAAATCGTGCCACTGGACCTTACTGGTGGGCGTATTGGTCTATGATGACCTGTAATGTCTTTTCGCCTCAATTTATGTGGTTCAAAAAGTTACGAACCAGTATTATGTTCTCATTCTTTATTTCGATTGTCGTTAATATCGGTATGTGGTTTGAGCGTTTTGTGATCATTGTGACTTCATTGCACCGTGATTATTTGACTTCGTCATGGACAATGTTCTCGCCAACCTTTGTGGATATCGGAATTTTCATAGGAACCATCGGATTCTTTTTCGTACTGTTCTTATTGTACTCGCGAACGTTCCCGGTGATTGCACAAGCAGAGGTTAAATCAATTTTGAAAACTTCTGGAAGCACTTACAAAACACTCCGCGAAAAGGAAGGAGATGACGCCAAACATTATGTGATGCCCGATGCGCCTAAAGGCAAAGGCAAAAATTCTAAAAACAGTTAATTATGGCCTCGAAAGTAATTCACGCGCTTTACAACGACGATGACATTTTAATGAATGCCGTCAAGACCGTTCGTGCAGAGCACTATCATATTGAGGAAATATATACTCCATTCCCAGTTCACGGACTCGATAAAGCCATGGGACTTGAAGGAACGCGTATTGCAATCACTTCATTTATGTATGGTGTTGTCGGTTTAACCGTGGCAATTTTGATGATGAATTTTATCATGATTGAAGACTGGCCTCAAGATATCGGGGGAAAACCGAGTTTCAGTTACATAGAAAACATGCCGGCTTTTGTTCCGATTATGTTTGAGATGACTGTGTTTTTTGCAGCCCACCTTATGGTAATTACTTTTTATATGCGCAGTAAGTTATGGCCATTTAAAAAGGCTGAAAATCCTGATCCGCGAACCACAGATGATCATTTTTTGATGGCGATTGATGCCGGTCACGGTGATGTGGATGCCATGATGAAAGTTTTGGAGTCGACAGGTGCTGTAGAATTAAATATAGTTGAACAAGAGCAAGCCCACTAATATGAAGAATACGATTAATTTCACGATAATGACCTTGGCGGCGTTAATCATGACCTCGTGTTTTGATTCAGCAAAGCCTAATTATCAATACATGCCGAATATGTATCGTCCTGTAGGTTATGAGACTTATGGTGCTTATGACGTATTCCCTTCAGGCCAAGAGGCTATGTTACCTGTTGATGGGACAATACCAAGAGGCTGGGAGCCTTACGATTATCCAAATACGACCGAAGGTTTAAATGAAGCAAAGGCTACCCTTAAGAACCCTTTGGCAGTAACCCAGGAGAGCCTAGACAAGGGAAAAGCCATGTATGAAATATACTGTGCTGTTTGCCATGGAGAAAAAGGAGACGGACAAGGAATTTTAGTGAAGCGGAAAAAAATCTTGGGAATTCCGAGTTATGCGGATCCAGGACGTCTAATTACTGAAGGTGGTGTTTACCATGTTCAAATGTATGGACTAAACTCAATGGGGTCTTATGCTTCGCAAACGAACCAAGAAGAGCGTTGGGCCATTACCCAACACGTTATGAATTTAAAGGCAACTCTTGAGGGAACTCCGTTACTCCAGCCTGAAACTGAAGAAAAACAATAGGACAAAGAGAATCGCAATAGATATGTATACGCTACCCAATAAATTAAAAGTTTTTGCACTGGTTTTTATGGTTTTAGGAGCCATAGGAATTGTTGCTGGTTTTTTGTCTGCACCAAAGACCACAGAAGAGGTTGCTGCAATGATGGCTGATGCTCATCATGGCGAAGGGCACGCTGCTCAAAGCCATGATATGGATGGTCATGCAACAGACCACAAGGCCGAAGAACATGGATCTGAGATGCATGCTGCCGCAGAGCATCATCAAGAAGCGACAGGTCATGAAGCGTCACACGCAGAGCAAGACCCACATCAAGAGCACTTAGAACATGTCATGCATCAAATGCAGAACCGTCCTTGGTCAGCCCTTTACATCGCTTCATTTTTCTTTTTTATGATCGCCCTAGGGGCATTGGCCTTTTATGCGATACAATATGCCGCACAGGCGGGTTGGTCTCCAATTCTTTTTAGAGTTATGGAAGGCGTTACCGGTTACTTACCCGTTGCTTCAATTGGTATTTTAGCGTTGCTGATGGCTTCGGCCTTTGGCCTAAACCATATCTTCCATTGGATGGATCCAGAACTCGTTAATCCTGAGAGCGCACATTATGACAAAATTATTGCTGGGAAGAGCGGTTATTTAAATGTTCCTTTTTTCCTAATTCGCGCTCTAGTGTTTTTACTAGGATGGAATGCTTACCGTTGGGTATCTCGTAAAAACTCTATAGCTGATGATAATGCTGAAGATCAAAGTTTCTTCAAGAAAAATTTTAAACTTTCAGCCGGCTTTTTGGTCTTCTTTATCGTGACAGAATCGATCATGTCATGGGACTGGATTATGAGTTTTGACCCACACTGGTTCAGTACGCTATTTGGTTGGTATGTTTTTGCAGGAATGATGGTTTGTGCCATTACCGTAATTGCTTTAGTGACCATTTATCTTAAATCTCAGGGATACCTCGAGGAGGTAAACGATAGCCATATTCACGATTTAGCGAAGTTCATGTTTGCCTTCAGTATTTTTTGGACTTACTTATGGTTCTCTCAATTCATGCTTATTTGGTATGCGGATATTCCAGAAGAGGTGACCTATTTTGTGACCCGAATTGAAGATTATAAGTTGCCATTCTTTGGGATGATTGCCATGAATTTTGTGTTCCCATTGTTGTTGCTAATGAATAGCGATTACAAGCGCGTGAACTGGTTTGTTGTTATGGCTGGCGTCGTAATTCTTGCAGGACACTATTTGGATGTATTTAACATGGTTATGCCGGCTACGGTTGGTGAGAGCTGGACCATTGGTGTACCGGAAATTGGCGCTTTAATGTTCTTCTTTGGTTTGTTTGTTTATGTTGTCTTTACCACATTAACAAAGGCACCGTTAGTGGCTAAGAACAACCCATTTATTAAGGAGAGTAAGCATTTTCATTATTAATTAAACGTATAAAGTAGACATACGATGACCGCATTTTTAGTAGTATTAGTAATCGTTCTTTTTGGTGTTGCGCTTTGGCAAATGGCCAAAATATTCGAACTCTCTAAACCAAAGTCAGACACATCAGACGAAATAGCCAATGACAAGGATAATCAAGTCAATGGTAAACTCATGTTGATGTTTGTCGGTTTTATTTATGTGTTGGCGTTTATTTCCCATTATAAGTGGAGCAAAGTGTTTTTGCCACAGGCAGCTTCCGAGCACGGTGTAGACATTGACCAATTGTGGTTGATCTCTATGGTATTGATTTTTGTTGTTGGGATTGTTACTCAGTGGTTATTGCACTTTTTTGCCTTCAAATACCGTGGTCGCCAAGGTCAAAAGGCAACATTTTTTGCGGATAATGATAAACTAGAATTTATTTGGACCATTATTCCTGTAATCGTTTTGGCAGGGTTAATCATTTATGGCTTGTTTACTTGGACGGACATTATGAATTTAGAGCCCGATGAGGACCCAATGGTTGTTGAACTATACGCCTATCAATTCGATTGGCGCGCGCGCTACAGCGGGACTGACAATGTTCTAGGAGACGCTAACGTTCGATTGATCGAAGGCTCAAATGTACTCGGTATTGATTTAGCTGATCCAAACAGCCAAGATGATATTGTCGTTTCGGAATTGCATCTACCTGTCGGTAAAAAAGTCTTGTTCAAAATGCGTTCGCAGGATGTATTGCATTCAGCATATATGCCACACTTCCGCGCACAAATGAACTGTGTTCCTGGGATGGTAACTCAATTTGCCTTTACTCCGACAATGACGACAACGGAAATGCGCATGAATGAGGATATGGTGGCTAAGGTCCAAGATATCAATAGCATTCGACGAGAAAAAAGTAAAATTTTAGAAGCAAAAGGGGATGAAGCCTTAGAGCCTTATGAGTTCGATTACTTGTTATTGTGTAACAAGATATGTGGAAATAACCACTACAATATGCAGATGAAGATCGTAGTGGAGACCCAAGAAGAGTTTGAGGCTTGGCTAGCAGAGCAAGGATCTGTTGCCAAAACACTATCAGTAAATTAAAAACATCAAAAGAGAGATATGTCAGCACACGCACACGATTTAGCAGCAGAGCAGCACGAGGATCACGGACATCATCACAAGGAGACTTTTGTCACCAAATACATCTTTAGTCAAGATCACAAAATGATTTCAAAACAATACCTGATCACAGGATTGTTTATGGGAATTATTGGTATTGGGATGTCGTTAATATTCAGAATGCAATTGGCTTGGCCAGATAAGCAGTTCCCTATTTATGAAGTGCTCCTAGGAAAATGGGGATTGGACGGAGTAATGGACCCCAGTGTTTATTTGGCACTGGTGACCATTCACGGGACCATTATGGTGTTTTTTGTTTTGACAGCAGGCCTTAGTGGTACATTTAGTAACCTCTTGATTCCGCTTCAAATTGGTGCACGAGATATGGCCTCTGGTTTTTTGAACATGATTTCGTTTTGGCTTTTCTTTTTATCGAGCTTAATTATGGTGATGTCCTTATTCGTAGAGGCAGGACCAGCGTCGGCAGGATGGACCATATACCCTCCACTTAGTGCTTTGCCACAAGCTATTCCTGGCTCAGGTGCAGGGATGACCCTTTGGTTAGTATCTATGGCTATCTTTATTGCATCCTCATTATTAGGATCGCTCAATTATATTGTTACCGTAATTAATTTACGTACCAAAGGAATGTCAATGACGCGCTTGCCACTAACCATTTGGGCATTTTTTGTGACGGCAATTATTGGGGTCGTTTCTTTCCCTGTTTTATTGTCTGCGGCGCTCATGCTCATCATGGATCGTAGCTTTGGGACTTCGTTTTTCTTGAGTGACATTTATATTGCTGGAGAAGTATTGCATCATCAAGGTGGATCTCCTGTACTATACGAACACTTGTTCTGGTTCTTAGGACACCCTGAAGTATATATCGTTTTATTACCTGCATTGGGTATTACTTCAGAAGTTATTGCAACAAATGCCAGAAAACCTATTTTTGGCTATCGCGCTATGGTGGCGTCTATTATCGCTATCGCCTTCCTATCAACAATAGTTTGGGGGCACCATATGTTTATCTCTGGGATGAATCCATTTTTAGGTTCAGTATTTACGTTTACCACCTTACTTATTGCGATTCCTTCTGCGGTTAAGGCGTTTAATTATATAACCACCTTATGGAAAGGTAATTTGCAGATGAACCCGGCGATGCTGTTTTCTATTGGTTTGGTCTCTACCTTTATTACTGGAGGACTCACCGGAATTATTCTCGGAGATAGTGCCTTAGATATTAATGTACACGACACGTATTTCGTTGTAGCGCACTTTCACTTAGTAATGGGAATTTCTGCGCTATATGGACTTTTCGCGGGGGTTTATCATTGGTTTCCCAAGATGTTTGAAGGGCGAATGATGAATAAAAACATGGGCTATATTCACTTTTGGGTTACGGCTATTGGCGCATACGGGGTCTTTTTCCCAATGCACTTTATCGGAATGGCAGGATTGCCAAGACGTTATTATACCAATACAGCATTCCCGTATTTTGATGATTTAGCAGATGTTAATGTAATTATCACAGTTTTTGCCTTTATTACTGCCGCGGCTCAAATTGTGTTCTTATATAATTTTATTTCTTCCATGTTCTTTGGTAAAATGGGCCCAAAAAACCCATGGAAATCTAACACTTTAGAGTGGACTGCGGAAGTAAAGCATATTCATGGGAACTGGGATGGTCCAATACCATCAGTACATCGTTGGCCTTATGATTACAGTAAGCGTAACGAGGATGATAGTGATTATGTAGTTCCAGGGGAAGATTACGCCCCTCAGGTGTTGCCGCTTCAGGACAATGAAGAGGAAATGGATCACTAGAGGCTATTCTAAATTATTTGTGTTCAATTTATAAGAACCCCTGCTCAGTGTAGGGGTTTTTTTATGACAGTGCATGAGGAACACTTTGTATATTTGTTTTTATGAACGAAAACTTAGATCCAACAGACCATAACTTAAGCCCACAAGACCTTGATATCGAAAAGAAATTAAGGCCTTTGAGTTTTGATGATTTTACTGGGCAGGACCAGGCCTTAGAAAATTTGAAAATTTTTGTGGCCGCGGCAAATCAGCGTGATGAAGCCTTGGATCATACATTGTTTCATGGTCCTCCCGGATTGGGTAAGACGACTTTAGCACACATTTTGGCCAGTGAATTAAATGTGGGGATTAAAGTAACTTCTGGACCTGTATTGGATAAACCGGGAGATTTGGCAGGCTTACTCACTAATCTGGAAGAGCGCGATGTCCTTTTTATTGATGAAATTCATCGATTAAGTCCTATTGTCGAGGAATACTTGTACAGTGCCATGGAGGATTATAAGATCGACATTATGATTGAATCCGGGCCGAATGCACGTACGGTTCAAATCACTCTAAATCCTTTTACACTTGTCGGGGCCACTACACGTTCCGGCTTACTCACCGCGCCCATGCGGGCGCGTTTTGGCATCGCCTCTCGCTTAGAATATTACAGTACCGAGCTGCTGACCACGATAGTCCAACGCAGCGCAGGTATTTTAAACGTGGGCATCAGTATGGAGGCCGCGATAGAAATTGCGGGACGCAGCCGGGGCACCCCGAGAATTGCCAATGCTTTATTGCGTCGCGTACGTGATTTTGCTCAGATAAAGGGGGATGGGCATATTGATATTGCTATTGCAAAATTTGCTTTAAAGCAGCTCAATGTAGACACATACGGATTGGACGATATGGACAATAAAATATTGACTACCCTTATTGAAAAGTTTAAAGGAGGCCCTGTAGGCATTACCACTTTAGCCACTGCAGTTTCAGAGAGTGCTGAAACTATAGAAGAGGTGTATGAGCCATTTTTGATTCAACAGGGTTTTATTATTCGTACGCCACGGGGTCGGGCGGTAACAGAATTTGCCTATCGTCATTTAGGCATGCAGAAGCCCGCAGATCAACAGGGACTGTTTGGTAATTGATTAAATTCAATACCCGCCCAAACAATAATGGCCTTTTAAGATGGACCTAGCTCATAAATATGCCCGTATAATTAAAGACGAGGCCCAGCGACTGGGCTTTTTATCTTGTGGTATAAGTAAAGCAGGATTTTTGGAGGATGAGGCTCCGCGCCTTGATCAGTGGCTTCATCAGGGATATCATGGTTCGATGGCCTACATGGAAAATCATTATGACAAACGTTTAGATCCCCGAAAATTAGTCCCAGGAGCTCAATCTGTAGTGTCCCTATTGTATAATTATTTTCCCGAAAAAACCCAGGTTGAGGGCAGTTTTAAAATCTCAAAATACGCCTACGGAGAAGACTATCATTTTGTTGTTCGAGATAAGCTAAAAGAACTCATGGCGCATATCAATACAGAAATTGGGGCTGTACAAGGCCGCGTTTTTGTTGATTCAGCCCCTGTTCTAGAAAAAGCATGGGCGGTAAAAAGTGGACTTGGCTGGCTGGGTAAGAACACCAACCTAATCAGCAAGCAAGTCGGTTCTTTTTTCTTTTTGGCAGAACTGATCATTGACCTGGATTTGCCTGAAGACGGTCCTGTAACGGATCATTGTGGTCAATGTACTGCGTGTATTGATGCCTGCCCTACCCAGGCGATAATTGCTCCTTATGTCGTGGACGGCAGTAAATGCATCTCCCATTTAACCATAGAACTCAAATCTGAAATCCCAAATGATTTTAGTGGTCAAATGGAGGATTGGATCTTTGGGTGTGATGTATGCCAAGATGTTTGTCCTTGGAATCGTTTTTCAAAGCCCCATGCCGAATCAAGATTTAAACCAAAGCCAGAACTGCTGCATAAGGACAAACAGGAATGGCGTGAATTAACCCAGGAGGTTTTTGGTCATTTGTTTGACAAAAGTCCGGTCCAACGTACTCGTTATGAAGGTTTAATGCGCAACATTAAATTCCTAGAAGATTAAATCCTGAAAATTTTTTCATGTTCTTAGGTCTGCTACCTTTGTAGTTATAGTTTGAATCAATGAGCAAGCAAAGCAAAAGAAGGGAAGCCCTTCTGTATCACGCTAAACCGAGGCCTGGAAAAATCCAGGTGGTCCCTACCAAAAAATACGCGAGTCAAAGAGATTTGTCGCTGGCCTACTCCCCCGGAGTCGCCGAACCGTGTCTGGAAATTGAAAAATCTGTCGACAACGTATATAAGTATACGAACAAGGGGAATTTAGTGGCCGTAATTAGTAACGGTACTGCGGTTCTTGGTTTAGGTAATATTGGTCCTGAAGCGTCTAAACCCGTGATGGAAGGAAAGGGACTTTTATTCAAAATATTTGCTGATATTGATGTATATGATATTGAGTTAGATGCCACCGATGTTGATGCCTTTGTACAAACCGTTAAACACATGGCACCAACTTTTGGTGGTATTAACTTAGAAGATATTAAAGCGCCTGAAGCCTTTGAGATAGAACGACGTCTCAAAGAGGAATTGGATATCCCCGTAATGCATGATGACCAGCATGGAACGGCCATTATTTCCGCGGCGGCTTTACTCAATGCTTTAGAACTCGCGGAGAAAAAAATTGATGAGGTTAAAATCGTCATCAGTGGAGCAGGGGCCGCAGCAGTTTCTTGTACGCGCTTGTACAAGGCCTTTGGAGCAAAGGGTGAGAATATTGTGATGTGCGATAGTCGTGGGGTTATCCGAAGTGATCGAGATGATTTAAGTTCTGAAAAGTTGGAATTTGCGACTGATCGTAACATCGATACTTTAGCCCAAGCATTGGAGGGCGCCGATGTTTTTGTGGGGCTTTCTATCGCGGATATCGTCACTCAGAAGATGGTAAAATCTATGGCCCCGTGCCCCATAGTTTTTGCTATGGCTAATCCTGATCCAGAGATAAATTATGATCTTGCTATGCGGGCTAGAAAGGATATTATCATGGCCACAGGGCGCAGTGATCATCCTAATCAGGTCAATAATGTACTTGGTTTTCCTTTTATATTCAGAGGGGCACTCGATGTTCGGGCTACCAAAATTAACGAGGCGATGAAAATGGCTGCTGTAAAGGCTTTGGCAGACTTAGCTAAAGAACCAGTGCCAGAGCAGGTCAATGTCGCTTATGGTGAGACCAAATTACAATTCGGGAGAGAATATATTATTCCTAAGCCATTTGACCCAAGGCTTATCGCCGCAGTGCCGCCGGCAGTAGCCAAGGCCGCTATGGAGAGTGGTGTCGCTTTGGCGCCAATTAAAGATTGGGAGCGCTATGAGGAAGAACTCCTTGATCGAATGGGCAATGATCATAAGTTGCTTAAACTGCTTTTCGATCGTGCACGCATGAATCCTAAACGAGTCGTTTTTGCCGAGGCAGATCACCTAGATGTGATCAAGGCAGCGCAAATCGTCTATGAGGAGGGTTTTGCTATTCCGATATTACTGGGGCGCAAAGAGGTGATCTTAGAACTCAAAAAGGAGATTGATTTTGATGAAGATGTACTCATCATTGATCCAAAATGTGATGAAGAAGAACAGCGTCGAAACACTTATGCTGAAGAATTTTGGGCCCAACGAAAACGAAAAGGAGTAACGCGATTTGACGCGCGAAGATTGATGCGAGAGCGCAATTATTTTGGGGCTATGATGCTCAACCTAGGCCAGGCAGATGCCATGGTTTCAGGTTACGCGCGTTCATACCCCTCGGCTTTGAGACCTATCCTAGAAACTGTGGGTAAATTTGAGGGGGTCAATAAAGTGGCTGCCACAAACTTGATGCTCACGCCAAAAGGCCCCATATTTATCTCAGACACTTCGGTCAATATTAATCCGACAGCACAAGAGTTAGCCAATATTGCGCAGATGACCAATCATACCATGAAAATGTTTGGGGTAAATCCCGTCATTGCCATGATTTCTTATGCGAATTTTGGTTCATCAGACGACCCTCATGCTCTGAAAGTACGTCAAGCTGTATCGATGTTGCACGAATCGAATCCTGATATGATTCTTGATGGAGAGCTTCAGGTTGATTTTGCACTCAACAGTGAGATGCTTAAGGATAAGTTCCCATTTTCCAAATTAGCAGGAAAAAAGGTCAATGCTTTGATCTTTCCAAACCTTGATGCGGCCAACAGTAATTACAAAATGCTCAAGGAGCAAAAGGATGTCGATTCAATCGGGCCGATCATGCTTGGGATGCGTCGAGCCGTTCATATTTTTCAGCTCGGAGCCAGTGTTGAGGAGATGGTCAATATGACCGCAATTGCGGTGGTTGATGCACAACAAAAGGAAAAACGCCGCCGAACAAAACGCAGAGGTTAACGCGTTGCAAATCCTCATTTTTTCGAAGTTTTAGGTCTGATCAATGCCAATAATTTATACTATATTTGGGCCTTTAACCCAGCGCGAATAATGATTGCTCAAGTACAGGGAAGACTCGTTGAGAAAAATCCGACTGATGTAGTAGTTGATTGCCATGGTGTAGGCTATTTTTTAAATATTTCGTTACACACCTATTCTCAAATTCCCGACCAAGAAAATATTCGGTTATATACCCAGTTATTGGTGCGTGAAGACGCCATGACACTGTATGGCTTTTCCTCAAAAGAGGAGCGCTCGGTTTTTAATCTGCTTTTGTCTGTTTCTGGTGTTGGCGCAAGCACAGCGCGGACTATGCTCTCCTCTTTAACACCTGTGCAAGTCCGCGATGCTATAGTCTCAGAAGACCTAACGGTGATCCAAGGGGTAAAGGGGATTGGCGCCAAAACAGCCCAAAGAGTGATCCTTGATTTAAAAGATAAAATTATTAAGCTTTACGGTGAAGAAACTTCTGGTGTGGTTTCAAGCAATACCAACCGAAATGAAGCGTTATCTGCATTAGAAACTTTGGGATATGCGCGTAAAATTGCGGAAAAAGCATGTGACGCAGTGCTGAAGAATGCGCCTTCGGCGTCAGTAGAGGAAATTATCAAATTGGCATTTAAACATTTGTAGCGTTTGGGGAGAGCAATACTTAACGGATGGAAATCTTACGTGCCCGGAGTTTTACTCTGTGCATTTTTGCTTTTTGGGACCGACCTAAAGGCTCAGGAAGATACGCTCGTTACGGGATCTGTAATGGGGCGTCTCGACTTACCTGATCCAAACAGCATCGAGAATATGTATAGCTATGATCCAATTACGGATCGATACATTTTAAGTCGCATGCTGGGCGATTTTGACATTTCATATCCAGTTATTTTAACCCCAGACGAATATGAGGAGCGGGTGCGCAACGAGCAGATCAAATCTTATTTCAAAGAGAAAATTGATGCTGCGGACGGACGAAAAGAAGGCGCAGAGGAAGCCCAACGTAATCTCTTACCCACGTTTTACGTAAACTCGAATTTCTTTGAATCGGTATTTGGAGGAAATACCATTGAGATCATTCCTCAAGGTTCTGTAGAGATGGATCTGGGTCTGTTGTATACCAAACAAGACAACCCTCAGTTTTCACCGCGTAACAGAAGCAATTTATCCTTTGATTTCGATCAGCGCATCAGCTTAAGTTTACTCGGGAAAATTGGAGAACGCCTACAAATCACCGCTAATTACGACACTCAATCGACTTTTGATTTTCAAAATTCGATAAAACTAGAGTACACGCCTACAGAAGATGATATTATCCGAAAAATTGAGGTCGGTAACGTGAGCATGCCCTTAAATAGTAGTTTGATTCAAGGGGCACAAAGCCTTTTTGGGGTTAAAACTCAGCTTCAATTTGGCCGGACGACTATTACTGGAATTTTCTCGGAACAGCGCTCAGAAACTCGATCTGTTGTGGCCGAAGGCGGTGCAACCGTTACTGATTTTGAGTTGTTCGCCTTGGATTATGATGAGAATCGTCACTTTTTCTTAGCCCATTACTTTAGGGACAGCTATGATCGTGTCTTAAAGAATTATCCTTTCATTAATTCGAATGTTCAAATTACGCGGGCCGAGGTTTGGATTACCAATAGAAATAACACAACAAATGATGTCCGAAACATTATCGCTTTGCAAGATATCGGCGAGTCGAAGAGTGAAAATATCGGTTTGAATGCAATTCCCGGAGGATTCATCAATGCTCCAGGCACTGCTTTCCCGGATAACAAAAACAATGATTTCAACCCTTTTGGGATCGAGAATCCCGGCGTGCAAAGCATTTTATCACCGGCCATTCGCGATGTCGCTACGGCAGGCTCTGGTTTTGGCGGGGTCAGCGTGAATGACGGAATTGATTATGTCAGTCTTGAAAATGCCCGTAAACTCCAGCCAAACGAGTATAACTTAAATCCACAGTTGGGCTACATTTCATTGAATCAGCGTCTGAATAATGACGAGGTTTTAGCAGTGGCCTTCCAATATACAGTAAACGGCAAAGTATATCAGGTTGGGGAGTTTTCTACCGACGGGGTACAAGCCACTGGGCAAGCAGGGCAAACCTCTGGGGGTGATCCAGGTGGAGATCCGGGAGGAGATCCAGGCTCCGGAGATCCGGGGAATGTTCAGGCCATTCCACAAAACTTGGTGGTAAAACTACTTAAGAGCAACATCACAAACGTTCAAGAGCCTGTTTGGGACTTGATGATGAAGAATATTTATCCCATAGGCGCATATCAATTAGAGCAAGAGGATTTCCGAATGAATATTTTGTATTTGGATCCAAGCCCATTGAACTACATCAAGCCTGTTGCCGGAACGAATTTCCCTGAGCCCGATATTTCCGATGTCAATGCGGTAGATTTAAACGATGCGACCTTGCTGCGCGTGTTTAATTTAGATCGACTGAACTATAACAATGACCCGCAACAAGGTGGGGATGGATTTTTTGACTTTTATCCCGGCATTACGGTTGATCGTCAAAATGGCGCCATTATATTTACCAGTGTAGAACCTTTTGGAGATTATCTTTTTGAAAAGCTAACCACAGAAGGGACTCAGTATTATGACATGCCTGAAACCTATAATGCCAATCAGGCCAAATACGTTTTCCGTTCGCTTTATCAAACGACTAAAATTCAGGCGGAACAACAGGAGAGCCAGAAAAACAAATTCCAACTGAAGGGGACCTATAAGTCCACGGGAAGTGACGGGATTCCTATAGGGGCATTTAATATTCCACAAGGATCTGTTACGGTCACTGCCGGGGGAAGAACCTTGGTGGAGGGTGTCGATTACACGGTGAATTATCAGCTAGGACGCGTGCAAATTTTGGATCCGTCACTTCAGAATTCAAACACGCCGATCAATATCAGTGTCGAAAACAACTCCATGTTTGGTCAACAAACCAAAAGATTTTCTGGAATCGATATTCAACATAAATTCAGTGATGATTTCCAGGTTGGAGGAACCTTATTGAATCTCAATGAACGTCCCCTCACCCAAAAGGCGGCCTTCCAAAACGAGCCGATAAACAATACTATGTTTGGGGTGAATATGAATTATTCCACGGAGGTGCCCTTCTTGACCCGTATGGTGAATAAACTGCCCAATATAGACACTGATGTTCCTTCTCAGGTTTCTGTTCGCGGTGAGTTTGCTTATTTATTGCCCGGCGCGCCAAAGGTCTCTGATTTTGGCGGGAAAGCTACCGCCTATATTGATGACTTTGAAGCCGCACAAACTGCTATTGATATTTCTGCGCCTCTGACTTGGTTTTTATCCAGTACGCCCATCGGACTGGGAGGAGATTTAGAGAATAATAATTTGTTGGCGAATTACAATCGGGCAAAAATGAACTGGTATACAATTGACCCGATATTTTACAGCGCCCAAAGACCAGCAGGTGTCGGGGAACAAGATCTTTCATCGCCATTTACGCGACGCTTGTTCCGCAACGAAATATTCCCAGATCAGGATATCGTACAAGGACAAACTCAGGCCTTGTTTAGCTTGGACCTCAACTACAAACCCACAGAGCGAGGGCCCTATAATTTTAACCCCGCCGCAACGGACAACGTGTTGCCGAATCCTGAAACACGATTTGCCGGAATCTCGAGACAATTATCCACCACAGATTTTGAGCGTTCCAATGTAGAGTATATTCAGTTCTGGCTTATGGATCCATTTATCTATGAGGAGTATACCAATAATCAGGGGGGAAAACTTGTCTTTAATTTGGGAAACATCTCTGAGGACGTTTTAAAAGATGGACGCAAACAATACGAAAACGGTCTGCCCGAAGATGGCTCGACATTGAATACGATACAAACCAATTGGGGGCGTGTGCCGAGCAATCAATCTCTGGTTTATACCTTCAGCAGTACCGGGCCTGATCGAGAAAATCAGGATGTTGGTTTGGATGGATTAAATGATGCTGACGAGGCTGCGTTCTTCCCGAGTTTTGCCGGTCAAGACGATCCTGCTCGAGACAATTACACCTATTTTTTACAGGCCGAAGGCTCCTTGCTGGAACGTTATGATTTTTACAATGGAACACAGGGGAACAGTCCAGAAACCCTGAGCAATACGAATCGTGGGTCAACTGCTCAGCCAGACGTTGAGGATATCAACCGGGACAACACCATGAATACCGTAGACAGTTATTTCGAATATGCTATCGACATTCGTCCGGGCATGAATTTGGAATCGCCTTATGTCACCGATATCAAAGAAATTACAGTGCCTACCCCAGCAAATCAGGATTTACCCGTACGTTGGATTCAATTCAGAATACCACTCAGCGAATATACCGATGCGATCAATGGTATTGCTGATTTCCGTTCCATTCGATTTATGCGAATGTACCTTACAGGTTTTGAGCAAGAAACGGTTTTGCGTTTTGGTACTATGGAACTCTATCGCGGAGATTATCGCCGTTACACGGAGTCCTTGGACGCGGATAATAGCCCCAATGATTTGGACAATACAACTTTTGAAAATGAGGCGGTTGGGGTGATTCAAAACAGTAATTATGTCATTCCTCCTGGGGTCTATCGAGAGGAACTCAACAATAACAACAACATTATCCGCCAAGATGAGCAATCATTGGCCCTGCGGGTTTGTGATTTGCAAGCTGAAGATGCGCGCGCCGTTTATAAAAACTTCAATGTTGACATGCGTCAATATAAGAACTTAGAAATGTTCATTCACGCGGAGTCTCTTCCTGCTCCTGCCAGTCTTTTGGCCGATGGGGAGCTGGCTGCCTTCATTCGATTGGGGAACGACCTCAATACGAGCTTCTATGAAATAGAAATGCCACTAAATGTCTCTCCTTATTTAGAACAACCTACAGATGCTGATGCATCGCTGGTTTGGCCGGAGGAAAACCGTTTAAACTTACCATTGGCTTTGCTTCAGGCCATAAAAACAAAAGTTTTGGCTGATGGGACAGCGGATCCGACTCAAGTCGTCTATTACGATCAAGCCGAGCTAGACCCTACTTTTATGGGTTCATCAAATCCAATGCGTATTGGGATAAAAGGAAATCCTAGTTTTGGAAATGTTCGGGTCATCATGGTAGGCTTGCGCAACAAAAACAATACAAACGTTTGTGGTGAAGTTTGGTTCAACGAATTGCGCATGAGTGAATTAGAGAACAAAGGGGGCTGGGCTGCCGTGGCCAATATGGACGCCAATATCGCTGATTTTGCAGACATCAGCGCTACCGGACGCACCAGTACCATTGGTTTTGGGTCGATTGAACAAGGTCCAAATCAGCGCAGTTTAGAAGATTTGCAACAATACGATGTTGTGACCAATATTAATCTAGGTCAGTTACTCCCTAAGAAGTGGGGGATACAATTACCGTTTAACTATGGTATTCAAGAAGAATTGATTACCCCGAAATACGACCCAGAATTTGATGATATCGTTTTGCAAGAGCGTTTAGATAATGCGCCCGATGCAGCGACGCGTGATGCGATTGAGGAGCAATCTATTAATTATACCAAACGTCAAAGTATTAATTTCATTGGGGTGCGCAAAAATCGCTCTCAGGAAAGTGAAGGGACACCCATGCCTTATGATGTAGAGAATTTCACTTTCTCTTACTCATATAACGAGGAAGAGCATCACGATTTTGAAGTAGAGTCCGCGATGGATCAGCATGTTCGATTGGGCGGAACCTATGACTATAGCTTCAACAACAAACCTATTGAGCCCTTTAAGAAAAACGACAGTTTATTTATGGGGCGTTATTGGCAATGGTTGAAAGATTTTAATTTCAACCCATTACCGAGCAATATTACCGTAAGCAGTAATGTTATCAGGAATTTTAATCAACAAAAATTCAGAGAACTTAATTTGTTGCCCGATCAAATCGGCCTCCCAACTTTGTATCAGAGGAATTTTATGTTTGATTGGCAGTATACGATAAATTACAACCTGACGAATTCTTTGCGTTTTAATTTTAATGCGGCAAACAATCGAATTGTCAATAATTACATTGACCAAGGGCGAGTCGACAACACTATAGGTATTTGGGACGGTTTCTTTGAAATAGGAGATCCAAACCAGCATGTCCAATCGCTGCAATTAAACTACGATTTACCAACGTCCAAGTTTCCATTTTTAAAGTGGTTACGTGCGACTTATTCCTATCAAGGGGATTATCAATGGCAAGATGGAAGTGATTTGTTTAGCAATGTAGAAATTCCTTCTGACGATGGCCCCTCTGTTTTTTATGATTTAGGAAACTCAGTCCAAAATGCGAGCACCCATCGAATTAACTCTAATCTAGATTTGACGAGCTTGTATCGCTATATCGGTCTCAAAAAGTTAACCGGTTCTGCATCTGAAGATGATGAGGGTGGAGCAGAGAGTAATTCATTGTTAGGCGGTGCGGAAGGTAAAGGCGGTAAGGCTGAAAATTTAAATAAACGAGAACAAATCATGGCCATGCGCAACGGGGGAGGGCGCACATCAGCTCCTGCGCGCAAGCTCTCGCCTGGACAAAAAGTAATCAATTCTTTAATCGGGTTGGCGACTTCGGTGAAAAAGGCACAGGTCAATTATCTAGAAAATAATGGGATTTTCTTACCCGGATATTTGCCATCGGTTGGCTTCGGTGGATCCTTGCGTCCTACCGCGGGATTTGTATTTGGTTCTCAGGCTGAGGTCAGAGAATTGGCTGCCCGTAATGGCTGGCTAACGATATTCCCTGAATTCAACCAGCAGTACACCGAGGTGGAAAGCCGTCAATTGGATATGCAAGTGAATACTGAGCTGTTTGATGATTTGAAAATTGATTTTAATGCCTCGCGTTTGTATTCTGAAAATTTTGCAGAAAATTACATTGTCGAAGAGGGGCTTTATCGTTCACTGACCCCGAACACTTTTGGAAACTTTAATATTTCAACAGTACTGATCAATACCGCTTTTAGCCCAAGTGATGAATTTGGATCTCAAACATTTGAATCATTCAAAACCAATCGTTTGACTATTGCTCAGCGCTTGGCGGAACGTTTTTACGGGTCAACTACATATCCTGTTGATGATGAAGGATATCCCGAAGGCTTTGGTAAAAATAGCCAACAAGTGCTCCTACCAGCTTTTGTTTCAGCCTATCGAGGAAGTGATGCGTCTAAGGAACGCTCTGGAATTTTTAGAGATATCCCGCTGCCAAACTGGGATCTCAAGTATACCGGTTTTATGAAAATGGATTGGTTTAAAAAGCGTTTTAAACGTTTCTCTGTGCAGCATGGTTATCGAGCGGCCTACACGCTGAATCAATTCCAATCAAACCTAGATTTTAATCGTCAGAACCCTGCCGAAACAGACCAGTCTGGTAATTTCAAGCCAGAAATAGTTTTGAATAACGTAAACTTAACGGAACAATTTTCGCCGTTGATTAAGGTTGATTTCGAGATGATGAATTCGATTAAAATTCTTGCGGAAATCAGAAAAGATCGTGCCCTTTCACTCAGTTTCGCCAATAATTTGATGACAGAAATTCAGGGCCAAGAATTAATCTTAGGTCTGGGTTATCGCATCAAGGACTTGCGTATCGGAACGAATTTTGGTGGAAAACGATCCGTGATGAAAAGTGACTTAAACTTTAAGTTAGATGTTTCCGTAAGGGATAACAAAACCATCATTCGTTATTTAGATGTGGATAATAATCAGACCACAGCGGGACAAACCATCTATGGCCTACAGTTTACTTCGGATTACGCGTTAACCAAAAATCTGACGGCCTTGTTTTTCTACGACCATACGTTTTCGGAATATGCCATCAGTACTGCTTTTCCACAAACCACAATTCGCAGTGGATTCACCCTGCGCTATAATTTTGGTAACTAACAAAAAATCAACTAACATTTTAACCATTTAAGTTATGAATATACCAGCCGAATTTAAGTACACCAAGGACCACGAATGGGTTTCTGTAGAGGGTGATGTTGCGACGGTAGGAATTACTGATTTTGCCCAAGGTGAACTTGGCGATATCGTTTATGTAGAAGTAGAAACTTTAGACGAA
>Ga0075475_10000376_pt1 | contig 20493 bp, 17 predicted proteins | sample DEB08_DNA_10_FD_76342 | JGI IMG/M metagenome (GOLD analysis project Ga0075475, IMG submission 76342) | Aqueous microbial communities from the Delaware River and Bay under freshwater to marine salinity gradient to study organic matter... | ecosystem: Environmental > Aquatic > Marine > Coastal ... | reverse complement strand
GGAGGGTGGGCATCCTGACAAGTCCGATCGGAATCGAGGTCGGCGCTTGCCGTCGGCGTCGGGACCGCGATGATTCGGACATGCCCGAGGCCACCGCTTCCTCCGAACGCCGTCGCCGTCGCCCGGACGCCGCCCCGGATCTCGCCGGGCTGGTGCAGGCCATGCCGCCGCAGGCCCTCGAGGCCGAGATGAGCCTGCTCGGCGCGATGCTGTGGGACCATCGTGTGGTCGGCGACGTCGTCGTCGTCCTCCGGGGCGGGGCGGACTTCGCTCGACCCGCGCATCAGGTGATCTACGAGGCGATCGTCGAACTCTACGACGGCACCGGTGCGGTGGACGTGGTGCAGCTGCACCAGCGCCTCGCGGACCGTGGCATCGTCGAGGAGGTCGGCGGGGTCGAGTACCTCTCGAGGCTCGCCGAGAGCGTGCCCAGCGCGGCCAACGCGGTCCACTACGCCGAACTGGTTCGCGAGAAGGCGATCCTTCGAGAGCTCATCGGTGCCGCGGGCGAGATCCTCGAGGACGCCCACCGCACCGTCGACACGGCCGCTTCGGTGCTCGAGGCCGCGGAGCAGCGCATCTTCCAGATCGCCCAGCGTCGCGATCGCGTCGTGCTGACGGATCTTCGGGAGATCCTCGACGAGACGATGCGGCGTCTCGAGGAGAACGAGGGGCGGTCCATCACCGGACTTGCGACCGGCTTCGTCGAACTCGACGAGATGACCAGCGGCCTGCAGAGCGGCGAGATGATCATTCTCGCGGCACGTCCGTCGATGGGGAAGACCGCCTTCGCGCTCAACCTCGCCGAGAACGTCGCGATGGACGGCAACGCCGTGGCGATCTTCAGCCTCGAGATGAGCCGTCAGCAGCTCGTGCAGCGACTGCTCTGCTCGCGAGGTCGCATCGACGGTCAGCGGTTCCGCCGGAACCTTCTCCGTCAGGAGGACTACCAGCGCCTGATGGCGGCGTGCCACGACCTGTCGTCGGCGCCGATCATGATCGACGACACGCCCGGACTCACGCTGCTGCAGTTGCGATCGAAGGCTCGCCGCATGAAGGAGAAGTCCGGCATCAAGTTGATCGTCATCGACTACCTGCAGCTGATGAGCGCGGGCGGTCGCGTCGAGAGCCGCCAGCTCGAGGTCAGCGAGATCAGTCGCGGCATCAAGGCGATGGCCCGTGAACTCGAGGTTCCGGTGGTCTGCCTCAGCCAGCTCAATCGTGCCGCCGAGCAGCGAGAGGGCCACCGTCCGCGGATGAGCGACCTGCGCGAGTCGGGCTCGATCGAGCAGGACGCCGACGTGGTCTCGATGCTGCACCGCGAGGAGTACTACCACCGCGCCGATCCGGAGTGGGAAGAGCAGAACCCCGACAAGGTCGGAGTCGCCGAGCTCATCCTCGCCAAGCAGCGGAACGGGCCCACCGGCGTCGTGGAACTCTCGTGGGACGCCGGTTCGACGAGATTCCGGACGCTGAGCCATGCAGCGCCGCCCCAGGGTGTGGTGGGCGAGGGGCGAGGCCCCGTGCGATCGGGAGTCCGGGCGACCCCGCCGGAGGAGGAGGACTTCGACATCCCGATCTGACGCCGATCGGCGAGCGATCGGCAATCGTGGCCCCGCCCCCGGTGTTGGACGGGCATGCGGATGTCGCCGCTCGCCCACGCGCCGTCTCGGGGCACCGTCCCGCGACGTTCCCGACCGATCGCCCCGGCGACGCCGCCACCGTCTCCCCGCGCCATGAGCGACTCCCGCGAGATCGATCCGACGCCCGAACGCCTGCAACGCGAGATCGCGGCGGCGGCGGGTGGCGACGAATCGGCGTGGCGGCGAATCGTGGAGTGGTTCGCGCCGCGGGTCTTCGGCCTGATCAGAGCCCAGTGCGGCGACGTCGAGTTGGCCGAGGAGATCACCCAATCGACCTTCTGCACCCTTGCGGAGAAGCTCGAGCGGTACGTCGAGACCGGCAAGTTCGAGGCGTGGCTGTTTCGGATCGCCGTGAACCGCCTGCGCGACGAGATGCGTCGCCGCCGTCGCCACGCGGTTCCGATCGAGTCCTCGGTGCTCGCGGACCTCGCGCCGCCGTCGGAGGACGCCGAGCCGGTCGATCGGCAGCGACTGTTCACGGCGCTGGCGAAGGCTCTCGGGGAACTGGGCGACTCCGACCGCGAGGTCGTCGAACTCCGCCACCTCGGCGGCATGAGCTTTCGCCAGATGGCCGAGCATCTCGGCGAGCCTCTCGGCACCCTGCTGGCCCGGCATCACCGGGCCCTCCGCAAGCTGAGAGGGGCGCTGAGGCCGGAGATCGCAGACGAACTGGAGGACCTGTGACGATCGATCCACTTGTTTCGACCTCTCGAGACCGACCCGCAAGATCGTCGGCAATGACGGCCCGCCTCGTCCGTCATCCCGCGTGGAGGCCTTGTCCGGCGCCGCACCCGAGCGGGGGCGCCGAATCGGAGAGTGCCGGATGAACGACCGAATGAACGACACACCGCACTTCCGGGCCCAGGACCCGGGCGATGCGGCGGGAGTGGACCCGACGCTCGAGCGGGCCCTCGCCGAGTGGGGGCGACGTCAGGGACCGCCATCGGCGCAGGCCTTCGTCGAACGAGTCTTCGAGGCATCCCGCCCCGCGATCGCGGCCCGTCGGGGCACGCGGCGCCCGACGCCCCAGATCGAGGCGGGCGGCAGGTTCCGGCGGGTGTGGCGTTCGCCGATGCCGGCTCGCCTGGCGCTCGCGGCCGGACTTGTGCTGGCGTTGCTGCTGCCGGCGACGCTCGATCTCGGTGGGGGGAGCGCCTCGCGGTCGGGGTCGCAGAACGAATCCGTCGCCGCACTCGAGACCGCCGAAGTGATCGGGGGCGTGTCGGCGTCCGAGCCGCTGCTGCTGGCGATGATCGACCCGGATGCCGCCAACTGGGAGGACATCGCCGGGCACGAGCCGGGAGTGGATCTCTACGCGGTGCTCGAGTCCGGTCGCGCCGGACTGGACGACTATCTTCTGGAGCTCGACGCGATCTTCGGCACCCTCGACGGTGTCGGCGAGGAGATGTGACCGATGCCATGCCGCCCACGACCCGACGTCGTCGCCCGACTGCTGGCCATCCTGATGGCGACCGGCCTGCTCTCGGCCTCTGCGTGGGCACGCCCGGTCTCCAGCCAACTCGGCGATTTGGTCGCCGTCGGTCAGGAGCGGCCCCCGCGGCAGGGGCCGCAGGGAAGCGGTCCGGACCTCGATGGGCCGCCACGCGGCGGCATCGGTGACGACGACCGCCGCGACGGTCGAGGCGCCGGACCACGTCGGCGCCTGTCGCCCGAACAGATCGATGCGATCGTCGAGGTGGCGGGGGAGGTCTTCCCCGACGGCGGGGCCCGACTTCGCGAGCTGCGGGAACGCGATCCCGAAGCTCTCGAACGGGTGCTGGGCCGACAGGCGCGTCGCCTGTTCACGCTCGCGATGCTTCGCCAGCGGAATCCGGAGCTCTATGCCCTGAAGCTCGAGGAGCTGCGCAACCAGATGGAGTTGCGGACGCTCGCGGCTCGTCACGAGGAGTTGCAGGCCCAGGGCGACTCGGCCGCCGCGCAGCGCGACGAGATCCAAGACCGGATTCGGTCCATCGCAGAGCGACAGGTCGATCTCGGCCTCCGGGTGCGGGGTCTCGAACTCGCCGCGATGGACGAGGCGATCCGACGCATGCGGGCCGAGCTCGCCACCGATGCCGAGAACCGCGAGGCCGCCGTCGCCGAGATGGTCGAGCTGGTCTTGAGCGGCCGCGAGCTTCCAGTGCCGGAGATCCGGCCGGAGTCGGGCGGCCGAGGCATGTGGAACGGCCGCAACGGCTCGGGGCGCTCCGAACGCCTCGAGGAGGAAGGATCGAATCGCCGCCCACGCGGCCCCGGTCGTCCGAGTCCGCCGACTCCGTGACGATCATCGCCGCGGTCTCGCGGGGTGATCGACCTCGTGCCGACGCACGCCACGCCGCGTTTCGGTTCGGCCGCGGCTAGTCTGCGGAGGTGAGCGGCGCAATCCCGCAGGAACGGACCGGACGGATCTCGGCGACCGACGATGGAGATCGGTCGCGTCGTCGCGTCCGACCGAAGGCCGGTCGCGCCGTTCGATTCGGCGCCGTGCTGCTGGCGGTCGTCATCGGCGGCTGCCTCGTCGCCATCCCCTGGTCGTTCGGGCGTGTCGAGGACGCCAGCGGCGTCGGGGGCCCCCGGTACGCCGTCGGAAACCTCGAACTCAACCTGCTGCCGCCCAGTTGGCTCGGCGCCGCGGACGCCGACGAGCATGCCGACGTTCTGGCGCGTCTCGAGGCCGCTCGCAGCGCCGATCTCTACGTCCCGGGGCGGGTGCTCGGCACCGATCGCCTCGGCCGGGACGTCTTCGCGCGACTCCTCGCCGGCGGAGTGGTGAGCCTCGCGGTGGGATTCTTCGCCGCCGCCGTGGCGGTGCTCTTGGGCACGCTCTACGGCGCCGCGAGCGCCTTCGCCGGTGGCCGTACCGATGCGGTGCTCATGCGGATCGTGGACGTGCTGTTCGGCCTCCCGTCGATCCTGCTGGTCGTGCTGCTGGCCGTCGCCGTCGACGGCGCCGTGTCGCGCGCCGGTTGGGATCTGGGACCGGCGGCACGGCAGTGGATCGGTCTGGCGACGTTGTTCGTTGCGATCGGTGGGGTGGGGTGGCTGACGCTGGCCCGGATCGTGCGGGGGCAGGTGCTGAGCCTGCGAACCCGCCCCTTCATGGAGGCCTGCGAGGCGCTGGGAGTGCCCCGTCGCCGACGGTTCGTCCGGCATGTGCTGCCCAACCTGGCCGGGCCGGTGCTGGTCTACGCGGCGTTGGCGGTGCCGGCGGCGATGCTGGCCGAGAGTTTTCTGAGCTTCCTGGGCATCGGAGTGCAGGAGCCCCTGCCAAGCTGGGGAAACCTCGCTTCCGAGGGCCTGCAGGAACTCAATCCGTTCCGAAGCCGGTGGTGGCTGCTGGCGGCGCCTTGCGTGGCGCTTTCCGCGACGCTCCTGGCCCTCAATCTCGTCGGCGATCACATCCGAAGGGGGTTTGATCCCGGGTCGGGAACCCCGTAGCGTACGGTTCTGTGGCCATCGTCTCGGGTGGGGTACCTCACCCGGGAGACCGTCGCACTCGGCGAACGAGAAACGGACAACGGCGTCTTCCGGCGCAAGGCGATCCCCAATGCAGAACCGCTTCGGAATCAAGGACTTCCTGCTGCTCGTGCTGGTCGGCGCGGTGCTGGTGAGCGTCTGGCTCTCCATGAGCGCCGGCGACCGCCGTCTCGAGGTGCTCCAGGGGCTCGAACGTCGCCTCTCCGACGTCGAGACCCAACTCTTCACCGGTGGGGGCACCGGGGGCGGAGGCGATCTTGCGAAGGAGATCGCAGCCCTGCGCCAGGCGATCCTCGAGCGTCCCGTCAACGTGATCATCCAAGGTGGAGGCCAGGTCGCCGCCGCGACCACCGGGATCGCCACCGCGACCACGCCCGCCGCCTCGGCGCCCTCTGGCGGCAGCGGCGGACGCGACGAGTCGTGGGCGCGACCGGGAGTGAAGATCGCCTGGCAGAAGCCGTGGGAGTTCGTGTCGCCGCCGACGGACGTGCCGGGCTTTCGGGCCGGCGGCGAGTTCACGGAGATCTTCGGCGCCCAGCCCGCGAAGCTGGTGCCCTACCTTTCGACGGACGTGTACGGCCGTCGCGTGATCGACGAAGTCGCCGACTCCCTGGCCGGCTACGACCCTGCGACGCTCGAGCTGCGAGGGCGACTCGCCTCGGCGTGGCAGGAGGATCCCGACGGCCTGTGGCTGCGGGTCCGCATCCGGGACGACGCGGTGTTCAGCGACGGCAAGCCCGTCACCGCCGAGGACGTTCGCTGGACGCTCCAGGACTACGTCTTCAACCCGCAGATCGAGGCGGAACGCGCCCGTTCGACCCTGGGCATGATCCAGGACGTGAAGGTCGTCGACGACAAGACCGTCGAGTTCACCTTCGACAAGGCGATGTTCACGAACCTCTCCTACTCGATGGGCATCTACGTCCTGCCCAAGCACTTCTACTCGCAGTTCGAGCCCTCCGAGATCAACCAGTCCACCGGCCTCCTCATGGGTTCGGGCGGCTTCAAGATCGAGGGCCTCGACCCGGATCGGCAGTGGACTCCCGGAGAGGACGTCGTGCTGGTCCGGAACGACCGGTTCTGGGGTCCGCGGTCGCCGCTGGAGCGGCTTCGGTACAAGACCGTCACCAACGACCTTGCTCGCCTCGTGTCCTATCGCAACGACGAGGGCGACATGATCACGCCCACCTCGCCCCAGTTCAACGCCGCCCGCGAGGAGGGCGACTGGGAGGACGAGAACTGGTCGCTGCAGTGGGTGAACATGCGATCGGGATACAGCTTCATCGCCTGGCAGTGCGGCCCTCGTCAGGGACGTCTGACGCCGTTCCACGACGAGCGGGTTCGCCAGGGCATGACCATGATCCTCGACCGCGAGCGGATGATCCGCGACATCTGGGACGGCATCGGCGTGGTCTCGACCGGGCCCAACAACCCCGAGAGCCCGACCGCCAACCCCGACGTCGAGGCGTGGCCCTACGACCCCGAACGCGCCGCGGCGCTCTTCAAGGAGGCCGGCTGGGAAGACCGCAACGGGGATGGCGTTCTCGAGAACGAGGATGGACAGGAGTTCCAGTTCGAACTGACCATGTCCACCGGCGGCGAGATCGTCGAGCAGATCACCAGCTACGTCCGGAACCAGTGCACCCGTGCGGGCATCCGCTGCAGCATCCGCCTCGTCGACTGGTCGATCTTCGCCGACCTGCTGAAGCAACGCGACTTCGACGCCCTGATGATGGGCTGGTCGGCGAGCGCACCGGAGAGCGACCCTCGCCAGATCTGGCACTCCGAGTCGATCCTCGACCAGGGCGACAACTTCATCCAGTGGGCCAACGAGGACGCGGATTCGCTGATCGACCGGATCCGGGCGACGCTCGACACCGGCGAGCGCATGGACCTTTGGCACGAGTTCCATTCGGTGGTGCACGAGTCCCAGCCGTACACCTTCATCCGCGTCTCCCCGTGGCTCCGCTTCGTGAAGGGCGACATCGGCAACGTCAACACGTACAAGGCCGGCCTCGATCGCACCGAGTTCTTCCGGGCCGGTCAGATGGTGACCCAGCCGGGCTCCTGAGGCCCTCGCGCGACCCAGCCCTTCACGCCGATGGCCGCCTACATCGCCCGACGCCTGTTCGTGATGATCCCGACGCTGATCGGGATCACCCTTCTCGTGTTCCTGCTGATCGCCCTGTCGCCGGGCGGCATCGGGGCGAGTCTTCGGGTGAGCGGCGGCGAGATGGAGGCGAGCAAGGCCGCCCAGCTCGAGGCCTATCTCGAGGACCGCTACGGACTCGACGATCCGGTGCTGGTCCAATACGTCCGCTGGCTCGGGCGCATCAGTCCGGTGAAGTTCGGCACGCGGGCTCAGATCTCGCCGAGCGGGGAGATCATCCGCACGCCCAAGGCCCTCGACGGATTCTTCCTGTCGAAGGACTGGTTCGCCGACCTCGAACTCGGCGAGGAGGCCCGGGCACGTCTGGCCACGCTGCCGCCCCCAGGCCCGCTGCTCGATGGCGAGCAGGCAGTCGCCGAGCATCGAGCCGCGAGCCGCGACTACATGGAGGCGAGGGCCGACTACATCGCCGCCAACCAGTTCCTCGAGGAGGCGGTGGTTCGCTACGCCCGAGAGACCGGCATCGCCGACGCCGTCGACGCCGAGGGTGAACCGGTCGAAGGCGTGCTGACCGACCATCGGCCCGAGACCGCGGCGCCCTCGTGGGCCCCGGTGCAGGCGGCGGCGCTCGCCACGCTGGAGGCCTACGAGGCCGCGGTGGTGGCGAGAAACCGCCTGCAGAGGGCCTTCGACGCGAAGCCCTATCCCGAGGTCGGCGTACCGGTTCTGCCCGGTGTCCTGAGCCTCGGTCCGCCGGACTTCGGCGTCGCGTTCAGCCGCGGTCGGCCGGTCGTCGATCTGATCGCCGCGGCGCTGCCCGTCACCATCCTGCTCAACTTGATCGCGATTCCGGTCATCTACCTGGTGGCCATTCCGACGGGCATGCTCGCGGCCGTTCGACGCGGCGGATGGTGGGACATCGCCAGCGGCGCCCTCTTCGTGGCGCTCTGGTCGGTCCCGACGGTCTGGGCGGGCGTCCTCGCGATCGGCTATCTCGCGAACGAGCAGTATCTCGGCTGGTTTCCGGTCAGCGGCCTGCACGACAAGGCGGCCGAGGACTACCTCTTTCTGCCGACGTGGGGCGAGAACGGCTTCGCGCCGGGCTACCTGCTGGATCTCCTCTGGCATCTCGTGCTGCCGGTGACCTGTCTGGTCTACGCGGGGTTCGCGGTGCTCGCCAAGCAGACCCGAGCCGCGATGCTCGACAACCTGAGCGCCGACTACGTACGCACCGCCCGGGCCAAGGGCGTGCCCGCCCGGACGGTGATTCTGCGGCACGTCTTCCGAAACAGCCTGCTGCCGCTCATCACCATGTTCGTCAGCGTGTTTCCGGCCATGCTCGCCGGCTCGGTGGTCATCGAGCGGATCTTCTCGATTCCGGGCATGGGCAGTCTGATCATCGAGGCGATCAACCTTCGCGACCGTGAACTGATCCTCGCCAACACCCTGATGATCGCCTTCGTGAACCTCTTCGCCCTTCTTCTCGCGGACATCCTCTACGCATTCGCGGATCCGCGAGTGTCCTACGACTGATCGCATCCGACCCTTCGCACCATGAGCGACTCCAAGACCCCCATGCCCGAGTCCGTCACCGGCGTCGATCTGATGCGCGGCATCGGCGCCGTGGAGGCCAAGGGCTTCTGGGAGGACGCGTGGGGCCGGGTGGTGCGCCGGCCCGGAGCGCTGTTGGCGATCGTCTGGATCGGGATCGTCGCCTTCTTCGCCGTCTTCAGTCCGGTCATCGCGAACGGACTGCCGCTGTGGGCCGAGCGGATCGGCCCCGACGGGCAGGTGACCGAGTCCTGGAGCCCGCTCTGGCGCAACCTCGACGCGACCGATCTGCTGCTGCTGTTCGGCACCGTGATCGGCCTGCTCTGGCTGCTGATCCCGATGTCGCTGGCGCGATCCACCCGGGCGGGCATGCTGTTCGTGGCGGCGGTCCAGGCGGGATTCGTGGTGGCCGCCGGGGTGGGTCTGTCCGCATGGAGCCGCAGTCCCAACGCCCCCGACTGGATGCTCGAACACGGCCGGGCGTCGTGGTTTCCCGCAGCGTGCGCCGCGGTGGCAGCCGCGGTGACGGGCGTGCTGGCGTTCCTCGTGCCCACCTGCGACTCGCGTCTTGGGCGTGCCGCCGCGGTGCTGCTGGTGGCGGTCGGTGCCGGCACGCTGGTCGTGGATCGGTGGAGCGATCCCCTCATCGACTACGAGTCCTACATCGAGCAGGAGGCGGCGGGCACGCTGCGGGCCACATGGACGCTCGTGCCGTGGTCGCCCAACCAGTCCCGTTCCGACCTCGATCTGTTCGCGCCGGGACTTCCCATCGGAGACAAGGTCGAGGATGCGACCGGTCCCTTCGCCGAGCGCCGATTCATGATGGGCTCCGACGCAGTGGGCCGGGACGTGCTCAGCCAGATGATGCACGCCTGTCGGTTGTCGATCTCCGTCGGACTGGTCTCGACGGGCATCGCCGTTCTGATCGGTGTCACCATCGGTTCCCTGATGGGCTACTTCGGCGGCAAGGTCGACCTGCTGCTCTATCGCGTCGTCGAGATCTTCATGGCGATTCCGGTGCTGTTCCTGCTGATCGTCGCCGCCGCGGTGCTGCCGCGCAACACCTACGTGATGATGGCGATCATCGGCTGCGTGAGCTGGACCGGTGCTGCACGGTTCATCCGCGCCGAGTTCCTGCGCATGCGGGGCCAGGACTTCGTCCAGTCGGCACGGGCCGTCGGCCTGCCGCTGCGGTCGATCCTGTTCAAGCACATGCTGCCCAACGGCGTGACCCCGGTCCTCGTCGACGCGTCCTTCGCGATTGCGGCGGCGATCCTCGCGGAGGCGACGCTCAGCTTCCTCGGTCTCGGTCCCGAAGGCCAGGCCAGCTGGGGCAAGCTGCTCGCGAGCGCCACCAACACCACCGGCACGTTCGTCTGGTGGCTGGCGATCTTCCCCGGCTGCGCGATCTTCCTCACCGTGCTGGGATACAACCTGATCGGCGAGGCGTTGCGCGACGCGATCGATCCCAAGCTTCGAAAGGCGGCGCAGACATGACGGCCCCCGGACCGGTCTCGCAGGCGGCTCCCGCGGCGGCGGCGCTCGATCCCGAGACGCCGTTGCTCGAGGTTGCCGATCTCGCCGTCAGCTTCGACAACTCCACCGGCGGTCCCCGCATCCAGGCGGTGAACGGCGTCCACATGACGATCTACCCCTCGCAGACCCTTGCGGTGGTCGGCGAGTCCGGCTGCGGCAAGAGCGTCACCGCGATGAGCTCGATGCAGCTGATTCCCCGGCCGCCGGGACGCTTCGACCGAGGTTCGATCCTGTTCAAGGGCCGCGACCTGCTGACTCGCAGCGAGCAGGAGATGCTGTCGGTTCGCGGGAGCGAGATCGCGATGATCTTCCAGGAGCCGATGACCTCCCTGAACCCGGTCTACACGATCGGCGATCAGATCGTCGAGGCGATCCTGCTGCATCAGAACGTGGATGTCGACCAGGCCCAGCAGATCGCGGTGGGGGCGCTTCGCGAGGTCGGAATTCCCCAGCCCGAGGATCGACTGAAGGCCTATCCCCACCAGTTCTCCGGCGGGATGCGGCAGCGGGTCATGATCGCCATGGCCCTGGCCTGCCAGCCGGACCTGCTGCTCGCCGACGAGCCCACCACCGCGCTCGACGTGACCATCCAGGCCCAGATCCTCGATCTGCTGCGGCAACTGCAGCGCGAGCGCGGCATGGCGATCATGCTGATCACCCACAACCTCGGTGTGGTCGCCGAGAACGCCGACGTCGTCTGCGTCATGTACGCGGGTCGGGTCGTCGAGTACGCGAAGGTCTTCGAGCTGTTCGATCGGCCGCTGCACCCCTACACCCGTGGCCTCTTCAAGTCGATTCCCGGCCTCCGAGACCATCGCGATCGACTGACCACCGTCGAGGAGGTCGTCGGCGATCCCGAGCAGTTCCGACTGCTTCCCGGATTCGAGAAGGGCATCGTGCCGTGGTTCCCGCAGACGCCCGACGAAGTCATGCCCGAACTTGCGCCGGACCGGAACGAGTACTGCCTGCACGAGATCGAGCCCGAGCGATGGGTCGGCTGCTGGCGCTCGAGGCATCTCGAATCGCACGCGAGCCGGCGCCCCGATCTGGCCTTCCGTCGGGACGACCACGACTGAGCGAATCGCCTCGCGGGGCGGAGCGAAGCGGTCGGAGTTCGCAGCGACGTCGAGTCCGACTCGAGACGCCCGTCGGCGGCTCCGGACCGTCACTTCAGGAGAGTCCGACCATGCCGCTCGTCGAGCCCGGCCGCAAGGCCCCCGCATTCACATCGAAGGATCAGGACGGCGCCGCCCATCGCCTGCGCGACTTCGCGGGGCGGACGGTCGTCCTCTACTTCTATCCAAAGGACGACACCTCCGGCTGCACGAAGGAGGCGTGCGCGTTTCGCGATCAGCATCCGGAGTTCTCGAAGATGGACGCGGTGGTGCTCGGGGTGAGTCCCGACAGCGAGAAGAGCCATCGCAAGTTCGTAGACAAGCACGATCTGCCGTTCACCCTGCTCGCCGACGTCGCGCCCGAGGGCGGGGAACCGCCGATCTGCGCCGCCTACGGGGTCTGGCAGGAGAAGTCGATGTACGGCCGCACGTACATGGGCGTGGTGCGCACGACCTACCTGATCGGGCCCGACGGGAAGGTCGTCCGACGCTGGGACAAGGTGAAGGTGCCCGGACACGCCGAGGAGGTGCTCGAGGCGGTGCGGGCCGTTCCGTCGGCTTGACCGACGCGGCGACCTGCGAGGGCCCACCGGTACACTTCTCGAATGAGTGAATCCCACCACGCGGCCGACGTGCCGCTGCGGATCAGACGTCTCTCGCCGCTGGCGACGATTCCCGCCTATCAGACCGAGCACGCCGCAGGCATGGACCTCCATGCGGCGATCGAGACGCCGGTCGTCCTCGCGGCGGGCGAGATCCTGCTCGTGCCATGTGGGTTTGCAGTCGCCTTCCCGCCCGGCCACGAGCTGCAGGTGCGACCGCGCAGCGGGCTCGCCACGAAGCATGGCATCTCGATGCCCAACGCCCCGGGCACCGTGGACGCGGACTATCGCGGCGAGATGAAGGTGCCGCTCGTCAATCTGGGCAAGGCGGACTTCACCATCGAGCCGGGCATGCGGATCGCCCAGATGGTGCTGGCCCCGATCGCCCGTGCCGCCATCGAGGAGGTCGACGAACTCGACGGCACCGGACGCGGTGAAGGCGGATTCGGCAGCACCGGGGTCTGAAGGCCCTGGAAGTGCCGCGGATCGGCTCGCTGAAACGTTGGGAAACGGGCCGCTGCGGGATAGACTGTTCGATTCGCGCGTCGCTCACGCGACGGCCCATTCCCCCAGGAAGGACGACTCCATGTCCGGACCCGCGACCTCCCCGCACGCGAATCCCGCCTCCGCGACCCCGACCGCCACGGAGAGCCCGAGCGCCTCGCAGATCGAGGTCCCGCTGCTCGACCTGAAGGCCCAGTACGCGACCATCCGGGAGGAGATCGAGCCGATCCTTCGCGAGATCGCGGAGAGCCAGTACTTCATCATGGGCCCGCGGGTCGCGGCCTTCGAGGAGGAGATCGCCGCCTACAACCGCAGCCGCTTCGCGGTGGGGTGCGCCAACGGATCCGATGCGATCCTGCTGGCCCTGCAGGCCCTCGGCATCGGTCCGGGCGACCAGGTCGTCTGCCCGACCTACACCTTCTTCGCGACCGCCGGCAGCATCCATCGCCTCGGGGCGAAGCCGGTCTTCGTGGACATCGACCCGACGACCTGCAACATCTGTCCGGAGAGCCTCGAGCGGGTGTTCGCCTGCCCGAACTTCAACAGGATCAAGGCGATCGTGCCGGTGCACCTCTTCGGACAGGCGTGCGACCTCGACCGCGTGCTGGCGATCGCCGCGGAGAAGGGCGTGCCCGTCGTCGAGGACGCCGCGCAGGCCCTCGGCACCGAGGATCGCGACGGCATCCGGGTCGGCAACCGCGGCGCGATCGGCACCTTCAGCTTCTTCCCCAGCAAGAACCTCGGGGCGTTCGGCGACGCCGGCATGACCGTCACCAACGACGAGGAGCTCGCCAAGCGCATGGCTCGCCTGCGCAACCACGGCATGGAGCCGAAGTACTACCACGACGAGGTCGGCCTCAACTCGCGTCTCGATGCCCTGCAGGCCGCAGTGCTCTCGGTGAAGCTTCGGCATCTCGACGCCTGGAGCGAGGGACGCCAGCGCAACGCCGCGTTCTACGACGCGTTCTTCTCCGAGGCCGGCGCCGCGGCGAGCGACGTCTCGCTCGACGAAGGCGGCCTGCCGCTTCGCCATCCGAAGCCGGCGGTCGACGGCGCCCGGCACATCTACAACCAGTACGTCGTCCGCGTGCCTGCGGCCCACCGCGACGACGTTCGCAAGGCCCTCGCCGAGCGCAGGATCGGCAGCGAGATCTACTACCCGCTCTGCCTGCACATGCAGGAGTGCTTCAAGCACCTCGGCTACGAGCCGGGATGCCTGCCGCATGCCGAGCGGGCGGCGCTCGAGACGATCGCCCTGCCGATCTACCCCGATCTCAGCGACGCCCAGCGGCAGCATGTCGCGGAGAGCCTCGTCGAGATCGTGAAGGCGATCTGAAGTCCGGCGATCGGCCACCTCGGCGCTCGCATCGAGAGTCTCGCCATGCCGAGCCGGCCGAGTCCGACGAGCCCGCCGGCCCTCCAAAAACAACGCCGCCCCGGGCCTTCCAGAGAACTGGCAGCCCGAGGGGGCGGAGTGTCGCGGTGGTATTCGAGCCGAATCGACTCGGGGGGTTCTGCCGAGTCAGCGACGGCGCCGTCGCGACACGCCCGCGAGACCGATGGTGGCAAGACCGGCAAGGCCGGCGCCGGGGACGGCACCGGCGGCGATGTTGGTCTGAGTGAACCCGATGCCGAACCCATCACCGGTATTGAGATTCATGTCCAGCACGATTCGATCAAGCCGAACGTCGGACGTGAGCATCGAGAACATGCTGTAGCCAACGACACGCTCACCACCGCCGGTCAGGACCCCGGTGGTGCCGTTCCAGTCCGGCGCCGTCGCAGTGGATTGGATCGTGTAGCTGAGTTGTGGCAGGGAGGGCCGTCGCCGGCGTCGCGAGGCACCCGATTCCCTTCTCGACGGTCGCAATGACGGAAGGGGACGACGGAAGTGGACGACCGAAGGGTGATTTCCTGGGTCGGAGGCGAGCGGAGCCGCGTCGGCTCACGTCAGTCCAGACAGTCCGGCAAGCCCCAGCGGTTCGCGGCTGAAGAACGGCTCCGCCGACGCGGTGCCGATGCGGCTGCCGAAGAAGACGCCTGCGGAATCGATCCAGTCGGGGACCCGTCGGTTGCGTTCGGGCAGCACGAACTGGCTCTCGTAGGCGAGGATCGCCTCACGCTTGCGCTCGGCGAATCCGGTGGTGTCGATCAGGAACGATGGGTCGGGCACGATTCTCAGATGCGTGCACCAGTAGTGGAACAGCCACTTCGGGTAGATCGGCTCGCCGGGGAGATCCGTCTTGGTGAGCTTCGAGTCGAAGCGGGCGTCCTCGACGATGCGGGTCGTCGCGACGTGATCGGGGTGGGCGTCGATCGGATAGGCCGTGAAGACGACCTCGACGGCATGGCGGCGAATGACGCCGGCGACCGCGTGCCGCGCCTCGACCGAGTGGACGACTTCGCGATTGGGAAGACCCAGGCATTCGCGGGTGACCCCGAGGATCTCCGCGGCGCGGGCCGACTCGCGGGCCCGGATCTCCGGGGTGCCGTGGGGGGTCGGCTCGCCGTTGGTCATGTCGAGCAGATGCACGCGGTGACCGTCGGCGGCGAGCCGGGCGATCGTGCCGCCCATGCCGAGTTCCTGATCGTCCGGATGGGCGCCGACGACGAGAATGTTCACGGGCGTCTCCTGCGACGCGGAGGCGAGGAAGCGTCGCGGCGTCATCGTACGACGCGATGGAGTCGGCTCACCGGCGCGGACCGGCAAGACTCGCGGCGATCTCGAGCCGCAGCCGCTCGGCGTCGGCGTCTCGTCCCGCCGCGAGGGCCGCGCGGCGCTCGAACTCGAGCAGGGAGAGTCGGGCCAGATCGCGTCGCGGAAGGGGAAACCACGCCTCCGGTCCCGGCGGCAGGGCGAGGCTCTCGACGACGCCCAGCGCGCCTCCGGAAAGCGGTGCGAGGCGCGACCCGATCGTGCGATCGACCTCGATGGCGAAGGCGGCGATGGGCATGGTCTCCCGGATGGCCTGCAGGCTTCGCCTCGCGGCCGGAAGGTCGCCGCGCAGCCAGGCCGTCGTCGCCAGAGCGAGGCGCGGCGCGAGCGTGCCGATCGCCGCGTCGATCGCCTCGGGCCGCACCCACCATGCCGCCCATGGCGCGACGCGGCGCCCCGGCGAGTCGCCGGTCTCGGCCTGGAGGCCTTGGACCTGCTCGACGATCGCCAGCAGTTCCTCCAGGGTCGCAAACTCGGCCTCGATCGACGAGGCGCGCCGATCGTCGCCGGCGGTCCATGCCTCGATCCATTGCCGCCTCCGAGCATCGAGTCGATCTCGCAGCGCCGCGGCGCCGTCGAACGACGTGCTGTCGGCGTCCAGCACGGTGAATCGCAGCGGCGACGCATCGAGTGTGGCGTCGATGCGTTCGGCGGCCGCGGATCGCTTGAGCGGCTCGACGAGAGGTGCGGCCAGTTCACGAGCTCGGTTCGCAGCGGGCACGGTCGCCCGTGGATCGAAGCCGCCGAGGCGATCCACCAGGGTCGAGAGCCCGGCGAGGCGCTCGAGATCCCGAAGGTGGGCGAGCCCGGAGGCGCGGGTTGCGGCCCGGTCGACCCCTCCGCCCGCACGGGCGTCCGACACGCCGGAGATCCATCGAGACTCCGACTCGATCGCGCGGCGTCGAAGCGTGGCTCGAGTGGCTCGCAGTTCTCGGCGGATCTCACGGTCCTCGATCGCTGCGGCGAGATTCCCGAGAGCGAGCGTCGCCGCAGCCTGCCGGATCGATTCGGTCTGGGCCGGCGTGGTGGATTCGGTCGTCGTCAGCGGTCGCAGCACGGACTCGACCAGCATCGGCCGAGACCGACGAGATCGATCCGGACGTCGCGCGGCCCGGTCGATCGCATCGAGAAGTTCGCCGACGGCGACGATCCAGGCCGAGCCGGCGGAGATCGAGTCGTCGCGCCGATCGCCGAGGCGTTCGACGCTGGCTTCAAGCAGCTCGTCCCGCAACGGCGGCGGAAGATGGGAGGCCGAGACGATCGTCTCGAGCGCCGCGCCGGTCGCCTCGATCGCGCCTGCGGAGAGGTCGGCGTGCACGGCCCGGAGACGCCACGACTCGTAGGTCGATGCGATCTCGGGGTTCTCCGAGAGATCCACGTCGATGGCGATGGTCGCGTCTGCATCGGGCGCGGCGGCGGGGCGAGTCAGTTCGTGCGGAGACGCTGCGGGCCAGTGGTTGCCGGCGGCATGCGAGGTTCCGGCGATCATCGCTTCGAGGAGCGGCGTCATGCTTCGAGCCAGGGGCCCGTCGAGACCGCGTCGTCCGCTCACCGCTTCGCGAAGATCCTCCAACGAACGGTCCGCGAACCGTTCGAGAAGCAGACTTCGCCAAGCGGCGAGGCGGCGGCCCGCGAGTTCGTCGACCGAACTCGACGTGTCGGTTGCGTACCGATCCACCGCGGCTCGAGCCATCGCCAGGCGGAGACCCGCCAGAGCCGCGATGTCCGCCTCTCCGCCCCGAGCCTCCAGCAGCAGCACCGCCCGTTCGCGCAGGGCGCGAGCGACCTTGTCCGCCGCGGTCGCGGGCCCGGCGTCGAGGCGTCGGATCTCCTCCCGGAGACGTGCGGTCAGATCCTCGATCGCCGGTCCGGTCGGCACGCGCGCGTCCAGATCGAGATCGAGACGGTCCTCCGCCGAGGCGGGCGACGGTGGGGATCGCCCCGCCTTCTCCCAGCGAAGTGCCGCCGAAGGCTCGCTTGCAGCGACGTGATCCGGAGCGACCGGTGTCGCCGCGTTCGCCGTCGCGATCGCCACCGCGACGACGATCGCCGATGGGGGCCGTGCCGATCGGAGACCGAGGCTCATGCCGAGGGTTCGGCGTCGCCGGGATAGCGGATCCACATCAGGCAAAGTCCCTCGGGTGGCATGGTGGGGCCTGCCAGGCGCCGGTCGCCGGTGGCGAGGATCTCGTCGATGCGTTCGCCGTCGAAACGGCCGCGTCCGATCTCGTGCAGCGTGCCCGCGACGATGCGCACCATGTTGTAGAGGAAGCCGCTGCCGGCGATCTCGATGTCGACTTCGCCGGACGCGGACTCGCGAACGTGGCAGTGGTGGATGGTGCGCACGGTGGTGCGACGGCCGTGGTCGATCTGGGCGAAGCCGGCGACGTCGTGTTCGCCGACGAGCCGTTGCGCCGCGGCCTGCATCCGGGCGACGTCGAGATCGTGTCGCGTCCATGCGACGGTCCGGCGATCGAACAGTGGTGGCCAGCGGCGGGGCGGCTCCGCCGAGGCGAGCCGGTATCGGTACGCCTTGCTGACCGGATCCGCGATGGGATCGAACGAGTCGGCGACGAGGGACGCCTCCCGAACCTGCACGTCCGCGGGAAGGCGTGCCGTGATCGCCATCGCGAGACGATCGATCGGGATGCGAAGATCGGCGTCGAACGCCGCGACTTGACCGATGGCATGGACCCCGGCATCGGTGCGGCTTGCGCCCACGAGCGTGACCGGGGCCCGAACCACCTGGGTCACCACGTCCGACAGCACGCCTTGGACCGTGCGCAGCGGGGGACCGTCGGGCGGGGTCTGGGCCTGCCAGCCGTGGAAGTCGGTGCCTTCGTAGGCGACGGTCAGGCGGACCCGCGGCATCGCTGGACAGGGCTCAGTGCCCGAAGAGCCCGGCGGTGGCGAACATGCCTTCGGTCTCGAAGTGGGCGAGCGCCTCGTCGACGCTGCGGAAGATCTTCGTCGCGGTCTCGGTGATGAACGGGCTGGGCGCCTTCTTCGGCTTCCACACCACGTAGACCTCCTTGGTGTGCTCGAACGCGTGCTGAAGTTCGCGTTCGACGCCGGAGGAGAGTCCGGGCACGCCACCGGGAAGCTCGGGGATCAGCGAGACGATCATGTCGGCCTGGTCGATCAGCTTGAAGTCCCGCATGTAGATCTGGCCGTCGATGTCGCCTGCGATGTCGAGGACCTCGCGCACCGGAAGTCGCATCGGCGGAGCGGTGCCGGACTTTCCGAACCCGTGGCTGGTGACCTCGATGAAGTCCTCGCCGTCGCGGGCCGCTGCGATGGCCCGATCGAGCAGCAGCTTCTCGTCGACGTCGCCCGGGTCGAAGGCGATGAAGTGCTTCGCGATCGCGGCACGGAACTGGTCGATCTCCTCGAGGACATCGGGAAGATCCACGACGTGGCTCATCGGGAAGCTCGGATAGACCTTCCGCATGTCCGGACGGGCGGCGAGGCGGAAGCAGGTCTCGATGGTGTCGGACTCGCGGCCGCGACTGAGGATGTAGAAGCGGTTCCGTCCGCCGAGGGCGTCGGCGAGCAGTTCGGTGGCGAGGATCTCCTCCTCGCGCCAGACCATGCAGTCCTTCAGGGTGGCGTCGATCACGTGTTCGGAATGCAGGCGCCGATGGACCATCTCCACGTTGTCCACGAGGCAGATGAACATGTCCGGTTCGAATCGCTGCATCAGATCGAAGTCGAACGCGCTGAACAGGCCGTGACGCCAGCGGAAGGTCGCGTGGGTGTTGACGAGCACGTTGCGGTGCTCCGACGCAGGGCTGGTGGCGGCGATGAGGTCGCGGAACGCCGCACGACGAAGCGTCGCCAGGCGGCTGAGGGAGAGGTCGAGGATGCGTCCGGGTCGGACGTCCGGCGCCTCGGCGTACATCATGTCGCCGAGATGGAACACCTCCAGGCGTTCCCCCTCGTCGCGGGCCCGGCGGGCGACCTGGTCGAGATAGGGCTTCTTCTCCATGCCGACCTGGCCGGTGACGATCGCTCGCATAGGGGATTCCTCGGGACGTGGCGGGGACGCGACGGTCTCTCCGCCGGATGAAGTCAGGCGGTCGGAAGGGGCGGCTCGGCCGGGGGACTCTCGCCGCCTTGTCGGGGACGATAGCGCCGCAGCCACGAGGCCCGCGCTCTTGGAAGGGGGTGGTTTCGGCGCCACGCCTGCATCAGCACCGGAATCAGCGCCGAGACGATCAGCACGCCGGCGATCACCGCGACGACGACCGTGGCGGTTCGGGCCAGATCGCCGCCGCCGAGGTGCCGCCCGATCAGATATCCGGCCCCAAGCTGCATCGGGACGGTGATCAGCACGCAGAGGAGTTCGACCAGCAGGAAGTGCCGCCACGGCATGTGGAGCAGGGCGGATGCCGTCAGCACCGGACTTCGCATGCCCGGGATGAATCGGGCCGCCACCAGCACCCACGCGCCCCGCTGGTCGATCTGGTGCTTGACCTGCAGGAGACGCTTGGGGTGGACGAACCGCTTGAACCAGCGGCGGTGGAGGAGCGGCGTGCCGAACGTCCGGATGTTGAAGAACCAGATCGCATCGCCGCCGATCACGCCAACGTACGAGGCGATCAGGACCGGGACGAGCGGCCAACTTCCCTGGCCGATCAGGATCCCTGCCGGCAGGTTCACCACGTCCTCCGAGACGGGGATCCCGAAACCCGACAGCAGCAGGAGGCCCAGGACCAGGAACGGACTCCAGGCGCCGAAGCTGGCACCGTGTTCCGTCAACCAGGCCTGCAGGTCTTCCAATGCGGGCGATCCTGAAGTGGGGCGTCCGGGCCGGAGCGTCCCGGGAGGGGCGAAGCCTGCCGACGACCGATGGCTCCTGGCGGGCTCGGACCGCCGACGAGCCGGTGGCCGATCGGCCGTCGGTTCATCGGTCGCGAGCGGCGTCTCTCGCCCCTCGAGGCGAGCCCCCGAGTGTATCTCGCGGTCCCGCCGATCCGCGATGCGGAATCGGATTCAGGTGATTCGTTCGAGCAGGATCACGGCGTGGGTCTCGATGGCCCGGCCCTCGCCGACGGCATCGACCCGCTCGTGGGTCTTGCCCTTGAGATTGACCCGGTCCAGCCCGCAGCCCAACGTGGATGCGATCTGCTCGATCATGCGGCCCTTCGCCGGTCCGAGCTTGGGACGCTCGCAGATCACCGTGACGTCGAGGTTCACGATCCGATAACCCGCGTCGGTCATCCTTCGGACGGCCTCT
>Ga0075475_10000371_pt1 | contig 20596 bp, 17 predicted proteins | sample DEB08_DNA_10_FD_76342 | JGI IMG/M metagenome (GOLD analysis project Ga0075475, IMG submission 76342) | Aqueous microbial communities from the Delaware River and Bay under freshwater to marine salinity gradient to study organic matter... | ecosystem: Environmental > Aquatic > Marine > Coastal ... | reverse complement strand
TGCAGGGTTATACGGGGGTCCCGCGTTAGCTCCGCGTCCGAGGTTAACTCAACGACTAGGCTGCTTCGATACTCGGTCTTCTCAGCGCCTCCATTTTCGTTGGAATTGCACGGTGTCGTCGATCGATTAGTGTTCTGGTGCGCAGGGTTCTGTGCGCTACTACTAGAGCCGGGAGCAGTCCGATCTTCACTCGTGCTGCTGTTACCCATAGGCTGCGAGGACGATGGGGGCTTAATCGACGCGGCTACCTGTTCGCTTAGGTGCGCTCGTAGGCGGTTCACAACACTCGACATAACTTCGATGGTTTGACTGAGCTGGTCTAAGGTTACCAAGGTTCGCTGCGAATCTTCTGCCAGCGTTTTACCCTCTTGCTTTTTCTTGTCGCTCACGCGATAACCTCTATCGAAAATTGATTGTCCGCTATCGCGACTTAGCCTGCAGGAATGGCTAGGTCGCGCTTGCTACTGCGAAGTTGAGGGCTGTTCGTCGAGTTTGCAGTTCCACGAATCTGCCTGCGACGCGCAAACTAATCCCAAGTCAGCGCACCACCGGTCTGATATTCGATAACACGAGTCTCGAAGAAGTTCTTTTCTTTACGCAGATCCATAATCTCGGACATCCAAGGGAACGGATTTTCTGCGCCGACAAACTGCTCTGGTAGACCTATTTGCACTAATCGACGGTTGGCAATAAATTGCAAATACTCTTCCATCATTGAGGCGTTCATGCCCAACACGCCGCGAGGCATGGTGTCGCGCGCATACTCAATTTCAAGCTGAGTTGCCTCTAAAATCATCTGCGTCGCCGCTTGCTTTAGCTCGTCTGTCCACAAGTCCGGATTTTCGAACTTAATCTGATTGATCATATCGATGCCGAAGTTAAGGTGCATCGATTCATCACGCAGGATGTATTGGAACTGCTCAGATGTGCCGGTCATCTTGTTTCGGCGACCCATCGACAGGATCTGTGTGAAACCACAGTAGAAGAAGATACCTTCTAGGCAACAGTAGAACGCGATGAGGTTTTTTAGCAGTGCCTGGTCTTTTTCCTTAGTGCCCGTCGTGAAGTTGGGATCGCTTAGCTCGCGGGTATATTTCAGCCCCCATGAAGCTTTTTTCGCGACAGACGGTACTTCGTGATACATGTTAAAGATCTCACCCTCATCCATCGAAAGTGATTCAATACAATATTGATAGGCGTGTGTGTGGATGGCCTCTTCGAATGCTTGGCGCAAGATATACTGGCGGCATTCGGGGTTGGTTACCAAGCGATACACTGCCAACACGAGGTTGTTAGCAACAAGCGAATCTGCCGTTGAGAAGAATCCCAGGTTACGTTTTACGATGAGACGCTCGTCTGGAGTTAGCCCGTTAGGGTTTTTCCACAGAGCGATATCAGCGTTCATATTCACTTCTTGTGGCATCCAATGATTAGCGCAGCCATCTAGGTATTTTTGCCATGCCCAATCGTATTTAAACGGTACGAGTTGGTTCAAGTCTGCTCGACAGTTGATCATCGCTTTATCGTCAACAGTGACCCGCGTCGCAGTTCCTTCTAGCTCTTCCAAGCCCTCTGCAATATTTAATGCTTCTAGCGCTTTCTGTGCTCGGAGCAGGGCATCTTCATCGGCGATGAATGCCTCGGGGTTGGGAGCGGTCTCGTCAGAGGCCGCAGTTGACGTTTCGGGCTGTTTGGTTGCTCCCATTAGTTCTGCTTCTACAATTGGCGCGGCGACTTTTGGTTTCGTCTCTGTTTCGAATTCGTCCCATGACAACATAATTATTTCCTCTATCAACTGCAGCGTGGCTGCAGGCCTTGTTTAGCTAATTTTTGAATCGCGTATTCGTTGGCTGGATTCTTATGGATACCCCAACCGGGAATACGTTTCATTGCGTTGTTTAGTTTTTATATCACTCGGTCAAATTTCCCTAATTTCACCACTAACCTATTGGTCTATCTTTTCATTAGGCTCTTTGAGGCTAGTGGTGCCTAAAATTATTGACATGCTTCACAATCCGGATCATCCAAGGAGCAGGCCTGCGGCACAGCTGCTGGCGCCGGTTGCGCAGAAACTTTGTTGAGACTCATGTCCGACACTGTGGATTTCTCTGTCGTAGTCGCAGCGAGCGCTCGCAGGTAGTACGTCGTTTTTAAACCACGCAACCATGCCATTTTGTAAGTGATGTCGAGCTTCTTGCCACTGGCACCCGCAACATACAGATTCAGCGACTGAGCCTGATCGATCCATTTTTGGCGTCGACTCGCGGCATCGACTAACCAGCGTGGCTCAATTTCGAAGGCAGTCGCATAGATGCGCTTGATTGATTCTGGAATTCTGTCAATTTTCTGAACGCTACCTTCATAATATTTAAGGTCGTTAACCATCACACTGTCCCAAAGGCCCAGGTTCTTGAGGTCTCTAACTAAGAATGGGTTCACAACTGTGAACTCGCCCGAAAGATTCGATTTAACATACAAATTTTGGTAGGTCGGTTCAATCGACTGCGATACACCACTGATATTTGCGATAGTTGCGGTGGGTGCGATAGCAAGAACATTCGAGTTACGCATGCCGTCTTTTTGTATCTTATTGCGCAGACTGTCCCAGTCGAGGCGTTGGTCCATATTGACATCAAGGAAGTCAACACCACGCGCTTCATAGAGAAGCTTGAGCGAGTCGATAGGCAGTATACCCTGATCCCATAGAGAGCCTTTATAGGACTGGTAGCTGCCTCGTTCCGTCGCTAGATCACTTGAGGCGCTCAAGGCGTAATAGCTTATTACCTCCATCGAAACATCGGCAAACTCAACGGCTTGCTCTGACGCATACGGAATTCTCTGGGCATAAAGCGCGTCTTGGAAACCCATGATTCCCATGCCGATAGGCCTATGCTTTAGATTTGAGTTCTCAGCCTGTGGCACCGAGTAGTAATTGATGTCGATTACGTTATCGAGCATACGTACAGCCGTCGTGATCGATTTCTTTAATTTCTCACGATTGAGGCCGTTCTCATCAACATGATTGACAAGGTTAATAGAGCCGAGATTACATACCGCAATCTCGTCTTTGTTGGTATTGAGTGTGATCTCTGTGCACAGGTTAGACGAATGTATTGCACCAATGTGTTGCTGAGGCGAACGGACATTACAGGCATCTTTGAAGGTAATCCACGGATGACCTGTTTCGAATAACATAGAGATCATCTTGCGCCAGAGGTCGCTCGCCTTCACCGTTTTATAGACGTCTATCTGGCCCGCTGCCGCCAAGCGCTCATATTCGACGTATTTTTCTTCGAACGCGAGACCGTGTAAGTCGTGCAGCTCGGGTACATTATTCGGAGAGAATAATGTCCATTCTTGATCATTGAACACGCGCTTCATGAAGAGGTCAGGAATCCAGTTTGCCGTATTCATGTCGTGCGCACGGCGCCTTTCGTCTCCGGTGTTTTTGCGAAGTTCTAAGAACTCCTCTATGTCGAGGTGCCAGGTCTCTAAGTAGGAACACACAGCGCCCTTGCGCTTTCCTCCTTGATTTACGGCAACGGCAGTGTCGTTGACGACTTTTAAGAAGGGGACAATGCCTTGAGATTTGCCGTTCGTGCCCTTGATGTGTGCACCGAGCGCGCGCACTGGGGTCCAATCGTTACCGAGACCGCCCGCCCATTTTGACAACATGGCGTTATCGCGAATCGCAGAATAAATCCCAAAGAGATCATCTGGTACCGTTGTTAAAAAGCACGAGGAGAGCTGCGGGCGCAGGGTGCCAGAGTTAAAGAGCTGTGGCGTCGAAACCATATAATCAAAGCTCGACAGCAAATTATAGAACTCAATCGCACGGTCTTCGCGATTCTCTTCATTGCTTGCGAGGCCCATTGCCACGCGCATAAAAAACACCTGCGGCAATTCGAAACGCGTACCGTTGCTGTGGATAAAGTAGCGGTCATAGAGCGTCTGCAGACCGAGATAGGTGAACTGCTGATCTCTGTCTGCCTGTAACGCGGCGCCTAGCTTGCCCAAGTCATAGTCGAGCAAATGGGGCGAGAGGAGTTCGAGTTCTACGCCTTTTTCTATGTATGGTTTTAGTGTAGCCGCATACCGATAGTGCATTTCCGATTGAGTGGCTGCTTCGGCTATGCCCAGAAAACCGAGTGCCTCTGCGCGGACGGTATCCATCAAAAGTCGGGCTGTCACATAGGAGTAATTTGGGTCTTTCTCAACCATCGTTCTCGCGCACATCACAAGCGAGGTGCGCACGTCGCTCATCTTCACACCCGGATAGAGGTTCTTGAGCGTCTCTTTATAGATCGCATCTGCCGAGACACCCTCAAGCCCTTCGCATGCTTCATCGATAACCACGCGGAGGCGGTGGGCATCGAGGGGACCTTGTTCGCCGTTGTCGAGTGTAATGCTAATCTGTGCCTCTTTATCGACCTGAACCTCGCGTTTTTGCTGCCGAAGGCGATCATGCTCTGCGCGGTAAATTACGTAGCTGCGAGCGACCTTATGTTCGCCGCTGCGCATCAATGCGAGCTCCACTTGGTCCTGAATATCCTCAATGTGGATGGTTCCGCCAGAGGGCATGCGTCGACTGAAGATATCTGTAATTTGGTGAACCAGCTGGGCTACGGATTCGTGGATGCGGGTCGAATCGGCAGCATTTCCGCCTTCGACCTCTAGGTAGGCCTTGGTAATCGCCACACTGATTTTAGAGGCGTCATAACCTACCACTGCGCCATTGCGTTTGATGACTCGCAGCTGGCCAGGTGCTGTCGATGCGGGGCTAGGTGCGTCTGTTGAGGGGGAAATCGCTGGCTTAGTGCTGGCGGTGGTCTGTGCATCTATCTGCATTATGCGCTCCGGTATTGTTCTATGCTTTTGGCTGCTTTGCGCAGCCTACTATTCTGTTTTCTAATCATTTTTCTGGTTTTTCTGGGCATTTTTCTATTTTTGCGTTGTGCTATGCCGAGAATTTATGCTGCTCGCTTACTGTGCTCTTTAGTGGAGATTTATCAAGTCCGCCTACTATATATAGTGTTTTTCCCCAAAGACTTTAGCTATTTCTTTAAAAATAATTAAAAGCTGCGAAAACTGTGCGTAACGCCCCCGCAAAGCACAAAAACGGTGCACGGATCACTATATATGGGTGAAGCCCGCCACGACGACACAAGATAGTGTTTTATATTCGCGAATGCAAGTGCAATAGATGTTTGCGCACTGTGCATAGGCTGTGGATAACTCGCCTTGGGATGCACAGTGCGCGGGAGGTTACTATCAGAAGCTATTTAGAAGCTATTTAGAGACTATTTCAGAGAATGCCTGAGGCCAAAATCAGCTCCACAGGGGTGTTTGAGTGAAAAGAGAATCAAGAATTGAGCAAAAACTCGATGAGCGCTTTTTGCGAATGCATCCGATTCTCGGCCTCGTCCCAAACAACTGACGACTCGCCATCGAGCAGCTCAGCGCTTACCTCTTCACCCCGGTGTGCCGGTAGGCAATGCATGAAGAGGGCATCGTGCTCGGCATTGCCCATCAGTTGTGAGTTGACTTGAAAACCCGCGAATTTGGCAAGGCGCGACGCCTGTTCATCCTCTTGCCCCATTGATGCCCAAACGTCCGTTACAACGAGACTTGCACCAGCGACTGCCTCCTGAGGTGTTTCGCATAGTTTTATACGTTTAGAATGTGCGGCAACGAGGGCTTCATTTGCCTCGAAGCCTGCCGGGCTCGCAATGGTGAGCTCAAAATCTAACAATTCAGCAGCATTAATATAAGAATGGCACATATTATTGCCGTCACCTATCCATGCTACTCGCTTCCCAGTGATGTCTCCGCGATGTTCAGCGAAGGTTTGCATGTCGGCAAGCAGCTGGCAGGGGTGATAGTCGTCTGTTAAGGCGTTGATTACTGGCACTTGGGAATAGCGAGCGAAAGACTCCAGCTGAGAGTGATGGAATGTGCGGATGGCAACGCAATCGACCATGCGAGAAAGCACACGGGCGGTGTCTTCTATAGGTTCTCCTCGGCCAAGCTGAGAGTCGTTGCTGGACAGAAAGAGAGCGCTGCCGCCTACTTGATTCATGGCGACTTCGAAAGCAACACGCGTGCGAGTCGATGATTTCTCGAAAATTAATCCAAGCGTCTTGCCGTCAGCTCGCTTTGCGGCTGCAGGGTTGCCTTTTAGCTCGGACGCTCGCGCGATAAGCGCTCGAAATTCGTCACTGCTGAGGTCTTTGAGGGTTAAGAAATGTCTGCAACTCATGGACTGTGGCCCTTGGGGTAAATCCCCGCGTGTAAGAGGAGGGAAAAATGTCATCAAAAAACAGTAAAACTTGTGATGGTGCGGCAGGCAGTGGCATTCTATCGACAGGGTGCGCGTGAGGCAAACTCAGCTAATATTTGTCAGCCGAACTTGCGGGCAAAAACACGGTTCATCAAATTTCTACAGGGCGATATGTGAATCCGATAGAACTCAAGCTTTTTACTAGTCGTCTGCAAGCGATTTGCGATGAAATGGGCGGAGTACTCCAGCGCTCTGCTTTCTCGCCCAATATAAAAGATAGGTTAGATTTCTCCTGCGCGGTCTTCGCATCTAATGGTGAACTGGCCTCGCAGGCGGCTCACATCCCTGTCCATCTCGGCAGTATGGCGTATACCATGCAGGCATTAGTCGCTTCACAGGATTGGCAACCCGGCGATATGCTCGTTATAAATAACCCTTATCTTGGTGGCACTCATCTACCAGATGTTACGCTTCTGGCGCCGGTGTTTACAGCGGATGCTATGACTCTTCCTCAACTGGTTGGTTTCGTGGCTAACAGAGCACATCACGCGCACATCGGATGCGAGACGCCAGGCTCGATGCCGTTGTCGACTACGATTAATGACGAAGGGGTGCTAATTGCACCGATGCTTCTACTTCGTGGCGGAGAGTTTCAATCGTGCGGTGCTCGTATTGATGCGCTGCTCTATGAACAACCGGGAGTATTGAGTGGCGATTTCGCTGCACAAGTAGGCGCAAATCTCCTTGCTGTCGATCGTTTGCGCGCGCTCGTTGACTCTTACGGGGCAGCTCGGTATTCGGCTGCACTTGATGGTCTCAATGCTTACGCGCGCCGGTTGTCAGCAGCCGCTATCGGAAAGCTAGCCGACGGAGAGTACAGCGCTGAGGATTTTTTAGACGATGACGGGTTTGGGGACCGGCAGGTGCCTCTACGGGTAAAAATACTAATCAAAGGCGCTCGCATACAATTTGACTTCACCCAGTCTGCCGATCAGGTCCGTGGCAACTTAAATTGCCCTGAATCGGTAGCGGCGGCCGCAGCTTATTATTGTCACTGCTGTCTGCTACCTGAGGATGTCCCGCTGTGCGCGGGTCTCTTTGCAGATCTGACTGTGATCACACGCAAGTCCTCTGTGTTGAATCCCGAGTATCCAGCTGCTGTTGCTGCAGGGAATGTTGAGACATCAATGCGCCTAGTCGATGTAATTTTTCGCGCCCTCGCGGCCGCGGTGCCCACTCGTATTCCCGCCGCGTCTCAAGGGACGATGAATAATGTGGCAATGGGGGCGTCGAGAGAACAGGGTTCGCGTTGGGACTATTATGAAACGCTTGCAGGCGGTGCCGGTGCCGGGCCTCGGCGCGCTGGGTGCTCGGCGGTGCATACTCATATGACGAATACGCTGAACACGCCAGTCGAGAGCCTCGAATATCATTATCCCTTAAGAATGCTCCGAGTTGCCATTCGCCGAGGGAGCGGTGGGCGAGGTCTTAATCGTGGCGGCGAGGGGCTTATCCGTGAATACGAGTTTCTGGATGAGGCGCAGCTCAGTTTGCTTACAGAGCGGAGGCGTATAGCACCCTGGGGACTCTGCGGGGGAGGCGAGGGCAAGGTCGGTTGTAATTGGCTTAACGGGGAAAAAATCCCCGCGAAAGCTGAACTGGCTGTATTCCCGGGTGATCGCTTAACGATAGAAACCCCCGGGGGTGGTGGTTGGGGACAGGGCTGATCTCCGATCATTATCGCTACACTGTCCGCCGTTCGCTTACATGGAGAACTGATACAAGGTAAACTTCGTTTAGCACTGTCGCTACAGCGCCACAGAGACTAGCGATAGCTGGCGATTCTGACGCCTGTGACCGGCAGCGTTTGGAAACCGCAGCGCCAAGGCGACATTCTGACAAGATAATAAGGACACCTCATGAGCATTGAACAAACAATCCAAGACCAAATCGCAAGCAACCCGATACTGCTTTATATGAAAGGCAACCCCGAAGCGCCGCAATGTGGTTTTTCATCACAAGCAACACAGCTACTAATGGCCTGTGGAAAGAAATTCGCTTATGTCGACATTTTGTCGAATCCTGAGATTCGAGCGACGCTGCCGAGTGTGTCTAACTGGCCTACTTTCCCTCAGCTCTTCGTCGAAGGCGAATTGGTCGGCGGCTGCGACATTATTGTGGAAATGTATGAGAAGGGTGAGTTACAAAAGTTAATCGAAAGTGTTGAAGTTGAATAGCTTCCGAGTAATAACTAGTCGAGCGTAATCCCTGCGCTCGGCTAGATTGCCTGCCTAATCGTGTGTGAGCGGCCATCCACCGAGCCGTTGCCAGCGATTAACAATTTCGTAAAATAATTCAGCCGTTTTTGCAGCGTCGTAGCGTGCAGAATGAGCCTCATTATTGTCAAATTCGATACCTGCGCATTCGCAGGCGCGAGCGAGAACAGTTTGGCCAAAAGCCAAGCCACTTAACGTTGCGGTATCAAAGTTTGAAAACGGGTGAAAGGGGTTTCGTTTCAAGTCGTGACGCGCACTCGCTGCATTCACGAAGCCTTGGTCGAAGTGGGCGTTATGGCCGACCAAAATTGCTCTTTTACAGTGGTTCGCTTTGAGCGCATGGCGTATTACCGAGAACAGAGTGGTCATAACCTCTTTCTCGGGACGCGCAATTCGGAGTGGGTGGAAAGGGTCTATGCCAGTGAATTTAAGAGCGGCTTCCTCAAGATTCGCCCCCTCAAACGGGATAATTCTCTGGAAAAAGGTTTGCTCAGTTTCGAGTTCGCCCAAGGCATTAAAGCAGGGAATCACGGCGCCTATTTCGAGCATGGCATCGGTAGCAGAATTAAAACCACCGGTTTCCACGTCAACGATAACCGGAAGATAGCCGCGAAATCGAGCTGACATCATTAACGCCGCCGCTTCGTTCGCCTCGTGATCTTCCTCTTGATCGAAGTCGTGCTCAAATTCGCTCTCTGTTTCACTTTCAAAATCGCTCATGATTAACTCTTTATTTAATAAGCTGCCAAGCAATTGATTCGTCGGCGCGCAATGGGATGAGCTCATCTTGAGCAAAGGGGAATTTCGGCGGCATTTTCCAGGATTTTTTCTCGAGCGTAATTTTTTTGTCATTACGTGGCAACTCATAGAAATCTGGCCCGTTATGACTAGCAAAGGCTTCTAGTTTTTCGAGAGCGCCCGCGCGTTCGAACACCTCAGCGTACAGCTCTATGGCCGCCGCTGCAGTATAGATACCGGCACAACCGCAGTCACTCTCCTTCGCGTGACGGGCGTGGGGAGCCGAATCTGTTCCTAAGAAAAACTTAGGACTGCCGCTCGTCGCGGCGGTAATGAGAGCCTCTTGGTGGCTGCTGCGTTTTAGTATTGGTAAACAGTAATAATGAGGGCGTACCGCACCCGCTAGCAGGTGATTGCGATTATAGAGTAGATGATGAACCGTGATGGTCGCCGCGACAGTCTTCGGTGCTGTGCTAACAAAGTCGACTGCATGTCGAGTTGTAATGTGCTCGAGCACAACCTTGAGGCCTGGTAGATCGCGGCATAAGGGTTCAAGTAATGTTTCGATAAAAACCTTTTCTCGGTCAAAAATATCAATCTCATGGTCTGTTACTTCGCCGTGAATCAGCAAGGGCATCCCAATTTTTTCCATCCGTTCGAGAACAGGCATCACCGCGCTCATGTGGGATACGCCAGAATCGGAATTAGTCGTGGCGCCGGCTGGGTAGTATTTCACCGCTTGCACAATACCACTGTTGAATGCCGCTTCAACTTCGCTCGGCTCAAGAGAGTCAGTCAGATACAGAGTCATTAAAGGATCAAATCCATTGCCGCTGGGTCTGGCGCTGAGAATTCGATCGCGATAATCACTTGCCGCCTGCAGATTCGTTACCGGAGGCTTTAAATTTGGCATGACAATCGCACGCGCGAACTGCGCGGCAGTGTGGGGTACTGTCGTCTTCAATGCTTCACCGTCTCTAAGGTGAAGATGCCAATCATCGGGCTGATCGATAGTGAGGCGCCGCGGGCTTGTCTCTTGGGAGCGGTCGGGTGAGTTCATCGTTATCTACACCTTGAGGGTGAATGAATTTTCTAGGCGACGTCGGTGTTCGGAAGCGCAAGCATTGTAGCGGATTCGGTGACGCATCTAAACACTCGACTGACTTTGATCTTTTGATCTTAGGCACTAGTGCAGCAGAATGTCACGCCCAGTAGTGATAGAATACTCAGGCTGGCAGTGCAGTTACTGCAGATAGGGTTGAAGTTGAGGTGCCGCGCAGACGTGGGGCCGCGAGCTATAAGGAGCGCAAGTATGTCGGATATAAACAAAGTCGTTTTGGCTTACTCAGGTGGATTAGACACGTCAGTTATTGCTAAGTGGTTGACCGAAACCTATGGCTGTGAAGTGGTCACTTTCACTGCGGATGTAGGACAAGGCGGTGAGGTTGAACCTGCTCGAGCCAAAGCGCAGGCGATGGGAATCAAAGAGATTTTCATCGAAGATTTGCGAGAGGAGTTTGTGCGCGATTACGTTTACCCAATGTTTCGCGCGAACGCGCTTTACGAAGGTGAGTATCTGTTAGGTACATCTATTGCCCGACCATTAATCGCTAAGCGGCTCGTCGAGATTGCCCAAGAAACTGGCGCTGATGCAATTTCTCATGGGGCGACTGGTAAGGGTAATGATCAGGTTCGATTTGAGCTTGCCGCCTATGCGTTGGCCCCGGGTATTCAAGTTATTGCCCCGTGGCGAGAATGGGACCTCAACTCCAGAGAAAAATTACTTGCATACTGTGCCAAGCATGACATCGCGGTAGAGAAAAAGCGCGGGTCCAAATCGCCTTATTCGATGGATGCTAACCTACTTCACATTTCGTATGAAGGCGATATTTTGGAGGACCCCGCGGCAGAACCCGAAGAGTCTATGTGGCTTTGGAGTGTCGCGCCTGAAGCTGCGCCAGACACGCCTACCTACATAGAGCTTGATTATGCTAAGGGCGACATTACGGCAATTGATGGCGTTCCAATGTCCCCAGCGTCCGTCCTTGAAACCTTGAATAAGATCGGCGGCGCGAACGGAATAGGTCGGGCTGATATCGTCGAAAATCGCTACGTAGGAATGAAGTCGAGAGGATGCTATGAGACGCCGGGTGGCACCATTATGCTAAAAGCCCATCGAGCTATCGAGTCGCTAACCATGGATCGTGAACTTGCGCATCTGAAGGACGATCTCATGCCGCGTTACGCATCACTAATCTATAACGGGTACTGGTTTTCGCCTGAGCGCCTCGCTCTTCAGGCGTTAATTGACGAGTCGCAGCGCTTCGTGAACGGTCGAGTTCGCCTAAAGCTCTACAAAGGCAATGTTATTGTTGTTGGAAGAGAATCAGACGATTCGTTGTTTGATGAAAGCATCGCGACATTTGAAGAGGACGATGGCGCGTATGACCAAAAAGACGCTGCGGGCTTCATAAAGCTCAATGCGCTACGCCTGCGGATCGCAGCCCGGAAAGGGCGAGCAAGCCACTAGAGTCTGTTGCTTCTAGAGGCTTTAAGAAAAGCCATTGAGCGACGAAAGCTCGATGGCTTCGCGTTTCGGCGAGGTGTTAATCCACTCGTAAGAACAGAAGATAAAACATTAATCGCTGGTTTTTTGCTTGAATTCACAGAGGTCTTCGATAGTGCATGCCCCACAGCGTGGTTTGCGTGCGACACAGACGTAGCGCCCGTGAAGAATTAACCAGTGATGGGCATCGAGCAGAAACTCTTCAGGCACAAGCTTGATTAGTTTTTTTTCGACGGCCAGCACAGTTTTACCAGGAGCTATTCCAGTCCGATTTGACACGCGGAATATATGCGTATCGACTGCCATTGCTACTTGCCTAAATGCGGTGTTCAGAACAACGTTTGCTGTTTTGCGCCCAACCCCCGGTAGCGCCTCCAACTCTTCGCGAGTCGAAGGTACCTGCGAGCCATGCTGTTCAACTAACAATGCACAGGTCTTAATGACATTCTCAGCCTTAGTGTTATAAAGGCCAATCGTTTTTATGTATTCCTTAAGCCCTTTAACACCGAGCGCGAGAATAGTCTCTGGCGTATTGGCTACCGGAAAGAGTCTGTCAGTCGCCTTGTTGACACCGACATCAGTAGACTGAGCGGAGAGCATCACTGCGATTAGCAACTCAAACGGTGATGTATAGTTGAGCTCTGTTTCGGGCGCAGGGTTCTCAGTTCGCAGTCTGGAAAATATTTCTGTCCTTTTGACTTTGTTCATAAGAGTCTACTCCTTCGCTCGCGCATGAAGTACGCCAGTCACTCTGGCGCGGAGCACCGTCTGTCCAGAAGACGCAATTGCCTCACGGCGCCGCACGTGCCGGTTGATTAACCAGCGGCGGCAGTAAGGAAAGAGAACGCGCGTAAATCCTGCAAGAATAAGTGCAAGAAGGGCGAGAACTAGTGGCGTAAAAGGGGCTAGGGTAATGTCCGCTGCGGGCAAAATAGCAGTCTCGCTTATGCGAGCCCACCACCGCAAAAGCACGAGTGCCGACAGTGCTATTAAAGGAACGGCGATAGCTAGCCCCGTTGTCGCTTTACGACTTTTTGCTCGAATAAAAAGGGTTGCGAGGTAAGGTGTGGCTGTGTTCATAAAGAGTGTTGCTATGCAAAGCGAGAACAGAGGTGAATAGGGGGCGAAAGAAAATAGTGTTAAGTGGCAGTAAACAATGCCAGCGATGAAACCCGCGACAAAGTTTTGATTTCTCGCATCAGAGGTGAGCTCTAATCGCCCAATAAACAGGGGCATAATAATTAGTGCGCCAAGGTGCTTTGAAATATCGGTGAGGACTGATTCAGGTTCGGATGCGAGCCAAGCACCGACAACGACGACTGCGAAAACAGCGATAGGGAGTAAGCGGAGTAGCCGAAGCCAACAAAGCCAGCAGGCCCCTAAGATTAAAGCCACGAGCACTGGTGGCGAAGTGATAGTGTCGGTTTCTCGGCTCAACTCCGTCAGACTAAGTGTTAGTGCAAGGGTCAGTGCGGGCAGACTAAAAGGGCCTGCTTCTCGTCTGCTAAATAGTGGGCTGATGCCCCAAAAGGCCATCACTCCTACGATCGCACCGAGGGTAACCGGTCCCGCAATCAGAAAGGACAGCGGATTGACTCGATTATCCCAAGCAAAGCTATCGCCACCCGTTGCCTGCTCTAGGTTTACGAACAGACTCAGCGACAGTGCGAGAAGCAGGGCATTAAAGCACGGAAGCGGGTCGCATAATCCTCTCGTGTTGTGAGGACTAATACGGCGATTAATAAGTTCGATGGAAATGACGCACAGGAATGCAGTAACTAATGCGCTCGTAATTAGTGGGATTGTATTGGGTTGAAAACTGATTACGGCAATCGCGCAAGGAACAAGCGCGGCGAATAGCTGCCATCCTTGTCGCGATGCGCTGTTCCAGACGGGCGAGGCTTGTCGACTCATTCGCTCTCCCTCCTCTTGATGTCCGCCGCAGCCAGTTTAGCCTCGCGTTTAGCCTTGACACGAGCAACTGCCGCCGCGACATCGTTCTGCGCTGCCGAGCGAGAGAAAGTGTTCGTAGAATCACTTACAGCAGCGCTACTCGCTTTGCTGTCTGAGTTCGGTTGCTGATCGTCATCGACATTAGATTTTGTGCTGCCGGTCGTGATTTTATTGACTATGTCACGCGTCTTAGCCTGGCGGCTGAGTATCTTTGTCGTCATACGTACTTGTCGAGCAGAGAAGCGTGCTTTCCAGTGATCGCTGAGTTCCCTCTCTTTTTCTTCTGCGCTAACGAGACTGACGCCCTTAGCAAGCAGCTGGGCAAGCGGTACATTACTAGGACACGCCTGTGTACAAATACCGCATGCCGTACAGGCGTTAATATTGCTCTCAATCAGGTCGTCGATTCTCTCTGCCTGCGTGTCACTAGAGAGAGTGGGGCGAGAGGCTAGGCTAACAAAAGCAATAAGTTTGCTTGGGTCCAGATTTTCAGGGCAACTGGGAACGCATAGTTTGCAACTCGTACAATCGCCCCCTCCATTGTTAATGTCGATGCCCGGTGACTGCTCCGCGTTGTAAGCGACGCGTGTTAATAGGAATGTATTAATGCGCGTGAGTAATCGAGTGCTCATGGCCTGCCACCCGCACGGCGCTGTAAGTTTTGTTGCTCGTCGTTACGGGCTATAAGGTCGATGCAATCAACTGGGCACGGCTCTACGCAAAGATCGCAGCCATTACACTCTGCTTCGATGATGCTGTGCATTCGTTTCGAGGCGCCGAAAATAGCATCGGTCGGGCAGGCCTGAATGCATTTAGTGCAGCCGATGCATTCATCTTCTCTAATCCGCGCCACCGAGAAGGAGAGAGGCGGCATATGCGCAGGGTTGAGCGCCGTGGGGAAATCGCCAACTAGCCGAGCGAGTCTGCGTGCAGTGATTTCACCGCCTGGAGGGCAGAGGTTTGTTGCGGCGCCATTGAGGATTGCTTCTGCATAGGGACGGCAGCCTAAATGTCCGCATTGTCCGCATTGTGTTTGGGGTAAGAGTCGATCGAGCAACGCTATCTGCTTGTCGAGAGTTGTTTCTGCGTCGGTTTTCGGCGCGGTGCCTAGGAATCGATTCGCAGTTAACAGGCCAAGCAATAGTGCAAGCAAAGCGGTGATCTCTAAGAGACTTAAATTTTGGGTAATAGCTATTCCGCTGAGCACTGCAAAAAGGTCTGTCATCACAGCGCGCCCTGCAGGGCGAGAAGACAGAGTGTGATGACGCAAAGAGACAGAAGGGCATGCGCGTGTTCTTGATGAGAGCGCTCAGATAAGACGGGGTCTTGAGTAGCTTTATTAGTACGGGCGATCGACAGGGCGGCAGCGGCTTCCCGCAATCGCATTGCCTCGCGTAGCGCGGTGAGTGTGATAATGACGCAATAGAAGACAAGGCCCAGTAGAAATATTATGAGGAGTGAAATCGGTGCCCCGGTGTTAGTAAAAAACTGTGATGCCAGCAAGGCTGCGGCACTCGTATTTACCACAGCGCTCACCGTATGGCCTCTCAGGCGGCGTAGGAATAATACTCGCTGTCTGCAATAGATTAACACCGCTAGGGTAAGAGCTGTCGAGACTGCCAGACCGGCAAGTATGTGATATAGCGGAGAATTTAGTGGTGGAGTCATTAGAGACGAAAAATTTAAGGCCAGTGCTACCAGCGAGAGTGTTGTGACTAGTAAAAGCGAATAGAACCATGCCAATTGCGCCCCGAGTCGCGGATTGCTACTCGCATGCACGGTAGATAACCCAATAAGAAGGCAGCAGGCAATAGTCACCATGACACCCATTTTTCGTGATTACTCCATCGCAACTCGGAAGAACTCGAGGCCGGAATTTGATAGCGGCTCAATATTTCTTCTTCGGACGCTTTCGCGGCGGCATGGTTGATAATCATTTGATAGCCGTTTGCATTTTCAAAGACTACATTCGCTTTCTTGTTTGAAGCGAGATGCTCCGCAAAATCGGTGAAATCTCTTATGGGAACCCCATTGACTTGATCAACGATCCAATTGCGCCAGTCGTGATAGCCAAGATTCACGTCAGCTGCGAGTACCTGCAATGCGACAACCAATTGCCGGCGCTGAGGTGAGCTCCATTCGTTGCGTGCCTGCAGCAGATTTACAGGCGCGGATCGACTCCAGTCGCTGCCCCAGCGTTTGATAAGGTTCATGTTGAGAGGGACAAACAGCACGCCGCCGTAGATTAGGTATTCGGGTGCGCTATCGAAACGTTCACCCATCACCAGACTATAGCTATCTAGTGCTTCGCGGGCCTCAAGGATTACATCGAGTGGATCCCCATTGCGTATTAATGAAAGCGCTACCGAGTCGCCAACGAGGTGCAGGTCGATAGCGTGCTTATAATCAGTCTGAATCTCGTCGGACAATTTAATGCTGCCGTCCTCTGCGATGGGGAAATCATCGATAGAGACAATAACATCGTTTTCCTCGATCAGACCGAACGCAGGTGAGTCTTCAAAGACTTTAATCACCAATACGCCATCTTGCTCCGTGGTAAGCCCGTATGCGCTTTTTGCTGCCGGGCTGTCGAGGGTTTGTGTGCGAAACCCAAGGTCTGGGAAGCCTTCGTTTGACCCATCCTGAGCGTCAGCGAGTACGTGTGCGATGATGCTGGGGGGGACGAAATAGCCGAGGTTCTCAGACCTACCGCCACTGTTCGCTTGCATGACGACCCCAATAATTTCTCGGTCGACGATTACCGGACCGCCACTATTGCCCGGATTAATCGCAGCATCGATTTGTCCCGCAAGGAGGTAGGCGCCTGCGTGCGCGTAGATCTGCTGCTCAACTCGCGACAGAATGCCTTTGGTAATGCTCAGTGATTTACCGCCCATCGGGTATCCGAACACAGACACTTCGCGCTGTGGTTCGGGAAGCTCGCCAAGCACAAGTGGCTCTAGGTCATCGAAAAATCCTTCCTCGTCGACGGTGATGAGAGCTAGGTCGGCGTCATGCGATACAAAGACCACTCGGGCGAGATAGCGTTTGGGGTCGTTGTGCTTCTGCGCCTGAATGTAACTTGCATTTGCAACCACATGCGCATTAGTCAGAATTCGATTTCCCGCTATCACCGAACCCGAGCCGCTGGACTGTCTCGGCGTTAGTAATCGCCAAGGTGTAAAGTAATCAGGTGCGGCTTGGGTTGTGTAAATTTTTATAACGGAGTTTTGAATTGCTTCGAGTTCGGTCTCTGCCGACTGCGCGCTTAGACTCATCATCAACAGCAAAGCTGCAATAACGAATTGCGCACTTTTTGCCGACTTCGCGGCTCGTACGATTGTTTTCATACACGACCCTCTCAAGTTAGGTGACGCGCATTCCAGGCAGGGCGCCAGCGTGAGGCTCCAAAAGCCATAATTCATCTTGCCCGGGTCCTGCAGCAAGTACCATGCCCTCGGAAACACCAAATTTCATTTTGCGGGGAGCAAGATTCGCTACCATCACGGTGAGCTTTCCACGAAGGTCTTCTGGAGCGTACGCAGACTTAATGCCCGAAAAAACGTTGCGTCGGATGGGATTGCCGTCGTTGTCTAAGCCAAGGTCTAGCGTGAGCCGCAGGAGTTTATCTGCGCCTTCAACATGCTCAGCCTCGGCGATCAGTGCAATACGCAGGTCGACTTTAGCGAAATCATCAAACTGGATTACGGGTTCAAACGGTGACTCATTTTGCTCGTTCTTCGCCGGTGTTTCTTTGTTATTTCTTTCGGTTTTCGCCGCATAGGCTGCGCGAGTAGATTCAATCATCGCTTCAATATTCTCCTTCTCAACTCTCGTGAGCAAAGGCTCAAACTTGTTAATCTGGTGTGCGAGAAGTGGGCTTTGAGAGTCCTGCCATGTGAGCGCCGGGATATTTAGGAAGCGCTCAGCTTTTTCTGCCATCACAGGTAAAACAGGCTTTAGATAACAAATAAGTAACCGGAACGCATTGAGACCGGTGCTACATATTTGCTGTAACTTGACAGAGCCAGGCTCGGTCTTTGCGACTACCCATGGTTGTTGATCATTGATGTATTGATTGGCGTTATCAGCCAGTGCCATGATAAGTCGAATTGCTTTGGAATAGTCGCGTTTTTCGTAGTGTTCGGCAATGTCCTCACTCGCAGACTGCATTGATCTAATGAGTGCCGGATCGTCGAATTCGTTCGCAAGCAAGCCGTCAAAGCCTTTGTTAATAAAGCCCGCGCAACGGCTAGCGATGTTGACTACTTTACCGACGAGGTCGGAGTTTACGCGCGCTACGAAATCCTCAAAATTAAGGTCAAGGTCATCGACGCCACTCGATAATTTTGCCGCAAGATAATAGCGTAAATATTCTGGGTTGAGATTTTCTAAATAGGTGCGGGCGTTAATAAAAGTGCCACGTGATTTCGACATTTTTGTCCCATCAACAGTAAGAAACCCGTGTACGAAGACTGCAGTGGGTAAGCGGTACCCAGCACTTGTAAGCATTGCTGGCCAGAACAGTGTATGGAAATTAACGATGTCTTTGCCGATGAAATGATACAACTCGGTGACGGAACCCGCCTTCCAATAAGTGTCGAAGTCGTAGTCGCTCTTACCGCAGAAGTTTTTAAAGCTCGCCATATATCCGATTGGTGCATCAAGCCAGACGTAGAAAAACTTGCCCGGCGCGCCAGGTATCTCGAAACCGAAGTAGGGGGCGTCGCGACTGATATCCCACTGTTGGAGTTCCTCGTCGAGCCATTCTGCGAGTTTATTAGCGACCGCATCTTGCAGCGTACCGCTCCGCGTCCAAGCGCGAAGCATCTCTCTGAATTGAGGTAGGTCGAAAAAGTAATGCACAGACTCGCGCTCTTCGGGAATCGCGCCTGAGATGGTTGATCGTGGGTCGATTAATTCAGACGGACTATAGGTAGAGCCGCAGGCCTCGCAGTTGTCGCCATACTGGTCAGTCGTTTTGCATTTCGGGCACGTTCCCTTGATGTAGCGGTCAGCGAGGAAGAGTTGTTTCTCAGGATCAAACAACTGCTTGATGCTGCGCTTCTCGATGTGGCCATTCTTCTCGAGAGCGGTGTAGATTGATTCAGAAAAGGCCTGGTTTTCGGGCGAGTGGGTTGAATAAAAATTATCGAAGCTGATGTTAAAGCCGGCAAAGTCGCGTTGGTGCGCGGCGTTGACATCGTCTATCAATTGCTTTGGTGTGATTCCTCGGTCTTCGGCACTAAGCATGATAGCGGTGCCATGAGCATCATCGGCGCAAACAAACACGCAATCGTTGCCACGCATACGCTGAAGCCGTACCCAGATATCAGTCTGGACCGCTTCGAGCATATGCCCCAAATGAATGTCTCCGTTGGCATAGGGGAGTGCGGCGGTAACGAGTATCTTGCGTGGGTTCAACTGAGTATCCTTGATGTTATGAGTCACATCGACAGTCTTAGGTTGGCGCATTGTAGTGTGTGACTGGCAGAGTTTGAATGGTCTCTCGTCTACTTCAATGCGTAAATTTATGCGATGAGTGCCGGGACGAAACCCCGTGCATTAAGGTTTATATTTCGACCATATCGAAATCTTCCTTACCGACGCCGCATTCCGGACACATCCAGTCGTCGGGGATTTCATCCCAGCTTGTTCCCGGCGCGATGCCGTCGTCGGGAAGTCCGAGGGCTTCTTCGTAAACGAAGCTACAGACCAAACATTGCCATTTGCGCATACTGCATTCCTCACTGTCACTTGCAAATTCGGGTCTCTGCTGCAGGGGCAGCGCTAGATTTTAAAACCGCTTGGACGGGAAATGATACGCGATTTCGCGACGATTTTCAGTAATGACCCCACAAAGTGGATGATCACTTGATGCAGTGGGGGCGGATTACGACAAAAAGTGCTTATCGAAGCTTAAGTGATTATCATCGCATGCCGATACGCAAACGTAGAAACTCTTGGCGCAACGACTTTTTAGTTCAGTGGCCATGCAACTTGATATACTAAGGTTTGATTAAATGAGCATAAAGTCGGACAGATGGATCAGGCAAATGGCGCGTGAGGAGGGTATGATCGACCCGTTTGAGCCTGAGCAGGTGCGCTATGTTGACGGCGAAAAAGTCATCTCCTACGGCACGTCGAGTTATGGCTATGATGTCCGATGTGCGAGTGAGTTTAAGATTTTCACTAACGTGCATACAACGAGTGTGGTGGACCCTAAAAACTTCGATGAGTCGAGCTTCGTTTCCATTGATGAGCCTTACTGCATTATTCCGCCTAACTCTTTCGCCCTGGCGCGGACAGTAGAATATTTTCGAATTCCGAAGGACGTGTTAACGGTCTGTCTCGGGAAGTCGACCTACGCGCGCTGCGGCATCATCGTTAACGTGACTCCTTTAGAACCAGAATGGGAAGGGCATGTGACACTAGAATTTTCTAACACTACGACGCTACCTGCTAAGATATATGCCAACGAAGGTGTCGCTCAAATGTTGTTCTACCAATCGGATGAGCAGTGCGAGATGACCTATAAGCAGCGCGGCGGAAAATATATGGGGCAAACCGGCGTGACTCCGCCGCGTGCTTAAGTTGGGGTAAAGAGTTTTCCTGTGCTGCCTAAGCCTGTGTGCCGTGGTGTTTGAGTTGGCTCGCGTCAGCAGAGGTCTATAGCAGGCCTCTAGAGTGCAGTTGTTGACGGATAGTGGGCGGATAGTTGACGGATAGTTGACGCGACGTCGCCGTGACTTTGACGCCAAGCTGGGCCATCAGCGGATTTTT
>Ga0075475_10000363_pt1 | contig 20768 bp, 13 predicted proteins | sample DEB08_DNA_10_FD_76342 | JGI IMG/M metagenome (GOLD analysis project Ga0075475, IMG submission 76342) | Aqueous microbial communities from the Delaware River and Bay under freshwater to marine salinity gradient to study organic matter... | ecosystem: Environmental > Aquatic > Marine > Coastal ... | reverse complement strand
CCCGGTGGGCGTCTCGGGATCGACTTCGGCGACCCGACTCCACAGTCGCTCCGCATCGTCGAGTCGGCCGATTCTCCCGGCGAACTCCGCGAACGCCGAAAGGACTCGGAGATCGTTCGGTCGCGCCTCGGCCAGACGCTGGAACCGATCGAGTGACTGGTCGGGGTGCGGTTCGGCGAGGCAACGGGCGATCAGACGAGACGCGGCGTCGGCGTCGTTCGGATCGATCTCGAGCAGTTCCCGACTGGCCTCCTCGGCCTCGTCGAGTCGCCCCATTTCGAGAAGGGCGTCCGCCCGCGCGAGCCGCGAGACCCGCCAGGCGAAGTCCTCCCGACGGATGTCGTCGGTCAGCGCGAAGATCTCCTCGAAACGGCGAACGGCGGCGAGCGAGGCGAGCAGGGGTGGGACCGTCTCGGGAAACGGCGTCTGCAGGACCCGGGCTCGCTCCAACGCCTCGATCGCCGACGTGTGTTCGCCGAGCTGCTGTCGCGCGATCCCCAGATGCAGCCAGGCGATCTCGTTCTCGGGGTCGAGCTTCAGGCTCCGATCGAGGAGTTCGCAGCCGTCCCTTGGACGGCCCTGCGCCGTTCTCACGGCGCCCAGCAGCGCCATCGCCACCGCGTCTCCAGGATCGTCGTCGAGGCAGGCCTCGTAGCCGCGCTCGGCGTCGTCGAGTCGTCCTTCGGCGTGCGCCGTTGCAGCACGGTCGAAGGGATCTCCATCGGCGTCGGTCATGAAGCTCCTCCCGAAAGACCGACCGAGTTCGTTAGCTCCGCACGACGAGCGCCTGCGCCTCCTCGAGCAGACGCTCGAGGTGCTCTTCGCCGATCAGGCTCTCCGCGTAGATCTTGACGATGTCCTCGGTGCCGGAGGGCCGCGCCGCGAACCAGCCCGACGCGGTCGAGACCTTGATGCCGCCGATCGCCGCGCCGTTGCCGGGCGCGGTCGTCAGGATCTGCTCGATCCGTTCCCCGGCGAGTTCGGACACGCCGAGGTCGTCGGCCGAAAGCGACGCGATGCGACTTCGCGTGGCCGCGTCGGCGGGAAAGGAGATCCGTCGATAGCGGGAGCTCCCGAACCGCGACTCGATCGCGGCGGCGCGGCGCCCGAGATCCTCGCCGGTCCGGGCCAGGCATTCGGCGGCCAGCAGGTTCACGACGATGCCGTCCTTGTCGGTGGTCCAGGTGGTGCCGTCGAAGCGGAGGAAGCTCGCGCCGGCGCTCTCTTCGCCGCCGAAGCAGAAGTCGCCGTCGAGAAGGCCCGGCGCGAGATGCTTGAAGCCCACCGGCACCTCGCAGAGTTCTCGACCGGCCTGCTCGGCGACGCGGTCGATCAGCGAACTCGAGACGACGGTCTTGCCGATCCCGGTCTCCTCGGGCCACTCGCCGCGGGTCTCGAGCAGGTAGTCGATCGCCGCTGCCAGGACGAGGTTCGGATCCATCAGGCCGGTGCCCGGCACCACGATCCCGTGCCGGTCGGCATCGGGGTCGTTGGCGAAGGCGGTGTCGTATCGGTCGGCGAGTTCGATCAGGCCGGCCATCGCCGCGCTGCTCGAGCAGTCCATGCGGATCTTGCCGTCGTGGTCGACGCGCATGAAGGAGAACGCGGGATCGACCTCGCGGTTCACCGTCGCGATCGACGTGCCCCAGATCTCGTTGACGAGATCCCACATGCCCAACGCCGCGCCGCCGAGCGGATCCGCGGCGAGATTCAGGCCCGCCTTGGCGATCGCCTCCATGTCGACGACCGCGTCGAGATCGCGCACGTAGTCGCGACGCATGTCCTCCTCGCGGACGAGGCCCTGGCGACGCACTTCGGCGATGGGCATCCGCATCACCTCGGCGAGCTCGCCGGGCTCGTCGCCTTCACCGGCTTCGAGAATCTGGTTGGCTCGCTCCTCGATCCAGCGCGTGGTCTCGCTCGGCGCCGGACCGCCCTCGGGCGGGTTGTACTTGATGCCGCCGTCTTCGGGCGGATTGTGCGAGGGCGTGATCAGGATGCCGTCGGCGGCGGCAGTGGGGCCGTCGTTCTCGACGAGGATCCGCCAGCTGACCACGGGAGTCGGCGTCGGTTCGCCGCCGGACTGCACCACGACGTCCACGCCGTTGGCGGCGAGGACCTCGAGCACCGTCTCCTCGGCGAGCGGGCTGACCGCGTGGGTGTCGCGGCCGAGGAAGAGGGGCCCGTCGAGCCCGTCGAGGTCGCGTCGATCCGCGATCGCCTGGGCGATCGCCTGCACGTGGCGGCGATTGAAGCTGCCCTTGAGCGGAGAGCCCCGGTGTCCACTCGTCCCGAAGGCGACCCGCTCGTCGGGATTGGCAGGATTGGGCAGGCGTTCGGCGTAGGCCGTGCGCAGGGCGTCCACGTCGATCAGGAGCGATGCGGGTGCCGGCTTGCCGGCGAGCGGGTTGGGGGTGGTCATGGTCTGCTGCATGTGCTGCATGTCCGGTCTCGTGGTCGGCGGTGCACGCGGGTGCGTCACCCGGCCGGTTCAAGGGAGATCGGATGCCCTGCGCGGGCTCGGTGAGCGCGAACGCGGGATTCGCGGTCAAAATCGAGGCCTCGATCGAAGTCGGGAGGATCTCCGCCGGCGCAGACCCGGAATTCGTCGCTCCGCGACGGATCGATCGCGAGTCGATCCTCGTCGAGGCGCGATAACTCGCAGTCGGGCATGATGGCCAGGTCGGTCAATTCGAGGGCGAGGTTCCTGATCATCGCCTGCCCGTCGTCTGAAGCGCCGCCATCCCGGCGACGTGACCGCTCGCCCAAGCCCACTGGAAGTTGAAGCCGCCGATGCGGCCGTCGACGTCGAGGATCTCTCCGCACAGGAAGAGTCCCGGCACGAGACGGCTTTCCATCGTGGCGAGATCGATCTCCGACAACGGCACACCGCCGGCGGTGACCTCGGCGTAGGCGTAGCCGCGGTCGCCCAGAATCGGAAGCGGCGTGCCCGCGAGGGCCTCGGCGAGGCCCCGCCGCATCGCCCGAGGCCATTGATGTATCGGTCGCCCGGGTTCGGCGCCGGTCCGTTCGAGCAAGGCGCGTGCGATTCGCTCCGGCAGGCGTTCGCGCAGCCAGGCGATCACGCTGCGCCGACCGAGTTCGCGCAGACTCGCATCGATCGCGTCTGCGTCGGTGTCGGGAAGCCACGAGAGTTCGAGGCGCACGTCCGCATCGTCCGCGTGGGCGTGGATCCAGTGGCGGCTCATGTCGAGCGTGCAAGGGCCGGACAGGCCGAAGTGCGTGCACAGGACGCTGCCTCGAACGCGGTGCAGCACCTTGCCGCCGGCGCGGCGCAGGCGCAGTTCCGCCTCGACGGCGATGCCCGACAAGTCGCGGATCCAGTGACCTCCCTCGAGCCGAAGCGGCACGAGCGAAGGGGTCACGAGCGGCGTGACCGAGTGGCCGAGCGATCGCGCGAAGGCGTGGCCGGCGCCGTCGGAGCCGGTCTTGGGCATGCTCAGCCCGCCGGTCGCGAGGATCACCTGCCGTGCCGCGATGGGGCCCTCGTCGGTTCCGAGACGAAACCCCGCCTCGTCCCCGTCGCGCTCGATGCGATGCACCCGGCAGGGATGGCGAAGTTCCGCGCCGGCGTCGCGAACCGCGCCAAGCAGGGCCTCCAGGACGACGTGGGCGTCGTCGGCGACCGGGAAGAGCTTGCCGGTGTCCTCCCGTTTGAGCCGTACGCCGAGTTCCTCGAAGAGGCGCACCGTGTCCTCGACCGTGAAGCGACGCAGGACCTTTCGGATTGAAGGCGGAGTCGCGCCGGCGTAGTCGCGTTCGGAGACCGCGTGGTGCGTCACGTTGCAGCGCCCGCCGCCGGCGATCAGGATCTTCATGCCGAGGCGAGGGCTGCCGTCGAACAGGACGATGCGTTGCGACTCATTCCCGGTTCGGGAGCGCCCCGCGGCGATCGCCGCCATGAGACCGGCGGCGCCGGCGCCGACGATCGCCACATCGACTCGCTGCGACGCCGTCGGTTCGGACATGGCGTCGATTCTCGTCGAGAGGACGCCTCGATGCCAGCGGCCGCGGAGCGAACTCGTTCAGGCGAAGACCCCACCGACCTCCCTCCGGGAGCGCCGTAGGAACGCCTCCTGTTCGCACAAGGCCTCGGCGATCGAATGTGCCGGCCCGACGTGCGGCGAAACCCACTCCAAGGAGTCGACGACATGACGACCCACACCTTGAAGAAGACCTGCCCTGCCGGCCGTGCGCGGCGGAGGCTTCATCCGACCGTTCGTGGCGGCGCCTCGCTGATCATCGCGTTCGCGAGTGCCGCGACGCTGGCGCACGCCGGCGACGCCCCATTGGTCACCTTCTCCGTCGGCAACCACTGGGAAGGTGGATACGGCGGTGGCATCACCATCGAGAATCGAGGCGATTCGGCCATGGGATCGTGGAGCCTGGAGTATGCGGGCGGTCCTCAGATGGGATCGCTGTGGAACGGGGTCCTGACGAACCTCTCCGATGGCGGAACTCGCATCTCCAACGCCTCCTGGAACGGAACGCTGGCGCCCGGCGCAAGCGTCTCGATCGGATTCAACGGCATCGGCACCATGAGCGACGACGTGTCGTCGGCGACCGTCAACGGATCCGCGGCGGAGGTGGCCTACGACCTTCCCGCAGGCTGGGGTTCCGGCGGCGGCTCGGGCGGCGAGGCCGGTGGAGGTGACGACGGCGGTGGCGGCGGCGGAGGCGACGGGGGTGGCGGGGGAGACGCGGGTCTCGAAGCGCCGATCGTCCGGTTCGCCGTCACCAGTCACTGGAACGGCGGCTACGGCGCGACGATCTCGATCGAGAACGTCGGAAGCGCCACGATCGAGTCGTGGCAGCTGGAGTTCTCCGGCGGACCCGACATCGTGGATCTCTGGAACGGTTCCCATGTCATCGCTGGATCCACTCAGACCGTCGCGGGGCCGAGTTGGAATCCCGATCTTGCCGCGGGCCAATCGACGTCGGTCGGTTTCACCGGTCTTGGCACCATGGGCGAGGACGTCGCCGCATGCCGCGTCAACGGCGTTGATGCGACGGTGATCTACGAACTGCCCGCAGGCTGGGGCGACGCTGGCGGTGGCGACGCTGGCGGTGGCGATGCTGGCGGCGGCGACGCTGGTGGCGGCGACGCTGGCGGTGGCGACGCTGGTGGCGGCGACGCTGGCGGTGGTGACGCTGGCGGTGGCGAAGCTGGCGACGGCGACGCTGGCGACGGCGACGCTGGCGACGGCTCGACCATCGAACCTCCGGTCGTCCTGTTCAGTGTGGGCAATGTGTGGGGTGGCGGATACGGCGCCACCATCACCATCACCAACGCCGGTGGCCCGACCATCGAGAACTGGACGCTCGAGTATCGAGGCGGCCCCGACGTCGCGAGCCTCTGGAATGGTTCCCACTCGCAAGACGGTGATCTCACCACGATCGACAGCCTCGAGTGGAACGGCGACATCGCCGCCGGCGCCAACGTCTCGGTGGGATTCTCCGGAATCGGCACGATGACCGAGGATGTCACCGCATGTCGGGTCAACGGCGTGGATGCGACCGTGGTCTACGACCTTCCCGAGGGCTGGTCCGGCGCCGGTAGTGGGGACTCCGGTAGCGGGAACTCCGGAAGCGGCGACTCGGGTGGCGGTGATTCCAGTGGAGGCTCGGGCGGCGACGACTCGGGCGGTGGTGATTCCAGTGGAGGCTCGGGCGGCGACGACCCCGACGGCCAGTACGGCGGTGGCGGCGATGGCGGCTCGAGCGGCGAAAGCGGTCCCCGATTCTCGTGCGTGGGCGATCTCGATCTGGACTTCGTCGTCGGCGATGCGGACCTCGCGCTGCTCGACGCCTCGATGGGCGAGAGCGGCGAGGATCTCGCCGCGGATCTCGACGCGAACGGCGTGGTCGATGCGACCGATCGTCTCATGCTCGAGGCGCTCTACGGCGCGTGTCCCGAAAAGCGGGTGGTCGCGTACTTCGCCGAGTGGGGCATCTACGGTCGGCAGTACTACCCCTCGTCGATGCCCCTCGAGAAGATCACCCACATCAACTACGCCTTCGCCAACATCTCCGCCGACGGCCGCATCGCCATCGGCGATCCGTACGCCGCGATCGACAAGGCCTATCCCGGCGACACCTGGGACCAGCCGCTGCGCGGCAACTACAACCAGTTCAACAACGTCCTCAAGGCCGAACACCCGCACCTGAAGACGATGATCTCCGTGGGTGGTTGGACCTGGAGCGCCCGCTTCAGCGACATCGCCCTCACCGAGTCGAGCCGTTCGATCTTCGCCGAGAGCTGCGTGGAGTTCCTGCGCGAGTACGGCTTCGACGGGGTGGATCTCGACTGGGAGTACCCGGTCTCGGGAGGCCTCGCGAGCAACGTGTACCGGCCGGAGGATCGCGAGAACTACACGCTGCTTCTCGCCGAACTCCGGGCGCAGCTCGACGCCGCTGCGGCGGAGGACGGCACGGAGTACCTGCTCACGATCGCCTCGGCGGCGGGCTTCGACAAGCTCGTCAACTTCGACCTCGAAGGCATGCACCCCCACCTCGACTTCATCAACGTGATGAGCTACGACCTCTTCGGGGCGTGGGACCTCTCGACGACCGGTCACCAGGCGGGCCTGCGCTCGAGCCCCGGCATGACCGCGGTGAATCCCGAGCTTCGCGAGAAGTACAACGTGACGTGGGCGATCGAGGAGATGCTCGCTCGTGGCGTCCCCGCAGCGAAGATCGTTCCCGGCGTGGCGTTCTACGGCCGCAGCTGGGGTGGCGTGTCCGCCACGAACGATGGTCTCTTCCAGTCGGCCACCTCGGTGCCCCCGGGCCAGTGGGACGACTGGTCGAGTGGGGCCACCGGCGTCTACGACTGGACCGACATCGAGGACAAGATCGCCTCGGGTTCGTACACCCGCCACTGGGATCCGCAGGCCAAGGCGCCCTGGCTCTACGGCAGCGCGTTCGGAGGCCACTTCATCAGCTACGACGATCCGGCGAGCGTGATGCTCAAGGGTTCCCTCGTGCAGGAGCGCGGCCTCGGCGGGCTGATGTTCTGGGAAGCGTCCGGCGATCGGCGGGAGACGATGTTCGATGCGGTGCTCGAGTCGCTCGACGGTGTGCCGGGGGAGGCGCCGTGATCGCCTGAGGACGCCACGGACACGACCCCCCCGTGTGGATGTGCAGCGGCTCCTCTCGCTCACGTCCGCCTCGAACCGGGACGAGCGCAGGAGGCGCTCGTCCCGGTTTCCTGCGTGGCGACGGCGATGGAGAGAGCGAGATGCGGCCGTCGGTCAGCGGCGCCCGAACCGGACCGAGATCACGATGACCAGGCCGGTGAGCACGATCAGGACTGCGGCCATCCCCATGACCTTCCAGAGCAGGCTCTCGAGGATCTGGCCTTCGAGCGTCTCGATCTCGACGATCTTGTTCTGAAGCTTCTCGACCGACGAACCCAGGGACTCGACCGAATCGTCCAGGCCGTTCAACCGCGAGGCGACTGCGTCGAGATCGTCGCCGAGGCGATCGGAACTCCCCGCGACCTCGGCGAGGCCCTGCTCCATGCGGGTGGCGTGCTGCTCGAACCGCCCGAGTTCGACGGCCATCCGATCGAGGCCGGCGGTGGTTCGATCCAGCGATTCCGCCAGCGGTTCGATCGCCGTCGCCGCGGCGGCGAGCCGATCGGTGGCCGTTCCCATTCGATCGAGACCCTCGGACAACTCCGCGGTGCGCGAGGCGAAGGAGTCGATCGAGGTTCGGGTCTCTGCGAGTCCGCTCTTCATCCCCTCGATCGACTCGCGAAGGTCGACCACGAGCGACTCGATGCGCCGGAAGGCGTCGCTGGCGAACGCCTCCATCAGCACCGTCTGGGCTCGCCATCCCAAGGCCTGGGGCAGGCGACTCAACAACCACAGCACCCGACTCCCCAGCAGGCGAGTCTGCTCGAGTTGCTCGGCGGCCTCGCTGACGGGACTGAACAGCGTCGGCGAGGCGGAGCGAAGCGAGTCGGTGGTCGTGCCGGCGGAGCGGGCAAGGTCGGGCAGGCGGAGGATGCCGATCGAGGTCCGATCGGGGTGGGCCAGCTTGTAGCGGGCGACGGCGTCGTCGATCCGCCGGCGCTGCGCCTCCGTCATCCACTTCTCCGCCAGCCTTCGGGTCCGATCGAGGACGACGCCGTAGGTGCCCTCGCAATCCTCGAAGAAGACTTCTCCGTACAGGCGTGCGCGGTTCTCGCATGCCCAGATCCCCAGCTGGGCGAAGGCGTAGAGGTCGAGCAGGCCGGTGGCGGGATCGCCGTCGAGGGCGATCGACTGGATGTACGAGACCGCGTTGTTCCGCACCGACTCCGCCGCGAACGTCCGCACGTCGTCGGCGCCGTCGAGCCGCATTCTCGCGACCTCGTTGGAGAAGACCGCCGAGGCGACGTCGGCGATGTCGAGCAGTTGTCGGGAGAGGTCCGTGGCCTGCCCGCGCGCCTGAATCGCCGCCGGCTTCCGACTGGAACCGGCGCAGGCCTGCAGGACGATGACTGCGGCCATCAGAATGCCCGTGCGGAGCAGCATCCAGGCTGGGTGTCGGCTCATGGGCACGAGTCTAGATCGCCGCGCCTCGATCAGAGGTCCCCAAGCGTCGCTTCGCCCTCGAGATCGGTCGCCTTCTCCGCGGCGAATCGGATCTTGGCGATCGTCCCCGCCGGGGCGTTCACGATGAATCGGAACCATCGCGAACCATGGCCGGGAATCCCCGACTCGATCAGAAGGCGATCGGGCCGATGCTGGACCGCGTCGAAGGTGGTGTCGAGGCCGTTTCGCATCGGACCCGCGGCCAGCACGGTGCCTCCCGGCACCGCGACCGAAAGGCGATCGGGCACGCCGATCCGGTTCTGGGCGGCGCGGGCGGTGCGGGTGGGGATCAGGCGATCGTTGGCGACGGCGACGTCGATCTGCCACAGATCGCCACCGAGCGGTTCGACCTCGATCGTCTCGAAGCGCACCAGCGGCGTTTCGCCGGCGTGGAAGGCGGTGAAGGCGAAGTTTCGATGGCACTCCTCCTCCAGCATGAACGGCGGAGGAATGCGACTCGAGAACTTGGTGCCTCCACCGACCAGCACCGTGCCGTACTCGGGGTGCTCGATCTCCTGCCAGTCGCTCCAGGTGCGTCCGAACAGCACACGGTCCTGCCAACGCTGCCGCGCGTCGGCGTCGGGGGTGTCGCCGGTCTGCAGGATGCGGCGGTCGGTCCAGAGTTCGTTGGTGAAGGAGACGACGCCGAGGCCCTCGGCGATCCAGTTCACGAAACCGCCGTGCACCGTGTAGAGATCGGAGTGGATCACCAGCGGCCGGTAGAAGGGCAGCATCTCGGCGCCGGCGTTCGCGATCTCGTCGTACACCCTGAGATCGGCGCGGGGGTAGGCGTCGGTGCGGAAGTCGGCGCCGGGTCCGCGGAGGATCATGCCGCCGGTGTTGTGGTAGGCCTGCCCCGCGGCGATGTTGGGCTTGGTGAGGATGAACTCGGCGACGCATCGAGTCTCCGGCCAGCACAGCGGATACGGCCCGGCGCCGCGCTGCACGTGGTCGGGATGCCAGCCGCTCGGCCAGTTTCGGTTCATGTCGTAGACGCCCCGGGCGTCCTCGTTGACCCGTCCGTCTCCGTCGTTGTCGATGCCCTCCTGACCCGCCCACGACCACTCGCCGTACTCGCGGGTGCCGTCGGCCTTCGGCGCGCTGGGCACCGGTTCGAATCGCCGGGGATCGCGGGGATCGCGGCGATGGGTGCCAAAGGGGTCCTTGCGCCACATGCGTTCGATGAAGCCGTCGCCGTCGAGATCGTCGGGGCCGTCCTCGTCGACGCGTCCGTCGCGGTCGTCGTCGACCGGAGCGACTCCGGTGCGGCTCGAACTCGAGGTGTGAGGCTCCTCGAACCACGAGGCCCGACCGTCGGGATTCACCACCGGAACGAAGTACCACGCGGTGCGGTCGACGAGTTCGCGGATCGACTCGACCTCGTCGTAGGCCTCGAGCAGGTACCAGATCGAGTAGAGCACCGTCTCGGTCGCCTGGATCTCGTTGGCGTGGATCGAGCCGTCGATGTAGACGCCGGGCTTGGCGGTGTCGGGGCCGGTCCGGGGGTTGTTGATCGTGAAGAGCCACATCGGACGACCTTCGTGGCTCTCGCCGATCGACTCGAGCGTGGCGAGCTCGGGATGCGCTGCGGCGAGACGTTCGAGGATCTCCCCGACCTCGTCGAGCTCGTAGTAGCGGTTCCACGCGAGATCGACCTTCGCGTCGATCTGCTGCTGAGCGCAAAGCGGCGCCGCGGCCGCAAGCGCCGCGGCGATCGCGATGACGGGGCGAAGGGACCGCGGCGTTCGAGCGAATCGTGGGCGGTTCATCGGGAGCCCTCCTCGAGGACGGTGCCGTCGGCGTCGACGGTGAAGGCGATCTGGGGCAGGAACGGTCCGAAGGCGACGATCTCGATCGGATCGCCCTCGGGAGACGTGGAGACGATCCAGGACAGGTCCCGACGTCCACCGGGCGCGATCGAGTCGATCACGGTCTGCGGCATGCCGCTGCGGATGCGCTCCTTCGGCACCGAGAGTCGCACCACCGTCGGCGGCACGATGTCCCGGGCGCCCATCGTCGTGGCGGTCGGCATGCGACCTTCGTTGACGACCGCGAGGTCGATCTTCAGGAGTCCCGGCCCGAGTCGCCGCACCGTCGGCTCGATCACCCGAGGTCGAGGACGGCGTGCGACCAGATCCGCGACGAACGCGGCCTGCCCGTCGGCGAGTCCGGCGATCTCCGCGATCGGCGGCAGGGTGTCGAGACCGGGCACGAACCCGCCGATCTCCACTCGACCGAGCGTCGGGTGTTCGATCTCGGTCCAATCGACGAAGCCGAGCCCGTCGCGATCGTCCACGACGGCGAGCCACGCTGCGGGATCGTCGATCGACATCGGACTGCTCGAGGGCTTCGCGGTCTCCTCCGACCGGCGTCCACCGCGCCGTCGGCGGTCGCCGCGGCTCGATTCGGCGTTCGGAGCGGCCGCAGGAGCCGCCGTGGGATCGTCGGACGTGGCGTCGCCTTGGCCCTCGGTGTCGGGAGCCGATTCGGCCTCGGAAGCCTCTTCCGACTCGGCTGGTTCGGGCCGCCACCAGCCGGTGCAGGCGATCGTCGGAATGCCACGCTGGTGGTAGAGCCACGCGGCGAGACTCCCGGCGTCGTCGCGATCGGGCGCGCGATCCTGTCCGGTCGTCTCCTTGAACGACTCGGCAAGCGCCTTGTGAAGCTCGAGGTCCGCCTCGTCGATCTCCGCGGGGATGCGCCCGCCGGCGACCTTCGGTCGCGGATCGGGGAGGTTCACGACGTTGTCGCCGCGGCCCACGACGATGGCCGCGTAGATCCGAGGCCGTTCCAGCACGAACTTCGCCAGGCCGAGCGACTCCGGTTCGGAGAGCGGCCACGGGCCGGCATCGGATGCGAACTCCGGCCAGCGGTGGGGAAAGTTGCGATCGGGATCGACCCCGCCGGGTCCGTCCTCGGCGATGACGCCGTCCCCGTCGTCGTCGAGTCCCTCGACATGGACGCTGTAGCGGGGGAGTTCGCCGTTCGCCGCATCGGCACCTCGCAACAGACGCGGGTCGCCCTCGTCGAGGACCCATGCCGCCCGATCGCTCGGTGGTGGATCGAGACGGCGAATCATGGTGATGACGCCGTTGCCGTCGAGATCGTTCGGTCCGTCCTCGTCGATCTCGGGATCGCGGTCGTCGCGCATCGGTCGGGCGTTCACGCCGCTGCGTGGCCCGGGTCGACGGAGGAACCGCGCCGCGGCGTCCGGATTCGCCCTCGGCACGAGGAGCACCGCGACCTCGTCGAGCAGATGCGGATGCTCGAGCAGCATCCGCTCGGCGACCGCGGCGACGATCTCCGTCGAGGCGAGTTCGGCACCATCGAGACCGCCGACGATGAGAATCGCGGGGCGCGAGTCCGCGTCGTCGCGGTCCGAAGCCAGGGTGAGGGCGTGGATCGGTCGCCCCTGGTGACTCGTCGCGATCGTCTCGAGACCGACCTGCCGGGGATGGGTGGCCGCCAATGCGGCCAGACGGGCTTCGAGAACCGCGTCGTCGGCGTATCCGTCGAGGAGGGCGCGGGGCGGGGCGGCGGCGGATGCCGTCGACGCGATCAGGAGTCCGGCGGCGATCGCCGGGACGGAATTGGTGTTCATGCGAGGGTTGTAGCGGAAGCGGCGGACGACGGTTGACGGTCCCGATGCACGCGACCGGTCCGAACCTGCCGCCCACCGGTCATACTCTTGCAAACCCCTTTTCGAGGACCGCCATGCCCGACGCCGCCCTGCTGGAGTACTTCGACAGCCCCTCCGACGAACCGTTCCTCATCGAACACGTCAACGAGGAGTTCACATCGGTCTGCCCGAAGACCGGTCATCCCGACTTCGGATCGATCACCGTCCGCTACGAGCCGATGGCGGTCTGCGTCGAGCTGAAGAGCCTCAAGCTCTACTGCCAGAGCTTCCGCAACGAGGGCATCTTCTACGAGGCGGTCACCAACCGCATTCGGGACGACCTCCAGCAGGGCATGAGTCCGCGCTGGCTGCAGGTGGTCACCGACTGGAAGGGTCGCGGCGGCATTCGGTCGCGGATCGTCGCGACGGCGGGCGATGTCCCGTCGGAGTGGCGACGCGGCTGAGCGGACCTCGATGTCGCGAACGGGTCCCGGGCGGCGGATCGAATCCGCGAATGGTCGCGGCAGGCGTCAGAAGAGCGGCGCCTCGAATACGGCGGCGCCGCCTTGGGTGGTCCGTCGTCCCGCCGTCGGCAGTGGAATCCGCCCGGCCCCGTCCGGACCGACGAGATCCCTCAGTGTCCGAACGGTCTCGAAGTCGAGTTCGCCGTGCCGGAATCGAAGGCGGCCCGAGAGGCTCTGCCAACGTCCCATCAGTTCCGGCGAGAAGCCGCCGAGGTCGTGGGTCTCGAGCGGCCGGCGCGGCAGCGCCTCGAGATCCTCGAGCATCGTGAACAGCAGGTCGCTCTCGGCGAGGTAGCGGCCTTCGATCGCGGCGAGTTCGAGTCGTCGAGGTTCGTCGTCGCCGACGAGCTCCCGCGCGGTCTCGATCGCCGACACCGCCGGCATCGAGGGCACCACGTCGGGCCAGGCCGCGCGACGCACCGTGGCGAGGTAGGTCGCACGTCGATCCGCGGGCACGGCGCCGGCGAGGCGATCGAGCTCGTCTCGCATGAACCGCGAGCTGCTCGACCGGTTCTCACGCATCCTGCGCTCGGCTTCGTGCAACCGACGTTGCCGCGCCTGCATCGTGGCCATCAGCGCCTCCGGGTCGCCGCCCTCCGCGACGAGAGACGGCCCGGAGAACAGCTCCGACCGCGCTTCGCGAAGCTCGGGGACCAGACTTCGAAGGCTGTTCCAGTGGCGATCGAGCTCGTCGCGATGACGGCGAACGTGCTCTTCGAGCAGCGGTCGAAGCTCGGGACGAGCCGTGGCGTCGGGCACCGCGTCGAACAGCAGTCCGAGCGCCTCGAGGCGCAGGTATGCGGGCTCCCAGGGAGGAGTGGCGCCGCCGAGATCCGGATCGAAGCGGCCGTCGCGAAGTCCCGATGCGACGGCGAGCAGTTCCGCGGCACGGGCGTTTCGCCACATCGCGAGACGCTCGACGGCCTCGGCGTCGAGCAGCGACTCGAGCGATTCGAACATGACGCGATCGGCGTCTAGACACTCCCGAAGCGCCGCGTCGATTCGTTCGAGGTTGGCACCGCGACCGCTTGCGAAGGGAATCGGCGCGCCCGGCCCACGTGCCTTTGCGACATCGGACTCCGACTTCAAGACGTCTCGGAGCTCCGCGAGCGTCGTCTCGAAGCGGTCGGAGGCGTCGAGGCGCAGCTGTTCGGCGACGATCAGAAGGTCCTCGCCGAGTGCGACGTCGGCAAGAACGCGCTCGAACAGCTCGACCGAGATCGGGCGAAACGGAGGGACCGTCGGTTCCGGGGTTCCGAAGACGAGCTCGCCGCCCTCTCCCACGGCGAGGCTCATCACGATGGGTCCCGAGATCTGGAAGGTCCGGCCCTCCTCGAAGGTGTCGTCGACCGAGGCGACGACCGTCGTCGTCGCGAACTCGATCGGCGCGCCTTGGATCACCTCGATGTCGATCGTGCCGGCCGCCTCGGCGGCTCCCCCGATGAACACGGCGCCGCGTCCGCCTCGCCCGGGCAGGTTCGCGGCCCGGCGGTTGGTCTCGAGCTCCTCCAACTGCAGCAGGCCGGAGAGCCGATCGCGGACCTGCTGGGGCAGTTCGTTCCCCAGACGGCTTCGCAACTCCTCGAGACGATCGGCATCGGGCTCGAGGGACTGGTCGGTCCCATCGCCGCCGACGATGGTCAGCCGCACGCGGCGGGACGTGCCCTCGAGCCTGGCCAGCTCGAACGCCAGCATCGTCCGCTCGCGGTAGTAGGCCTCGCGGATCGCGGCGATCGCCTCGGCGGTCTCCGGGTCGATGTCGCCGGAGGCGATCTTGTCGTCGATGGGTCCTCGAAAGAGCCGGCCAAGGGGGTCGCCACCGCCGTGGTTGAGCTTCGCGAGCAGGATCGCCAGGCGTTCGTCCGCGATCGCGCCACGCAGACGCTCGAGGCTCGCGAGCTGCTGCGCGAGCAGGGCGTCGGCGCCGCGGGCGTTGGGCCGCTCGACGTCGAGGCCGTCGACGACCATCTCCGCGACGATCGCGTCGAGGTCCGGGCGGCGTCCCTCCTCGGTGGCCGCGGCGACCTCGGTCTCGATCGCGGCCCGACGGTCCGCGTCGGCCCGCTCGAAGGCGATTCGCTGCTCGGCACGACGGATCGAGGACTCGAACTCCGACTCGACGGCGACGGCGAGGGCCTCGGCGAGGCGACGGTCGTGGTCGGCGAGACGCTCGCGGATCGAGGCCTCCTCCTCGGGCGTCGCGTCGAGGCGCTCGATCAGTCCGGCGAGGTCGATCGGGTCGACGCCGCCGAAGAAGCGGCGTCGGGCCTGCAGATCGAGGGCCCGCTTCCGCACGGCACGGGTGCGCAGGAGCTCGAGTGCGGTCTCGTCGAGGTTCGCCGCCGCCGCCGCCTCGGCCCAGAACGCCTCCTCGAGGGCCGCGAGTCGATCGAACAGGCGACGGTGTTCGGCGGCCTGCCTGGCGGCGCGATCGAGTGCGTCGGCGGCGATCTCGGGCGGACCGAACTGCTCCTCGGGGTATCGCTCGAGCCACGTTTCGATCTGGCCGTCGCGGAGGCGTTCGACCGCGGCGAGATACGTCTCGTGCGCCGTCCAGACCGCGTCGAGTCGATCGGCGCCCGGCTTGGAGCCGTCCAGACCTGACTCCTCGAGCCAGGCTGCGACTTCGGCGCCGCGGCGCGGATCCGGCAGGCGACCGCCGGTTCCTTGGGCGAACCCCGACGTCGAGAGCGTTCCTGCCGCGATCGCCGCGGCGAGGACCCCGGACGCGGGTCGGCGGACCGCCGCGAGGTTTCCAACGAGGTTTCCAACGAGGTGGCCGACGAGATTCCCAGACGCCTGGTTGGGTCCCTGGCAGGAGCGGGTTCGGGGGCGAGCACTGGTCATGTCGGGTCTCCGGTGCATTCCGTCGAGGGATCCCATGGAGGCATACCCCCGAGGGCGAGGATACGGCGACGCCCCGACCGGGTTGCGACCGGGGCGTTTGTGCGATCTTCGATGGGGCGCAGACGCCCGAGGCGGACCCGAATCAGCTCGGGTTCGGCGAGGCGACGGCCTTCTCCTTGCCGGCGGAGGTCGCTTCGACCTTGCCGTAGGTCCGCTTGCGCGGCTCGACGAGGGCGGTCTCGACCTTCTCGAAGGAGATCTTCGATCCGCCGGTCGCGGGGTCGAAGGTGGCGACGGTGGTCGCGAGGAACTGCTCGTCGTTCCGCTCGGTGAAGTCGGTGCGGTAGTGGCTGCCGCGGGACTCCCTGCGCTCGAGGCCGCCGCGGACGATCGCCTCGGCGACGACGAGCATGTCGCCGACCGCACGGGCGTAGGCGAGGGTCTGGTTGGTCCACATGCCCGTGTCGGAAAGACGGATGCGCGAGTACCGCTCGCGGAAGGAGGCGATCGTCTCGAGGGACTGCTCGAGGCGTGGTCCGCTCTTCACGACGGTGCTCGCGGCGGTCATCTCCTCGCCGAGCTCCTTGCCGATGGCGTAGGGGTTCTCGCTGCCGTCTGCGTCGAGGAGCGCCTTCATGCGGGCCTCCTGGGTCCGAACCGCCGCTTCGTAGGGTGCGCTTGCCGCGTCGATGGCGGGCGTCCGCTCGCGGGCGTAGTTGACGACGCCGGCGCCGCAGAAGAGACCGTCGAAGATGCAGGAGAGCAGGGCGTTTGCGCCGAGACGGTTGGCCCCGTGGTACTGGTAGTTCACCTCGCCGAAGGCGTAGAGGCCCTCGATGTTGGTGGTCATCGAGTTGGGAGAGCCGTAGACCATGCCCTGCAGATCCGACTTCGCCTCGTAGGTCGTCCACAGGCCGCCCATCGAGTAGTGGACGCCGGGGAAGATCTTCATGGGCGTGTCCACCGGATCGTCGCCGACGAACTTCCGGTAGATCTCGATGATGCCGCCGAGCTTGCGCTCGAGGTACTCCCGGCCGAGGTGCGTGAGGTCGAGGTAGACCATGTTGCCGCCGCCGACGCCGAGGCCGTCGTGGACGCAGATCGAGAAGATCTCGCGGGTGGCGATGTCCCGGGGCACGATGTTGCCGTACTTGGGGTATCGCTCCTCGAGGAAGTAGTAGCGCTCGGCCTCGGGGATCCGACGGGGATCGCGGCTGTCCCCCTTGGTGCGAGGCACCCAGACGCGGCCGCCCTCGCCGCGGGCGGACTCGCTCATCAGGCGCAGCTTGTCGGCGCCGGGGATGGCGGTGGGATGGACCTGGATGAACTCGCCGTTGGCGTAGTGGACGCCGGCCTGGTAGCAGCGGCTCGCCGCGGCGCCGGTGCACATCACCGAGTTGGTGCTCTTGCCGAAGACCAGTCCGCATCCGCCGGTCGCCATGACCACCGCGTCGGCGCGGAACGAGCGGATCTGCATGGTGCGCAGGTCCTGGGCGACGATGCCCACGCAGCGGCCGTCCTCGACCACCGGGCCGAGGAACTCCCAGTGCTCGTACTTGGTCACCTTGCCCTCGGCCTCGGCGCGTCGCACCTGCTCGTCGAAGCCGTAGAGCAACTGCTGTCCGGTGGTCGCGCCGGCGAAGTGGGTCCGCTTGTAGAGGCTGCCGCCGAAGAGCCGCAGGTCCCGCTGGCCTTCGGAGGTCCGGTTGAACGGGACGCCCATGCGATCGAGAAGATCGATGATGCGCGGGGCCCAATGGGCCATCTCGTGGACCGGCGGCTGATGGGCGAGGAAGTCGCCGCCGTAGATCGTCTCGTCGAAGTGCTCGTGTTCGCTGTAGCCCTGCTGGCGGGCGATCTCGTTGCAGGCGTTGATCCCGCCCTGGGCGCAGACGGAGTGGCTGCGCTTGACCGGCACGATCGAGAAGAGGTCGACGGGAAGCCCGCCCTCGGTGATGCGAAGGGTCGCCGAAAGGCCGGCGAGTCCGCCGCCCACCACGATCACCCGATGTCGTCCGCCTGCTGCTGCCATCTCGTTCGACTCCTTGTCGCCGGTCTCGCGTCTCGCCCGGCGATGCTCACTCCGCGGGTGCGAGACCCTCGCTGCTTCGGACTCCCGCCTGCATCTTCACTTCGACCTGCTCGGCCTCCTGGATGTCCAGCGTCGAGAAGCCCCAGACCGCTGCGACGCCCATCGCCGCCAATGCCAGACCCAGCGCCGTGCACACCCGGCCCCACCGCTGCTGGGCGGTGCGGCTGACGGTGAGGCCCCAGGTGATCGCCGCGGTCCAGAGGCCGTTGGCGAAGTGATAGACCGCCGACAGCACGCCGACGAGATAGAACGCCGCCATCAGCAGGCCGAGGCGTCCGTCCTGGAAGTGGATCGCCGTCGTGGACGCCGCCGCCTCGGGGTCGAAGGTCGGGAAGAAGCCGCCGTAGGTCCACCCCCACCGAAGGCTCGAGAGGTGGAAGAAGATGAAGACCAGCGCGACGTAGCCGGTCGCCCGCTGCAGGGCGTATCGCCAGTTGCCGCCGTAGCGGTAGGCCGAGACGTTCGTTCGCCCGGTCCGTGCGAAGACGATGCCCATCGCCGCATGGAAGAGCAGCGGCAGCCAGATCAGGCCCACCTCGATCAGGACCAGCGCCGGCAGCGAGTGGATGAAGTCCACCTCGTGCTGGAAGGTGTAGACGCCACCGGTTCCCGGGCCGTAGGGACTGTGCCCGAGCTGGTTGCCCCAGACGATCGAGGAGTTGGTCGTCAGGTGCGGCAGCAGGAACACCCCGATCGGCACCACGCCGCTCAGGGAGTGCAGGCGCCGAAGCAGGAGGTAGTGGCGATCGAGAAAGCTGCGGGAGGCCGGGGAGGACCCCGTTCCCGGAGCGGCGGCGAGTGTGCTCATGAGGGGCGAAGTATAGGTGTCGGGGTGTCGGGTTTTCCCCGTTTCGTCGGCGGAATCGCCTCCGATGCGGCCGGACGACAAGACGGCGCGCCGGGCCGGGATCGCCCCGCCGTGGGCAATCGGGCGGCCGACGCCCCGTCCCTCATGTGCACGGAACGCCGTCCGGGGTCTCAGCTGCCTGGGATGTGGAGGCCGCTGGGGGTGGTGGTCCCACCGGCACCCGCTCCCGAGCCCCCCGCGAGATCGCCGGCGTCGGTCGAGACCTTGCCGGCGGCCATCTGGGTCGCGACGAGCTTGGTCAGCTGGACGTAGCGACTGCGAAGTTCGCCGAGCACCTGCGAGAGCTCCTCCGACTCGTCCTTCTCGAGGTTGCCCTTGGTCTTCTCCTCGAGCATGCCGAGCAGGTCGATCGCGAATCGAGATCCCTCGAGATCGACCACGACCCGTCCGGTCTTGGGGTCCTGCATCGCACCGAGGCCCATGATCGCCTGCGAGGCGAGCATCCCGACGAGGCCGCGGAAGTCCGGCGTCGGCAACTCGCCGCGTCCCTCTCCAGCTTCGTCGCCCTCGTTCTTGGCGGCGACCTTCGCCTCCGCTTCGGCAAGACGGGCTCTTTCGGCCTCGGCCTGCGCCTTCCAGTCGGAGTCGATGTGGAGCTTGGGTCCGTCCTGATCGCTGTCGGTCATGGTCTTCTCCGTCCTCGGGTCCTCGGAAGGTCCTTCGAGATCGCTCGAAGGGACTCGAATCGAGGACGTCGTCGGGACGTGTTCGGAATCGTCGCTCGATGCGGATCGGCGGGCATGTCGCCGCGGTTCCCCAACGATCGGCGAAGTATAGTCCGCTGCCATGACACGCCCGCGTCTCGGCCTGCGGCAGCGCACGTCGGCGCCGACGACTCCACGGTCGTCGAGTGCGGCGTGTGCCGTCGACCGTCGCTCGATCTGGCCTTCGACGGCCGCCGCGTCGGTGCTGACCGTCCTGCTCGCGGGTTGCGCTTCGGACGGACCGGCCACGCCGCCGACGGAGATCACCCTCGCGGACTTCTCGACGCCTCCTTCCGCGCCACGCACGATCGTTGCGGTGCCGGAGGAGGTCTTCGCACCCGAAGTCGAGACCGAGGTGTCGGTCGAACGCGTCGGCGACGCCGTCGTCGAACAGGAGCGCGAGGTCGTCGAGGTCGACACGGCCGAAGGTCCGGCGCCGGTGATCGCTTCGCGGTCGTCGGCGCTCGTCGAACCGCTGCCGCCGGGGCGCGAATGGCCGGTCGAGAGTCTCGTCGGTCAGATCAACGGACGTCCGATCTTCGCCGGCGAGTTCCTCGAGCCGATCGAGGCGCGTCTCCTGAGAATCGCCGGCCTGCCCGATCGGGCCGAATCGCGACAGGCGATGATCGAACTGGTGCGGCGCCGCTTCGAGGAGTTCGTGGACAGCGAGCTGGTCATCTCGGAGGCCGAGAGCGGTCTGAGCCCGGAGCAGAAGCAGGGATTGTTCGCCTGGTTGCTGGACATGCGCGAGGAGGAGATCGCCCGTCGCGGCGGCAACGTCGCCAGTGCCGAGTCGAGCGTTCTGGAGGAGCAGGGCCTCTCCCTCGAGGAGTTCATGGATCGTCGCCGGGACCTGGCCTTGGCGTCGGACCTTCTGAGAAAGAAGATCGAGCCCCGCGTCATCGTGTCCTGGCGCGACATCGAGCAGGAGTACCGACGCCGCGAGGTGGAGTTCAATCCGCCGGGCCTGGTTCGAGTGGGCCGGATCCGCCTGACCGAGCGCGGCGACGGCGCAGAGGCGATCGCTTCGGTGAAGGAACGGTTCGCCGCGGGCGAGTCCTTCGCGGAGGTCGCGACCTCGCTGGGCCTTCCCGACGGCGGATTCTGGCGGCAGTTCCCGCTGCCTGCGGAGGGCATTGCCGGCCTCGATCTGGCGGCGCCGTTCCGGGAGGCGATCGACGGAGTGCCCGTCGGGCAGGCGGGTCCCCCGATCGAGCGCCCGACTTCGACGACGTGGCTCGCGGTGCTGTCGATCGATCGACCCCCGGCCCTGAGTCTGTTCGATCCCATGGTGCAGCTCGCGCTGCGAGAGGGGCTGCGGGCGCAGCAGTTCGCGATCGAGCAGCGGCGCTACCTCGAGTCGCTGCGGCGACGTTGGGTGAGCGACGATCTCAACACGATGCGAGCCCGACTCGTCGCGATCGCCCTCGATCGCTACTACCGCTGAGGGCCGAACCCGGATCGGGCCGCTGGTCGTGCGACCCACCCGTGGATGACTGCCGGAGTCGCGA
>Ga0075475_10000356_pt1 | contig 20862 bp, 20 predicted proteins | sample DEB08_DNA_10_FD_76342 | JGI IMG/M metagenome (GOLD analysis project Ga0075475, IMG submission 76342) | Aqueous microbial communities from the Delaware River and Bay under freshwater to marine salinity gradient to study organic matter... | ecosystem: Environmental > Aquatic > Marine > Coastal ... | reverse complement strand
CGTCGTTGGCCACCACTCCCGGAAACCTCTTCACGATCCCCGTCATGCGGACCGCACTCTGCATATCCCCACCTTCCCCTGCGTTGGTGACCCTAATGGAACGAGGACCCAGGCCACGAAAGGTCCGGATCGAGAAAGACGTGCCGGGAAAAGCGTGGGGGTGGGTTCCGATCGGAACCCACCCCCACGAACGAAGTGTCGTCTGACAGACCTCGGTCAGCCGGCGGGGATTTCTCCGTTGACGCCTTCGACGAGGTACATCATCGACATCAGCTCACCGAACGTGTGGCACACACCAGCGGCCAACTGCTCGGTTCCCTTGTTGTCGTTGAGCGGACCACAGAACATCGAACCAGGCTTCTCGGAGAACTCGGCCTTCTTCGCCTCGATGGCGTCGATCGTCTCCTGAGCGACGATCTTGCCGTACGGGGCGAGCTTCACGAATTCGTCGTTGAGAGCGCCGTAGTAGTTGCCAGCGATCCAGTTGCCATCGAGCGCGGCCTGAATACGCGGGATGTGGTACACGTCCCAGTGGTAGGTGGTGGCGGTCAGCCACACCTCGGGATAGTTGGCACTCTGGTCGCTGTCGTATCCGGCCCACGGAACTCCGGCGGCCGCCGCGGCGTCACCGGAAGCCGGTGAGTCCTGCGACTTCACACCGATGACATCGGCGCCGTCGGCGATGAGCTGTTCGGCCGACTTGCGCTCGAGAGCCGGATCGAACCAGGTGTTCGTCCAGAGGAGCGTCACTTCGGCGTCAGGGTTGGTGGCGCGTGCACCCATCGTCCAGGCGTTCACACCGCGAACAACTTCCGGAATGGGGAAGGCGGCGATGATGCCGAGCTTGCCCGACTCCGACGCTGCTCCGGCAGCCATTCCGGTCAGATAGTCGGTGTCTTCGGCCGAACCGTAGAACTGCGACAAGTTCGGAGCGCTCAAGAAACCGGTGGCGAACTCGAAGCAGACGTCGGGATGGCTCCCGGCGGCCTCGGCAAAGGCGTCCTGGAATCCGAACGAGGTTCCCACGATGTAGGTGTTGCCATCGGCGATGAGGTCTTCGATCACCTGCAAGACCTGCGGGCCCTCGGGCACGTTCTCCTTGTAGGTGGTTTCGATGGCGTCACCGAAGTGAGCCTGAGCAGCCTCACGCGATTCGTTATGAGCCTGGGTCCAGCCACCGTCGTTGATCGGACCGACGTACACCCAGGCGGCCTTCAGCGGACCGTCGTCGGGTGCGCAGTCGATGACTGGGCTCGAGGCGAGACCACCGGCTTCGGCGGGCAGGTCTTCCCACGCTGTGAAGTTGGCGAGCGAGAACTTCTCGCCACTGCCAGAGCCGCCACTCGATGGGGCCTCCGTGTCGGGGGTGCTGGACGAGTCACCGTCATCGCCTCCACATGCCGCAACACCCAAACTCAGGGCTGCAGCGAGAGCGATGCCGATCGACCCACGGGTCTTTCTACGCATTGTTTCCTCCCTCAGATCGGCCGGGGGACGGCCGACAAGGCGACCTTAGTCGTCGTTCAGAGAGGGTTCGGGACGGCCTAACGAAATGTTCATGATCACGCCACAATCGGCCGTTTTCTGGCGTCGAAAACGTTCTCGAATCGAGCCGCTCCACACCACGAGCCGGTACTGGATCCGGTATTTGCGGGCGACTGCCGCCTCGACCTCATCGAACTCGGTTCCCGTAGTCACCCGCGCCGTCACCTCGACTGCCATCGTGCCGGGTTTCAGCCGGCCCCGGACGTCGCACGGCTGTATGGAGGCACGAGAGTCGTTGGCGAGGCGCTTCACCTTGGCGGCATCACCCGATGTCGTGAAGCAGAGTTCGTCCTGTCCATAGGGCGCGATCCACACCGGTGTGGCGACCGGTGTGCCGTTGCGACGGAAACTCACGAACGACACGTAGCGAGCGGCGGCCAATTCGCGAATAGTCGTCGAGTGATCGCTCATCGCTCGTCTCGGTACAGCCGAACCATGGCACGTTTGCCGCGGATACTCGTCTGCTTCATCGCCCGAATCACGTGTTCGGCCCGGGCGGCCGGGACCTCCACAACCGAGTGACTGTCGAAGATTCGGACGCCGATGTCGCGTCCAGGAACTCCACTTTCGTTGGCGATCGCACCCACGAGGTCACCGGGTCGCACCCCGGCCCGTCGGCCGACCGAAACGTAGAGTCGGGCCAGATCGCGCCCATCGAGTCGTTCATTTCTTTGACCACCTGAACGGTCGAACGTCTTCGTCCTTCCGGGACGATCGCTGAAATCCTTTTTCGATTTCTTGCCATCTCGCGACATGGTGTGCGAGAGATCGGGTATGTCGCTTTCGTCGAGCGCCGAGATCTCGGCGTCGTGGGCCAGTTTCACTGCGGCGCGAGCAATGTCTTCGATGGAGTGACTGGACAGGAGTTCAGCGAGAACTTCGTCGACGTCGGCATGATCGTCGGCCACCACACCGATCGCATCCCGAAGACTCTCGACCGTCGTCTGCATCCGTTTGGCGCGCAATGCCTCGGGTGACGGCACACGTTCGAACGTCATCGCCTGACGTGTGAGGCGTTCGATGTTGTGCAGAAGGCGTTGTTCGCGGGGTTCGGCGAGGGTGATCGCCGTTCCTTCACGACCGGCTCGACCGACTCGGCCGATGCGGTGAACGTACGACTCCGGCGCCGACGGTACGTCGTAGTTGACGACGTGCGTGAGGTGTTCGATGTCGAGTCCGCGTGCGGCGACGTCGGTGGCGATGAGAAGTTCGGCCGTGCGGGCGCGTACACGCGCCATCACCCGATCACGCGTCTCTTGATCCATGCCACCATGCAGCGCCTCGGACCGATAGCCGCGACCGTTCAAGGTTTCGGTGAGCTGATCGACCTCACCACGTGTGCGGCAGAACACGATGGCCGCCTCGGGCTCTTCGATATCGAGGATTCGACCGAGTGCAGCAGCCTTGTGGAAGCGATTGACCACGTACACGCTCTGCTTGACCTTCGGTGTGGTTCCGGCTGCAGTGCTCGATTTCTCGATGGTCACTCGCACTGGATCGCTGAGATGTTTGCGAGCGATCTTGTCGATCTTGGGCGGCATGGTGGCCGAGAAGAGCACCGTTTGACGACCGGCGGGGGTCGACTCGAGGATCGCCTCCAGATCTTCGGCGAAACCCATGTCGAGCATTTCGTCGGCTTCGTCGAGAACCACCGTGCGTACGTCGTCGAGCTTCAAGGTCTTCTTGCGGAGGTGGTCGAGGGCTCGGCCTGGGGTGGCCACGACGATGTGAGCACCGCGTTTCAGCGCCTCGATCTGACGTCCGATGGGCTGGCCTCCGTACACCGGAACACATGTGGCTCGGAGATGGTGGCCGTATTTGTAGACGGCCTCCGAAACTTGCATGGCCAGTTCGCGGGTGGGAACGAGAACGAGCGCGACCGGACCCCGCGACGCACCGTCGAGTGCGTGCAGCAGTGGCAGGGCGAAGGCCGCCGTCTTACCTGTACCGGTCGCCGCCTGTCCGAGGACGTCATGGCCGGCCAGAAGATGTGGAATGGCCTCACGTTGGATGGGGGTGGGTTCTTCGTATCCGAGGTCGACGAGCGCGCGAACGAGTTCGTCGCGTAGCCCGAGGTCGGCGAATGCCGAGCAGTCGACGCCTTCTGAATTGTTCATGAGCGTTCTCCTGCCCGTTGTGTGCAGGTCAGCCTATGGACTGAACAACCATCACGGCGCAGATGATGCCGCGAACCGTCCAACCGATCGTTCGCGGCCAGTTGGTGAGAACGAGTCGCCGACCCGTTCGTTCGTCGTGACCGCGCGACATGCGTGCGTGCAAGGGAACCGACAGCAGAACGGTGGAGCCGAGAACTACCGCGAGGACGACCGCGCCGATCCAGGGCCAGCCGACCCATACGCCAACTGGTGGGTCGAGGAGTAGGGCGAGTGTCGTGATGCCCTCGACGGCCATCGGTAGAGCGACAACGAGACCAGTTCGTCGCTGATGCTCGTCGGCCACGGTGGACGACGTGTGGGCACCGAATTGCGCGAGCAATGGATAGTGCACGATCTGAACGAACCAGATGAGTCCGACCATGACGAGAGTGGCGGAGGCGTTCAGACCGACGAGCCACTCGCCGACCTCGTCCGACCACCAGTTGGCCCCGAGAATCACCACGCAGACACCCTAGAACCCGATATCAGGTCGTCGCTTCCCGACTCATCGGCGAGACTGACTTCATGAGGGTGGTCTATGCGATGCGACTCGACGGTCCGGTCTGGTCACCCGATATCACGGCACTCGTTCGACACATGGTGACCGACTGGGTCGAGACCGAGTATCCGTTCGCTGAACGCGAGGCTGGGATCACCGTTCGATTCGACAACGACGACCCCGATCGTTGGTGGCGTCTCACCGTCGACAGGGGTCTGCCCGACAAGGCGGTCGCCACCTCGACTGTCACCGTCGCGACCGACGCCAATGGCACGTCGTTCGAAGCTCGCACCGTGGTGGTGCCTGGTGGGCATCGCATCGTTCCCAAGATGCCCGATGTGTCGGTGGCGTCGCTCCAGGGCTTGGTGGCCCGTGTCCTCGACACCGTCCCCATGTACGACGCCAACACCCGTGTGCTCGGCGAGGTTCGAGAGGTGAAGGATTCGCTCGGTGCGCAAGAGATCGCCGCCTTCTGCGACGCTCCCGGACGTACGTTGCCGATCCTCATCGAAACCGTTCCGACGCAGAGCACCCCGTTGTTCGACATCGAATCGGCCGCGCGAGCCTTGGTGGGTCAGGCGCACCTCGTTCGCTTCGAAGGTGATGCGGCGCGTACGGCGTTTCATGGTCTGTACCGCGACGAGATCTTGCTGGCCCGCGGCCTTGCCCTGGTGTGGCCCGGGCGTGATCATCGTGCGTGGGGCGGAGGGGGACTCACCCAGAACGGAGCTCGTCAGGAACTCCGTTCGTGTATCGGCCTCCTCAACGTGGCGGCCAACGGATCACTGGCGCCCTTGCGTGCACCGAGGTATCGGCGTCGGGCCGACGACGCTCCCGTGAGGGTTGCGTCTCCTGAGACGAGTCGGCAGGTCACGGCCGACATGGTCGCCATGTCGGAGTACCGAGCCGCTCTCGACGGCTGGCAGGAGGCATACAACCGCATCGACGAACTCGAGCAGGCTCTCACCGAAGCCGACCGAACCATCGATGAGAAGAATCAATTGCTCGAAAAGGGCGACCATCTCGTCGATCAGCTCGTGATCCAGAACACCGAACTGGCCATCCGTCTCGGCAAGAGTCCGAGCGGCCTGCGCGCCACCTCGGCCCTCGACGCCGTGAAGCAAGCTGCGTCGATCTGCGAGAACCTCACTTTCCACGAGCGGGCCCTCGAGACGGCGGCCGAACTCGAGAACGTCGACGCCAGCCGACTTCTCGAGGACTTGGTGCGACTCAACGTCGTGGCCGGCGATTGGAAGAGCGGACGTATCACCAAGGCGTCGCTCACCATCTCGTGTCGAAGCCTCGGTCTCAACTATGCCGGTGGAATCTCCGACACCGCCGAGCGCAAGTACTCAGAGGACTACGCCTTCAGTTGGCGTGGGCGTACCGAATACGCCGTGGCCCACATTCGCAACGGCAAGGGGGCCCGCTTGTACCGTGTCCACGTGTTCTTCGACGACGAAGCGCAGCAGGTGGTGGTGGCTTACGTGGGTCGCCATCTTCGGGACAAGTCGACCAACTGACGATGCCCGCCCTCTCTCGCGGGACGAAAATTCTCGCGCTCACCAGTATCGGGGTGTTCTTGGTTTCACTCGATGTGAGCGTGCTCAACGTCGCCTTCGGTGACATGCTTCGCGACTTCGGTACCGATCGGCGGCGCGAGCTGACCTGGATCTTCTCGGGCTACAACATCGCGTATGCCGCCGGATTGCTCACGGCCGGTCGACTCGCCGACGTTTTGGGTCGTAAGCGAATCTTCCTGTGGGGTCTCGGTGTGTTCGCTGTCGGGTCGTTCATGTGCGGAGTTGCACCCAATCCCGAATTCTTGATCGCCGCTCGAGTGGTACAGGCCATCGGCGGTGCGATGCTCACTCCGGCGTCGTTGGCTCTCGTTCTGCCTGAGTTCCCGATCGAACGTCGGTCGGCCGCCATCGGGATCTGGGGAGCGATCGGCGGTATCGCTGCCGCGTCAGGTCCGACGATCGGCGGTCTGTTGGTCGAGAGTCTGGGTTGGCGGTGGATCTTCTTCGTGAACCTGCCGTTCTCGCTCTTGGCGATCGTGGTCGGTGTGCGACTTCTGCACGAGTCGCGTGAATCAACGGTGTTCCGACGCCCCGACCTGTTGGGCGCGCTGCTCGCCATGGGTGGTGTTGGTCTCCTCACTCTCGTGATCGTGCAGAGCGACGACTGGGGATGGCTCGCTGTTCGTCCCGGCATCGTGCTGGCGATCGGAATCGTCATGTTGTTGGCCTTTGTGGCGAGGTGTCGTGTGGTCGATGATCCGGTACTCGATCTCGGACTCATGAAGTTGCGCTTCGTATCGGCTGCCAATATCTCGGCCTTGGTGTTCAGCGCCGGCTTCTTCGGCATGTTCTTCGTCAACGTGCAGTTCCTGCAGCAGGTGTGGGGATATTCGGCAACTGGTTCAGGACTCGCCATGACGCCTGGTCCACTCACTGCCGCATTCGTCGCCTACCCGGCGGGTCGCATGGCGCATCGTGTCGGACATCATCGTCTGATCGCTGTGGGTGCGGTGTTGCTCGCCGGCGGAATCACTCTTTTGAACCTGTTGGCCGAAGACACCGCTCGGTATTGGTCGATGTACTTCCCGTTGATGGTGATCACCGGCGCCGGAGTGGGTTTGTCGTTGTCGTCGTTGTCGAGCGCAGCCACGGCGTATTTGCCATCAGCGCGTTACGCAATGGGGTCGGCGCTCAATACGACGTTTCGACAAGTCGGTGCAGCACTCGGTCTCGCCATCGTTGCGGCGTTGCTCACCGCTGCGTTGTCGACCGACGACCCGTCGCAAGGTTTTCATCGCGCATGGTGGTTCGTGTCGGTATCGGTCGCGATCGGTGGAGTGGTGATGATGGTGTTGTTCCGTCGCCCGAACGCGGAAGAGTTGTCGCGCGCCGACGCGTGACAGATTTCGAGTCGGTACGTCCGTACCGATCGGGACATGCATACTGAGTGGAATACTGACAAACACCGAGATAGTCACAATCAGTATGAAAAATTGGTGTACTCCAAAACGTGCTTGGGTCAAGGATGTCGCCACCTCGATGGCGCAAAATTTCCTGGATGGACGATCTGCGCGAGAACAAGCCGCACGCTGTTCCCGACGACCCGCCCGACAACGGGCAGTGGAGACGACAGTCGTTCTGGGTGTTGGCATTGCGTGAGGCTCGTCAACATGATCGCTGGGTGCGTATTCAACGTCTCTACACCGCGTCGACGGCGGCCCAGATCTCGAGTGACATTCGTTCGGCGCACATGCGCGATCTCAAGACGTTGCGCGTACGCGGCATTCTTCCCGGAGAACAGTGGGAATCACGATGGGGGACCGACGACAAGTGCCCGCCTGGAAACTTCGCCATCTGGGTGAGGTACCGGGGTAACGGCGACACGCCGTCGAGTTAGGTCACCCGGCCCGTCTGATCCAGACTTCACAGTCGCCCGTCGCACCGTTTTTGACCTCGTTCCAACGCGCTTCCCAGACTTCTCCTGATCGAATGCCGGCAGTTCGGGTCGCGCGTCGACCGACTCGATGAGCGCGTCGGATGTCGCTTGCGATCTGGGCCGCAGTGTTGCGTGTGTAGAACTTGCCGACCCGATATCAGTGCGCGGTCACCAACGCTCGAACGACCAGCTCGCCGGACGACCATCGGAGTAGGGCATCACTCCGTGAAATGGGCGTGGGTCGTCGTCGAAGACGAGTGGCAGGAAATATCGGTCGCCCTCCCACATCGGAAGATCGGCGGCCTCGCGTTCGACCGGATCGTCGCTGCAGGCGGCGAGGAGACGCTCGACGGGTATCCAGGCCAAGTCGCCTTCCACGTTCGACTCGGGAGGAGTTCCCGTCCAAGTGTCGATCACGAAGATCGGGCCGAACCAGTCCTCGCCGTTGGCCCCGAAGCCCGGCCACGAGATCGTGCCGCGTAGTCGCATCGACGTGACGACGATGTGGGCTTCTTCGAGCAGTTCGCGTCGCATGCCACTCGCCAGATCTTCACCTGGCTCGAGTTTGCCCCCGAGTCCGTTCCACTTGCCGAGGTGCTCGTCGCCGCTTCGCTTGTTGCGATGTACGAGCAGGACCGAGCGGGCTGTGTGGTCGAACACGTAGCCGAGGGTTCCGATGATCGGGGTGTACGGCACGTGGTCATTCGTATCAGAATGTGCTCATGTCAACGTCGTCGGCCATCGATCGATCGACGATCGACACCTTTCGCAACGAGGGAGCCGCCGTCCTCCGAGGGGTCGTGACCGAGCACGAGCTCGAGTCGTTGCGTTCGGGCATCGACGACGTGGTGGCTCATCCGTCGGATCGCGCCAAAGTGGCCAGCACGGACGACGATCCTGGTTTCTTCATCGAAGACTTCTGCACGTGGCGTGATCGTCCTGCGTTCGGCGAGTTCCTTCGGTCGACCCGCTTACCGGCGATCGCGGCTCGCCTCATGGGCAGCGAGCGAGTCGTGCTGTATCACGATCACGTGTTGGTGAAGGAGCCGCGCACTCGACAGCGAACGCCGTGGCACCAGGATCAGCCGTATTACGACGTCGAAGGCGTGCAGAACGTCAGCTTCTGGATTCCGGTCGATCCGGTACCGATCGGCTCGTCACTCGAACTGGTAGCTGGCACCCACGTAGGTCCGTGGCTCATGCCGCGTAGTTTCCTCGATCGTCAGGCGAGGTGGTTTCCTGAAGGATCCTTGGCCGATCTCCCCGACATCGACGCGCGACGCCACGAGTTCACCATCCGATCGTGGAGCCTCGAACCTGGTGATGCGATCGCGTTCCACATGTTGACCGTGCACGGTGCACCAGGTGTCGCAGGTGACGGGCGCCGTCGAGTTTTCAGCCTGCGGGTTCTCGGCGACGACATGGTGTACGCGCCACGCGACTGGGTGTGTTCACCCGATTTCGGAATGGTCATCCCTCCGGGAGACGACACGAGACGAGTCGGGGAATCGCTCGACGGCGAATGGTTTCCCGAGTTGTGGCCGCACAATCGACTCGTCGATGCGACGTGAGTGTCAGCCGCCCACTGTGGTGGTGAGATCGTTCGGTCGATCGCCCAGATCGATGTAGAGCATGGTTCGATCTTCGATGATCGGGTATTCGTTGTTCGTCGGAGGTGCAAGCTCGGTGACGTCGACTGTGCGCCCGTCGCAGTCGACGAACTGTCGAGTTCCCTCGATCTGATCGATCGCGCACGTCGGGTCGCGATCGGCGGGATAGGCGTAGTACACCACCCAGCCTCGCTCAGGATTGGTGCCTTCGTGATCGAGCACGATCGTGCGTTCACCGGTGGTGGTTCCGAGTCCAGGGAACAGGACCGGGCCGTCCTCGTCGATCGATTCGGCCCACCGGACCACGTTGCCGACTGGCAATCGATCGGGCGTGAACGTGGTGGTCGTCGTCTGGTCGCCGGCCATGAGTGCAGCGATGGCCCACATCACGAGGCCGAGGAGCGAAAAGAACCCGAGTCCGGCCGCCACCGGCGCCACCGCCCGGGCCAAAGGAGAGCGGAGTTCGACCCGTCGCATGGGTCGAGTCTGCCCGCTGGCTGGCGTATTCGACCACCCTGAGCAGGGAATTCGTCCGCGAGAAGGAGGTCACAGAAATTTTCCGAAGTTTTCGCGAGATAGCCGGCGGTGAACCCTCTTGTCCGGTGTCAGCGCAACAGCACTGACCCGACGAAAGGACACATCATGAAGATCTCCCTCCGCCCCACCCGCATGGCCTTCTCCCTCGTGACGGCCACCGCCATCGTTCTCGGAGCTGGTGTTTCCGGTGCCGCCGCCGCCCCGAACGGCCCCGGCCGCAGTGGAGAGGCTCACGCCGAGCACGGACATCCGAACCCCGAGGCCGTGCGCGGCCACGACGAAGAGGGCAAGACCGGCAAGGGTCACGAGAGCCACGGCAACGGTCACGGCTACGGCCACGGTGACCACGACGACGTCAACGTCCCGGTCGCCGACGAACCGCGTAACGACGATCCGGTTGTCGACGAGCCCCAGGTGGACGAGCCGAGCAATGACGATCCGGTTGTCGACGAGCCGCAGGTCGACGAGCCCCGTAACGACGACGACCGTGCCATCGACGATGCTCCGAAGACCGCAGCCGAGCCCACCACGGTTGTTCCTGAGGCGCCAGCTGTGTTGGTCAAGTCCGTCGACGAGACCACGGCTGACCAGGCGGCCGAGAGCCGTCGCGCCGAGTCACCGGCAGTCGTTGACACGAAGGTTGAGATGGCTGCCGCTAGCGACGTCGAAGTTGCCGGAGTGATCCTTCGGTTCCGCTGATCGACGAAGGAACCAACCTTCCTTCGAACCAGATGTGACCCCGTGTCACCCGAGTGAGTCCTGCACCCGTGGCGGTTGTGGTGCAGGACTCACTCGCGTCGGGGGTGCCGACCCGATGCGCCAACCCGATACGCCAACCCCACGCGCCAACCCCACGCGCCAACCCGACGCGCCAACTAGGTGGGGTTCCAGCCCACGACCTAGGGTTTCCCACTCGGAAGCGCCATCCCATCCGAAAGGGGACTCCACGACATGGATCTGTTCGAATACCAGGGCAAGCAGTACTTCGCCCGCTTCGACATCCCGGTGAGCCCGGGTGGAGTCGCCGACACGGTCGACGAGGCCGTGCGAGTGGCCGAAGCATCGGGTTTCCCGGTGGTGGTGAAGGCCCAGGTGCAGGTGGGTGGTCGTGGAAAGGCTGGTGGCATCAAACTCGCCAACGACATCGACGAAGTACGCCTACACGCCGGAAACATCCTCGGCATGGACATCAAGGGCCACGTGGTGAAGCGCCTTTGGGTCGAACATGCCAGTGACATCGACGAGGAGTACTACGCCTCGTACACCCTCGATCGCGCGGCCAAGAAGCACTTGCTCATGTTGTCGGCACAAGGCGGTGTCGACATCGAAGAGGTGGCGGCCAAGGATCCCGACGCCATCGTGAAGTTGCACATCGATCCGGTCGACGGCATCAGCGAAGCCACGGCTCGGCAAGCTGCGGTCGATGCCAAGATTCCGGCCAAAGCGGTCGATGGCGTGGCCACGATTCTCGTTCAGTTGTATCGCTGCTTCACCGAAGGCGACTGCGATCTCGCCGAGATCAATCCGCTCATCTTGAAGCCGACCGGTGAGGTGCATGCCCTCGACGCCAAAGTGAGCCTCGAGAACAACGCGTCGTTCCGTCATCCCGAGTGGGAGGAGTACCGGGCCACCGAAGAACTCGACGAGCGCGAGCAACTCGCCCGCACCCACGATCTCCAATACATCGGTCTCGAAGGTTCGGTGGGCATCATCGCCAACGGCGCCGGTCTGGCCATGAGCACACTCGACGTGGTCAACCAAGTGGGCGGTCAGGCGGCCAACTTCCTCGACATCGGCGGTGGAGCCAACGCCGACGTGATGGCCGCTGCGCTCGAAGTGATCAATTTCGACAAGGACGTGAAGTCGATTTTCATCAACATCTTCGGAGGTATCACCCGTGGTGAAGAGGTCGCCAAGGGAATCGTCGAAGCGCTCGGTCGCGTCGATCTACGCGCGCCGATCGTGATTCGTCTCGATGGCACCAATGCCGAAGAAGGCCGAACCATTCTGAAGAACGCGGGCATTCCCGAGTCGAAGCTCGTCTCGAAGCCCACCATGCTCGAAGCGGCCGAGGCCGCAGTTGCGATCGCGAAGGGAAAGTGACGTCATGGCCATTTTCGTGAACGAGAACACCAAGGTGATCGTGCAAGGCCTGACCGGTGGTCAGGGCAAATACCACGGTCTGCGCAACAAGGCGTACGGCACTCAGGTCGTGGCCGGCGTGACGCCCGGAAAGGGTGGCACCGACGTGGACGGCATTCCCGTGTTCGACACTGTGGCTGAAGCGGTGAAGGCGACCGGCGCCGATGCGTCGTTCGTGGCCGTTCCGCCCAAGGCCGCATCGGCGGCAATTCTGGAAGCGGCGGCCGCTGGTGTGCGTTTCGTCGTGTGCATCACTGAAGGCATTCCGGCGCAGGACGAAGCCAAGGTCTACAACACACTCGTGCGCGACTTCCCGAACACGCGTCTCCTCGGTCCCAACTGCCCGGGCATCATCAGTCCAGGCAAATGCAACATCGGGATCACGGCCGGCGAGATCGCCGAGTTGCCGAGCGCCGGCAAGAAGAACGTCGGCATCGTGAGCCGCTCGGGAACGCTGACGTATCAGGCTCTCTACGAGTTGAAGCAGCGTGGTATCGGCGTGAGCACATGTGTCGGCATCGGTGGTGACCCGGTTCCGGGTACCAACTTCATCGACTGTCTGCGTGAGTTCCAGAACGATCCCGAGACCGACGCCATCATCATGATCGGCGAGATCGGCGGATCGGCCGAGGAAGAGGCGGCTGAGTTCATCAAGGCCAACGTCACCAAGCCGATGAGTGCCTACATTGCTGGCGTCACGGCGCCCCCGGGCAAGAAAATGGGGCACGCCGGTGCCATCGTGTCGGGTGGCAAGGGAACTGCGCAGGGCAAGATGGACGCGCTACGAGCGGCTGGTGTGAAGGTTGGTCAGAACCCGACCGAGGCCGGCACCTTGATGGCCGAGATCATTGCTTCCCTCGGCTGAGAACTTTTCGTTCGACTGACGATTCAGACGCTGGGCGGCGGCGGGGGAGGAGTCGATCCACCCGATCCGAATGAGTCCTTCAACTTGTTGACGTCGGTCAGATCCTTCAACTTGCCACCCGACTCGGTGAGGTTCATCACTGATCCGGCGAACACCGCGATGGTCGCCAGGAACGACAACCACAGACCGAAAGCCCGATCGAGGTCGACACCCTCTTTGTCGGGTCCGGTGATCATGAGCAACACCATGAGCAACAGTGCGACGGCCGATAGCAAGGTCTGCACAAGCGGGAGATTCGACCGGCCGACCGACTTGCCGGCAGCCGTCGCAAGTGCTGTACCGCCGACAGCGATCACGAGAATCCAGGCGATCCAGCCCCGCGCCCAATCGAAGGCGTTGCCGGCCGTGTCGGAGAATCCGAACATCTCGATCTTGGCCCAGTCGATGAACAGCCCCGAAATGATCATGACGAGAGCGCCGACCGTCATGAGCCAGGTCGACGGCTTGAACGATTTGAAATCCATCACCCCTCCTTCGTGCCGACAACTTCGGCATCGATGCGACGTACGGTAGTTCTCCCAGCAGACCGGTTGATCCAGGTGGTGTCAAGGTTCGGTCTGAATAGGGTGACATCGTGCCCACCGCTCTGATCAGCGTCTTCGACAAGTCGGGCGTCGCCGATCTGGCTCGCACCCTCGTCGAATGCGGCTGGAAAATCTTGTCGAGTGGCGGGACGGCGACCGCGCTCCGCAACGAGGGTGTTCCCGTGACCGATGTGGCCGACCTCACCGGATCGGGGGCGATCCTCGGGCATCGCGTGGTGACGTTGCACCCGTCGATTCACGCTGGAATTCTCGCCGACCTGTCCGACCCCGAGCACGTGGCCGATCTCGAACGACTCTGTATCGAGCCCATCTCGCTCGTGGTCGTGAACCTCTACCCGTTCGATTCGAATCCGTCGGTCGAACTGATCGATGTGGGCGGTCCGACGTTGGTGCGTGGTGCGGCCAAGAATCACGCCCATGTTGGTGTAGTGGTGCGCCCCGGTGATTACGAGCGAGTCGCCGATGCAATCCGCACCGACGGCGCATTATCGGCCGAGTTGCGCCGCGACCTGGCCACGATCGCTTTCGCCGTGACTCGCGACTACGACGCTGCCATCGTCGGGTGGTTGTCGGAATCATCCGACGCTCTACCGGATCGACTCGTTCTCGACGCGACGAAAGTGCAGTCCCTCCGCTACGGGGAAAACCCCCATCAACAAGGCGCGCGCTATCGATTCGCCGGTGCCACCAGTTGGTGGGACTTCGCCGTGCAGCACGGTGGCAAGGAGATGAGTTATCTCAACGTGTACGACACCGAGGCCGCGTGGCGTCTGGTGAACACGTTCGCCGATCCGTCGTGCGTCATCGTGAAGCACGCCAATCCGTGTGGAGTGGCATCGGTTGCTCCCGGCGAGTCGGCTGATTCTCTCGCCGAGGCGTACCGGCGAGCCAATGCGTGCGATCCGGTGAGCGCATTCGGCGGGATCGTTGCGCTCAACTCGACGGTCACGATCGAACTGGCGACATCTCTTGCTGACGTGTTCACCGAGGTCGTGGTGGCGCCAGGTTACGAACCCGAAGCTCTCACCGTTCTCGCCGCGAAGAAGAACCTACGTGTCCTGTCGGCGCCACAACCGTCTCGTCAGCAACGAGACGTTCGGCCGGTCGATGGAGGTCTTCTCGTGCAGACCACCGATCACGTCGGTCTCGATCGTTCTTCCTGGAGAGTGGTCACGAAGGTTCAGCCCACCGACGAGCAGTGGCTCGACATCGAATTCGCCTGGCAGGTGTGTGCGGCGGTGAGCTCCAACGCCATCGTGTACGTGAAGGATCGGCAGGCGTTCGGAATCGGTGCCGGCCAGCAGAACCGACTCGACTCGGCGCGAATCGCCACCGAACGATCAGCCGGCCGCGCCAATGGTGGCGTCGCAGCCAGTGACGCGTTCTTCCCGTTCCGCGACGGACTCGACGCCGCGGCATCGGCGGGGGTCTCAGCTGTGATACAGCCGGGTGGGAGTGTCCGCGACGACGAAGTGATCGCCGCGGCCGACGAACACGGAATCGCCATGGTCTTCACGGGTGAACGGCACTTCCGCCACTGATCCATCCGTAGAATTCGTTCGTGGCCCGAATCTCTGATCTCATCTCTGCTGGCCGCACGTTCTCGTTCGAGTTCTTCCCGCCCAAGACCGACATGGCGCAGCTCACGTTGGGTCGCACGATCGCCGAACTCGAAGCCCTCGATCCGAGTTTCGTGAGCATCACCTACGGCGCCGGCGGAAGTACTCGGCAGCGCACCCAAGAGTTGGTTCAGTGGATCCGCAAGGAGACGCGTATCAATCCGATGGCGCATCTCACGTGCCAGGGACACACCAAGGCCGAGATCGCCGAGATCCTCGACACGTACGCCGCGTCCGATGTCGAGAACATTCTGGCTCTCGGCGGCGATGCCCCAGTCGACGGATCGTCCCTCTCGAGTGATTACACGTACGCCAGCGAGTTGCTCGACGACGTACTGGCGTCGGGTCGGTTCTCGGTGGGGGTGGCGGCGCATCCCGAAGTGCATCCGCGGTCGCCCGATCGCGAGTCCGATCGTCGACATCTGGCCGACAAGTTGCGACGAGCCGATTTTGCAGTCACCCAGTTCTTCTTCGACGCCGAGGTTTACCTGCGGATGGTCGACGAACTGAGTGAACTCGGCGTCGACAAACCAGTGATTCCCGGCATCATGCCGGTCACCAACAAGTCACAGATCGTGCGCATGGCCCAGTTGTCGGGTGCGGTATTTCCGGCCTGGCTGGCCGAACGACTCGACCGAGTCGATTCGCCCGACGACGTCCGTCGAGTCGGAGTGGAAGCAGCCACCGAGTTGTGCGGAGAGCTCCTCGCTCAGGGTGTCCCCGGCTTGCACTTCTACACACTCAATCGCAGTACGGCCACGCGCGAGATCTACACCAATCTCGGACTTCCGGTCGGTAGCTGACCGCCACCGATCATCGGCCCCGACCCGGCAGACTGAACGCACTCATGCCGTCGACTGGATCTCGCACCCAACAGATCAGCCGAGTCCCGTATCTCCCGGGTCTCGACGGCTTGCGTGCCCTCGCCGTCATCGCTGTGATCGTCTACCACGCCAACCCCTCGTGGTTGCCGGGCGGCTTCCTCGGGGTCGAAGTCTTCTTCGTGATCAGCGGGTACTTGATCACGTTGTTGCTCGTGGCCGAACACGAGCGCGACGACTCTGTCGATCTGCGTGCGTTCTGGGCCCGACGAGCGCGCCGACTTCTTCCTGCGCTCTTCGTGATGATGGCTTTGCTCGTCGTCTGGTCGGCCTTCTTCGAGCGAGATGCCCTCGGTGCATTGCGCGGCGACGTGATTGCCGGTGCGCTGTACGGCTCGAACTGGTTCCAGGTCTGGATCGGTGCCGGATACACGGCGGTGAACGATTTCGCGCCACTCAGGCATCTCTGGTCGTTGGCTGTCGAAGAGCAGTTCTACGTGATCTGGCCCGTCGTGATGCTGATCGTCTTGCGAGCTGGGCGTCAGCGACTGCCGCGCGTTGCGATGTGGTTCGCCGGTATCGCGTTCGCGATTGCGGTGGCCGTGGCCCTATTGATGCCGAGCGGTCCGATCGGAACGTGTGTCGAGACGCCGAACTCTTTCTGGACGATCGGTGATCGATGCATCAGCAAGGTCGACCTGCTGTATCTCTCGACGCCTACTCGGGCGACCGGTCTTCTTCTCGGTGCCGCACTCGCTCTCGTGTGGCGCCCCTTCGCGCTTCTGCGCGGACCAATGCGCAAGAAGGGCCCGCTGCTCGATCCACTCGCCCTTATTGGCTTGCTCGGATTGATGTTCCTCGCCTGGAACTCCAAGATCCTGAAGTTGAAAGGTGAAGAGGGATTGCATGCCGATCCACTCCTGTTCCGAGGTGGTCTCTTTCTCACCGGACTGCTCACCCTTCTCCTGATCTCGGCCGTGGCCCACCAGAAGGCGTTCAGCGGTCGGATCCTCGGCACGACCGCCCTGCGTGTCATCGGCGAACGCTCCTATGGTCTGTATCTGTTCCACTGGCCGGTGTTCCAAGCGCTGCGTCACGAAGCGGGTATCGCCCTACAGCTCCACGAATTCATCGGTGCGATGGCGGTCACCGTGGTGATCACCGAGATTTCCTATCGCTACGTCGAGCTGCCCATTCGCGAGCGCCGTTTCCGCGAATCGATGCAGTCGCTCTTGCGCAGTGGTCCCGGAGCATTGCGACGTCGTGGGGCCTTCGGTGTGCTCTCGGCCACCATCGTGGCTGTTCCCGCTTTCTCGGTGGTGAGTCTGGCATCTGCCGAACTGAAGCCGAATCTGGTGCAGGCCACACTCGACGAGGCCGAAGGTGTCGTGATCGATGTTCTCGACGAAGTCACAGCAGTCACTTCGAGCACTTCGGTGCCGTCCACCACGACCGCGCCAGCGTCCAACACGTCGGTGGCACCTGAGGCTACGACGACCACTTCCACGACGACCACGGTTCCACCGCCGCTCTACGAGGTTTTCGCTCTCGGCGATTCAGTCATGAAGGGCGCAGCACCGGTATTGGCCGAACGTGGAATCGTGGTCGACGCCGAGGAGAGTCGACAAGGCAAGTTGGCCGCCGAGATCTTCGTGCAATTGCGTGATTTGGGTGTTCGCATGAATGTGGCGGTAGTTCATGTGGGGACCAACGGTCCGATGAGCAACGAGACACTCGACCTGATGATGTCGGCTTTGCAGGAAGTTCCGCGTGTGATCGTGCTGACCGGGCGTGGGAATCGGGACTGGATCGATCCGAACAACTTCCGTATTCGTTCCCTTCCCGAGCGGTATCCGAACGTGGTCGTCCTCGATTGGCAACTGGTGTCCGAACTGTGCTCGGGTAAATGTTTCGCTGGGGACGGCATTCACCTCGACCGTGACGGGCGCACCTTCTACGCCGATCAGATCTCTTTGGCTCTGGCGTCCGACTGAACACCTCGAACAGCGGACCGGACTTCGTCGTCTGGGAGTCGTGGACCTACGCTGTCGGCATGACTTCCCCCGTGAAAGTGGCCGTGACCGGCGCCGCCGGCCAGATCGGCTACAGCCTCCTGTTTCGTATCGCTTCGGGTGCCATGCTCGGCCCCGATACCCCCGTGATCCTGCAGTTGCTCGAGATCACCCCGGCGCTGAAGGCGCTGGAGGGTGTGAAGATGGAACTCGACGACTGTGCCTTCCCGCTGCTGGTCGATGTGGTGGGTACCGACGATGCCGACGTGGCGTTCGGTGACGCCGACGTAGCCCTACTGGTGGGTGCCATGCCGCGTAAGGCCGGTATGGAGCGCGCCGATCTGTTGAACGCGAACGGCGGGATCTTCAAGCCGCAAGGTGAGGCACTGGCTCGTAGCGCGAAGCGTGATGTGAAGGTCTTGGTCGTTGGCAACCCGGCCAACACCAATGCTCTCATCGCGCAGCAGAACGCCAAGTCGCTCGATCCCGGCCGCTTCACGGCGATGACTCGTCTCGATCACAACCGCGCGGTCACGCAGATCGCACAGAAGTTGAGCCAGCCGGTGTCGGCCGTGAAGAAGATGACGATCTGGGGCAACCACTCCACGACGCAGTACCCCGACCTGTTCCACTGCGAAGTGGGCGGCAAGAACGCCTACCAAGCGGTGAACGATCACGCATGGGTCGACGGCACGTTCATTCCGACCGTCGCCAAGCGTGGCGCGGCAATCATCGACGCACGTGGAGCATCGTCGGCGGCCTCAGCGGCCAATGCGGCGATCGATCACGTGCGTAACTGGGTGCTCGGGACTCCCGCTGGTGACTGGGTCTCGATGGCCATCCCGAGCGACGGTAGCTATGGCGTTCCCGAGGGTTTGATTTCGAGCTTCCCGTGCACGTGCGCCGATGGCAAGTATTCGATCGTGCAGGGCCTCGACATCGACGACTACAGCCGCGGCAAGATCGACGCGTCGGCGGGCGAACTGGCCGAAGAGCGTCAAGCCGTCCGCGACCTCGGCCTCATCTGACCAGCACTCACATCACCAGTCAGGAGATGGCGACGCGGCAGGCGATCCGCATCATCTGATCGACACCCTTCTTCAGGTCCTCGTCACTGATGCGTACTGGCTCGTTGTCCGGCGCGATCACGTCGCTCACCGTCATCATGGCGAGTGCCTCCACACCCTTGACGGCAGCGACGGTGTAGAGCATCGATGCCTCCATCTCGACACCGAGATGCTTGAGTCCGCGCCAACGATTGAAAGTGTCCGGGTCCGGGTCGTAGAAGAGGCCACTCGTCACGATCGGGCCGACGAACACGCGATCGCTCACTTCACGGCTGAGACGAGCGGCCGTTTCGACCAACGAAAACGTGGCAGTCGGGGCGAGACCGTCCATCGCCGCGTAACGCATCGGCGTGCGGTCGTCACTCGAGGCGCTGACGGCGATCACCGTGTCGGCCATCTGCAAGAAAGGCTGTAGTCCGCCGGTGGTGCCGACGCGAATCATGCGAGTGGCACCCAACATGACCAGTTCCTCGAACACGATCCCGGCACTTGGCGTACCCATGCCCGTGGACTGCACGCTGATGGGCTTGCCCTCGAACGTGCCGGTGAAGCCGAGCATGCCACGCTCCTCGTTCACGAGGCGTGCCCCGGGATCGAAGAAGTTCTCGGCGATGTACGCGGCTCGGCGGGGATCACCGGGGCAAAGAACAGCGGAGGCGTAGTCACCTGGTTCGGCTCGAAGATGAATGGGCATCCGAGAAGAGTACGTGCAGCCGACCCAGAAGTCCGGGTGTCGTGGTTCCCCGTCGGCCTGAATTCATGGCCTCTGAGCAGGGATGATGTAAAGAAATCTAGGAAATATCGCCATTTCCATGTTGGAGCGTTCGTCGCTAGCGCAGGCGACCGGTCGTCGCGCGGATCGCGCAAGCCCACAGGCTGGGCTTTTGCCAACTTTCCCCTTGCGCAAAGAGGGTTCCATGAGCCAGAATGACACCGATGTAGTTCCGGCTCTTCGGGGGAAGCCGGCCAAGTGAAGCGGCCTTCGGGTCGGGATGGGCAGTGAGCCGTGAGCGAGAACGAACAAAACTGGCAAGACGACGCGAACTGTCTCGGTGTCGACCCCGACCTCTTCTTCCCAGAGCGTGGAGCATCCACCCGTGAAGCCAAAGAAGTGTGCCGTGGTTGCACAGTTCGTCTCGAGTGCCTCGAGTACGCCTTGGTGAACGGTGAGAAGTTCGGAATCTGGGGCGGTCTCTCCGAGCGCGAGCGTCGTCGCCTGCGTCGTCAGCGCGCCCAGGCCGGCCGTCGAACCGCCACCGCCTGAGTCATCGCCGCGCGTCCATACGCGCTTCGATCGTTCGATCCTCACTGAGATCGAGTTGCTCCCATCGAACACGAGGGACGCGTTGCAGAACCTCCTGTGGAACCAAACCCACAAGTTCGCCTCGGGTCACGTGGGCACCGTGTGACTGCGCTACTGCTTCCACCCGGGTGAACGCTTCGAGTGGCCCCACATGTCGTGGGTCGACCAGATTCATACTCACTTGTACGGCATTGCCGACCGACAAACCGAGTGCCCGCACACCGTCCCCGCGCACATCACGGGCAATGGTGTGCGCCACTTCGATCGACGAGTGTTCGAGCCACACGTTGTAAGCGACGAGTACGTGTCGCGCACCGACGCAGATCGCTCCCGCAGTCGGATGCGGATGTTGTGGTCCGAAGTCGGGCACGAGTCGGGTCCAGGCATCGCGACGAATGTCAGGGAGTTGGCGTTGGTCGGTATCGGCCGGTCCGTACACGAAAACCGGCACATCGAGTTCGGCACTCACCCACTGGGCGAAATCGTCACGTGCGCGGCAGGCGTCATGGATCGACGAACCAGCGAGTGGAACGAACGGAACGACGTCCACTACCCCGAGTCGGGGATGCACGCCGTGGTGAACGTCGAGACTCAGTGTCTCGAGACATCGAGCGGTGAGATC
>Ga0075475_10000355_pt1 | contig 20890 bp, 29 predicted proteins | sample DEB08_DNA_10_FD_76342 | JGI IMG/M metagenome (GOLD analysis project Ga0075475, IMG submission 76342) | Aqueous microbial communities from the Delaware River and Bay under freshwater to marine salinity gradient to study organic matter... | ecosystem: Environmental > Aquatic > Marine > Coastal ... | reverse complement strand
GATATAATTACATATATGCTTTTAGCTTGTATTGGTGTTTTTATTATAGCCTTTTTTTACAAGTAAGATTTATTTATATAATACCCGGGGCCCCTTTTGGGGCCTTTTTTATTACAGCTGTTAAGTTACGATAATTAAAATTTAAATATTAAATTTATTTTATTTACATTAATTAAAAATTATATTAACTACCCTAATTAGAAAAGGGGGTGTTTTTATTTATGGCTAAAAAAGCACTAAAATACGATATTGCTAATTTAACTAATGACACAAATTACCCGGGTTATATTAGAAATGCGGGATATTTAGAAGGCTTGGCGCATATGTTTGATTATATAAACAATGGTAATACTGTTAATAATGAAATTCTTGTCTATATTACCGATGAGATGACTAGAAAGGGCGCTATTAATTTAAGATATAATGATGATGTTTAATTAATATTTATTTATTTAAGATGGTATAGGGCCCCTTTTGGGGCCTTTTTTATTTATTTGGTTCGCTATTATGTGGGGGGAGTTTAAAGGGGTTTAACCGGGATTTAGGCGGGGTTTTATAGCCGGTTTTATTACTGGTATATTGCGGGTTAAAATGGGCGTTTAGCCCCTTGTTTGGGGGGTTTTAGGGGGTTTTATTGTACGCCCCCGCGCTTAATCTAGCCGGCCCCCTAAACTGTAAACTAGGATTTATTATTGTATGTACCCTAAATAATAGCCCCGGGGCCTTGCCCCTAGTAATAAGGATTAGGGAATATAACCTAAATTATATTATAGGCTATATTTTAGGGTATTTACCCGGGGGAATATGTCATTAATAGGAGGGCACTAGATATAGATAAATATATATAAATATACTAGATATAGTATACTAGGGCCACGGGGGGTGGTACATATGCTTGTATGCCAGTAAGAAAATAAATTAGGAAAATGGGGGTGTAAACTAGATTGGTCGGCTATGCCCCGGTAATCCCCCCAATAACCCCCCTAGTAATAATTGGTCGGCTAACCCCTAATATACCCCCTAGGGTATAGGTGTAAAGCCCCCGGGTAGGGGTAACTTATATATTATACACCCAAATCCAAATCTGTCAAGAAAAAAATAATTTTTTTATAGAAAAAGGTTGACAACTAGTAAATACGGGATATAATATAATATATTGTAATTAAATAATTGCACACAATTCCACAAACCTATTATTTAATAAAAGAGAATTAGTGGTGCATACAAAACCCGCGGGTTATCATGATATCAAACTTACTAGCACAATCAAAGAAACAAAAGAAAGAGCTTACTGAAAAGCAATCTATCTTCATTGATGAATTAATGCGTAATGGCGGTAGCATATCTCAAGCTATAAAAGTAGCGGGATATAGCGAAGGCTCACGCAAATGGTTAGTAGAATCAGTACGGGATGAGATAATAGACCGTACCAAACAAGAACTAGCCCTTAATGGCCCAAAAGCCGCTAGTAGGTTAGTTTCTACCCTAGATGAAGATGGAACAACCCCTAAAGGGGATTTAAGGCTCAAAGCCGCAGAAAGTTTATTAAACAGAATTGGTATTGGCTCTAATGAAGCCATAGACCATAATGTACAAGTTATGCATGGTGTTGTATTACTACCAAGCAAAAAAGAAGAGACAATAGAACATAGCGATGAATAATGGACACGATACCAGAAAAACATCTACTATACCCTTCGGATACGAGCTTAGCAATGATGGGAAGACGCTTCTACCCATCGAGCAAGAGCTTGAGGCATATCAAAAAGCTAAACAGTATCTTCAAACTTGCTCTTATAGGGAAGTTGCTAGTTGGTTATCCGCAACAACAAAACGGCCTATTAGTGCCCAAGGTTTACGAAAGAAGGTTTTAAATGAGCAATAGCAATAAATTAGCAAACCCAAGCAAAGCTGACCTAAATAAAGATGGTAAGCTATCTGGATATGAGAAAAAACGTGGCAAAGCCATAGAAAATGCAATGAAATTGCAAAAGAAATACGGGGGAAAGGTAAGAACGCCAAGTAACTACGGGTTATAAGGTGAATGATATACCTCTACCAAAGCCGAAAAGGCAGTATAACTACAGTTCTGCTCAAAAAGCAAAGATAGCGGCTCAGAAAAAGATTAGAGAAGCTAAGAAAACAGCAGAAAGAAAGAAAAAACAGCTAAAAACCTACCGAGATAAGGCTAGAAATGCTGAAAATAACCTAAAAAAGATAGAAGGTACACTTACAGGTAAGAAACCTGCTGTTTTAACAGAAGAAGACATACAAAAAGCACCAAAGGCTGTTCGTGAAGAGATAGATAATAGCAATGTTATCTTTAAACCAAACGAAGGGCCACAAACAGATTTCCTAGCCGCACCAGAACGTGATGTTTTATACGGTGGAGCGGCAGGCGGAGGTAAATCATACGCCCTACTAGTTGATTTACTACGTTATGCGGATATACCAGACCATCGTGCATTACTCCTCAGACGTACTTTAAATGAATTAACAGAGTTAATTGATAAAAGTAAACAAATATATCCAAAAGCATTTCCGGGGGCAGTATTCAAAGAAGCAAAATCAATGTGGGTGTTTCCTAGTGGAGCAACTGCATGGTTTTCTTACTTGGATAAAGACACAGACGTTACACGATATCAAGGACAATCCTTTACATGGATTGGTGTTGACGAAATAACACACTACCCAACCCCATATGTATGGGAATATTTACGTTCACGTCTAAGAACAACCAACCCAAGCATAAAAGCGTACATGCGATGTACAGCTAACCCCGGTGGTGTTGGAGGATGGTGGGTTAAGAAAATGTATATTGACCCTGCTCCTCCCGATATTGCCTTTGCGGCACAGGACATGGAAACGAAAGAGGTTTATCGTTGGCCAACAGAACATGAAAAATCTGGTCAACCATTATTCTTCCGTAAATTTATACCGGCTCGTTTAACAGATAACCCCTATCTAATGAATGATGGCCAGTATGAGGCAATGCTACGTTCATTACCAGAAATAGAACGTAAAAGATTACTAGAAGGTGATTGGGATGTTGCAGAAGGAGCGGCGTTTCCAGAATTTGAAAGGTCACTACATGTTGTTAAACCTTTTGAGCTATCACCGTCATGGCAACGCATACGAGCGGCTGACTATGGATTTACTTCACCCTCTTGTGTATTGTGGGGCGCTGTTGATTGGGATGGTAATCTAATAATATACAGAGAGTTATACGGAAAACAATATACTGGTGAAGCTCTAGCCCGTCTAATTGTACAATTTGAACGTGATGATAAACAACCATCAACATTTGTATTAGATGCAAGCTGTTGGAATAGAACAGGGCACGGCCTTAGTATAGCTGAAACAATGATACGCAACGGTGTAAGGTGGACACCTTCCGATAGAAACCGGCTTGCCGGTAAAATGGAAATACATCGCCGATTATCACTTGATAATGGCAAACCATCTATTTACATATTTGAAACGTGTACTAATTTAATTAGAACGCTTGGTAACATACCAACATCTAAAACAAATCCAGAAGATGTAGATACAAAAGCTGAAGACCATGCTTATGATGCATTGCGTTATATGGTAATGACAAGGCAATCAAGTAGACCTACAGTTCCGGATATACTACAACAAATAAAGCGCGAAGCTTACCAACCGGAAGATAATGTTTTCGGTTATTAATTTAAATTTTAAGAGGAGTAAAAAATGAAAACTGCAAAAAATCCAGTTGATGCAAGTATAGTTAACTCTATGCCAAGCCAAGGATATCTTAGCCCTGCAAGTGAAGCGGCGGGTGCAAAAGAGAAACCTCAATTTTCTACAGAAATTAATGAGCCAAATAAATCATTAATTTTAGAAGCAGGAAAAAAAGGAAAAGGCAAAGCACAAGTTGATTCTGCTATACTAAATTCAAGCGAAGACAAAGATTACTAAAATAAGGAATAACAATGGCAGATGACGCAAAAGATACAGCGTCTACATTAGTACCGGAAGATGCACCGGGTATTGTTGGTTACATTACTGAAAAATATAATGAAGCTAAAAATGCTAGGTATACTCATGAACAACGATGGTTAAAAGCATTTAAAAACTATCGTGGTATTTATGATTCATCAACACAATTTCGTAGTACAGAAAAAAGTAAAGTTTTTGTTAAAATAACAAAGACAAAAGTTTTGGCCGCATATGGTCAAATCGTAGATGTTTTATTTGCAAATAAAAAATTTCCAATAACTATTACATCGACACCTTTACCAGAAGGAATAGATGAAACAGCACACTTAGGTGTACCGGGTGAAGAACAATTAAAATCACCTTATGGTTTTCCGGGTGATGGTATGGAATTACAACCGGGAGCAACAGAAGCAACACCAAGGCAAGGTGGTGCTAATCTCGGTGGTTTAGCAGATGAATACGCAGGTGCAAACTTACAATCGGGTAAAGCACGTATTCCAAATCAACCAGAAATACATCCTGCACAAGAGACAGCAAGACGTATGGAGAAATTAATCCATGACCAATTGCTTGATACAAATGCAACTAATGTATTGCGTCATGCTATATTTGAATCTGTTTTATTAGGAACAGGTATTGTTAAAGGCCCCTTTAACTATGCAAAAACAGTTCATCGTTGGGATAACATAGATGGACAAAAAATGTATGCACCATATGTAAAAGAAGTTCCACGTATTGAAGCTGTATCATGTTGGGATTTTTTTCCAGACCCAGATGCAACATCAGTAAATGATTCAAATTATGTAATTCAACGACATAAATTTACACGTAATCAACTACGTGATTTAATTAATCATGCGTATTTTGACGGTGATGCTATTGCTGATTGTTTAGCAATGGGAGCAAACTACACAACAGAATACTATGAAGATATTATCCAATCATATGATAATCAAAGTGGTAGTTATGAAATGGATAGATATGAAGTTTATGAGTATTGGGGAACTTTAGATAAAAATTTAGCAAGTGAAATTGGTATGGATGAACCACTTAATTCATCTGAGTTAGACCAATTTCAAATAAATGCGTGGATATGTAATGGAAAAGTTTTACGAGCAGTTTTAAATCCATTTACACCAGAAAGAATACCATATCAATCAATCCCATATGAAATAAATCCATATCAATTATTTGGTGTTGGTGTTCCAGAAAATATGGAAGATGCACAACTACTAATGAACGGCCACGTTCGTATGGCAATAGATAACTTAGCATTAGCAGGTAATTTAGTTTTTGATGTTGATGAAGCATCTTTAGTACCGGGACAGAGTATGGATATATTTCCGGGTAAAATATTTAGACGACAATCGGGTGTTACAGGAACAGCTATTAATGGTTTGAAGTTTCCAAATACAGCCGGTGAAAACTTACAAATGTATATGCAAGCAAGACAACTTGCAGATGAAGAAACAGGAATACCGTCTGTTATGCATGGACAAACAGGTGTAGCAGGAACGGGTAGAACAGCATCGGGATTATCAATGCTACTTAGTGGTGCTAGTTTATCAATAAAAACAGTAATGAAAAATATTGATGACTTTTTATTAAAGCCACTTGGTGAAGCAATGTTCCAATGGAATATGCAATTTGATGAAGACAATCCAGATATTGTTGGTGATTTGGAAATTAAACCACATGGTGTTGCAAGTGTAATGCAAAAAGAAGTTAGGTCACAACGCTTAACAACTTTATTACAAACAGTATCTAATCCTATGTTAGCACCATTTATTAAAATTCCAAATTTAATGAGGGAGTTAGCAATTGCACAAGACATTGACCCAGACAGTTTGGTTAATGATATTAATGACGCACAAATTTTTGCAGAAATGTTAAGAGGTTTAAATGTTCAACAACAAGCAAGCGAGCAAGCTCAAGGCCCTAGTCAGCAACAAGATGGCATGGGAGGCACTGGAGGAATACCTGCAGGCGCTAACCCACAAGACGCATCGGGCGTTGGTGGTGGCACAATCGGAACAGGAAATGTTCCGCAATCAGGGGAGAGCAATTTTACTGGAAACGCTCCTTCAACTGAAGAGTAACGTACAAGATTTTGAGAAAAATAATAGGGAGAAATAATGGCAACCAATCCATTTGAAGTAACAATACCGGAAGGTTTTATTGGCATTGAAAAAAAAGATGAAGATAAGATTTACGATGTAAAACCAAATGTTGAAGCTTTATCAAAAAAAAGTAAAGAAGACGAAGTAAAAAAACAAACTGTTTTAGAAAGTGCTCCGGCAGGAGCAGAAGTAACTGATGTTACTTCACCTAGTACACAAGAAGCAGATTTACTAAGTGAAATGGAAACAACAATTGGTGGAACACCAGTAACAGATATTGAAGCTATTACAAGTGGAACAGCAACGCCTTTAATGGCCTCACAAAAATCAAAAGGAACAATATTTGATAATGTAAACAATAATAATTATGATAATTACACGCAAAATGTTTCTACTACATCACCCAAATTAAAAAGTTTAGATATCTCTGGTTTTAAAGAAGAATTAAAAACTTCTGGAATGGGCCCTTTACTGTCAGCTGTAACAGGTGGCCCTTTTGGAGCAGTAACAGCATTTATTCCACTAATTGGCTATGGTATAAAACAAAACAAACAACGTAATGAGTTTTTAAAAGAATTTGGTGAAAAAGGATTTAGTGAAGAAATTTTAAAAAAAGAATACGAGTGGGCGGGAAAAGCAAATAAAACTGGCTCACAATTTTTAAATTATGTTTTAGCGGATAGTTTTAATCCGGGGTATGCTTTAAAATACAATGCATACGGCGGAAAAAATTTTGATGGTAATCATCATGACGCTTTACAAAAATTTATCAAAGATGGTGTTAATGAAGGATTCTTTAATCAAGATAGTATATTAAAATTTGCATCACAGCGATACGCAATGAAAGCCGGTAGTGATAATTATTGGAAAGCTACAGCGGCACAAAAAGCATTAAAAGATTTAGGTTTTCAAATAAAGGGTAGACGAGCAATTGACTCTGCAGGTAATGAATATTTAGATGGTGTTTTAGTTAAAGCGACTACACAAGCTCCTACAACATCACCAACTCAACCAACAGATACAGGTGTTGAACAACCATCAAGAATAAAATTTGAGCAAGCGCAAGACCCTCAAACTGGGCAAACAACAGGGCCCGCAGGCGGTGGATTTATACCAACACCAACACCAAGAACTGGGCCAGATTTAACTTTACGACAAGAAGGTGGCCCTATACCGGCAGACAATTTAGAATTAGTAAATGAACCACAAAAAGATATGTCGGGTGTTGCTGATGATGTACCTCGTAATTTAGATGAAGGTGATTTTGTTATTAATGCACCGGCTGTTATGCAAGCAGGCAGAGGCGATATAGAAAAAATGATTAACAGTGCTGTAATTGAGTTACAACGTAAAGGTATAAAACTTGATTTTGGTCAAACAGCAGAAGATATAGATAAAGCAATTAATACATTAGTAAGTAATGGCGAAGTTATTATTCCAAAAGTATTAGCAGAACAAATTGGCTATGACCGATTAGAAAAAATTAATAATCGTGGAAAAGAAAAAGTAAAGGAATTAGATGCACAACAAGAACAGATGGCTCAGCAAAGTCCTACTATGCAACAGCCTGTTATGGCTCAGCTTGGGGGAGCAGTAGGCAATATTCCAAATCCATATGAACAACAAAATGGTTTTATGGGTATTGCCGAACAAATGCCAACATCAAAATTTTTAACACAAACACAAGTGGGTCAAAATATAATGCAACCTACGCAACAAATGCAAGAGGGTGGTGATAAAATTGAGATAAAAAAAAAGCCTTCAATAACCAAATTAGAATTAGTTCGTAATAGTTTAAATAGTCAAGACGATATTGCATCATTAAGACAAGAAGCAATAGCAGGTATATTAGGTAACGTTGCTGTTGAAACAGGGGATACCTTTGATTATCGTACACAACAAAGAGGCGGCCCGGGACAAGGTTTATTTCAATTTGAAGGTGGTCATTTGAGAGCATATGAAGACTATAAAAGAAAAAATATGCTACAACCATCTATTAATGCCCAAGTACGATACATGTTAGATAACATTTATAATGGTGTTGGTTTTGATATTGGGATAGCAAATAGAAAAAAATTACAAGAAGTATTTGAAGAAGGAACAACAGAACAAGTAGCAGATTCTTTTGCAAAACTTTTTGAACGACCAAAAAACGAAACAGCTCAGTATGATAAAAGAATACAAAGAGCTAAAGAAATTTATGATAGTTTATTTAGACCTTCACCACAAAAGTCTTTTAAATTAAATCAAACAAAAGAACAAGCAATGCAAGACATTGATACCATGGAACCTGTTTATGACACAGGTATGATGGCACAACAATAAGAGTTTCTAACTACTCGCCGGTAGTTAGCTGTTAGGCAACTCACAATTACGTGACCCCTATATTAATGACAACCGTGGCTACTCGTTTATACGACCCCACAAGGAGGAAAAATGGCAAAGACAGACGATAATACTCAAATCGCTGATAATGAAAATCTTATACCGGAACCGACTCCCTATAAAGGACAGTACCGAAAAGATGTTTACAAGGAAGAACCAGAACAAAAAACCGAAGAGCAAGACACTTCTGTAGAAGAAGCTACTCAAATGCAAACTGGATTTATGTCTGGAAAAAGTGCAGAGAAACCACAGCACGATTTCAAAAAACGTTATGATGATTTAAAATCTCATTATGACAGAAAGCAGTCTGAAAATAAGCAAAAAATAGAAGAACTGGAAGCTAAATTAAAAGTAGCGGCAGAACCTCAATTTAAGCCAAGTAAGTCTGATGATGAACTTAAAACATTTAGAGAAAAATATCCAGATGTTTATGGTGTGGTAGAAACAGTTGCGCATAAGCAAGCAGACGCTAAAGTACAATCACTACAGTCTGAAATTGATAAATTAAGACAACGTGAAAGTGAATTAGTTGTTCAATCAGCTTATAAAGAACTGACAAATGCACATCCCGATTTTGCTGAATTAAAAGATACATCAGAATTTAATGAATGGTTACAAACACAACCATCTTCAATAAGTGATGGTGTTATCAAAAATAATGTAGATTCAAAATGGGCTATCCGAGTTGTAGACCTTTATAAAGCAGACGCAGGTATTTCTAAGTCAAAATCCAAATCAAAATCAGCGGCCGAGGCTGTTACAAAAACAACTTCTAGAGCTGTTAATGTAGACAACAAGGACGGGAAAAAGATTTGGAAGGCTTCGGATATTCAAAAGTTAAAACCTTGGGAGTATGCGAAAGTCGAACAAGAAATAGACTTAGCATTACGCGAAGGGCGTGTAATGCAAGACACATAATTAACCTAATTTTAGGAGGCTAAAATGGCATTTAATAGTGCAACAGGTTATGGAAACTTATCGCAAGGTAATTTCGTACCTGAAATATATAGCCAAAAAGTATTAAAATTTTTCCGTAGGTCATCAGTTGTAGAAGACATAACTAATACAGACTACTACGGCGAAATTGAAAATTTTGGCGATACAGTAAGAGTCATCAACGAGCCAACAATTACTGTATCTTCTTACTCAAGAGGCTCTGTAATTAATACTCAAAACTTGGATGACAACCAATTCACGCTAACAGTTGATACTGCTAACGCGTTTGCTTTCAAAATCGATGATATCGAAGAAAGACAATCTCACCTTAACTTTGAAGCATTAGCAACCTCTTCAGGTGCTTATTCGCTTAAAAGAAAATATGATAGAGATGTCTTAGAAGCAATTCAAGGCGCATCTAGCATTAGCACTGGTACAGCGGTAACTCCATCTGGCGCAACTGCGGGTGACACTGTTGTTGATATGATTGCTGAAGCAGGCAGAATATTAGACGACAATGAAGTTCCAGAAGAAGGAAGATGGATGGTTGCACCACCTAAGTTATATGAAGTATTAAAGACAGCAGGTTCTAAGTTTTTAGAAGTACAAGTAACTGGTATGGCAGAATCACCATTATTAAATGGTAAAGTTCTACCGGGCCCGGTACATGGCTTTAATCTTTATAAATCAACTGCATTAAATCTAACTGGTACAGATATTATTACAGCAACTGGAACATCAAACCAGTTCAAAATATTATTTGGTCATATCTCTTCAGTAGCTACTGCTTCGCACATTGCGAAAACAGAAGTTGTAAGAGATACTGATTCTTTTGCAGATATAATCAGAGGATTACACGTTTATGGTGAAAAAGTTTTAAGACCAGAAGCGATTGTAAGAACTCTAGCAACAATGGCGTAAGGGAGGACATAGAAAATGGCAACATATAATGTAACTGGGCCGGGAGGTACTACTGGTCATCCATCGAATGTACGTAGACCTTACCTAATTGAAAACACAATTGACATCTCAGCAATCAATGGTGATACAGGAGCCGCAAGTGCCGATGTATTACAAGCTATTGATATTCCTGCTGAATCATTATGTCTAGCCGCAGGTAATGAAGTATTAACTGCAGGTTCATCATCAGTAACTTATGATATAGGTTTTGGTGGAGACCCGGACAGATGGGTAGATGGAGATACAAATGCAGTAGGTTATGGTGATTTAAGAACTGTAACTGATAATGCAACAACAGCTTTACCTTTTGGTAATGCAGTTGTATTTGGTTCTGCTGATACTATTGATGTAACAATCGGTGGTGCAACAGATTCTGCAGGTAAAATTAGAGTATGGGCTATATTAGTTGACATATCTGGTGTAGAAGAAAGTGATTTAAACACTGATTCTCAACACGATACAGCAGTATAATTAGTATTCAATACAGGGGGCTTATTAGCCCCCTTTATCATACAAACTAAATAAAGGAAACAAAATGGCAGTATATAATTTGACAAAAAAACAAAAGGGAGTTTCCGGACAAAGAATAACATCACTTGATGGTGGTGATTCATTAGTAATGAAAATACAAGAACAACGAATAGAAAAATTAGAAAAACAATTAGACGAAATAAAAAATTTATTATTAAAACCAAATAATGAAAAAGATACACAAAAATCCTAAAGGAGGTTTATCAGCGGCAGGTCGCGCTTACTTTAAAAGAAAAGAAGGTGCTAATTTAAAACCCCCAGTTAAAAAAGGTGTTAATCCACGAAGAATTTCATTTGCCGCGAGATTTGCAGGAATGAAAGGCCCTATGAAAGATGAAAAGGGTCGCCCAACACGAAAGGCACTAGCCCTTAGAGCATGGGGATTCCGCTCACCAGAATCTGCTCGTAATTTTGCAAATAGACATAAAAAAAAGAAAGGAAAATAATTATGCCAATATGTAGTATATGTGAACACGAATGTCATTGTTCAAATGGCGGCTCTTGCCTCGGTGGTATATGCCATTGTGGAGATTGCCAACATAAAGAAGAAGCATAATTATGCCACTTAAAAAAGGAAAGTCACAAAAAGCTATTTCGGCTAATATCCGTAAGATGAAAAAAGAGGGTAAAAAGCCAATGAAACAAATCATTGCTATTGCTTTGACAATATCGGGTAAAACAAAACCAAAGAAGAAAAAAGATGGCCGTAAGAAAAAAACAAAAAAGTAGTGTAAACAAAGCAGGTAATTATACCAAACCAAGTTTACGAAAAAAAATATTTCAACGTATTAAAGGACAGGCATCACATGGTACAGCCGCAGGTAAGTGGTCAGCAAGAAAAGCCCAAGCATTAGCTAAAGCTTATAAAAAAGCAGGCGGAGGATATAAGTGAGTATTACTCATTATCCTACTATTATTAGTAATGTTAGTGGTAGTGAAGCAGGGTATCCTTTTTATTTAGAAGTAGCTCAAGGTAAAATTCCCGGGCATTCTCTGCTTAATAAGTTTGGATACAATCCATCTATAGGAAGTCTTAGCTTTGAAACTATTTGGGAAACAGGGGATAATTATCCTTGGCAAACAAGTGCCGTAACTGTTGATGTTGTTAGTGATGATGCTAATGATGTTCACACTACTGGCTCTGGTGCTAGAACTTTAAGAATACAAGGATTAGATGGTTCTTATAATTTAGCTGAAGAAACTGTTAATTTAAACGGTACAAGTACAGTTACAACTACGCAAACTTTTTTAAGAGTATTTAGAATGTCTGTTGAAACAGCAGGGTCTTCTGGAAATAATGAAGGAACAATCACTGTAACCTATACAGGTGGTTCTGATGTAGCCGCAACTGTATCTGCAGGTAGAGGTCAAACATTAATGTGTTTATATACGATTCCTGCTAACTATACGGGTTATTTACTATCAATCAATATTTCATCTGGTAAAGACCAAGAAATGGATTTTAAATTTATACAAAGAGACAATACTATTACAAATGCCGCATTTCAGACTAAGCAATTTTTAAATGTTAGAGGTGGTCAAACAACAGTTATATTTAATGCAATTAATGTAATATCAGAAAAATCTGATATTTATATATCTGGAAAGGCAAGTTCTACCTCTTCTTCTTCTGCTTCATTTGATTTATTATTAGTACAGGATGGCTATTAATGTCAACAAAAAATAGAACAGTAGCTTTAGAATTAGGAACATCTAATAGTGATATCTATACAGTTCCTAATAACTATGAAACACAAGTTAAAAGTATTTTTATTAGTAACTTAACAGGTAATCAAGTAACTTTTAGTTTAGATTGGTATGATAGTTCGACAACAACTTATTATACTATTACGGAAGCAACTAAGCTATTACCAAATGCTATAATACAAATTACAGAATCTTTATGGTTAGAAGAAGCAGATAAGATAAGAGGTTTAGCTAGTGCTACCAGTTCTGTTAGTATTAGTATCAATGTAGAAGAAGATTATATACCGAGGCAAATCTAATGGCTTTAGCTAAATTACAAAAAATTTTACAAACAGGAGGGACATATAGATAATGCCTTTTAAAAAATATTCACCAAAACAAAAAAAACTAGCAAGAGTTGCATCACCAAGAGATAAAATAACTGGTGCGGACTTTAAAGTATTAAAAAGAAAACCAAAAAATGGCACTAGCAAAAAGTCAAAGAAGTCTTAAAGCTTGGGGTAAACAAAAGTGGCGAACGAAGTCTGGAAAGAAGTCAAGCGATACTGGAGAAAGATATCTACCCGAAAAAGCAATCAAGTCACTGACATCTGCAGAGTATGCGGCAACGACAAAAGCAAAGCGAAAAGGAACAAAAAAGGGCAAACAATTTGTGAAGCAACCGAAAAAGATTGCAAAGAAAGTAAAACAATATAGGAGTTTTTCATAATGGGTAAAGGCGTAAAACATTATACAAAAGATGGAAAAGAATTTAAAGGGGCATATCATAAAATGCCTAACGGTAAATTACACAGTGGTAAAACACATAGTAAAACAAGTAAGCCTTTATTTCATTTTAAAGAGTTAAGTAAAAAAGCACAAAAAGTAGCAGTAGCGTAATGAGTATTAAAGATTCTAGATTAGAGCGTGCCGGGGTAAGCGGTTATAACAAACCAAAACGTTTAAATGATGGAAGTGGTAAATCACATATTGTTGTTGCTAAAGAAGGCGACAAAATTAAAACGATTAGATTTGGACAAGCAGGTGTAAAAACTAATCAAACAGCAGGTCAACGAAAAGCTTTTAAATCTAGACATGCAAAAAATATTGCTAAGGGAAAAATGTCTGCAGCTTGGTGGGCAGATAAAGTAAAGTGGAGCCCAAGCAAAACTAAATCGCCATCTAAAAAATGGGTGAAAGGGTCTTAATGCCATTATACGAATATGAAAATAAAAAGACTGGTAAAAAATGGACAGAACATTTACCAATACACAAAAGAAACTTTCCTTGTCGTAATCCTTTTGTTAGACGAGTTATATCAGCTCCTAACTTATCTATTATATCAGATGTGGGTGGAAAAGAAGATAAGGCAAGAGAACAAATAATGCAAGCAGCAGAAAAAGGTTATGAAGAACGTGAAAAAGACAAAACAATTAAAACGCCAAACTGGTCAAAAGAAAGAAGAGAAAAAAGCAAACAAAAACGACGTTGGTTTTAAATTAATAGACCCATATGGTTTAGGCCAATCCTTTATGGAATTGTCTGATTTTATGTTTGGAAAAGGATGGAATGTTACCGACAAAAAAAATAGATAGAGAATTAACAGAACAGCAACAAACTTTTTTAACAGCATTATTTGGAGAAGCAAAAGGTGACCCAAGAAAAGCAGGAGAGATTGCAGGATATGCATCAACGTATTATCCAAAAGCTGTTAAAGCATTAAAAGAAGAAATACTAGAGAGAGCAGAATATTCTTTAGCATTGCATTCTGCAAAAGCTGTAAAAGGTTTAGTAGATGCACTAGATGAAGACGGTAAAACACCGGGTGTTAATATTCGTATGGATGCAGCAAAACAAATTCTTGATAGAGTTGGTTTAGTAAAGAGAGATAAAATAGATATCAATGCCCAAGTTGCTCATGGTATTTTTATATTACCACCGAAGGATGAGATTAAAACGTAGTAAAGGAAGTACAATTCCATTTGGATTTAAACTAGCAGATGATGATAATAAATACATCGAGCCAGTACAATCTGAATTGGATGCATTAGAAGAAGCAAAAGAATATTTAAATAATTGTTCTTATCGTGAAGTGGCTAGATGGCTAACACAAAAAACAAATAGACCAATAACACACGTAGGATTACGAAAGATAGTAAATAACAGATGGACAACATCCCACCACCTAAACCAAAACAAAATCTTGGAAGAAAAAGAGGAGAGCCACAAGGCAAACGAATCCTTAGTACAGAGTCAAAAGCAAGATACGCTGCAAAGCGAAGGATAAAAAGACAAGAAGAAAGAATAAAAAAAGCAACGGCAGTTGTTAATCACGCAAAAAGAAAAAAAGACGATATTCTTAAAACAAACGATGCGTTGTTAGGTAAAAATTCTTCTGTAATAACAGAGGATACTATAGAGTCATTACCCCCAAATGTGCAAGAGCATGTAGAGGAAAATGTTATTTTTAGACCTAATGAAGGGCCACAAATGCAATTCTTAGCGTCAGCAGAAAGAGAAGTATTTTATGGTGGAGCAAGAGGTGGAGGTAAATCTTATGCCATGCTTATTGACCCTCTTCGTTATTGTGATAAACAAAATCATAGAGCTTTATTAATTAGACGTTCTATGCCAGAGTTAAGAGATATGATTAATCATTCTCAACGATTATATTCACAAGCATTTACTGGTGCTAGATGGAGAGAACAAGAAAAAGAATGGAGATTTCCATCCGGTGCTAGAATTGAATTTGGTTACGCAGAAAATTTAACTGACGTTCTTCGTTACCAAGGTCAATCATATACATGGATAGGTATTGATGAATTACCACAATATCCTACTCCAGAAATATATAATTTTTTACGTTCATCACTTCGTAGTGTTGACCCAGATATACCTGTTTTTATGCGAGCAACAGGTAACCCGGGAAACGTAGGTTCACAATGGGTTAAAGAAATGTTTGTTGACCCTGCCGAACCTAACACGGCGTTTGATGTAAAGATAGATACAATTGCAGGACAAAAGTCTATAACAAGACGTTTTATTCCGGCTAAGTTACAAGATAATCCTTATCTTATGCAAACAGATGATTATCTTATTATGCTCTCTTCTTTACCAGAAGTACAAAGAAAACAATTTTTAGAAGGAGATTGGAGTGCATTTGAAAATTCAGCTTTTCCGGAGTTTAGCATTACTACTCACGTTGTTCAGCCTTTTGATATTCCCAACAACTGGCTCAAGTTCAGAACATGTGACTGGGGCTATTCATCTGCGGCTTGCGTTCTTTGGATTGCAGTTGACTTCGATAACAATTTCTGGGTATACCGAGAGCATTATACCCAACGAGTTACGGCAGATACCTTTGCCCGACAAGTCTTGGAAAAAGAGCGTGACGAATATATTCGATACGGAATCTTGGACTCTTCTACTTGGGCAAAACGAGGGGATGCCGGCCCTAGTATTGCAGAGACAATGATTAGAGAAGGCTGTCGATGGAGACCTTCAGATAGGTCGCCCCGAAGTCGAGTAGCAGGAAAGTTAGAATTACATAAACAACTTTCTATTAATGAACACACGGGACAACCCAGTTTAAAAGTGTTTTCTAATTGTAAAAATTTAATTAGAACATTACCAATGCTGCCTGTAGATAAAAGCAATCCCGAGGATGTTGATACACATGCAGAAGACCATGCTTATGATGCCTTGCGTTATGGTGTAATGAGTAGAGCAGTACATCCAAAAAGTTATGACGCAAATAGGTACACAGATAAAGAAAAATTTAAACCTGCTGATAGAGTATTCGGATATTAAATGAAAATACCTAATAGTATAAAGATTGGATATAGAGATTATAAACTAGAGCAGTGGAAACAAACTGTTGCTACAGCAAACGAAGCTCAAGGTCAATTTTTTTCTAAAGAAGGTATCATAGGATATACGGAAGAAGAACAAGGAGTTTCTCACGCTAATACATTAATGCATGAGATATTACACGCAATAGTATATCAATGGAATATTGATATTGGCGATAAAGAAGAAACAATAGTCAATGGATTAGCCAATGGCTTAACAACTGTTTTTGTAGATAATCCTAAATTAGTGGATTACTTAAAGGCAAAAATCAAGGAGGGCAAATAATGCCACAACCAGTATTAACAAAATATAAACAAGGTGACCTTGGTGCGGACTATCCAAAGCAAAAGCCAAGTGGAGTAAAAACATTAAATTTATCTTCACATAACGGGGGAGAAGCTGACCCGGATGTAAGTACTAAAGATTATCCAAAACAAAATAAACAATATATTGAGCCAAGCTTTTTTGCAATGGCTGATAAAAAAGATTACTAGGAGAAACGACAATGGAAATGCAAATTAAAATGAAAAAATATTCGCATGGAGAACTTTCTGATGTTGCTGATGGTGCTCCTGCAAAAGAAAAACCAAGTGCTAATATTTTAAAAAAATATTCACATGGCGAATTATCAAGTGCACCAGAAACTTATGGAGCAAAAGAAAAACCAAGTAACGATATTTTGAAAAAATACTCACAAGGTGAATTTTCTAAAGTAGCAGACGGAAAATAATTAATGGCTAAAGAAACGCAAGCTGAAATTTTAGCATTGCAAGATAAAGATACAAAAGAAGAACAGGAATATGATGTTTCTGGTCTTTCTGCATTAGTTAAAAGTAAATTTATTGATGCAGAAAATGCAAGAAAATTTGATGAAGAAAGATGGCTAAGAGCTTATCGTAACTATAGAGGTGTTTATGGTAATGATATGGCTTTTACAGAATCTGAAAAATCAAAAGTATTTGTTAAAATAACTAAAACAAAAGTTTTAGCTGCTTATGGTCAGTTAATAGAAGTTTTATTTTCTAGTGGAAAATTTCCAGTAGGAGTAGAGCCAACACCTATTCCAGAAGGTATTGCAGAATATGCACATGTATCTAAGTTTAAAAAAGAACAAGATACCCAAGAACAGCCAGAGAGTCCATATGGATTTCCCGGTGATGGTAAAGATTTACCACCCGGTGCAACAATAGATACTATACTTGGTGGATTAAAAGAAAAATATCAAGGTGTTGATTTTGTTGAAGGCGAAGCGACAGACAGTAAAGCAGAACCTCAAATTAGCCCTGCAGAAATAGCAGCGGGTAATATGGAAAAAACTATTCATGACCAATTAGAAGAAGCTAGTGCTGTATCGGTTATTCGTCATGCATTGTTTGAAATGGCATTACTTGGAACTGGTGTTATTAAAGGCCCATTTACTTATGAACAAACAAGTCATAATTGGGTTAAAAATGAAGAAACAGGTTTAAATGAGTATCAACCTAAAATAAAAAATGTACCAAGAGTAGAGGCAGTATCTTGTTGGGATTTTTATCCAGACCCAGATGCAACAAGAGTTGAAGATGCAGAATATGTTATTCAACGACATGTATATACTAAAGCTCAAGTAAGAGATTTAATTAATAGACCGTTTTTTAGAAAAGAAGCTATTAAAGAATCTTTAATGATGGGCCCAAGCTATGAAGCTAGAGGTTATGAAGCATCTTTACAAGATAGAGAATCTACAGATGAGTTTGATAAAAACAGATATGAAATTTTAGAATTTTGGGGAACATTAGATAAAGATTTAGCTGTTGAAGCAGGTTTAGAACTTGATGAAGAATTAGATGAATTAGATGAAGTGCAAGTTAATGCATGGGTATGTAATGGTCAAGTAATACGATTAGTATTAAATCCATTTACTCCAACTAGACTTCCTTATTTAGTTATACCTTATGAAATAAATCCATATCAGTTTTTTGGTATAGGTATTCCAGAAAATATGGATGATGCACAAACAATTATGAATGGCCATGCAAGAATGGCTATTGATAACTTAGCATTAGCAGGTAATTTAGTATTTGACATTGATGAAACAATGTTAGTACCGGGTCAAGATATGAAAGTATTTCCGGGTAAAATATTTAGAAGGCAATCTGGTATGCCGGGTCAAGCAATACATGGTGTTAAGTTTCCTAATACATCAACAGAAAATTTAATGATGTTTGATAGGTTTAGACAACTTGCAGATGAATCAACAGGTATACCTTCATACTCACATGGTACTACTGGTGTTCAATCAACAACAAGAACAGCCGCAGGTATGTCTATGTTAATGGGAGCTGCAGCTCTTAGTATAAAAACAGTTATAAAAAATATTGATGACTTTTTATTACGACCATTGGGTGAAACATTATTTGCATGGAATATGCAATTTAATATTGACGCTCCAGAAATAAAAGGTGATTTACATATTAAAGCAAGAGGTACAACATCGTTGATGCAAAAAGAAGTAAGGTCACAAAGACTTATGACTTTCTTACAAGTCGCATCAAATCAAAACCTTGCTCCGTTTGTTAGATGGCATTCTATATTATCTGAAATTGCAAAGTCACTCGATATAGAACCAGAAAAATTAATTAATGACCCGGAGAAAGCGGCAATCTTTGCAAAAATAATGGGAATGGCAAATGGAAATCAACAAACTGAAGGCAATAATCAACAGTCCTCAATGGCCTCTAGTGGAGGAGCTCCTACAGGAGCGAATCCAGATGACATTACAGGCGTTGGCGGTGGAAACATCGGAACAGGAGGTGTTCCGCAAACAGGGGAGAGTGGCTTCGCTGCAGGAACTGATGAAACTTAGGACACAACTTAAAGAAAAATAATGGCAGAAAAATATTATAAAGGAAATAACATTGGATTAACTTTTGATGGTACAGGATGGAAATTAAATAATCTTCCACAAAATTTTATTAATCCAGAAGCTTTTTCAACAAAAGACCCTGTATTTCCTAAAGTACCAACAACACCGGAACCACCATCAACAGAACCAGAAAAAGACCCATGTCCACCGGGATATGTTTTTGATAAGGCTTTAAACCAATGTGTTCCAGACCCTAATTACCAAAATCCTTTTAGACAAGATAATCAAGGTGGAGGTAATGAACAACCTTTTCAACCGGGTACAGGAAAAGAACTTCCAAAAGGAGTTAATTATAACTCAAATAGTTTATTTCCTTATTCAACAGACGCACCTACAAGAGCACAACAAAATGAACATATGCTTTTACAATCTGGTATATCTCTTGGATGGTTAGAAAAAGATGGTAATGGTAATTATGTTAAAGTTCCTTTTAAAGTTCAAGCAGGGGATATGACAGGAATTGGTTGGGCAGGAATGGCAATGAAATACTTTAATAAAAAATCATATGATGATTATTTTAATGTTTTAGAAAATGGGTGGCAACCCGAAGGTAAAGGTTTATGGGATAAATTTTTACGAGGTAATAGTGTTTATTCATTAAAAGGCGGTATGAAAAAAACAACTATGTCTGGCCCGGGTGGTATGGATATGGAAGTTTATAATTACAGTCCAGAGTTTCAAGAAAAAATTAATCAAGCACAATCTATTACCGGTGGTATGATTGATAGAGATGGTAATGTAAATATTAATGCTGATGGTAAAGGCGGATACTATAGAGAAGATGGTAAGTTTGTTTTAAATAATGGACAAGTAGTATCATTTGGAAGTTTATCTGCAGGATTAAATTATGTTTCTAAACTTCAAGGAAGTGGATTAAAACTATCAAAAACATTACGAGATAGATTAGCTAAAGGAATAGATAGTGTTAATTTTAATTCTAATATGTTACCAGAAGGATTTACTAAAGAAAGTTTAAAAAATATAATAAATACTTATAAACAAGAAAAACAAACTCAAACAGATGTAGACTTAGGTATAACTACAGAGGAAACAAAAGATGATGGTTCAACAGATGTAAGTACTGTTGGCGAAGATGTTGTAACAGCTGTAGGAGGAGATATATCTTCTAACACTCCAGATGCTAACATTGACCCATCTAGTCCAACATATACTCAAGATAATTATGAACAAGCATCTGGTGTTAATCAAAACAATAACAATAATACTCCAGTAGTAGGCCCTAATCCGGGAGATGCAGGAGGTTCAACTAGTTCTGGTAGTAGTAGTTCTAATCAACAAGATACTAATGCACCTAACTATCCGGGAAATCAAAGTTATACACCCCCACCAAGTAGTGCGGCAGAATCATTTAAACAATATGGAAGATTTTAAATAGGAGAAAAATATGGCAAATGGAATGATGGGAAATCCAATGGGAGCACAACAACCTCCTATGGAACAACCAATGAATACACCAATGGGAGGAGCAGAAGATGCTGTTCTCGATATGCATCTTACAGAAGATGTTAAAAAAGCACTATCGGCAAAAGGT
>Ga0075475_10000352_pt1 | contig 20941 bp, 24 predicted proteins | sample DEB08_DNA_10_FD_76342 | JGI IMG/M metagenome (GOLD analysis project Ga0075475, IMG submission 76342) | Aqueous microbial communities from the Delaware River and Bay under freshwater to marine salinity gradient to study organic matter... | ecosystem: Environmental > Aquatic > Marine > Coastal ... | reverse complement strand
ATCACTTGGTGTATCAATGTCCCATGCTTCTAACATATCAACAGTTTTAATGTATGGGTTGAATCCAATTCTACGTTTGTGTTTCTTATACATATCTTTCGAGAATATATATAAACCAGAGTTTTCAACAATAATTGGTTTTAAATCTTGAGTACGACTAATATCTGAAGACATATTATAATTTAAGGGGTTGTTATCGTACCAACAAAAATTGTTTACCTCATATGCCAAAAATGCTGAATCATATTCATTTGACTTTACTTTTTCTATCATATCTACTATTGTAGATTGCTTTACAAATGGAGAAGTTACTGAGAAAAATACAATATAATCCGTATCTATCTCATCTATAACCGAATCTAATATATCGTTAAATGTAACATAGTCCCCATCAAACTTAGTGTCTCTCTTTAAGAATGCATAATCTGAACTTGGATTTATGTAATCCATAATAGACTCATCACTGCAATACAAAAGTGTATCGCTAATTTCAGAAATCCCAGTTACCTTATCCACACATATATCAACCAATGGTTTACCGCCAAGTGTCTTGATACTCTTTTGTGGTACTCGTTTACTATTTAGTCTAACTGTTATGTATGCTGTAAACTTCATTTTACTTTCCTGTTCTTAGGTTATCATACTCGAATGGATTTAGAAGAGTTATCTTTCCTTGACGCATCCATTCCTTTACATATGACATTTGCCTTAATCTATGCTTGTCTCCTTTAAAATAATCTTTTCTATTCCGAGTATGTTCTGCATCCTCTTCTTCACTATAAAAGTTCAAAGCACGATTATCAGTACCACCTTCTAAGTAAAAAGTATGCCCTATGATTGTTATTTTAGAAAACTCTCTAATTGCCCTATCCAATGTTATTAACCCAGTACCTACACCTACAAATCTACGTTTACCAACAACGTCATATTTTTGATTAAACTTAGAACGTCCATACTCTTTCTTTAAGAATTCCCAAGTACCAACGTTCATAGTAACATTATCAAACCCATCAAGTGTGCCATTTGAATGTAGTTTTTCTGCTACGGTTCTCTTCCGTGGCCATATTCTGAGTTCTTCTGATTTTATTGGATGGAAGTGATCCCATCTATAATTATTAGTAGTAGACCAAATGTCTATTTTTTCACCAGTATGCTGATACATACCATCGAAGAAACATCTGTTTACTCGGATTACAGTGTTAAACTTATCGATATACTTACCAAACTCATAAGACTTTAGTGATGGACTTGTACCTACTACAATTGCATCAGTTTGTGGTTCAAATGTCTCAAAATAAGTATCTAACCTTTTAGTGTATTCCACATCTATCATACCTTTACCCATTTTTGTTCATTTATATATCTATTTCTAAAATCCTTCATCGGTTGAGGGTGTAATTCTTCAACAGGAATATCAATATCAACCAAGTCTTTTTTTACAAATACCAAATTTCTTCCAGTTTTGTAAACAAGTGAATACCCCTTTTGATCACCTAATTTTTTCAATGCAGAAATTGATGCACCATAGTATAAACACGCTGATTTTCTCCACGACCAATGGTCTTCATCATAATGCATTACTTTACTCTCATCGTGTGGTAATGTGGGGTTGAATTCAATCAATATAATATTTGGGTTATATTCTAAATTTTTCCAAATCCAATAATCTTGACCATCTACATCAATTGCTACTACATCTAATTGAGAAGGTACATTATATTTTTTAAAGATGTCATTTACATTGCTTGCTGTAATGGTTTCTATCTTGATTTGATGTCTATACTCCCTATCACTTTGTTTTATCTTTCCCGCTTTCACTTCAAAATACAAACACTCGGCATCATACTTGTCGTAAAAGTGTCTAATATTGGCAGTGCCACCATTTTTTCTTACCTGACCTGAACCAAACTCTACACAATATTTTGGTGTAATATTGAGTTGATTGAATATCGAATCCATTACGCCGGTTTCACCAAACTGACTTCCGTGTTTTTTCTTCGAAGCTTCTTTCAATTTATTTAAATCTATAATTTCCCCCGCTAATTTCATTTTTTATAATTTTTACTTTTCCCGAAGCGATTAATTCATCCACATATAGTTTTTCTTTTTTCCAGTCGTGCTTTCCTGGCTTATCGGATGGGCTTATCCTACCTTTTTTTGATTTCACCCAATAATGATTTGATTTACCAAAGTCAAATCCTACAAGATGTATCTCATCATACTTTTCTAAAAAAAAGTCTATGGCTAAAAGTCCGGTAGAATTTTTGTATCCATCTATAACTTTGTCACATATTTTAAAATCAAAAATATCGTAACCTTCTTTTAACTCTTTAAGTTCTCTATGTTTTCTTGTTGAGTTTGTTAATACCCAAACTTCTTGTAAATCAGAATATTGTGACTGATACTTTTCGATTTTTTTTCTAAATAAATCTCGACCATCAGTTACAAGTGTATTGTTGATAATCCAATGAGTACATTTAGTTCCTACCAATTCACCAAAAGAATCGGTGGTAGTAAACCTATTGAATCTGTAAACGTGGTCGTATGAGTCTATAAGTTCCCCATACGATTTGGAAAATTCACCATTACCAACAAATATACAACTTTTCACTTTACTTCCTTGATATTAAGTATTCTTTATAACTATTGTAATTATATAACTTCATTGTTTACCGCGGTGTTTTCCTGTTTGCACAAAATGTTTGTTTTTTCTACTATCACCTTCTAAAAAGCGATACTCAAATTTATTTTTCCAAGCCACATAATCAAAACTCAACTGATCTCTACGTGAACCGTATTTTATTTCAGTCCACCAATCTTCCATTACCTTAATAACTTGAGAATCGTGGTGATGTCTAAATATGATTGGGTTTGTAGCAAGGCGATTATTATGTGGATAACCCTCATCAAGGTATCTTTTTACCTGATTATACATCAGTGCAGGATTATCTTTGTAATTACCCCCATTTTGCTTCCCAAGCCTCATTATAGCATCGTACTCTTTATAAATACAATCCCTCGGGTCTAATAAAGTTTGATTATGGTCAAAGACTTGGTACTTATGATTTTTTACTAAATCTCTGATATCATCCACTACTAAAATGTTTCCATCAATCCAAACCGAATAGTCATAATCCTTTAAGTATCTATGGGGTAACACCTTATATTTTTTTGCGTTTCTATTTGGGTCATTGTAAATCGGTGTACAGTTTACAACCTCCCAAGTCTTTGATTCAATATCACCATCAGTAAAGCAAATGTAATCAACCCCATCCATTTGGAATTGGTCATCAACTAATTCATCATACCCTCCAAAGATAGCTGTATATACTACAATTCTCATACTAATCTGCATTTTGTTCAACAGCATTACCAATCTTTATATAAATTTGACTTCTTACATAATTCTCCTTTAAACGCCCTGGATTTTTTGGTATCGTATACGTTGGTGCATAATTTGCAATCGTGTCATTAACACCGCATTGATTTCCTACATTAAATGTAGCTTTTGATTTTATGTATAATTGAATTCGGATATCGATATGGCGCATATCCAATGCCTTTTTAAATACCAACCCACTATCCATTTCTGAAGTCCAATAAAACATTGGTAAATCGTATTCATCAAGTTTCCGTTGAATTAATTCGTTGTCAGTGCCTTTATATCTATTTGATAGTAACAATGTTCCAAATTCACCGTCGCAATGTTCTTTAATAATAGTATCACCAAGCTTCTTTTCAGCATCGGTCCAATATAATTCAGGTTCAATATCATCGAAATGCCTATCATCGATGCCCCAAAATCGCATCATCTGTTGCAATAATGGATCATTATCAGTCTCATCATATATTCGATAATGATCGTTAAATACATCCCCCTCAAAAGAATCTACAAATTCATCAACATATGGATTATTATCAAATACAGTATGTACAACTTGAAATGGATCATCCCAAGAACTCCAATTCTTCTCGAGTGAACCAAACATTTCTTTAAGTAATTTTGGTGACGGTACTGTAACTTTGCAGTCAGGATAAATTTGTTTTAATTTTCTTGGGAAGGCTGATATAATTCCCCAATCACCAACACCAAAACACGTTCTTAAAATCACAAAGTTTTGTTGCTCCAAATACTCGGGTGGAATATATGACGGATCATTAATTGAAAATCCCAATTTATTCACTTCACCTGTATTGTAGACTTTATTATTATATGTTCTCCAAAATTGCATATTAATTAATTGTTTGATAAAATTCATTTTGGCGCCTTTGTCTCTCTAACGCCTTAATGTGTATAATACACCAATCTTGAGTTGCTTTTGGATCTATGTCCTGGTCGTGTTCGTAATTAAATAACCTTGCTGACGATTTATGATTTTTTATCACTTCATGAACAGCATTTTCCCAACAAATTTCAGGCTTGTTTTTCATAAGTCGTGCTTGTAAATCTGGGAAATTAACAACATGGTAATCGTATTCTTTAGCAATAGGAAATTGCAAATTGTTAGTAACATTCCATCTTTGTGATATTGCGTACTCAGGTGTTAAGCCTTTGACGATATTGATTCGTGGTAACCAAAATAAATCAGTATCTGTATTTTCGCTCAATAATAATTTTATATGCATTAATAATCCATCACCTAATAACTCATCAGCATCGATCTGAAACACATATTGCTTCGTGCAATTCTTCTTCAAGTTGTTTTTGAAAGACGCAAAATCTTTATTTAGTGGATACTCTATGATTTTTAATTCACACGAGCACGCCGTCTCAAATACTTTCACAACCTGCTTAACCTCATCGGTTGTATTACCTTGATCAAACTGAATTACAATTTCATCTGAATCGTCAACAAACTGATTTAATTGCGTTAATAAGCTATCTAACTCGTCGTGCTCATTACAAACCGGTATGCAATATGAAATTGTTATATTTGTATTCACTGTCGTATTGTATCATCTCCGTAATTAATCTCCTCGTCAGGACATAGGAAATTACCACTGCTCTTTATTGTCTCTATTTGCTGCATAAAGGACTCTGAGACCGTCTCTCTTAGCATCATAATAGCTTCAGTAACAGCATCCTGGTTGCATATATCTAAGTCACCAAAGTCGAACTTGACGTAACCTTGCTTATTATTGTAATTAATTTTAATATCTGTCATTTTATTTCGTATATGTTATTTAATATATGGAATATTTTTTACAATTCCAAATTATTGTGAATCATTTTCTAAAACTATCGCTGCGTTTCCACACAATTCCATATAATCATCAAATGCATCTGCAAACTTATCGATAGAATACATCTGTATTGACTCATTTTCAATTTTAAGAACTTGTAATTTTTCACTACCGTCTTCTAAAATAATTGGATTGAGCATTGTCTGGTGTGTTTGTATATCATCCTTATGCTCGATAGGTCGTACATTTGCTGTTCTCCAAAATAATTGAAAATTCGTATCCTCATTTACGATTGGCAATAATGCATACTTAAAATGCTGAAACGGCAATGGATACCAAACCAGTCCGTGCGCATCAGTATATTTTGAATCTCGACAAGATGGTGACATTGATTTTTCAATCTCAACCAACTCTTTCGAATCTTTATGCCAATTAGAATATGTTTGATATCCGCAGTCTGTACATAGTTTATATTTAATGTTGCCTTCCGTTTTCTCTGTCAGAACTGTATATTGCTTTGTTATTGGACAATTCTCATCGTATCGTAGTTTCTCCATAATTATGATTTGGGTTTTATTTTGGGTAATTTCAATTTTGGAAGTGGCGAATCTGGTGCTTTCGTGAGTTCCGGAGTCTTATCTTCAATATATCGTTCTAAATACTCGACGAGCAAATCACCCATTTTTTCCATAGTGAATTTTTCGAATGTGTGCGCTTGATGTGGCTTCGAATGCTCTAGAAAACTATCATACTGTTTAAAACAATTTAGCATTACGTTGGCTGCCACTTGGTAGTTAACTTGGAACCACTGACTCTCTGGAATTATCCAGTCGTTAACTGCACTCGGATGCACCTTTACCAATGTACCAGGTAGGAGCGCAGCGTAATCTGGATTTAAGAAATCTACTTGTCCACTCCATGCGCTAGCAATTACAGGTTTTCCTGTCGTTGTAAATTCCAAAAGCGGTCTTCCAAAGCCTTCTCCCTTTGTAAAACTCACCATAGCTTTTACTTTTTCGTGATGATATAAATTATTCATCTCCGAATCTGTCATGTTCCCATGCAGTAAATAAATCGGCGGTAGTTTCGTTTTACCTATATTTTCTACAAGATCGTGAATCTGTTGAATCTTACTCTTTATATGATTCCGATCCGTCACCGAATATGTTGCACCTGATGTTTTTAATAGTAATGCTGGTTGTTCCTTTGCTGGTAACCCTGCAAACGTCTGTAAAAATGTGTGTATTAAAGTTCCAATATCTTTTCTATCATGACCTATTTCTCCCTGTAACCAATGCCCACAGAAAAGAAAACAAAAATCATTCGGAATACTATCCAATTCCTCTAAAACGAAATCATGTGCATGGCCAGGATACACCTCTTCGTCAATCCCTTCAAATAAAACTTGGATAGGTGTACGAGCTTCAACAAGCTCGACTGCTTGATTGTTTTGTTTGTTTCGCTTTTCATATTTAACTGATTCAAATACATTTTTAGAATGCTTGCTCGACACGAGAACCAAATCCATTCTATTTATTCCCTCTAACCACTCAGCACGACAACCTGTTGTTTCAATTCCTGCTGTAATTCCTATATTATATTTTCCTATCGGCTTGAATTCATTTGGAATTGAAATTTGCAAGAAAATATCAGGTTGTGTTTTCAAGCTGGTTGTTATTACTTTAGATTTTAATATAGGGTCATTGTCCAAGGCTCCCATCGGTGTATTTCCCCACGGAAGAGACATAATTTCAATGTCACATCCGGCATTAATTAGCGCCTTACAAATATCCCTGGAACGAGCTCCATAACCTGAGCGGGTGTCTGCAGGACAAGCTATTACTATTTTCTTTTCTTTTATATTCATTGTTATAGTTTCAGTTATATTAATATGCAGTAACTCCTGTTTCTTTCACTACTGGCTGTCCTTTCACGCGTTCTACGTGTATTCTTGGCCTAGGTTGCCAGACGTTTATCGTATCTTGTATTCCTTTCGCAATTCCATCAGACATTGCTTTAGCTGACATATTAGCTTCACCTAATAGCCATTCACGACCTTCTTGTCCAACTTTGCGTAAAGTTGCCCGATCTGTTTTCCATGCGTCGTATATTGCGTTTGAAATTGTAAGCGGATCAGCAATATCATCAAAAATATATGGTGTTGGTACAGATCCTTGCAATGTTCTAAGATCAGGAAATATAGGAAATGCCCACGAACCACATTTTGTGTAATGACCTAAGTGGTTACTACTAATTTCATTGTTTGGTTGAAACCAGTTTCCATCATCATCAACAAATCGCATTTGATCTTGAAGTCCACCTGTTACATTATTAATTATTGGTGTCCCGGACATAATAGATTCTGCTGAAGATAGCCCAAATCCTTCGTTGCTAGCAATGTTTATTGTAACATTTGCAACATTATATAAAAAGTTCATTTTTTCAGGTGCTAATCTATCAGTATGAAACATTATATTGCAATCGGGTGCCAGCGTATTTTGAGTTGCTATCAAATCTGTGCCGTGCCTGTCTACCGGATCTGTATGTAATAATAGTAATGTCTCGTTACGATGCTTAGCTGGTAATTGGTCAATAAATAACTTAAATGCATATATTAAATCACCTGGGCGCTTTCTTTTAATGTTTCGATTGTTCCAAAATACAACAAATCGGGGTGCTTTTTTAAAGCCCTTAAATAAATCCTTTTTAAATTTCACAAATTCATCCCAATCTCGATCACCGGATTTTAGTGGCCTGAACATATTGCTATCAATACCATGCGGTACATACTTTGTAATAACACTGCCCGGTTTATAATCTGAAAGAAGATCGCCATTTTCCAAATCAACAACATCTGTACCTCCGTACTCTAATACTTTAGTATGAATCAAATGCGACTGTTTACTAATTCCTAAAATGCAATCACACGATGCATAGGCTGAATGGTTCCATAATGGATATGGAAAATTGTCCCAAATTGCATAATATATTATTGGTATCTTGTATTGGAAGTGAATTTCATCTTCCATTTCATATAACCAGCCCCAAAATCTTGGATCTGTAAAATGTATAATCGCATCTGGTTTTTCTGTGTCAAGCAGTCTACGCAATTTGTTTGGATCACCGTATCCTGTTGATGGATACAATTTAACGATCGCATCATCTACACCTGTTATTTTGCGTGCTTCTGCACTATAATCAATCACTTTGCCGTCATCCGGATGTTTAACAGCAGCTGCTAACTGTACCCAATTAAACCGATCAACTGTTCCAAATACGAATGTACGAGACATGGTTGCAATACCAGAAAATGCCGTCAGATCATCTCCTAACAATAATATTTTTGGTCTCTTTAAACTCGCCTCAGATATTTTCTGCAGCTTTGGTAACTTTATTTTATTTTCCATTAAAACTCTTTATTATAAATATATTTTTTAATACTATTTTATTTCAAGATAAGATATGATTTATTCATTTTCTTGCACATTTTCAGTGCTGCAGCAATCTCTTTTTCAAGAGAACCTGTTTTTGGTAAGAAGAATAAAATACGATCGGAATCAATAATAAGCTTTCTATATCTGTCGTGGAAGTGGCTTGGGTGAAACCCCTTTCCATAATATTCTTCTGGGAGTGCAGAATACATTTTATATCCTGTAAATGATGGATTATACTCCAGATATTTCAATCCAAAATTCAGTGCTTCCTTTTTAGCAAATAATTCTGCACCCGTATCTGTACCTCCTGATAATATAACCAATGTTGGTCCGAATCGACTTTTCAATTTTTGTAGGCAGTCGACGACAAGGCTGCGTTTAACGAAGTTTCTAGACCCTATGATTCCTAAATTCATTTTTTCTTTTTATAATTCCCCAATTACCCGTTCATCAGGTGGGCACAAATCATGTCGATCATTATAGTTACAAAATTTACAGTTCCAATTTTCACGCTTTCCTTGAAGTGCTTGATGCGAGATATCTAAGTATTCACCGCTCTTATCAAAACAACTATCAATAAAGTATTGAAAATCCTTTTCTACACGTTTTATAGATACTTTTCCGGATGCCGGTTTAAATTGCGATACTCTTGGTATTGGCCATAGACTATCTTCATCAATTTTTTGTCTTACTATAAAATATTCAATATCAACTTTTTCTGGATCAATGCCAAATTTTTCGCAAAAATATTTTTTATACAAAACAAGCTGGTTGGTTACAGTTTTGTCCTGTCTCTTGTATTTGTTCCATCCGTTACGAGCCGTTTTTATATCAATAATCCGATACTTTCCGCTAACTTTATTATAAAACACGAGATCCAAATGCGATTGTAATTTAATAGTTGGCCTATTCGGATCAGGTGCAATAAAAATTGGTATTTCTATACCAACCAATGTCGTATTTTTGCTGCTAAAATATGTGGTTCGTTTTTTCAAAATGTATTTTAAAATCTGGCAACCATCATGATAAAATTCCGCCAATTCCTCCTTTGAGGAATAATGCACACCACCCAATTCGTCTATGTCTTTTGTATATAATGTTTTCAATTTATTTAAAAAAATTGCATTCCAATCAGTTTCTTTGGCTTTTTTGACAGCTTTTTTATAGCAAACATACAGCATCTCTTGAATAGTTTCGTGCATGGCCGTACCATAAACGAAATAAATGTTTTGCTCTGGAACACGATGTTTTCTAACATACCTCAGCTCCCATGATTTCGGGCACTTTTTAAATTTCGCATATTGTGAGTAAGATACTAATTTCTCAGTATCGAACTGTATACTGTCACCAACGCAAAGTCCAAATATACCTTCAGCAAAAACAAGTCCACCACCTTCTTCTTCAATTAGAATTTCCTTTTTTTTCTTTGTTCTCATAGCCCATACACCTTTTTCATAGTTGCAGAATCAACTCCATAACGAGTTAGATATTCTTTAACAATATCTTTTCCAATCGGCATTGACAGAAGTAATTGCAGATTCTCCCTGCACTCATCTGTAGATCTGTGATCATTATCTGCAACAAATTTAATTAAATTCTCATTTAAATCAAAATCCGAAGTTTTTGACTTTTTAATATATTTTGAATAAAAACCACGCTGCTTTGGAAAAATGCTCTGATACAACTTATATACATCCTTTGGCCTTAAAATACCAATAGAATATCGCTGCAAATAATTAATAATTCCGGTGTAATTTTGGTCCATTGATATAAATCGATTAATCATATAAGGAGAAAATGCTTTCTTCTCTGTTTCAGATAACGATTCCCATGGTGTCTTATCAAAAATACACCCAAGCAAATCAAAAAGAGACTTTTGTTTTTTCTTTGCCATTATTCACCATTCAATGAAATTATTTTACTATCATCATTATCCTCGGTTGGACCGGGTTGTGGATTATCTCTTGGAACCATATCTGCTACCGGAGTCAGGCAGTCATCGCATCGAAAGACTGGAATAGGAATCATCTGGTCGTGCGGGGCACCAATTACCAATTTTGAAACTCTGCGTAGCATTATTACTTGTCTAAAGAACTGCCCTTGGCAGTTTTCACAAACTTCTTCTCGAGAATTCTCCAGTAACATTTGTGGACTTAAATCTGAAATATTATTTTTCATGTTTTTAATTTTTTTTATTGTGCTTTAATATTTTATTTTTGCATCGCGATGATTTCTATAAGCATTGCAACAGCGGAAATCTCTTTATCTACCACTAGAGCATCAGCACGCTGTGCTTCTGCTATTTTTAGTATCATTGCCCCTTCTTTCCCCTCAGGTGCTATTTCTGATGCATTGTCATACAAATATCGAAAAAGATCCTGGAAATCCCTTATTGATGTATCTGCGATAATCTGTCGTATCTCTCTATACTTGTCTTTCGGGGCTTTTTTAGTATTTTTTAATATTTCTGCAATTTTATCTAAATAGTCAAGAACTGATTTTTGTAAATCATCTAGGACCAGTTTTCCATCTTTTACTTGCTGCTGCGTATAAGAAATACAGCGTCTGATATCTGGATAATTTTTCTTTATAATCTGGCCAACATCTTTTATATCATATTGTACACTTTCTTTTTGCAGTATCTCTGCGATCCGCATCGCTACTGCTTTTGGAGAAGGTGGAAATACTTCAAATACTGTGCACCGACTCTGAATTGCATCGATTATCTTTTCCGGATAGTTGCACGTCATTACAAAACGCGATCTTTTTGAAAATTTCTCCATCATATTTCTCAATACTGCTTGAGCATTCGGTGTCAGATAATCAGCTTCATCCAGCAATACGAGTCTCCATTTTCGAAAACTACTTGCAGACACAAAACTTTTTATTTTGTTTCGAATCGTGTCGACGGAGTTTTCGTCTGACGCATTTAAGTATAGAACATCACAATCGAGTGTATGAGTAATTATTTCTGCGAGCGTTGTTTTTCCTGTACCAGCTCTCGCATAGAATAATAGATGTGGAATATCCTCGCTATCTAAATATTTTTGTATTGTTGCTTTCAGTGCATCATTACCTACATATTCTTCTAATAACTGTGGTCTGTATTTTTCGACCCATAATGTATTTTTTATTGGATTTTGCATACTATTTCTAAAAATTTATCTGATTTAAAATATTTGTCGTGTATTCTTTCTAATTCTGAGTCTCTGTTTAAATTTTCATAATTTTCCATATATGATACAAGCCGCTCTTCAAGCTCTTCTGAACCTCTTACAAAATTCAAGTATTTTCCTTTCAGTATTTTGTGATCATATAACCACCTTTCATCAAATATCTCTGCATACAATGGTATATCTGGTAATATTGGCAATGCCCCAAGTACCATTGCTTCATAAATTGAAAATGGATTTTGATCAGATATATTTGTCGAAAATATAACTTTTGCCCGACTCAATAATTTCAAATAGCTTGCAGAATCCAATGAATGATCGTGTATATTAACAAACGTATATTTCGGAAATTGATTCGAAAATACCTTAGCTAACTTCTGATCAAAATTAGAAGACGGCGTTCCATTAATCAGCACAATATCCTCCTTTGTTTCAGAGCCATATGTATTGCGCAATTCACTAATAATTGAAGTATATGGAATCGGGCATTTAATAATCGAGTCTGCGTGTTTTGTTGAATATGTTTTCAGCATTCGATCAAATGACTGCAACGGCACTAAGTTGTAATCGTAACAGTAAAATAAGGCACGCTCGAATCTCTCTGACCACTTGTATTTTCTTCCACGCAATTTCGTACGAACATCACCACTTTGATGATACATTGAATCTAACCAAAAACCAATAAAGGTAGCATCAATACTATGAAATTCGCAAAATTCCTTTATCTGTATTGCGAGTGCATCACGGGCATTTGGAAATATAAATAAAAATTTTGAATCACTTGCAATCCCCGTTTCCCATCTTTGTGCAAAATAACTTGTTAAATTTTTTAAATGTTCGCGATGCATCGTAAATCGGTGGAAGTTGTATTTGTCAGGTGTGTATTTGCCCGGTATCATTTTAACAGTTGATATATTTGGCAATTTTAATATCTCTTGGCCTGCGTGTTCCCAGGCTTTTGATACGTTAGCACCACTTATAATATTATCAACAATTACAACTTCCACCTCCAAACGTTATACTTGAGCTGGGGCTTCTGGTACCACATCAACAATCTTTGTTTCTGAGACTGCTTTCACTCTGTAATCTCTGATGTCTCCGATTGTTTCAAAATTGTGGACGACATTCGCTTCTGCTTCTGTAACGCTGTATGCGAGTGTTAAATAACGCTCAACGTGCTTTTTGTATTTACCGTTTGCAGATTCTTGCGTGATCGATACGTCGACTTGAAAATATTTCTGTCCTGTCATGTTTTTTCAATTTTAATTGTAAATTTAATGAATTTTATTTATTTATGCAATATTATACATTTCCAATTCCGGCGGCGGGTTGTTTACAATCGAAAGTTCTTTTCGTTTGACACGAATCATTTCTTCCAATTCCTTACCATTGAAGGTAATTATCCAGGCCCACCTGTTTTCTGTTTTTAGGAATAGTGCATATTTATCCTGGTGTTTAACTATTGCACCGCGCTTTAATTTATTCTTTTTCATGTGTGCATATGTGTTTTTTGTTGAATTTGCTTTTTAACCAGCACATACAATATCGGTAACCGGTTACAATTATGGGTATCCCAAAAAGCAGATTTGGATGCGACTCGCCACAAAGACCAAATAAATGTTTTAAAAATTCTAATATCATAACGCCTTATACTTTACAGATATATGGTAAATTGCGTGAGTTTCCATCTTCATCATCCATACCGCAACCGATGAGCCACTCGTCGTCAATAATAAATGCAGTAAATATATTTGAGTAAATACCTTCTAATAAATCTAAATCCTGTTGCGCATTTTTTCTCCTTGCGTATGTAACAAGTACGGCATCCTTGATATTCAATATTTTTGAATATTCCTCTACGACTTTTAAAGCCGTCCTTCCGGAATCCAAAATATCATCAAATACTACAAGACGAATTCCAGCAGAATCAATTCCGTCAAACAACGACGCTTGATAGTTAGCGTCTTGAGAATTTAATTTATTATCAAATCGTTGAAATTTTATTTCTCCTTGAGTTTTTCCTGTATATGATTTACATTGACAGAAATCAATTTCTGCGGGAAATGCTGTGTATTTTGACACGTCGCTGATTATTCTATATCCTCCGTTCAGAATACCAACAAATAATGTACGCATTGGTTTTAGTTTCTGAACTTGGTTTAGTTGTTTTGCTAAAGATATATTAGCTTCTTGAATTTCCTGATAATTGAATAGTTTTTCCATGCCATTTTAAGATTGGAGCATCACTAAATAATAAACAGTTGCAAATCCGTCACCCTGGAATTGCATTTTTAATAACCCCTTTGTTGATAAGAAAAATTTCATACTTGTTGCATCTTTGTTTGCAACCAAAACATCACGAAGGAGATCTGAGTTAAAGCGCATATTTTCAAAACTTCCTTCCTTTGCATCAGGTATTAGTGATATTTTAATGTTATCGGTATTATGATCTGCGTGATTAAGTACAACATCCACACCATCACCACTATCAATAAATGTCACCGTGTTGCTATCCGGCAAGGCATTTGTAGCTTTAATAAAATTCTCAGAAAAGGCACTTCCAAGAAAATTAAATTCCATTTCAAAATCAGGCAAATCATTCAACTTTGGTGGCTCTTCAATTATATCCAAGTCGGCGAGCATAATGTTTGACTGAAATGTGCCATCATCCATCGACATTTGATAGACTTTCCCCATTTCCGATTTAAATGAAATATCGACTTGATTTCCCATTACGGAAAGTATTTTTGAAAGGGCGCTGGTATTAAATACACCGATTTCCATTTCGTTACCACTTATCACATCTTCAGGTAATGATGGAAACTCGAGATCACTTACAGCGACAAATCCTAGCAAGTCCTTTTGCTCTGTTGCAAAGCTCGTTACTAATTTATCGGGCTTTACTTTAATTTTCACCTGCTGGCATTGTCCTTGTAGATGATATTTAGTAATAAAATTGACAATTTTGTTTTTTTGCATAATATATAATTTACTATTTGTGTAATATACGAAATTCTTGTCGGAATTCCAAATTTTTCTTCAATTAAAATTTAAAAAACTTATTAGCGATTGCGTTTAATTGTATAGGACCCCATTCTAAAGATGACCAAAAATTTTGAAGTTTATTTAATAGGTAATTATTAAAATTCGTATCGTGATCGATGTATTTTTCAACAAATTCAACTATTCTCTCGTCATCTTCAAAACCCTTTAATGCAATACGATCAAAATTTAATTGATTTCTTTTAATATATGTCCAAATGATTTTGTCACCATTTACAATATTGGGCACTGCAGCATTCTTGAATTTATTCAATAAATCATTATAGTTTAATGCAGCATTTACATGAGCAGGTGTTCCCTTTTTCCTAACACCGAAACGACCGGTTGTGTATTTTTCGATATCCTTTACACCTGTCGGCATCATAATATTTTTATAATCAACTGAATACATATTCTTTTTGAATGTTCGCACTTTCTCATTTAATGTATCTTTATCAGCGTCATGTAAGATATCTGTAAGAATTCCATTCATAAAATCTCTAAATAGCGGCGGAAAATTTGACCTTACAACATCCAAACCTTTAACATCCATTTCATCAACACGATGACCTTCCTGATCAACTATCCACATTGCATATCTCTTCTTTACTCCCTCAAATTTTTTACTCTTGGTATCTGTGTTACCGACCCAAAATGCCCTCTTTGCAATAAGCTCTTGTTTAATATCCCATCGATGAGAATTAATATTATGAAGACGCTTTGCATACACATCGAATGATTTATTTATATAGGTTTGTACATCGTTAATAATACCTTTGGATTTTTCAATAATTTCTGCATCCGTATAATTTTCCATAGGTCCAAATCGATTGATAAAAAGTGGCTCGAGTGGCTCGAATATGGAATCAGTATCGGTGTAAATACAAAAGGATTTATTATTCGCTGTCTTGGATGCGATACCTAACTCTTTATTATAAAAATGATCTGCTGCTTTTGATGAGTGGTGAATAACTGATTGTCCTGTAAGCGTGACAGCTTCGCCATTTTGTTTATCATAGAATCTAAATGACGGTAACAGCAATACACCATAAAATGAATTGAGTAAGATTTTTGTTATTAGCTGCTGACCATCATAATATTCTGCATTTTTTATATCACCCTCCTTTTCATATTTTTTTCGTAAATTTTTATACTCCGAGCGTTCGTCGAACCACATTTTCAAAATCGCAGGTATAACTCCTTCCTTTTTTTGATCATATATCACACCATTACTCGCAATACCATATTCGTTTTCATCCAACCACTTTTTTAAGTTGCTTGACCCTTGTAGTTCTATGTGCATAGGTTTCGATTCATCGAAAGAATCATCAAAATTACCTAATACAGTATTATCAGAATAAAAATTCACATTATATGTTGATTGTGTTCCTTTTGCATATTCTAACTCATCCCACGATTCTATAATCCCAACTTTAGTTTCTGGAGATATATTTAGTGAGATTATTATACTCGGATAAAGCGATGTCAGATCCAAATCATAGACCCACTTATATAAGCCAGGAGTTGGCTTTCTAACAAACGCACCTTGAGCTTTACCAGATGCGGCTGAGCGATTTGCTGACGCGACCATATTATTTCGCTTACAGTATGTTAGAAACGCACCATCCAAATACATCGATGTAAAGAGTATGTCTTGGTGCTGAACGTGCCCTTTATGACATAGTCCTAAGCCGGTCATGATTAGGCGCATTTTTTCTTCCAACGCAACTACCAGCTCGACATCTACAATATTATACTTTGCAAATTTGACAATATCAGTTTTATATAAATGATCCAAGTCCCCCTCGTATTCTATCTTACCTCTATATAATTCGAACTTTGCGATAGTATCTAATCGATAATTACTCTGATCAGTAAATGTAAATTTACGATACATTGTAAGATAATCATATATAGTTACACCAGCTATCGAAATTGTTTGGCGTTCTTTTAAATATGTCCTTTTGACTATTTTAGCATCGGGACTAAATAAATCTGCAAATGCATAATCAAATAATTTGACAATACGATTATACAAATATGGCATATCAAAAAACTCAACGTTCCATCCTGTAATAATATTGTGCCCAATTTTTTGATATCGCATCATAAAGCTCCGAAGCAGCTCACGTTCACTATGAAATGTGATTATATCAACATCAATAGTTTTCGTTTTTCCATCAACGATCTGGCCGTTCTCTTTTTTCTTCAGTTGTATGTCGACCGTTGTATTTTTTGTAGATGCGTTGCCTGGATCTAATAGCAAACACGTATATTTATCATCTCCGGTAGCAACATATGTTATTGCTGTTACTGTATTGTCGGCATCTTCAGGTGTGCTGTATGCGTCTTCTTTTGCAACCTCTATATCCAAATATAGTATCTTTGTCTGATCCGATACTTTATCACTGTCTAAGTATTTATCAATTAAAAATCTCGTTGTAGGAGATACATTATGTTCATATACCATACCCATTTTTTCAGCCTCTGGCGACCAAGTGGATACTTTTTTGCAACGATGATTATCAATAGTAATGCAATCGCCATTTTTATCTACTATATAGGCATATGGCTCATATTTGAAAACCTTGTACCCAGAATCATCGTGTTGCCCGTCGCCCCATAAATGTATTTCTGATCTGCTGCTATTATAGTAAACCGATCTATACATTCACAGCTGATTTTTCTACAAAAAATTCATGCTTTACTATTTCATTCTTAGGTCGATGTTTTGTTAATTGCGGTAATACTCTTTGAAATTCCTTTCGTGGATTGTCTGATTTTATAATTTTGTCGATCAGCTTTATATTCTTGAACATTTGAGTAGATAAAATTTGCTCTTGAAAATATTCATGTGAATGCACAACATTATGAATATTTTGCTTTACATCAACAAATGTTGCCATATTAGATAAAACTAATACTGCATACGCCTCACTTTTAAAATGAACAAACGCCTCTGTATCTATATATTCATCCCTTAATATATTATGTACCTCATTATAAACAGGTGGATACGTTCTGGTGTTTTGATAATCTATCTTTCCGCCTTTCAATGTAATGTCTCTTGGTACATTCATAATCTGCCAATCCAGACCTCGGGGTATAAAATACCCACCAAACTTTGCAGATATATTTGGTGTTGATGAATCTGTAGATATTTGTACATGAGAACCTATCTCTTCTAATGACTTCTGGACTTGCGTCAGATATACTAATGGTTCTGTTCCTGTTACACCCAAGAAATGTATCCATTCTATATTTTTCTTTTCGTGCTCTTTGCCATCCATCAATATAGATACCGCGGCCATTATTTGATATAATGCAGCTGTACGTTGATCAACACCAATCGCCCAGCCATTAAATTCAAAATCACAAACTCTATTATACCACTTTAAATAATTCTCTTCATGAAGACCTTGAAGAACATTTAAAAACTTTGTTTTACCAGATTGATGCTTTTCAAAATATTTAAAATTATTGTAGCTAATGTCTAAACACTCATCGAAGTGACCAGACTTTGATACTTTAGGTGGTATATCTAAATTAGCTGCAATAGTAGAATTGTTCTCTAACCAACGGAATATTTTTTCACGTAACTCGTCAGTATACTTTAATTTTCCAGTAGCTATTTGAAAACCACCCGAATCACCAAAAACAACGCAATCATCTGGAAAATCAAATCCTTTAATGTATTCTTCTTTTTTGTACAAATGCCCTGCTGTTGTTAGATACGCCGGTATTCTATAATCTGAGGGGTATTCTTCAGAATAATAGCGAAATGGTAACTTTTTATTTGGTGTCCACTGGTTTTTCACCATCATTGCAGATATAGGTCCCGCACTATTTGCTGGGAAATAAAATAATTTCTTATTTAGTTCGTTCATTATATTTTTGTATTTCTTTACAATTATTACATTCGCCGCATTGCGTAGTGCTTGAATTAAAACAGTTCCAAAAATCAGACATATTTAATCCAAAATCATCAATCAATGCATCAAATACTTCGAATTTAGTCATTTTGTTTTGGCGATTTTCCATCAATATTGGATCCATCTTAATAGAACCATCTGTTAAATAATTCAACATCGAATCCATATGCAAGTAAAAGCCCAACGTCGAATCGGAAAAAGACCACGGTTGTTTATCCTTGTTTAAAGTTTTGCTACCGGAAACAATTACAGATGCCCCGATACGTTCTGCTAAGGAGCTTGCCATTGCACCAATCACAAAGTTTCTTAATGGTGTATATATATCCGAGACTTCTTCAACATTGTGCTCACCTGTAACTGCGCCTCCTACGAATAATCCATCGACCGAAACAATATGCAATTTTATATTGTATTTATCACAAAACTCTAATGCTTTTGCCTTTTCTTTTTCAAAAGGTAGTTGGTGGTAATCAACAAGAATTCCATGATATTCTGCATCCGTCCCATATTTTTTTATTGCCAATAATGACGATAACATACTATCAGCACCACCGGATATTTCCATTAATATTTTCATTTACGGCATATTTTTTTAATAATCTTATTCAATTTTTTATATGCTTTCTTATTGTGACCAAACATTCCAATTTGGAACTTATCTTTCATATAAACAGAATTGAAATATATTTCCATATTATTTTTCTTCAAGGCTTTAATCACTCGTTTCATCAACGCCTTATCACTGAATTTAAATGTCAATACAGGTGCATATCGCTCCCCAAGTAGCGTAAAACAAGTGGTTGAATCAATAACACTAAGAGCCTCACAATTCGCATCAATACATTCCCGATCGAAAAAATTAGCCGAATTAATTGACTGCAACTGTGGTATCATTGATGTATGCGGTGTTTGGCAATCCTTTTTAGATTCAATATACCTTTTCATATTTAAATAATATCCAGATGAACCTATAAGCGGTTTGCTATCTTTTCGATACGCCACAATACCTAATACCGGCAACCCGCGCAATACTTTTGCTGTACTTGAGCATACTGCTGTTGCATTATATGGTGGAGCGTAATATCCTAATGCCGAAACCATATCGATTATTGTTATAATCCCCTTGTTATTACAATATTCAACTATATTATGTAAATTATTATAAGTCGAACTACTGGTCTCGAATGCTACACCACAAAACACGTCAAACGGTACAGTCGAGCTCTGTAATACGTGAAGAGCTTCATCAACACTCTGGACAGGCATCGTTACTATTTTGCCAGGTATAGTTTTGCAAATATCATATAATCTATGCCCAAAGCTCCCATTAGTCAAAACCAGCACATACTTTGTATGGTCAGCATTACCACCGGATAGATATCCATTTAATGCAACTTCTATTGCTGACGTTCCCGATCCTTGTGTTAATAACACATCGTAATCATTTGTAAAATACTCAGCTTTTATAATATTACATTTCTCAGCATATAAATTCTTAAATGTATTGCTGCGGTGGTGATAATTTATTTCTACTGTTTGCTTAGATTTAACAGGACCTGGTGAGAATAAATATTTCTTCATACTACTTTAGGAATTTTATAAAATTATAGAATTCTTCCCTAACTTCATGACTTTCCAAAAATTCACCCGATAATTTGCTTGTCATCATTGTGCTATTATGTTTCACACCTCGTACACAAGCACACATATGATCCGCTTCAATAACTACTGCAACGCCTTTGTTATTTTCACAAATTTCATTTATATAGCTATGTATCTGCATTGTCAGGTTTTCTTGCACTTGTGGTCTTCGAGCAAACCATTCTACAATACGATTCAATTTAGACAATCCAATTACTTTTGTTCCTGGTAAATATGCAACATGAGCTTTGCCAATAAACGGCAACGAATGGTGTGAACATATAGATTTCAAATCAATATTCCCTTGAAAGACCATTCCATCATACCGGTCGACATTGTTGAATGCGGTAATTTTTGGTGCTTCGTAGTAAATTCCTTGCCACAAATCATCATAGTGTGCCTTTGCTACACGCATTGGAGTTTCGCGCATATTTGGATCATTCTCCCAATCAAATCCCATTGCCGTTAAGAATTCACCGTATGCCTTTTGTGCTTTTTGTAGCCTTTCTTCTCTAAACATTTTTTTCATAAAACG
>Ga0075475_10000351_pt1 | contig 20942 bp, 26 predicted proteins | sample DEB08_DNA_10_FD_76342 | JGI IMG/M metagenome (GOLD analysis project Ga0075475, IMG submission 76342) | Aqueous microbial communities from the Delaware River and Bay under freshwater to marine salinity gradient to study organic matter... | ecosystem: Environmental > Aquatic > Marine > Coastal ... | reverse complement strand
TGCCATGTGGAATAGTATTAGTGACATGAATACCATCCTCCAAAACGAAATCAGAGATCTTCGTCGAAGCATGAACGAAAAGAAGGATTGAGATATATATCTGTGTGACTCAACCCCGCATAGGAGTCACACAAAAAATGACACCCCTCTCAGGAGGGGTGTCAAACTTCAGGGAGTTGCCGACGGTCGGGACTCCAAAATAATCTCGCTTTATAAGGAGAAACAAATGAATATGATCACTACGAAGGACGTTGGTTTAGGATCTTTTTGGGATTACATCAATCAGTTGGAACGTCAACTGTCAGGATCTCGGACTACTTCATATCCCCCATACAATATCATTCGATATTCCGAGACTTCTGCTGCTATCGAATTCGCAGTAGCAGGAATCAGTCCTAGCGATCTCACTGTTACAGTCCATCCACAGCCACAGAAGTTCAAGATCTTGGAAGTGGAATGCAAGCAGACAGATCGCGAAATTCATGCAGACAATGAAACGAACTATGAGCATCGTGGCATTGCACAGCGATCCTTCAAGACCAAGATTCCTCTTTCGGAGGGATGGGAGGTTGACCAGTGCCATCTGGAGAATGGCATGTTGACGGTTCATCTTGTTCGAGTTGTACCAGAAGAACAGAAGCCGTTTTCCATCGAGATTCAGTATCACTAAATCTCACAACCAAACAGGGAGAAGCAGAAAGGAGCCTTCGGGTTCCTTTTTGTTTTATACATATTGGGTATGAAACCATTTGCAAACTTCACACCTATATTCGAACAAACACCGGCAGAGGTATCCTTCGGAAAGCCCTCGGACTATCATATTCGAATAATGGAAAAGCCCCATCCGATGCTTCCTGTGGATGCCTCAGAGCGTCTCCTAGAGGCTCCTCCAGCGAACGACTCGGATCAGACCAAGGAGGAACTGGCGTCCCTACAGGAGCGTCTGGCGTCCTCTGAGGACAACCAGAGACTGATGGAGAAATGGGATGTGGATCTGCTCGTACCTTTTGTAAAGTATCTTAAAGAGAATAATCTATCTTACAATAAAAGGACACTTGATAAGATCATAAACTCATCCACTGTGGTCATTCTAAAGCAAAAGTATCTTTACGGTAGACCACGACCAGCGACTCTGGCGAAGGCTCTAGGCGTCCCCCTAGAGCCCCTCAAGGCAAAGACAGCAGACAGCCCAGCGTATCCTAGCGGACACAGCACGCAGTCTAGGCTCATCGCTCTCTATCTCACAGGACTACATAGAGAGCATGGCAAAAGTTTCTTAGATTTAGCCGAGGAGTGTGGTCAGTCGAGGCTGAATGCTGGTGTTCACTACCCAAGCGATCACGAAGCAGGCAAGGAGTTGGCAAATCGTCTATACTCTTCTTTATCTACCAACGAATTGAATCAGATCAAATACAAGGATCTCCCAGCCGAACCGGGAGGAATGGAAGGATATTGATGTTTACTTTTAGAAAGTTTCTCAGAGAAGCCAAGGGAGGAAAGAACCTCCATCTAGAGCATCTGGAAGATGCCATCGTCAATGATGGCTCGGCTGGTATGAAGGAGGCTCTAGCCTTCGCAGAGTCTCTGTTGGACATGCTCTCTGGAAACGCAAAGAGCAGCCACGGAGTTACCGTGAAATGGGATGGCGCACCTGCCGTATTCTGTGGTATCAATCCAGAGAATGGCAAGTTCTTCGTCGGAACCAAGAGTGTCTTCAACGTCACTCCAAAGATAAACTATACAAACGCAGACATAGATGCCAACCACTCAGGAGGATTGGCAGACAAGTTGAAGGTTGCTCTTGAGTGTCTTCCAAAGTTGGGAATAACCGATGTGATTCAAGGCGACATGATGTACACCAAAGATGATCTAAAGACGGAAACGATTGATGGTGAATCCCATGTCACTTTCACACCAAACACCATCACATATGCAGTCGCTTCTAGTAGCAAGTTGGCAAAGCAGATCAATGCCTCCAAGATGGGTATAGTCTTTCATACGAAATACACAGGAACAGAAATGTCATCAATGAAAGCATCGTTTGGTGTTGATGCCTCGTCACTGAAACAAACAAGGGATGTGTGGTTTGAAGATGCCAACCTCAAAGACGAAAGCGGTGTTGCAACATTCACTGACAAAGAATCGACTTCTGTGATGACAAAGATAACAAACGCAAAGAGAATGGCAGACAGAGCAACACTCAGCACCATAGATGCTATCGTATCTGATGCAGAGTTCAGTATGCTTCTGAAAACCTACTACAACACTTTGGTTCGAAATGGAAACATAGGAACTCCTAGTGTGATCTATGCTGGCTTCAGAGAATACATGGAGCAAAGATTTGATGATGCTATTCTGAAGTTGAAAACAGAACGCGGCAAGAAAGCAAAGGAAGATCAGAAGAAAAAGATGCTGTCCTTTATTCGAAGCAATTCCAAATCTCTCATCAAAGTATTTGCAATACAACAAGCCATTCGAGACATCAAGTTGGATCTACTTCGACAGGTCCAGAAAGTCAAATCTATTGGAACCTTTATCAGAACCGACAATGGATTTGAGGTGACAGCACCTGAAGGATACGTTGCCATAGATAGGATTTCAAACACTGCATATAAATTGGTGGACAGAATGACTTTTTCCCGCGCCAATTTTAATGCAGCCAAGAATTGGGAAAAAGCATAAATAGAGTTGTAAAGGAGAAACTTATGCACACATTAGCAGAAGCAGGTATTACTCTAAGTCATGTTGGTTGGGGTATCGTCATTTTTGTTGCCGGTGCCTTGGTTGGCGTTCCACTTTGGAAGTGGTCAGCAAAGCACATGCCTTGGAATAGAGGATGAAACCTTTTTCTTCTCTAAATGAAGAAGTAAAACTACTAAGAGGTCAAGCGGAGAAATCCGCTGTCCTCTCTTTTGGTAGATTCAATCCACCAACTACGGGTCATGCCAAGTTGGTGGATGCTATCGCATCTACCGCAAAGAAAATAAAAGCAACTCCTTTCTTGTTTCCGAGTCGTTCACAGGACAGCAAAAAGAATCCTCTGCCAGCCAAAGATAAGGTTGGATTCTTACAGAAGGCATTTGGCAGAAAGGTTACTGTTGTAGACGAGGAGTCGGCAAGAACTGTTTTCAAAGCAATGGAATCTTTGGTTGAAAAGGGATACACAAACATCACTCTTGTTGTTGGAAGTGATCGCGTATCGGAGTTTCGAAAAACAATAACTCCCTACATCGAGGAGATGGGAATCAACAACTTCGAGGTTGTCAGTGCAGGAGAAAGAGATCCAGACGCAACGGATGTAAGTGGAATGAGCGCATCCAAGATGCGTGCCGCAGCGGCTGCTGACGATTTCGAAACCTTCAAACAAGGTGTTCCCAAGGGACTTGGTAGCAGAGATGTGATGAAGATGTATGATGTTCTTCGATCCAACATGGACATCACGGAAGATTTTATATCAGAAGAGATTGCTGCTACGGCAAAGAAGGTAATAATCTTCAGCGAACCGAATCAAGAAGAAACCGATGGATACTATCCAACAGTCAGAAAGATAATGAAAGAATGTGACAAATTAAACATCAAGCATATTGTGATTTTTACTGAACCAAAATCACCTTATGCACCGGGATATTACACTGAGTCGAGAGACGATGGGACAATTTTGGTCATTGACTTTGATCACAATAAAAGATTGATAGCAGATCCAAAAGACACATTGATTTTAGTTCGAGGTAGTATTCACGGAAGAACGGGAATCGTAGACAAAATACATGAGTTTGAAACTTCAGGCTTCTGTGTTATCAATAGTTTGAAATCAGTAGAAACTTGTGCAGACAAATACAAAACACATACTGTTTTGAAGAAAGGTGGATTGCCTGTTGCTAGAACAGAAATAATCACATCACCAAATCCACAAACAGTAAAGAAAATACACAATCAAATAGGAGGATCTTTTCCTCTCATACTAAAAACACTTTATGGTTCTGAGGGCAAGGGTGTCGTCATGGTCAAAGATGAAAGTACCCTTCAGTCTGTCATTGATGCAATGTATGCCAACAATAAAAAGTGTCAGATGTTAATGCAAGAGTACCTAAAAATAGATGGAGACATGAGAGTTATTGTTCTTGGTGGAAAAGTTTTAGCCTCAATGAGAAGAAAATCTGGTGGATCTGATTTCAGATCTAATTTTTCACTCGGAGGAACAGTAAAAAATGTTGCCACCCTTGAAGAAGATATAGAAACATTAGCCATACGCTCCGCACAAGCATGTGGTTGCTATATTTGTGGTGTTGATATTACTGTTACAGAAGACACCAAGAAGCCATACATCATTGAAGTCAACTCCTCTCCCGGAACAGATGGAATTGAAAAGGCAACAGGAAGAAATATAGCAAGAGAGATGTTGGAAAATTTCCTAGATACAAGCAACTGGAACACGATTAAAAAATTACAAGAAAGTGACTTTAAGAACAAAGAAGCAACGGAAGACGGAATAGACTTCAGTTCTCCCCCCGAGGAGGGGACGGATGAGATCGTACAGCGTTACAAGAAGATGACTCCGGGTGAATTGAATGAACTAATGGATACATACTTTATAGAAAAGGAGTTAACATGACAACACAACCAAATCCCTTCAACAACACATCGTCAAGTCTGAAGGGTGTAATTGATGCAGCAGCGAGTGTGATTAGTGGATCACCAGTTTTACCGGATAGTTATTCTGATCACGTTAGCAGTGCTGCCGAAGAAATTATCAAGTTATCAGATGGACCTCATATTGCTGATGATGCTACAAAAATTCTTCAGAAGCACTTCAACACTGCTTCAGAAGGAAATCCTCAATCGACAAATCTTCAGAAGTCGTTTCAACGAGAAGTAGACAAACAATTACAGAGTTTAAGAGCAAAGGCAAAGTGGAAAGATGCTTCAAAGGATGATGCATGATTTAAACCACGATGATATGTTCATGCAATATGCTATGGACAACTACAACAATCCTCATTGTACTAGCGAGTCTGAATTTGAAGAAGACATAAGCAGAATAAAGTACATAAAGAGATTGTTTGGTAGATACCATAGCACAGGCGAACTCAAGGAAAGATTGATATTGAATCATATCATCGTGATGTACAATGTATTTGAAATTGAAGCAGCAACAAAGATGCTGTTCTACAAAATGGAAGACAAGTTCAAGCCTTTACTCAAAACCTTTTTGGTCTATCTAAACTATCTACCCGAAGAGCAGGAAGACTATATAAAGATACCACTGGATACAAAGGTGGTAGAGATATTGAGGAGAATCTGATGAAGTCATTGAAAGAACTTTTTGAAGAAATCGCCAATGTATCTGGCGATCTTGCCAAGTCATCAAAAACAGCCGGACCCGGAACCTTCAAGACTGTGAGTGGTCCAGATGGTCCCACTCTTCAGAGGAAAAGAAGAAAAGAACTACAACTATACGCAGGAAAAGTTTTTACTGTTTCCGAAGCAGAGTTCAACAGATTAAAGTCCACTGGTGCCAAGGCAAGGGGCGCAAGGTGGAGTAGTTATGTTGATGAGGAAAGTGAAATAGGAAGAGAGATAAAGTCTTACTCAATGAGAAACCCATCAAAGCCTGTTGTCATCAAGAATGGAGTAACAGGAGAAACTATGTTTGTTCGTCGTAGATGGAATGACAATCGACTGAGGCATAACAAGAAAAACTAATGATTGAATCTTTTTTGACTACAGAATTTCTTTCCCTCGTAGGAGGGAGCATAACTGGTTTTATCTTCAAGTCTCTAGCAGAGAAAAGACAAAACGAACAGGATCGTTTCAACAGAATGATGGATGCCAACAAGGCAACCAACGATGCTCACAATCAAGCAATTGAGAGAGTAGGATCAGAAGCAGGAAAATGGGTTAGAAGACTCATCGTGCTTTGTATTCTTTTTGGAACGATTCTCGCACCTTTCATTTTGCCCTTCTTTGGAATTCCAACCATCGTTGAAGTCATCGAGAAGAAGAACGCTCCTCTTGACTTCTTCGGTTTGTTTGGAACGAATGAGGTCATTACCTTTGAGACAGTAAGAGGATATTTGTTTACAACAGAGAACAGGCAGATACTGGTAACAATCGTAGGATTCTACTTTGGTTCTGCTGTAGGGAGAACAAGATGAAGTATATTTTGAGTTTGCTATTATGTTTTATTGCAAGTGCTTGTGCAACTGGTGAAAGAGTTCTCAGAACATCTTCTCCATCAAACGAAGAGCAGGCTAGCCCTGCACTGGAATGGGGATGGACTGATCCGGGTGCAATCATATTTTCTGTGATATGGTTGATCGTGATCTTTATCTTCGGATATATTCTCTACAAAGATTTCACCAAACCCAGAAGACTCTAACTCTTCTTCTTGATATCGTGATACAATTTCCAGCAGATGTAAAAAGAATCTGCTATGTCACTGACTGGACTCCCGACATCTTTCTTGTCAGGAGTTATCAGTTTCTTGAGATCAATACCAGTGTCTTTGGTGAACTGATCAACCATCTTTTCCTTGTTTGCATTTCCTTTTTGAGTAGCAAACTTTTTGACAGCAGATGGAGTTATGATCTCAACAGGCTTGCCGCATTGATGTAGTTTGTATTTGAGTAGTCCACAGTTCTCTGCAATCTGAAACACTGCTCTGCCACTAGCAGAATATGCATATCCTTCAAGGGCAATTTGATCACAAGCAAGCACCTTATCCACCGCCCAATCTGCAATGGATTCGTATCTCTCGCACTCATGGTTGTAGTCTTCGAACATCTCTCCATAAAAGATGTTACCAAAGACTTCGGCATTTTTCTTTACAGTTGTGAGATAGTAGAAGGAACATTTATCGACAACAAAAGGATCTCGTAATCTTCCATTGAAGATGCATATGCATGGTCCACGCAAAGAGTAGTCAATGCCTGCTAATATCATAGATCCTCCTACTGTATCTATGAAAAAACCCCGAGTCCATTCGGGGTGTTTTCATAGGTTGACTCGCGTGTGTTAGTCGCGTGCGCGATCTCGCGGACGACCATCCTCGCGTGCGGGAGCGATGACTCGTTCACCGCGATCCCAAAGTCCACTTAGACCATTGATGCTCCAACCAATGCCACGGGCACTGAATGGTAGCAGGGCGAAGAAGACGAGCCAAACAACTAGGCTCAAACCAAAAACTCTCTTGCCCATCCAGCCCCAAAAACATGGGCTTGCACATCCTTTTGAATCTTCCATATTCTATCCTTTCTTAGAAACTAAAAGTTACAACACTACGAATGACGTACTGACCGTCACCGGCACCAGAACGCCAACCCGTGCTGTCTGTATTAAAATTCGAACCAAGGTCTTGGATGGAATAACCAAAACTATTGGTCCATGTCATGGCACTATTTACCTCGTAATTAGCACCTAGAGTAAGAAGGTTAAGATCACCTTCATACTCACCATACTCCCACTGTAGAAATGCCTCAAGATCGCTTTCGACCTGATAGGCAACCGTGGAAACTAGGGACCAGTTGTCCCATGATCCTGAAGCGTCGTTCTGAATCCAATCTAGATCTAGACTGAATCTATCTCGCGCCCAGTTTGCTCCTAGTGTATACGAATTTGTTTCCGACCCCGTACTACTATAAGCATATCCAGCGTTAAGATTGAGATCAAAGCCAATATGATAGTGTAAACTACCACCGACTGCATAGTTGTTGTCTCCGGGTCCACGGAAATTGTCGAATCCGTTGTTGTAGAAGAAACTTCCTCGAAGACTTTCTCCGAATCCTCTACTGAATTGAATACCTTGTCCTCTTCCCTGACCAAAGGTAAGGGCTGAGACGCTATAGTTGTAGGTTGTAAGTTTGGTTGGATCGTCAACGAATCCTCCGTAGAAGTCGGGAACGAACTGACCAATTCGGACGGTTGAGCCAGTCTCGAATACTCCGAAATCGAACAACCTAAAATCAACATAGGCATCAAGAAGGTTAAAATTATTTGAAGTATTATTCCACTCACCACTGACGAGATACGATACTGTCTCATCTGCTAGATCTCCACTGATATTAATTCTTGCTCTCTCAACAAAGAAACCATTCTCCGTAGAAAGACCACCACCATTCGAATACTCCCAACCTGTTTGAATAAATCCACCAACATCAACTGATGGTTGATTCAATGCAGTTTGCAATTGTGCTTGCTGAATCGCATCATTATAGATTTCATCCTGAGCAACAGCAGGTGCTGCAAACATGCCCAAAATCATTACACTAGTAAACATTCTAATCATATCATTCTCCTTGTTTAAGTAAGATCAACTACCTCGCAGGAATCTCCACTACATGCGTAGGTTTGAGATCCTGATGTGTTGTCTTGCTTTTCATACTCTGCCAGTGCAGACCAATCAATGTCCGTTGGCATCTTAGCGAGTTCTCTTATGTATGTCTCTTCGTCGATGTCCTGATACGGTGCTTGCTTATACACATGATCAGAAAAAGGTAGGAAAGATATACCAGAGATATCATCAAGATGCTTCCATACCCATGCACCAACTTCCATCCATTCGTGTTCTTTCACTGTGATAGTCACGGATGGCTTGTGTTCACACCAATACTTTTGATAGAGCAACCAAAGTTCCAATTGCTCTATAGCAGTCATATCAGTTCTAGTAACGCAGCCTGCTGGTGCTTTAATCGGAAAAGAAAAGACTGTCACGTTATCGGGCTTCATTGCACATGGTTCATGTGGAAACCCTTTGTCCTTCATCATCTGGCACAAAGGATCTTTGTTGTCTGCTCTAACAGTTCGAATGTAGTAATCGTTGTGTCGAGCATGAATACCAGAAGCGGCATCTACCAATTGGCTGACGGTTCCACTTGGCTTTACGCAAGTTGTAGCCGCTGATTGTGGAATGCCTAACTTCTGAGCATACTTCTTATTTGTATCTACTGCAACCTTACGCATCTCCTGAAGATGGAAGTCTAGATTGTCTGTGCATCTTGTTGTTTCACAATCCATGATGCCAGTGAGGGAAACACCGAGCAGTCTTTCTTCCTCGCAGTTGTTCTTCCAACCAGAAGAGAGATATCTGAAGTTGGTTAGTGTGGATTGCCAAGTGCCAAGTATAGTTGCGAGTTTAATCTTTCTCTTGAGGGAATCTATTGTGTCGTTTTCTCGAACGACAACTTCAGTCAGATTACAGAATTCTGTGTCTCGTAGAATGATTTCACTACAAGGGTTTGTTCCAAAGTTGTGTTCTGAATCTCGGTGAACATGACCATTGCCTCTACTCTCTGCAATTCGCTTGCATTGCTTCTTTGCACTGTTTCGATTGAAGATTCCTCGCTCACCACTCTTGGACTCATACAGAGACATCCATTCCTTCATAAAGGTTCCTATGTCAGTTGGACCTCCATTGTAGACTGCCGAGTTGTTTGCCAAGGCTCTCTGTGGTTCACTCATCCACCACTGTCCACTCTTTGCCTCTCGCATTCGATCATCCATCAAAGAAGACAAAGAAATCAAAGCAGAACGACGGACACCACCGACAACCACGATCTCTGCAATCTTGCAAACGATGTCGTGACATTCAATGCTTGTCAACTTTCTACCAGCAGCCTTCTTGAATGTGTTAATCGTAAACTCGAAAAGATCGACAAGAGGTTCTGGACCAGATGCTCTTCCACCAAAGGTTCGAAGACGTTCACCAGCAGGACGAACCTTACTCACATCCCACTTTGGAATTTGTCCATTGGAAAGAAGTGATAGTAGTTCCTTGTATGCCTTTGCCCAACCGATCTTCGAATCTGCAACAACAATGGTTGTATCTGTTTCGTGAAACTCTTCTGCGTTGGTTGGAAGAAGATCAATCTCTCCTCGCTCCACAGAAAAACCAACACCAGTTCCGCACATTAGAACATAAAGAATTTCATCGAATGCTCTGAGTCTATTGATTGCAACATACGAGCAATTGTAACCCGCAACATTGTCTCTTCGAAGTGCTTCTCCTGCTGTCATCAAGGCTCGCATGGAAGGCATGATCTCTAGATTGATCACGGCATCTTCCAGTTCCTTTCTTTCCTTTGATGACACTTCATATTCATGTGTTGACTTCAGGTGTTCTTCGAAGAAGTCAAAGTATCTCTTTACAGTTTCGCTCCAAGTTTCTCTTCTGTTGAGTTCAGGAATCCAACGAGAGTATCTAGACAAATGTATAAAATCCTGATAGAGAGTAGGTAGTTTGCTCATATTATGTTTTCCTTTGTGTGTCTTTTATGTAGTAAGGTTTTTCCACGACACCGGGAACAGTGGTTGTAGAAGTTCATTTATGACCTTTGCATACTCTCTGATTTCCCATTGTGCATGTTCTTCTATTCTTTGACTATAGAATCTAGCATACGCGGCTAGTGATCCTGTCCAATACCACTCGGTATACATTCCTTGTGGAAGAACAAATCTTGCTTGTTCTGGTGCGACTCCGCAGTTGAGCAGTTTAGTATAAGCCTTCTTGCACTGCTCAATCGCATCATGGTAAGGTAAAGTGAATGACTTGTCAAGTTCCAAGAAACCATCACTCCCCTGCTTTGCTCCGTTGTTTGGCTTTCCTCTCCACTCTGGAGTGTAGAACTCAGGCTCAAACGAAACGTAGCGGCGGGATATCTCATTCTCCACGAAGCCTTGCTTGTGCTTAAAAAATTGTGTGCGAATTGAAACCGGTGCCTTGATTCGCAAGGTGATCTGTGGGTGTGCGAATGGTGTCCAGTGGTTATGTCTTGCCAAATACCCAATAAGTTTTTCATCACGGACTGATAGTTTACGAACATCTTCCTCTCGATAAGAAGATCCTGACCTACTCAGTCGTTCAACGGCATCTTGATCTATATCCCAATCGCTTTCGTTTGCAAAGGAAACTCTAGCAGCATTGCACACGGAAAGATCACTTCCCATGTAATCAACTAAAGTAACATGCCCTTTGTCTAAGACCTTCTTTATAATTTTGTCCATTGATTCAACCTAACCTTTGCTTCTAATCCACTGAATGTGTTATCGTCTATGATCTTCTGTATCTGCTTCTTTGTGTAACCACCTAAAATCATATCGTTGATATCTTTGTATCGCATTGTCTCAGGGAATATACAGACATTCTTTCCCATGTCAACAAGTTTTTGATTCAACTTCACGATTTGTTCATTTCTCGGTTCATTGTCGAGAACATATACTCCGGGTGTCCCTCGTAGATGTGGAGGAATGTTGTCAATACCAGAAGCACCAACCATTGCGATACAGTTGTCAAGAAAAAGACTATCGAGTGGTCCTTCGACAATGTAAATCTTCTTGTTTGGATCGGCTCTCCACTGTCCAAACCAAAGTTTGTCGTGAAGACCTTCACTCTTGATTGTGATGTATCGAAGAAACTTCTTGTTGTTTTCCTTTGAGCCTTCAGCACTACCTCTCACTGAATTGATATTCAAAGATCTTCCTTGTGCAGCAACCATGTTGCCTTCTCGATCAAAGAAGGGAATCACTATTCTTGGCTCTGCACCACAGTCTGCTTTTGAACCTGTTAGTTCTCTGGAAAACCTACCAAAGTCTTCTGTGAAGTATAGAAGACTCTGCTTGTCTTTCGGAATCATTCTCATCTTGGCAAACATTCTAGCAGGATGCTTTGATTCTAGATCAAGCAATGGCTTCAGGTATTTTGACGTTACCACTTCCTTTCGTTTCTTTCTAAACATCTCTTCTGTTCCTGTTGACTTTATTTCCACTCTTCTTTTCTTGGGATCTCTTTTGCTTCGGTATCTTTCCATCTGATACTCTGCCTTTAGTGCTGGTGAGTATGACTCTAGAAAACTATAGAGGGACATGGAAACTGCGCAGTTGTGGCACTTGAAGTAGTATGATCCTTTTGACTCGTATAAAAACCCACGACACTTGTTCTTGTTCTTCTTTGAATCTCCACACAAGGGACAACGAAAGTTAGCCAAGTTCTCTTTCTTCCAAGAGAACTTTTCGAGTGAACCCGAAAGAAAGTTGACAAACTTTTTGTCGATCCAGACTTCGCTCATTATCATCGGTTCTTTCTTCTCTTGCGAATATCTTTAAACGTCTTGTTCCAACTATCTCGTCGCCACTTCTCATACCACATTCGATACTCTTCTTGCCACTCTCGCGAATACTTCTCTGGAGTGCTTCTTGTGTTGTTGTCGTTTCTTCTCATTGTATGCCTTTCATACCTTTAGATTTCGAATCTTACTTCGATTCGCGGCAAATTTCTCGTCATAGTTTCTACCATCAAATCCAACTCCACACGACATATCTGTTTCTTCTTGATTACTTCCTTGAAGATTGACAGTGGAGTTATCTACATCACTCAACTTCATTTTTCCTCTGTTGATACCGAGAACAAACTTTCTGTTTGTGAAGACATCATTGTATCTGTTCTTCAACTGCTTGACAAGAATCTGTCCTTGTTCTTCCAATTCTTCGGTTGTGATGAGAGCAAACATGAAGTCTGCTGTTGCTGGCAAACCAAAAGATTCGGAGGTGTCTTCGAGACCAACATCGCTGTTGGCAAAACCACTTCGATTTGTTTGTGTTGCCGAAAAGATCGGAATGTCTTTCTCTACTGCTAGACCTCTCAGTTCCTCTGCAATAGCCTTGATCATCGTATATGAATTGATGTTGCTGCCATTCTTGAATCTACTGGATACACAGATGTTTAGATAGTCGATGAATATCACATCGGGAACAAAGTTCTTCTTCAGTTTCAATTCTTCCAGTAGTGTTCTGAAGTGCTGGACATTTGCAGTTGCAGTTGGGTATTCCTTCACAATCATCTTTGATTGAATGTTCTTGGTGACTCGTTGTATCTTCTTTTCATAGGATGCCTTGGGTAATATCTTCAGTTCGTCCAAGGTAATATCCATGAGGTTAGCATCTATTCTCTCTGCAATTCTTTCTTCTGACATCTCACAAGTAATGTATAGAACATTCTTGTTCGCAGCATAACACGCAGCAGCATGATGACACATGAACAAAGACTTACCCACACCAGTCCCTGCTAGAATGATGTTTAGTGTTTTGTTGGGAACACCTCCATTGGTAATCTTGTTGAAGAACTCAAGATCAAATGGCATCTTGGTTTCTACTCGGTGGTAGAAATCAAACCGAGAATCAGCATCTCCCTCATAGTCGTGTCCGATGTGTTCGTCAAATGAAACGGCAAGAGCATCCGATAAAATCTCTGGAAGAGCATTCTTAGTTTTCGTTTTGGATTTTCCGTCAATGATCTCGATTGATTCTAGAATCGCGTTGTATATCGCTCTGTCTTTACAAAAAGTTTCTGTTTTATCCGTCAACCAAGATACATCTGCCTTCTCTGTAATCTGTGAGATTTGGTCGATGAGAATGATGCAATCTTTGTAGTCTTGTTCGCTTAGGTTTGTCTTTTCATCAATGGTTATGGAAAGAACTTCTTTTGTGGGTGATGCATTGTATTGCGTCAAATGATCTCGTATCATCTCGAATACAGTTCTATCCACCCTTGAACGAAAGTAGTCGGTCTTCAGAAAAGGCAAAACCTTTCTAGCATACTCCTCGTTCACCATCAGATTTCTTAGTATGGTTTTTTCAGTCGTTTCCACCTGTGAACTCCACATCGTCGATGTTATTTTCAAGAATATCAACTAGTATATCACCGAGAGTGTTTTCGAGCAAGGCAATTTTTGCAGAAGTCTTCGGCATCTTTCCTTTGATCACCGAAAAGTCAAATGCAAGTCCGGCTCCGTTTTTGGTCTCTCGTATGCCAACCTTACCAAAAGAAACGATCATGTTTCTGAAAGGCTTCCTCAAAAGTTTAACTGCTGTTGCTCCGGTGTTCTTGCCTTGAACTATCTCATACGTCTTCATCTGTGGCAATCTCCAAAGAAGAACCATACTTAAACTTTGATGACACATGCTTCTCGATCTTTTGCATCACTTCATCGGTAAAATACTTTTCTGGTTCACGATAGATTGCCTTTTCGTATACCTTGGAGCCATCCGACACTTGAATTCGTGTTCCTAGTTTTTCGAAGACATTACATTCCATTGCAAGATCAACCAAACCATAGTATGGATTCAAGCCACTATCATAATTCAACATCACATCTACCATAGAGTTCTCTTTTGTCAGTCGAGACTTGTAGAGTTTGCAGTGAATGATGTTTCCAATGACATCAGTTCCTTCCTTTACCTTCTTCTTAGAGAGATATACGATTGTGGATGCCGCATACTTCAGTCCAGATCCACCGCCCATTTCCTTTGTGGGAAACATTGATCCAACTACATCGTATGTGTGATTCGTCATAATCATTGGAACACCAACAGAACCCAACTTGAGGGTAAGAGTTCTGAAGGTTGCCTTGATGACTTGCGCCCGAGTCATATCTCTTGTGGTTTTGCCCTCGGCTGTGTCTGCCATTTCCTTCTCAGTTGAAAGCATACCAAGAGAATCTAGAACGATAAGCATAGGCTTTCTGTCTTTCTCTTCACGATACTTGTCGAGAACTTGAATTGCCTGATGACGAAACTCCTCTACGGTTCCTACCGGGAGAATGGCAATCCGTTTTGGATCAATCCCCCGCTCTCGAACCATGCTTGAGGTGATAGCCTGCTCAGTATCAAAATATAACACAACAGCATCAGGATTGTCAGACAAGAACTTATGGACGATGCCAAGAGCGAAGAAAGTTTTGCCGGTAGCCGATTCTCCAGCCAAGGCAGTGATCTTATTATCCGGCAAACCACCCCATAGACTTCCACATAAAAGTGCATTGAAGCAAAAAGAGCCAGTATCAATAAAAGATCTAACATCAGAAACTAATCCTTCCTCGACAATACCAGCATGTTCATTACCGGATGCCTTAATCAAATCATCTATGTTCATTCATTTTCCTATTCAAAATGTCTCTAAGACAAGATAAGCCATTTCTCATTCTAGTTACCTCGGCAATTTCTTCATACGAGCATTGACTGTCCTTTATGCCCTTTGAAATCTTTAAGTCTAGATCCTCAATCTCATTGCCGATGAGGGATAGTATAACCCTTAATTGTTTATCGTCAAGTTCTAAATGCAATGTTGTCAAAACAAAACTGCCTTCCTTTCGTAGTCCCATTTGATATGGGACAGTATAACCTTCAGTGGTTCTAGGAACGATGTTTCAAACTGCTTATTGTAGTCCACATACTTATCCAAATCAAATTCCTTTGGTGGTTTACCGGGAAACGAAATCACGTTACAACCAAAAGGATTCTGTTCTCTCAAGGAGACAAACTTGATCTTGTCTCCGTCCTGAATTTTGTCATGCTTCTGTTCCAACTTTAAATCACGAATCTGCTTGTTGTAAACCAAAGCACCCTTGACTGCAATCGGAGTTCCCTTCTTCCAAATCTTTACGCCATCTTCGAACTTGGATATGTTGTTTACACTTCTGGGAAATGCAATTTCATCTATAGACAAGTCCAAGAACTTTGTTTTGAACGACGACACAAACTCTATCAACTCATCCTCTGTTCCCGTTAGAATGATTTTGATAGCCTGCTTTAGATTGTCTCTGACTACTTGTGGTGTAGATGATCTTGTCGTCTCGATTCCCATGATCTTCATCTTGGGAGTTTCATAGCGAATGCCTTCGGAATCATAAACATTGAGCATGTATCTCTTTTTGGCTGTCCAGATTCCCTTGTCAGCAATACATTCTCTCTCCATGACCATCTTGTTCTCAAACGCATTCATCTTTCCTGCAAGTTCTGCATACTTTTTGTCGATGAAGGGCTTGAGAATTCCAGAAGAAGACTTGTCGAGAAAATCAACGATCTTCTCCTTGTTTGTTCTACAATCAGCCTGTATGAACTTCTCCACCAAACCAACAAGAGAAAGATAAACCGAATCTGTATCTGATGCAACCACATAGTCAACACCTTCTGTTCCAATTGTCTTGTTGAGAAAAGCGTTGAGGTGATTGATGATCCACTTGATGCTGAGTTGTCCAGACAATGTAATCGCTTCTGCCATGTCAACATCGTAATACCTGAAGTATTGGTTGCCAATCGCACCATAAGCGGAGTTGAGTTGAATCTTTCGAACCAGTTGAAAGTTGTGATACTTGGATATCTCGAAGTCTATGCTGGAGTCATTTGGATTCTTTTGCTTTCTCTTCTCGGCATCAATCATCATCTTCTTATACATCTTTCGTTCCTGATACATCTTCTCCATGAGTTCAGGAAGAAACCCTTGAATGTCTTTTCGGTATACCGTTCCGTTTGCAGCAACAGATCCTTTTCTCTTGAGTTGATCCAGTTTTACAGAAGGTTTGCCTTCGAGGACATCATGCAAAACAGTACCCATTCCAAATTCCTCGTCTTTGGTAAGAACAACCTTTGTTTCTGGGCTGATGTTGTATTGCATGATAAGGTGAGGATAAAGACTGTTCAAGTCGAACGACACAACCCAATCATGCTGTCCTGTAATGGGTTCCTTCACATAGGCACCAGCATATTGTGAGTCCTTAGCCTTACCCTTCTTCATTGGAATAACAATGTTCTTGGATCTCAGGTGATGATAGATGATCTGATCCCATGTTCGAACTTGAGAAAAAACATCGACGTAGTTTACCTTTGCTGCATATGCAAGTGCAAGAGCCAGTTCAAGCAACTTCATCTTGCTCTCAAGTTTCTCAACTAGCAAAGTATCCTGAACATTGTATTGAACGAACTTCGAAAAGTCTTTCTTGTAGAAGTCAGATATGCTGTCGTATTCATCATATGAAATCTTCTTCTCGCCTAGTTCAACGAATGCAATATGATCGAGTTTGTATGACTCTTGATTGACATATGTGAATGTCTTGTAGAGATCGAGGTAGTCCAAGACTGCGATGCCATAAAGATCAAATGCAGTCTTGGTTCCGTGTAGAGTATGAACCAGTTGCTCTTTGGTGAAGTTCCAAGGCGATAGTTTGTTTGCTTCTCGTTCGCCCAATAGACTTCTTATGCGTGAATAAAGATATGCAATGTCGAAGAACTTCACGTTCCATCCAGTCACAATGTCTGGATCTAGAGTTCTCCAAACCTCGATAAACTTCTGTAGCAAATCAGACTCATTCGAAAAGACATGACAATGAGCATCAATATTGGTAATATCGTAATTACCAAGACCAAATACATGCACATCATCATTGACTTTAACAGTGATAACAGTAACTTCTTCAATCGGTCTATCAACATCAGGAAATCCATTCTCGCAAGTTGTTTCAATGTCCAGATACGCAATGCGAATCAACGAAGGATCATAGTCGATCTCCTCTGGAAAGAGATCTCCTATAAACTGATAGATGTAATCTGTGTTGCCATAGATCTCGAATCCATCAACATCTTGATATGACTTGATGAAGTCTCTACAGTCCCGAATGGTTCCGGGCTGAAGAGGTTCTACTCGTTTGCCTTCTAGAGTAGAATACGCGCCTGTGCGCGAGGGAACAAAGAGAGTGGGATTGTATTCCACACTCTCCTGTATCCTCTCGCCCTTCTTATACCCTCTGTATAGAACTTTGTTTCCTCTCAAGGAAACATTGGTATAGAAACCCATGCAAGCCCTTTCTCAGCAATCAGCATCCCAACCAGCGTGATTATGATCAACAGAAATAGTATAAGAAGTTTTGTCATCGGTAGCAACATCTTTCTCAGAAGAAAAAGCAGCCAGTAATACCATATAATTGATAACGTCAACCACAGTATCCTTGAAACTCTCATCGGTGACATTCATCTTTCCGTGTTGAAGAAAGGAAGACAATCGACTCATCTTGTCTACGATTCTAACCATGAACCCTTGTTCTGTGTTGCAGATGCCCATTGCCTGACATCGAGTAAAGTTGGCAAACGGTTCCTTGCCATGATTACCCGCATAGTCTCGGTTCTTGAGATTCATAAGTTCTCTTGCGTCCGCACAGATTTGTTCGTGAAATCTAAGTAATTCTTCTCTAGTCATTGGTTCCTTTCAATTTACTATAACTCACTATCAGATTTTATTTAAAATATCTACCAACCACTCTACATCTTCTGTTTTGACATTATGGTTATTGCCAACATAAAATCCGTTTTGATGCACTATGTGTGCATTTGAACATTTCTTGTATTGGTTTACACCTCTCATAAACGGATGATAGTATAGGTTGCCTGCTACAACTGGTCTAGTCTCTACTCCAAATTCGTTTAATTTTTTGATCGCTTCTGTCGGCAACTCATCCTTAAATATCACAGGAAAACAAAAACTAGAGTTTCCCTTGACTCTAAAGTCTGTAAAGTAACGATTTGGATCTAGTTTATCGGCAAAAACCTCAAAGTTATCTCTTCGAATTTGATTGTGTTTGTCTAGATTTTCTAATTGCATGAGACCAAGTAAAGCATTGATCTCAGTGGATCTGACATTGAATCCGGGAATAAGAAAAGTAAAATTTGGGTCTACTACTTCTCTCGTATATTTTTCTTTCAGATGTGGCGGCAATTCTCGATGAAGACCATGTGATCTTAGTAATAGAAGTTTTTCATATATCTCCTCATCATTAGTGCAGCACATACCACCTTCAATTGTTGTCATGTGATGACCATAATAAAAGGAAAATGTTGATATCTTTCCAAAATTTCCGACTTTAGTTCCTTTGTATGTTGCACCATGAGATTCGCAGCAATCTTCTAGAATGGTTATGTTGTTTTCAGAACAAACATCCAAAAGTTCATCGGTGATTGCGGAAAGACCCAATAAATTTGCAACAAAAAGGAACTTGGGTTTATTGTTGGAGAAGATATGATAATTAATGCAATCAATATGCGGCTCAAGGTTGGGAAGTTTAACGTCGAGCAATTGAAGATGGTTTCCCGACATCATAATTGGACTGACTGTTGTTGCCCATGTGCAAGCCTGCGAAGCCCATAAATCACCACCGCGAGGACTCATGGCATACACTGCTAAAAAATTTGCAGAGGAACCAGAGTTCACAAAAACAGAATATTTACATCCTTGCCATTCGGACCATTTTCTTTCAAATTCTCTAACCAAATCACCCTGAGAAAATTTATCACCGTGCAAAATAAAATCTGCGAGTTTTTCTCGTTGCTCGGTTGATATGGCATTGTCCATTAATTTCCATGTTTTCATCGTCTAGTGTTTCCAAAGTTTTCATTAAACCAACTTGTGGTTTTCTTTAGTCCTGAATCAAATGAAGTAAATTCAAAATCAGGAAGTATTTCTTTTAGTTTAGAATTATCTGATGGTTTTCTGTGTTGTCCTATCGGCATTTCACTTTCAAAGATCAACTCCTTGATATCATACAAAGACATTAGTTGTTCTGCAACATACTTGATTGATGTTTCTTCATCTGGAGACACAATTACAGGATAAGCATCATCATAATTGGTAAGAAACCAATCTATGATTTTTCCTAAATCTTCTGAGTAAAGCAATTCTCTTAGAGGAGATCCGTCGCCCCATACTTTAAGTGGATTTCCTGCTTTACTAGCCACATATGCTTTGTGAATAAGACTAGGAACAACATGACCTGATGTGATGTTGAAGTTGTCTCTAGGTCCATACACATTACAAGGAATAAGACTAACGATGTTCATTCCATATTGTTCGTGATATGCTTTTGCCTGCACAGCGAGCATTCTCTTAGCATACCCATACCCATAGTTTGATTCATGTGGCTCGCCCATGTGCAGTTGCTCTACTGTCAGGGGGTATGTTGCTTTGGCAGGAAAAGAGCAGGTGGTTATAATAGAAACAATTTTTTTAGTTTCGCTCAGTCTACACGCTTCTAAAATATTCAAATTCATTTGAGCATTTTCATAAAAAAATTCTGCTGGTTTTTCTGAATTATCCTTAACTCCTCCTACTCTTGCAGCACAGTGAACAACATATTGAATTTTATTGTCTCTTATATAATCATATACTTCATTGAACTTCATTAAATCAACTTCAGTTGATCTTGGTTTATGTTTTCCTGTGACACAAGAGCCAACCAAACCACTTCCACCTGTTACTAAAATTTTATCAGGATCAATCATTACCAGTGCTTCCCATGCCCCCACTTCTTGATGAAAGTATAGCAGGTCTTTCGTGAGTTTCAAGTAATTCGTAGTTTAAAACTTTTTCCAGAAGCATTTGTGCGATGCGATCACCATGATTGATCTTATACAGTTTGCTGCTGTTATTTTGAAGCAGAACGAAAAGTTCTTCTCTATAATCATGGTCGATGATACCGACACAGTTGGCAAGAGAAATACCATTTTTATAGGATAGACCAGAACGAGCAAATACCTTGACGACATGACCTTCTGGAATATCCAAGATTATTCCAGTCGGTATAGCCAACCTTTGTCCCGGTGACAAGAAGATAAAACCACGACACTCTTGATTGGAAAGTGGGTGGTTAATCTTCTTGAAGTTTTCTTCGTTGATGCAAGCGTGTAGATCGTAACAAGCAGATCCAGATGTTGCACGACGAGGCGCAACAGCGTCTTTGTTCATTCTATAAAAGTTCACTTGTGGTTCCTTGATTTATATCAGGGTGCTGGTGGTCCAGTGAAGGTGATTCCCTTCAGGGCGTTTGCTGCGGCAGACAGTTGATTTGCTTGAGCAAGAAAAGAATCAATAAGAGCATCATCTACTGGTGTTCTTTCTTCTTCTACCGTATAGATTGTTCCTAGTTTGTTTATGTTGTTCTCAACTTTTCCTAGCAAAGTCATAATGTCTGCGAATGGATATAGTGCTTTCATTTAAAAAAATCTCCTTTGTGTATGTATTTATATAGTTATGGTTTTTTTAGAGGACTGTCAGTATACCTGAATCCCCTGTTTTCGTAAAGTAGATGATCCACTGAATCAGTATATAGTTTATGGTCTACTCCTAAATCATC
>Ga0075475_10000335_pt1 | contig 21280 bp, 20 predicted proteins | sample DEB08_DNA_10_FD_76342 | JGI IMG/M metagenome (GOLD analysis project Ga0075475, IMG submission 76342) | Aqueous microbial communities from the Delaware River and Bay under freshwater to marine salinity gradient to study organic matter... | ecosystem: Environmental > Aquatic > Marine > Coastal ... | reverse complement strand
TATAGGGTTCTCCTGCATAAATAGTCTCAAAGGAGAGCGACAAGAAGAAGTATCTGTTAACGCAATCACAGATCATCAAGGCCCGAAAGAAGTAGAGGCTGGTCGCCAGGTGCAGGAGGTATGTCGCAAATACGCCCGCCTATGAGCTTCATTGCATCGCTCAGTGGGACTACTAGACTGTGCAGCGATTCGTTTTTTGCTTGTCTTATGATCCTGTCAACATTCTCTTCGAGTCGAATTAGATGGTCAGTCCTCTGGCCTGCATGTTTCCTATCGATTTGTTTTTTTTGCTCGCCGGGAAGTGCTGCAGATACATTTAGACCGCATGCCGCTCTCCGGAATGTGAGCATGTTCATAATTGATGGCTCTTCAGGAGAATCAACTTTTCCTCTCGACCCGACTTCAGGTTTTCAAAACTCACTCAAAGTTGCTGCTGAATCCCGCGATGATCCCGTATTTGCAAGGCAGTTTTTGCAGACCACATCAACCAGTGTGAACGTCACGAGTCTTAACATTATCAACACCTCAGACCAGGAGCAGATTTTTAGAGGCACACTATGGAACGGTGATGGTAAGCAGCAAGGTAGCGAAGGGCAGATCTTAGGTTCGGCCGTACCTCCTATGGGACGTATTGAGCTAAGTTCCGATGAATTAGAAAATATTTTTGGGGTTGAACCCTGGAGAGGTCCAGCGGTCTTGATGATCCAGGGCGAAAGTACCTTTGACTTGCTTTCTAGACTGGTCAGCCCCAGCGGGCTCACCAGCAATACTAACTGTGTGCGTGAAGATCGTGTTCTTAATATCGAGGGTTTCGATTCCAACAACAAGACTTATATCCGCCTTATTAACACCGGTGGTAATGATACAGGAGAAGTAATCGGCACCCTGTATGATGAAGATGGAAATGTAGTGGGGGAGGCTGAGTCTGTTCTTGCTCAAAACCTGAATCCCTATCAACAACTGTGGCTCAACCGATTGGACATCGCTAGTATAGTGGGTTCCCAGTGGAGCGGGGTTGCGTTGTTAGAAGTAAACCAGATAAATGGCTTGAAGCTGTTGAATCTTAACTACATTGCGGCTGAAAAAACCTTCTTTAACTTTTCTTGCTTTGAAGACAGTACTTCTGGACGGATTTACCTGCAGACGACATCTACGAGCCAGAATGTCTCATATACTCACATAGTGAACACATCCGATGAAGACCAACAATTTTTTGGAACCCTCTTCAGTAGTGACGGTCGCGTTATCGGCTTTAGGAATCAACCGTTACATTTTGATGACATTCCCTCTAAGGGGAGGCTGGTAATTTCTTCCGAGGATATTGAGAAAGCCTTTGTTATTAGCCCCTGGACAGGTCCAGCTATGCTGGAAGTTAACGGCACGGGCACCTTTGAGTTGATGACTAAGCTCACAAGTCCAAGTGGCCTAACCAGCAATACAAACTGCGTGAGGAAGAATGATGTTCAATACATCGGGGGGTTTGATCAATCAGATATGACGTATATCCGATTTATAAACATTGGAGACGAGCCTATACGCAATATAAGAGGGTCTATCTTCGGCTCCGATGGTAATGTGATCGGCGAAGCTAATCTTATTTTGGTCGACGAGCTTCCAGCGAAAGCCCAGATCTGGCGAAATCGTAACGAGTTATCAAGTACCTTCGGTGATACGTGGAATGGTACTGCGAGCCTAAAGATCACAAATCCAGACAGCGATCTACGACTGCTCAATCTAGTCTATGTCAACAATCGAACCTACTTTAACTTCTCATGTTACGAAACAGGCCGCTGAGATGGCTGAAAGAGGGTCTTGGGGCATTAATGACTAATGGGCACGCAATGGATCGAACTTCAATAACGTATTTATTTGTGGTTCAAGCTTAATCTGACATTGCCGGGTTTGAGCCACATATCCCTTGCTTCAACACTGGCTAAAGATGAAACCAGTCGAACTTTATGCGCCTGCCGTGAAAGCCAATAAGCTGTGTGATTCAGGGACATTCTTTCAGCTTTCTTAACTCTAAATCAACTTGATAATTCTGGTGCTGTAAGCGTTCATTACCTGGTTCGTAAGCCCGACCAACATCCTCCCAAAGTGGTGTGGCCTCGGCCAGTTCACTGGCAACCTGCATTGGTGTTTTTCCAATCAGCGACCCATGAGGTCGTTGCCAGGTGTAGTAGAACTGCCACTCAGCCAGACGTTCAGTGAGCTCTGGATCATCCAGGTCAGCGAGAGCATAAAACTCAATCTTGTCGACACAATCACTTGGATGGGGTCAGCCCCGAGGCATTTGAACGTGCCTCAAAATGAGCAAGCAGAGTGTCCTCGTTAGCGTGGGAAGTCCAGATCGAAACTCAAGCTCCACTGTATATAGACAGGCATACCGACGCAGAACGGGTTTGTCGAATCGTTCAACGGCAAGCTGAAAGATTTGCACTGATACTTCAGTTCTATCACCCGGCTGGGGTCAATCTGACCGGGTAGGTGCGGCCTTTATTTAGAGTAGGCACGAAAAATGCATGTTAGCACCTTAGGTTTTTCTTGGGCGGCATGTGAATATTTATATCTATAAATATCAGTAGGTTATGGAATCTATACATTTTTCACTGACGAATTTTCGACACTTGGCGAGTTCTTTCCCGCTGAGTTCGCTGGTAACCCCGCTCATCGTGCTGTTGGTGCTGACACTTCTTGTCCTGCCTATCCCGCCATTAATGCTGGATATTTTTTTTACGTTCAACATCATCCTGGCGCTTTTAATTGTCATGGTAGCTATCCATACGGCCACGCCTATGGATTTCTCATCTTTCCCTATCATCATTCTTTTCGCCACTGTGATGCGTCTAGGGCTCAACGTGGCTTCAACTCGAGTGGTATTAATTGAAGGGCATCAAGGTGGGGACTCGGCAGGGAGAGTAATTGAAGCGTTTGGTCAATTTGTCATTGGCGGTAATTACGCAGTGGGGCTGATTGTGTTCGTCATCCTGATGATCATCAATTTCATTGTAATCACTAAGGGTGCTGGACGAGTATCAGAGGTGATCGCCAGATTTACCCTTGATGCACTGCCTGGCAAGCAAATGGCGATTGATGCGGATCTTAACGCGGGGGTCATCGATCAGGAGACGGCAAGACTAAGACGGACGCAGGTTACTCAGGAATCGGACTTCTTTGGGTCTATGGACGGAGCCTCAAAATTTGTCAGGGGAGACGCGATCGCAGGCATATTGATCCTTCTGATAAATCTTATCGGTGGTCTGGTAATCGGTATGTTGCAGCATGACCTCTCTCTGCAAGACGCATCGAGAGCTTATGTGCTCCTGACTATTGGTGACGGTCTGGTAGCACAAATTCCTGCACTGATACTTTCTCTCGCAACAGCCATTATTGTTTCCAGAGTGACTACTGACGAATCTGCACCTGAGCAAGCCACCAAACAATTGAGCAACCCTTTGGCTTTTGGTGTTGCTGGAGGAACGCTTGTCGTTTTGGGTCTTATCCCCGGCATGCCGAATGCTGTTTTCTTAATCTTAGGATCAAGTGCGCTTGCTCTGAGTTATTTGCTCCGCCAGAAGCAAAACAACGAATATGTGAACCTGGACGAGGTTGAGACGCAAGAGATAGAAAGGTCAAGTGAGGAGGTGCTGGAGCTCGACTGGGATGACGCAGGTCAAGTAGACGTCATAAGCGTTGAGCTGGGATATGGTCTCATTCCTCTAATCGAAGAAGAACGACATGGCAGACTTCTTCAAAGAGCAAAAGGCATTCGTAAAAAATTGTCTGGAGATTTCGGTTTTTTGCTGCCGACTATCAGGATTCGAGACAACCTTGATATACCCCCACACCAGTATCAATTAGTGATTAATGGATCAACTAGAGGGCGTGGCGATATCGAATTAGGTAAGTTTCTTGCTATCAACCCAGGCTCGGTCCTGGAGACTATTTCAGGGACACAGACAAAAGAGCCTGCCTTCGGTCTTGATGCTGTCTGGATTGATGCTGGGGACAAAGAATATGCTCAGGCTGTTGGCTATACAGTAGTCGACACAAGTACAGTAGTCGCAACTCATTTGAACAGCGTTCTTCGAGATAATGCAGAGGAACTCCTAACTTACGAGATAGCAGAACAGCTGATAAATCGTATTGAGGAGAGTTCTCCTAAACTTATTGAGGAGCTGATTCCCGACAATCTTTCACTAAGCGCCGTACTAAAAGTGCTTCAAAACTTACTGTCCGAGGGTGTCCCGATAAAGGACATGCGAACCATTTTGGAAACTTTATCCGACGCTGCTCCATACACGAAAGCTCCTGAAGCACTGACCAGCTATGTTAGGAGTCGACTGGGGCGCCTGATTATGCAACAGCTTTGTGATCCGCTAGATACGCTTGAAATTATTACGCTTGATCCTAACCTTGAACAGATATTGACGGATGTGGTTAAGGCTGCATCGTCGATTGATGAGGTTACTTTAGAGCCGAATCTGGCTGGAACTTTAATCGAGTCCTTGTCGGAAGAGGTCCGTAAAGCACAAGAGCAAGATAGAGCAGCCGTTTTGATTGTTTCGCCCACAATACGTCAATGGCTATCAATATTCATAGGAAAGTTAAAAAAGGAACTCTCAGTTTTGTCTTACCGAGAGGTGCCTGATGATCAATCAATCAAAATTACAAGAACTATTGAATTAAGCGAAAGAGTTTAAGGAGGATGCTGCCATGGAACTCCAAAGGTTCATTGGTAAAGACACGAAATCGGTCATGAATGAAATTCGTACTACTCTCGGGGAGCGTGCACTAATTGTCTCAAACATGAGAGTGGGCTCGAAAACAGAGATTATAGCGGCCTGTGAATCAGAAAGTGCAGAGCAGGGCGCTTATCCTGAAGCTGCCGAGAACTCTCCAGGAGAGGAAATTCAGCATGAAAGGTTCTCTGTAGCAATGGCTGATCAGAGTGTCTCTTCCCCCGGATTATCGAATGATGATCCATGGGAGCACATTCGACAAATAAACAAAGAAATATCTTCTATCAAATCAGCGCTTGAGGAAAACTCTGCAATTGGTCGCGAGTACGCATATAGGGATAGTGCTCTTTCAACACTTTCTGTGTTGAACGCCGAAAACGAAATCAGCCATGCTCTTGAGGCATTAAATGGCGCTAGATCAGGTTGTTTCACGGTTTGGGGCGAAAGAAAATCCGGGAAAACCTTTGTTATTAGGGAGTTAATCAAAAGAAGAGCAGAAAATCATGAGGACACGATCATATTGCGGCTCCCGCACAACGCGAATGCAGATGATTCTCACTTGTGCCAGATAGCAGAGCGGTTTTCGCTTAATGTTGTGTTTGTCAATGAGCTGAGTAGTATTGGGTCCACTATTAGTGCTCTGGCCAACGGAAAATTAGTTCTCATTGAGGCGGACTTGTCCATGCTCGCCAACTTCGCACTTGAACTTGATACTGAAGTTGGATGGCTGCAGATGAGTTCCCACCTTATTATTGACGAAGATGAAGAGCAGACCGGATTAGTTTCAGAGTTGTTTAAGCAAATTAATGCAAAAGTACCAGAAAAAATTGACTCGAAGATAATTGAGGAGATTAGTTGAAAGTTTTTGTTGTGCAACATGGCGCTTTTATTCAACAGTGATGTTATTTTCAGCCATCAAAAGTCAAATTTTTTAAGAAATGAACCTGTACGGATAGAGGATAAGAGGTGTCTCGGCGAGTTGCGATCTGTAGCGGTAAGGGTGGAGTAGGTAAGACTTTTACCTCCGTAAGCATTGCTTTGGCGCTAAGGGATTTGGGGCGTGATGTGCTTATTGTTGACGCCGATCTAGGGCTGGCAAATGCTCAATTGATGCTAGGGGTATCGCCAGAGTTCAACATGGCTGGGTATATCTTTGGCACCAAGACTCTGTTTGAGGTCACTACCCAGGTGGGCGATCGATTGAGGCTCATTCCGGGCGCCTCCGGCGATGCCAGTTTAGCCAACCTTCCACTTGCGGCCCTATCAAACCTCTTCGATGAAATTACAGAAACATTTCACGATTGTATTGTTATTTTTGATCTCGCAGCAGGTATTTCAGATCAGAATATGCACCTGCTGAAACTTTGCGATGAACGAATTGTTTTGTTTGTCGATGAACCGACCTCGATCGCTGATAGTTACGGGGTGCTAAAATTGCTTCACTTGAGCAACAAACTGAACAATACCTATTTGGTGCCTAATCAAGTGAAAAATTCTGAAAGTGGCAAAGCGTTCTATGACAGGATGAATCATATATGCCTCTCATTTTTAGGTAAGCCTGTCGGTTTCCTGGGTTCCATCGATGAAGATCCGGCTGTGAAAGCTTCTATACGTCAAAGGGTACCTATCGACAGATCATATCCATCTGCAAAAGCTTGGTATGATGTTCGAATTATAGCTAGAAAAATTGCCGACGATATTGGCGATCAAGTTTTGACTGGTTGATCATGAAGACCGACTCCAATTCGAAGTCATTGACTCCTGGTATTCCGGAATCTTACGGGGATGCTTCCTTGAGGAGCCTTGGCTCTTCTCAAACTATTACACCGGAGTTGCTCTCGCTGGTAAAACGCATCGCGGTGCATTTGAAAGGCAGATTACCAAAGAGTGTCGAAGTAGATGATTTAATGCAGTCAGGATTTGAAGGGCTTGTGCAGGCAATGAGCAGCTATGACAAAGCTAGAAACATTTCTTTGGAACAATTCGCGAAAACACGAATCCGAGGCGCAATGCTTGATGATGTCCGTAGGATGTCGCAAACAACAAGGACTACTATTTCATTTAAGCGAGAGCACGCCAGCGCGATTGAAAAATTGACAATTAGATTCGGGCGGGAACCAACTGGTAAAGAGGTTGCCAGTTACCTTGGCAAGGACGTAGATACATACCAAAAGGAAAGGCTTATCGTTGCCGGGGCTACCACTTCCACGAATGATGCTGGTGTAATGGCAGATGACTTTGACAACAAAGATGAGGTTGAGCAGTCCCCCGAAGATAGTTTGGAGAAAGCCGAATTACTTGCAGCGCTTAAAGCTTCCATAGAGGATTTGCCCGAGCGCACACAACTAGTGCTATCGCTGTACTATCACGATGAACTAAACTTGAAGGAAATAGCAGCTGTGATTGATGTGACTGAATCCCGCGTTAGTCAGATTTTAAGTGAAACAGCCAGCAAGTTGCGGAAAAAGGTAGTCCGCGGTTGATGGTTTTGTGGATAGAGGATAACCCGCCATGAGCCTACTAGGGGGCTTTAAAAAAAAAAGCTGAAAAGAAAAAAGCTTATGCCTTCTACCAGCAGATGGGGGGCTTAAAAGGTGACCCGAGGGAGACTAGAAAACTCAGGTCCATTATGGCTGGCCGCCTGACCGCCTTCATCGACTCAACGTTCGTTGACGGGGCTAGGCAAACAGAGGCGTTTCAGGAATCGGGACAACCGATCTCTTCTTTGAAGCTAAGTGCGCCGGCCTATAAAGATGTTAAGACGATAGGCGGAATAGTCTGTGTCTATCTCCCGCAGAAATATACCAGCTATTTCTCCGAGCTTGGTTCAAGGTACCAGCTGTGCAACCTAACGCTAAAACAGGTAATTGAACTAGCAGACGGAATGTGTTCTGAGATTGCATTATCACTTCAACTCGACCAAGAAATTCGCCCTCTCAATTTCCTGAGGTTAGAGGAAGCTGAACAAAATGAGAGTGAAGAGCAGTATTCAAGCGGTCCAAACGACCAGCCAACCGGTGATTGAGTTTAAAAAAGTAGATTTTGTCTCAACACGGTTTAAGCACTGATAGTTTCTGGCAATTTCAGTCACCAAAGCAATTGCCGACCCTGTCAATGATTCCTCTTCCGGGAACAGTCAACTGACAGTTTCGTCCTCCTCCTGATCTATTCTTTGAGTCTCTCAATCAGGTTTTTGCTAGCAGAAAGCACGCGGGTTTCATAACTGATTGATTTTTATCGGTATGGTTGCGCGCATCCATTGCATGAAGAATTGCAAAAAACTCGCATTTTTCGTGCCTGCTCTAAAGAAACGCCGTGTTCTGCCGATATACTTTGCGAGAAGCGGATTAATGAGTATCGACGTGTTTGATAAATGTTTAGTCAACAGTTTCGCGTGCTATGTTGTCTTCGGTGCTATAGCCATGGCCGCGGGTTGTGCGACAAGCTTGCCCCCTTATGTATCTTCACCAGCTTTTGATGGGCGGATTGTGGGTGTGGGGTATGCGGTTATTAATGCGCAACCAGGCGAAAGCCCAGAGGAAAAGCGACTGATGGCGATAAAAGCGTCCAAACTGGAGGCGTATAAGTCACTGGCGGAACAAATCTATGGGCAGTATTTGGAATCGCGAGGTACGCTGAGCAACCTTAAATTGAGTGACGAGGAGATCACCAGTAGGGTTGAGGGGCTCATAGTCGGGGCGAGGGTAGTCAGTATAAAACCGATATCTAGTGACAGCTATGAGACGGTACTTGAAATGGGGCGGGCTAAGTCAATTGATTACCTTGCCAGGAAAAACGATGACGAGGAGACATTTTCCACCAGGCAAGGCTCTGAGTAAGTCACTGATGGTCAGTTTCTTAAGATTAGAGCACCAGAAGCAGCTGATATTTGGCAGGAAATTTTATGAAGGTTGTCGCAATTTATGTAGCGTTTGTTTTTGCCTGCTTTGGTACAACTCCTCTGTTTGCCCAGCAGTTAGACAGCTGGTTAAGTAACGTAAAGCGGGAGGTGTCAAGGCTCGGCATTAACGAGCGAGGATACCTTCACTCTGTTAATCGGCTTCGAAACTCGGTTTTTCAAGATGAAAGTCTGTTCTTCGTCTCGTCCATGTTAGTTGAAGAGCTAGATATTCAGCTATTTCCAGATGGTAGTGTCAGGGTTCTGAAAGGAGGTATCTACAGCGGTCGTGATCAAAGTGAAGATGGAACGAGAGAGGGGGGAGCAAAAAAATGTGAAAGCAATTTCGGTGAGCAGCCGCGCCTTTCACTGGCGAGTAGCCGCACAACGATTCAGTGGAGCGTGTCTGATGTAAAAACGAGCAAAGTAAACGCTCTGGCTTACGTCGATCGCTTTATACGTGACGTGATTCTCGGCGAAAAGAACATCGCGATATCACCTTTTTATAATGATCAAAGTCGTTACCAGAATCTAATTCGCGGAAGTCATTTCGAAGAATCAAAGCACAATGTGCGTTATTCGTTAGAATATATAGAGCTAGGTGATACCCAGAGTACGCCGGGCTTGAGTTCAAGAGGGTCATTTGACATGGCGCCAAAGGGACACCTGTTGAAATTAAGTTTGATGATCGTGGACGATGGCGTGACAAGGAAAGAAGTCGTTTACAATTATCCTCTTCTAGACATTGATCTGGAGTCATTCGTCACAGGGACTAAGACCGAAAATGCTGGTATGTTCCTGCGTGAAGTTGCTGGCGAAGTTAAAGACTTTGTTCTCTCGGCTCATTGCGTCGTCACTCACTCTAATCGCGTCGTAGCATCGAAAGGTAAGTTATTGCTTGAATCGGGCATAGACGCCGGTCTCAGTGTGGGCGATGAATTTCTCATTCTTCCAGAGTCGAGGTATTTTGAAAAACGAGGATTGCTTGCTGGCGTAGATCGGATAGCAATCGTGCAGATCAGCGAAATAAGTGCGTTAAGCTCAGTGCTTGAATTGAAGGTAGGAAGTGTAGATCTTGAGGAAGGTGCGGAATATTTCGCTAGACCTTTATTGGAGCTGATATGAATAAGCTAATAGTATTGGTTGTTTCTCTGATGATAAGTAGTTGCAGCACGAATTTAGCGTTCGATAGTGCGGTGGACCCTGCTTCAGACGCTAGGCGCCCAAGTCCCTCCGCAGAGGTTATCAAGGCCTCCGGCCTTGCTGGTCAAAAGAGTTCAAATCTTGCTGTGCAATCAGAAGAACTCGAAATAGCTTTAAGAAGTATGTTATCGAGATTGGTTCGTTCGACCGGGGAAGTTGGAGGTGAGGGTGAAGGTTGGGAAGAAGGGGCCTATCTGGTAAAGCCAGGGGACACGCTTTCTGACATCGTCCACGAAGCTGTAAAGGGTACAGATATTCATCCCGACTTTGTTCTTAATGCCATTGTAAGAGTAAACCCTTCGGTATTTGTTCGTGGAAACCCGAACTGGATGCTCTCCGGGAAGAAGATTAAATTTCCTCAAGCTGAGGATTTTCATCGGATGATTTTTAAGGAAGAACCTGAAAATGAGGGGTTATCTGTTAAGAGTGACCCTTATGAAGGCTGGATAACTTATCCGTAGGTAGGATATTGATCATAACTGACGTAGTCGCCCAACCTATAAAGTCGATAGCGGATAGTATCGAGCCAGCAAAGAGTGTGTATTCATTGCGCCTTAACCCGCCAGATGCGAGGAGTCTCGGGCTTAGAGAAGGTCAAGTGGTTAATGCCATTATCGAAAACAGGCCTGATGGAAATGTTTTAGTACTCGGTAAAAATATTCTGATCAAGGTGCCCAAGTACTTTCCAAAGAGCGGCAGTGTTGATGTCCAGGTGCGAGTAGAGTCCTTAGCAAGTGGAACTCTGTCCGTACTTTTTGGCAGAAAGGCGGTCTCTCATTCCGAAGCGCTCAATACTCAGGGATCCCGCCTCGCTCGTCTGCTAGCCGGAACCACTGGTTTTCAAGGTTTGAGAGATTTTCTTAATCTTACTTCAAAGACTGACTTGACGATTAAAAGATTAATTGATCTTTCGAGTTTTAGTCTCGAGCGTGGCTGGTTTAAGAACTTTGATTACACAGCTATTGAGCGAAGCTTGCTTCATAGTGGACTTTTTCATGAGCAATTGGTCCGGGATGGAAGGCCGCAGCAGAATATAAAGGAACTCTTGCTGCGTATTCTTGGTGGAAGTCGGCTTGAGAGAACTGATATGTTTTCGGTTTTCGCTGCGTTGGAGGACATAGAGTCAAGTCAGATTGAATCGCTTGCCGCCCAACTCAACAGAAATACCCATTATCACTGGCTTATACTGCTGTCTGGAGAATGGCCAATTGATATTCAATTATTCGGCGGAGAGCCTCAGGCCGGTGAAGAAGAACAGTCGGGCAAAGATTACGCGTGGAAAGTAGTCATCAAAATAAGGGTCACGGAAAGCGAGACAATAGAGCTTTCTACTATTTTTAGTACTAATAATGTCGCCAGTTTCTATCTCGCTATGCCGAACGATGAACTGCTAAGTTGTGCAAATGTACACCTGGAATGGTTAGTGAGTGAATTACAAGAAGCCGGTATACAGTTGGGTGAAATTAAAATCTTTAGAAAAGGGTCTCTAGCCCTGTCGAACGAGTATGAATTGAGCAACCAAATTGGATCTGGCAAGAGACTACTTGGTGATGCTTGAGGATAAAGAAAAAATTGCGGTGGCGCTCCTTTATGACAAGGTGAATTCGCCCAAAGTCGTGGCGAAGGGGCGGGACGAGTTAGCTAGGTCTATCATAGATATCGCGAGAGAGTCAGGGGTTGCCGTCTCTGAGGATGAGTTGTTGGCTGAAACGCTTTCTAGGCTTGAACTAAACGAGGCGATTCCAGAGAGTTTGTTTCGTTCCGTTGCGATTGTCCTGGCTTGGGTTTATCGCCTTCAAGGTAAGACACCTTGGGATGAGGAAGGCGGTCTGTAGTTGTTCAGATCTAGGTTATCTTACCTAGTTTGTCATACACAGAAGCGTTTGCATTCGTTTTTTGGGTTATTGCACTAAGAAGGTTTCGAGTAATCTCCATCTGTTTATTCAGCAACAGGGAATTGCGTAGGTGTTGTTCTTTGCAGACTTCCAGTCGTTGAGTCAATTCATCCAGAATTTGCAGGTCAGCGTCTTCCTGCCCTTTTATCGCTTCCCAGGCATTCTGAAGCTGCTGCATAAGTGATAATTTCTCTTCCTGAATTTCTTCGACTTCTTCAAAATTCTTGGACTCCAAGGCAGCGAATTCTCTGTCTAACAAGGCGCTCAGTGTCGAGGATGCACTGGAGACAAGATTTAATTCTTCCACGTAGGGCTACCGCTATAGTCTCTAGAGGAGTTGCTCTAAATCAGCAAACTTTTCAGCGATCTTCTCGGCGTCTAGTGGGTAGTTACTCTTCTCAATCTGGTCCTTTAACTCCCGAACTTTCGCCTCATCGAATTGGGCTTGTTGCTCAGAGCGTTGCACCCCCTCGCTCAACTCGACTTCTACAGAAGGAGAGGGTGCTGCAGCATTCTCTGGTCGATCTGCACGCTTTTCGCTCGTTGCCTCTTCAGCCGGAGCGCTAGCATTGCTTGTTCTTTGTGGGCTACTGGAACCGACACCTCTAATTTCGTCAACCATGGGTCACCGTGAAGGATAAAAACTTTTGTTAAGGATACAATCGGTTAAATGAAAAAATAGTTTAGAGTTTTTTTTCGATACTGTACATTTTTCAATTTATTCAACCTGTTTCACTCATTATAACCATTTCTTTTCTTCAGGGACCCCATCATTTCGGTACTTTCCGTCGCAATATTTTGTTTGCAAGGACGAAATGCCAGCACAATATAATATGAAACCGTTTCATATCTTTTGATTGATCAGTCCCCAGATTCAATGACTACTTTGCCTCTGCCGGCAACGACGCCCATCACATTCCTGCCGCTCTCGGTGTTCAGAACCTTAACCGATTGGCCAAAGTAGCCATCCTGCAATGAGACCCCTGTCGTAATGATTTGCAAGGCTGGGCTCTTGTGGATTAACGTCACAGGATCATTGCGCCTGACCAGCTTCGCTTTTATCAAATGGCGCTCTCGAAGGATATCGCCCTCTGCTATTCGTCTGTTGGTTTCCATGAAGGGCCAAATTTTGTCGATTGCGTCAGATGGTACATTCTCAACTCGAAATTCTGTCATGACCAGACTATCTGAGATGCCTGATCCAGCCGGTATTGTTGTTTTTGAGACGACTACCTTTTTACCTGCGAGTATGTCGCCTAACTCTACAGGCTGGCCCTTGGAAAGGTCTTTTGCAGCAATTAGCGGTATCCCTGGCGTTTTCAATATGTCCGGCCTTTTGTAGTTTGTCAGTGCCAACTTACCTTCCTCAAGATCGGTATCTAAAACCCTTTCGCCTTTTGTAACAGCCTTTTTGATTAGCAGAACCGCCTGTAACTTCGTTGATTCTGCTTCTGCCACCACTGGCTCGCTTCTCATGGGCTTCAACCAGGCGGGATGCTTGATAAATCGTCGCCAATGATTTTTACAATCCGCAGTTATCAATCGTTTATGTGGCTGGACGTATTCGAAAAACAGGTCTCCAGGGCAGACCTTGCTCTCGAGGCTACGATTCAGTACCAGTCTTTTTTCGATTTCAGGTATCTCAAGCCCTGTTCGCTTTGCCAACCAGGCAATCAATCCGGATCTTAACTGTGTGTTCTCATTAGTGACTTCCGCATCAACGGTAAATGTTTTGTCTAAAGATGGCGTTAATGGGGCGCCTTCCTCTGCTTGTGTGTCGTTCGTTAAAAAAAACAGTACAGCAGAAGCGTATATGAGCACGAAAGCTATTTTGGACATTTGGCGTTTGCAGATTAACGATGTTGGGGGCATCAGTATGCTAGATCAGCAGGAACTGTAAACACTCACTTTTCAAGCTTTTTTCGACAACTTTTGCCGTATCGGCAATCAGATTCCGGTTCGAGTTTGCCGCCGCTCGGAAAAAAGAAAAAATCGAGAACAGGTTGGATGTCTAAATATCTGAAAAATCGGCAAAAAAAATAAATTCAAAGATTGGCATGTCTATTGCCATATGAATCGCGCGAAGCTGACTTCTCAATAGGTCGGTTAAAACAAATAGAACTTTAGGGAAATATCTAGTGTCCGTATTCGACAGTATATTTGGAATTCATGAGAAAGCCCTTCTTCTGCGAGAGAAGCGTTTATCTGTTCTATCTGAAAATATCGCTAACGTTGAAACTCCTCACTACAAGTCTCGAGATCTGGACTTTAAAGCAGCCATGTCTGCGTCATCCAGTCAATACATGGGGCTAAAAACAACAAACGTCAGTCATATGGAAACGAAAGGTAGTACCAGGAACTTTGATGTATTCCGAATCCCAATAAGTGCATCTGCGGATGCAAACACAGTCGAATTACATCATGAGCAATCGGAATACGGTAAGGAATCCGGTCGTTACTTGGCGACTGTTCAATTCATTGAGAACCGAGTCGGCGGAATTCGCCGGGCACTTAAAGGAGAGTGAGCACTCGTTGCTTAATCTAGAAAAGGTAGTTTTATGGCTTTAGTGATCAACACCAACATATCATCGTTAACCGCACAGCGGGCACTAGCAGAGTCGAACAGCGAGTTGCAAACGGCCATGGAGCGCTTGTCCACAGGCTCCAAGATCAACAGCGCTGCTGATGATGCTGCTGGTTTGGCAATGGTTCAACGTATGACGGCGCAGGTTCGGGGTCTGGCGATGGCTGTCAAGAACGCGAATGATGGTCAGGCGTTAACACAGTCTGTTGAAGGCGCTCTTGGTGAAGTCTCAGATATGCTTCAACGAATGCGTGAGCTTGCCTTGCAGGCTGCTAACGGTACGAACAGCTCCGCCGATAGAAGCTTCTTGCAGTCAGAGGTGAACTTGCTGATTCAGGAAATTTCTAGAGTAGCTGCAAATACTCGGTACAACGGTGAGTTAATCCTAGATGGTACGTTCCTAAATAAGTCGCTTCAGGTAGGCATCGAGGAAGGTGAAAACATTATCTTCTCTGTCGAGTCTGTAGCGGCAGAAATGATAGGGGCTCACACTCTCGTAGGAAATGGGCAGGGAGCGAGCGCGGCCGGGGCTACACCCCCTTCGAATGATACGACTACGAACGACGATATAGAGATATTTGGTTACTTGGGAACAGTGGCTACTGCAGCATCGCCTCAGGATTCGGCAAAAGAAACTGCTATTAAGGTCAACAACCTCACGGGTCAATCTGGCGTCAAGGCTTATGCGAAAACCTACGCGTCTCTTTATTCTAATGCAAGCACATCCAAGACCTACAGCGTAAAGATCAATGGCTATGAGACTGGAAATTTCGTTATTGCAGCGGGCGATGTTGAGTCTGCCGTCGACGCCATAAACCAGATTTCGGGTTCAACCGGTGTAACAGCAAGCTCTGCTGATAACAAAATCCTGCTGTTCGATGCCGATGGTGATGACATCACTATAGAGAACACTCAAACCCTTGCCGGTCATAACGATCTGCGGGTTCAAAAGATCGGTGAAGATGGTCAGATTACTACGACCGTTGGGGCGGTCGTCTCGCTGGGCGTATCAGGGAGCAATGACGCAACTCGCGTATCAGGTACATTGAAATTGGTGTCTCCGAACGCCTTTTCAATTGATCAAAAAGCGGTCAACCAGGTGGAAACCGTGACCGTGGGCACTTTGGCGAATTACAACGGTGCTTTAACGATATCAGATGGGGCCGGAGCAACTGTTGCTTTGGATTATGCTGGTGGCGCGCCTGCCAGCATAGATGCTTTGTTGAATGATATTAAGGGGCATTCAAGTTACGGAGATCTTGGTTTTACTGTAACTAAAGCGAGTGCTACCCAGCTGACATACACATGGAAGGCGGCGGGTGTCCCGGTTACAACTGCTACATTCGTGGCTGCCGGAGCCAGCGACGAGTCGATAACGACGTCGACTACCGGGGTTGCTTCAAAGGGTTATTACACTGAAAACTCGGCCGCGGCCAGTCTAAAGAACCTAACCCAGGTGCAAATCTCCACGATGGTGCAGGCAGGAGATTCTATTTCAATCATTGATGCCGCCCTGGATAAAGTCGCGCAGATGAGATCTGACCTAGGTGCTATAGAAAATCGTCTCGCGTATACGGTTTCCAACCTGATGAATATCGCTGAGAAAACCGCCGATGCAAAATCTCGACTTGACGATGCAGATTATGCTTTAGAGTCAGCGCGTTTGGCCAAGTCGCAGGTAATTCAGCAGGCCGGTACCTCCATGTTGTCCCAGGCGAATCAGCTTACTCAGCTGGTGTTGGACCTCCTTCGGTAGGTAGCAGGGGAGGAGATAGGTAATGAGCCTCGAAAATATTATGAGTATATCGGCGACAGCGATGGACGCCCAGATTAGTAGAATCAATTTGGCTACTTCCAATGTGGCTAACGCGGATACGATAGATACCACACCTGAAAAAGCATATAAGGCAAAGCGCGCAGTTTTCGAAACGGTACTTCAGGATGAAGTATATCGTGGCAAAACGTTGGTCGCTGGAAGCGTGAAGATATCGGGTATCACTGAGGACTCCATGGAAAATCCAGTCCGTTATGATCCTAGTCACCCACTTGCCAACGAAGAAGGCTACGTTTTTGCCTCAAACGTCGATGTCATGACAGAAATGGTGGATATTCAAGCAGCTTCTCGCTCTTTTGAAAGCTCGGTGGAGGCCAGTAACACTGCCAAGCGTCTGATGATGCGCACTATTGAAATGTTGCAAAAATAGAAATGGTTGATCATCTATGAGCTTACCAACAATTGAAGGTATCAAAACGATCGACCAGCTCAGAGCTGAACAAAGTCGCCCAGTTGAACAAGAGCTGGATCGAAATGCATTTCTGCGACTTTTTACAACTCAGCTGCAGAATCAGAATCCGCTCGACCCCATGAAAAATGAGGCCTTTGTGGCGCAGCTGGCGCAGTTTTCCAGCCTGGAAGCAACAACTTCGATGTCTGCCTCCCTTAAGGACTTTGTTTCGGGTCAGCAGGGCGAAAGAATCTTAAGAGGTGCCAACTTGCTAGGGAAGCAGATCTTTGCGCCTGAAGTGACGATGTATCAGCCAGGAGGTGCTCCTCTCGATGGTGTCGTTCAGCTTGATCAGGCTGTTGAAAATCTCAAGCTATATGTTGTGAATGCTGCTACTGGCCAGATTGTGAATCAGTTAGATCTGGGGGCTCAAACTCCAGGAGAAGTCGCTTTCGGATGGAATGGTGGAAATTCTGACGGCGAAGCGGCGTCAGAAGGGAATTACCTGTTCAGGGCAGTCGGTTCGATAGGCGATGACACCATCGAATTGCCTGCCATGGCGCAAGCAAGAATTACAGGTGTTTCGTGGAGCGAAACACTAGGGGAGATTTTTGTCGAAATAGAAGATGGTCGCTCCATAGCACTGTCCGACATCTCCCATTTGTCAGATTAATCAAAAGGAGAAGTCGTCAAATGTCTTTTTATACATCGCTTACAGGTTTGAGAGCGGCTACAACGGAGCTTTCAATTACGAGTAATAACATCGCTAACGTAGCAACCTCCGGATTCAAAAAATCTCGAGCTTCATTTGGTGATATCTTCGCGACCTCTCCACTTCAAAAATCTACCGCGATTGTAGGTCAGGGCGTATCGTTGAAGGAAGTACGGCAGGAGTTCAGTCAGGGTAACGTCGAATTTTCCTCTAACACTCTGGACTTGGCGATATCTGGTGAAGGCTTCTTCCCGCTGAAGTCGGCGGACGGTTTGACGGATATCTATACGAGAAACGGCTCCTTTGTTCTGGACGAACAGTTCAGTGTGATTAACTCTTCCGGTCAGGCGTTACTCGCAGCGGCAGTTGACTCAAGCGGTAAAGCTGATTTGTCCAAACTCAATAAGCTTCAAATTCCGACAACCACAGCGGGAGAAGCAAGACAGACCACTTTAGTCGAATTGTCGCTCAATTTGCCCTCAGATGCAGACGTTATCACAGCGGAGTTCAACCGAAATAATTCATCTACTTATAACAAATCGACCGCACTCAGTGTTTACGATAGTGGGGGTAACTCCTACCTCGCTACGATCTACTATGTAAAAACCGCAAATGCGACAGCTGATGCCCCATTTAACAAATGGCAAACCTATGTCTTTGTGGGAGACGACGCGGTGAGTGCGGCACTCCAGCAAGCCAGTGACGAAAATGGTGAGCTGCTCTATGTGAACAAGTACGGCGAGTTGAGGCCGAGATCTGAAGTAGAGGACTTGCTGGTAAACAGGAAGACCCAGAAGTTTGTCCTCGATGATCTGACAGATATTAGAACTTCTGTGCCTGCATCTATTGTCGGTTCGAAGGTCCCTAATGATATGAGTGCTGACCAGGGTTTTGATTTCAGTTCATTTGCCAAGCCTGGGGGCGGTAATTATACGGCTGCTGAATTAGCTAATTTTATGACAATCGATGTCGATAATAGCGGTAGTCCGGTTACTCTTGACCTGTCCTCCTTAGCGGCAACTTCCGAAAAGATAACGGGTGTTGAGTTAGCGGACTTTATTCAAGACCAGTTAAACAGAAAATTTGGTGATGAAAGGTACTTTGACTTAACGAATGCCAATAATGGTAAGTTTGGTTTAAGTTTTTCCTTGAGTGGCATCACGACCAACGTTGACATAGATCTCGCGTCTATTACGGGTCAGCCAGATGTGACCACTGCTAGTCAGGTCACCATTGCAGATATCAAAGAAGAAATCATTACCCAACTCGCTGCAGCTTCTTATGGGAACAGCACAGGTGTTCCCATATCGGTCGACTATGATTACTCATTGAGGTCTTTCACATTTAAGCCAAGTGCTGACCCCTCAGCTACCATCTCAATAGTGGGAGGTACCAATGACAGCCCGGTTGCGAATGGCCTCTTCGGGCTTGGTATTACTCCGACTAGTGTAAATACTTCGAGTGGTGCTTATGGTTCTGTAAACGGCGGACGCAACACCGCCGTGGTCCCGAACGGTAGTCTCATCCGCCCGGCGGCTCAGCAACGCTTCGGCATTAGCGTTACCTACGATGGTGCACAAGAATCGTTCTCATTTAGCTCTGGTTCTACAGGGGATCTTTCTGAAATCGAGATAGATTTTTCTCTGGATACAACTGGCGACGGCTCCCAGGATACTACGCAATCTGAATTTGCGAGGTTTATGGGTTTTGAAGCGACAAATACCACTGATTCCAATTATAAAATTAATGCAGAAAGTGATGCTGTGCGTGGTATCAGTTCGCTGCCAGCGATAACCCGCGGCTCCACAATTGCCGTCAATGTGAACAACAATTTCTCTGTTGATGCCTCGAACAATACCTTCGTTGTTTCTGTTGACGACGTCAAGGGCACTCTATCTCTTCCCATCAGTGCAGGTTACACATTAGACAGTTTCATTGATGAATTAGAAAAGGGGATCAACCAATTGGCATCTGATACCGGGAGTAGCGTTTCCGGAGTTAAGGTCGAGTACAACTCTGATACAAACGGTCTTGTGTTTACCACCGGCACTACTGGAACAGACTCGTTCATCAAGGTGTCGGGTAGTGCTACTTGGGGCCTCGCAAACATCGAGGCAGGTCGTGGAACAACTACGACCTGGATTAAACCCACCCAGTCTGCCGATAATGTAAATGGCGTGGCGGTACAGAAATACATCGACGAATTTGGCAACGAAACGGCCAGTGCGGATGGGTATTCCACCTTGCCGGAATGGTCGCCGATTTTCCTCGATAAAGGTGAGCTGACTTTTAATACCTCCGGTAATCTAGTGTCTCCGTCAGGGGGTGCAGAACTTGAGACGGTCTTCCTGTCAGGTGGTCGTGGAGCCCTGAACCTGACCATCGATTATGGTGAAACCACACAGTTTTCTCAGGCGTTTGCAGTCAAGTCTCAGTCACAGGATGGTTCTCCAGAAGGTGACCTGGTAGGTCTTGACATTGGTGATGACGGTCTCGTCGTTGCTTCGTACTCGAATGGTTCTCAGAACTCTCTCGGGAAAATTGTCCTCGTGAACTTCGCCAGTAATGAGGGGCTGAGACAAAATGGAGATAGTTCTTATCTGTCCTCTGCTAAATCGGGCGAAGCGACTTTTGGTGAACCAGGCACTGCGGGATTCGGAACAGTACGAGCGGGTGCCAGAGAACGTTCCAATGTGGACTTAACGACGGAGCTTGTTGGACTGATCACCGCTCAAAGAAACTTCCAAGCGAATGCGAAAGCTATTGAAACATCGTCAGCTTTAACTTCGACGATTATCAATATTCGAGCTTGATTTAGGGTCGGAATATATAAACTTTTTAGAAGTGGAATGCTGAAATGGACAAAGGTGTTTACCTGGCGGTTTCGTCAATTAAAGCGGATCGTTTGCGGCAGCAGAACCAAGCTCACGAAATGTCCAATATCTCTACCATTGGGTTTAAAAAAGCATTTCAGGTTCAACAATCAACGTATCGGGTAGATGTCGATGGTTCGCTTTCATCGAGATTTTTTAAAGTCTCTGCTCGTTTGGGTAGAGTTGATTTGACTCCTGGCCCGAGAATTTTCACCCAAAACCCACTGGATATCTATTTGGAAGGCAAAGGTGTTCTGGGGGTTTTTAATCAAAACGGCGAGCTGGCCTTTACTAGGCGAGGGGACTTGCGGATAAACGCTGAGGGCACTTTAACCAACGGTAATGGATTCGTCATCGCTGATGAAGGCGGTGGAGATATACAGTTCGACCCGGCGCTTATTCATCGGATTTCGTCAGAAGGTGTGATCTACGCGTCTGATCCTGAAGAAGAAGTGGCTGAAGAAGTTGAAGTAGGACGGTTACTTCTGAGAAACGCAGACGGGATTGCTCTTGAAAAAATGAAAGATGGTCTCTTAAAAGTGGAGGAAGCAGATGGGCCGGGCGACTTTGCTGGTGCAGACGAGCCGGTATACGTTTCATCACACGGGCTAGAGGGTTCATCAGTTAAGTCATACGACGTACTCACCCGTATGATCGAGATCGAACGTGGATACGAAATGAAGATTAACATCATCAAAGAGCTGTCGGATTTGAGCGCCAACGCACAGTCTTTGATGCAAGTAAATTAAGGAATACGTTATGGACTCTTCTCTTTGGGTGGCTAAGACGGGGTTGAACGCACAACAGGCGCGTATGTCTGTTATCGCTAACAACTTGGCAAACGTCAATACCCCGGGATTTAAACGAGACAGGCCGGTGTTCGAAGATCTCTTGTATCAGAATATAAGGCAAGCTGGAGGTCAAACCGGAGCGGATACAAATGCGGCGACTGGGTTCATGCTCGGCACGGGTACCCGTATCGTGGCGACCGAAAAAATTCAGTCGCAGGGCAATATGATGTCGACGGAAAATGCGCTCGATCTGGCGATAGAAGGACCTGGCTTTTTTCAGATAGTCCAAGCTGACGGCACGATTGCTTATACCCGTGATGGTGGTTTCAAATTGTCGCAGGAGGGTGAGCTGGTAAC
>Ga0075475_10000332_pt1 | contig 21439 bp, 13 predicted proteins | sample DEB08_DNA_10_FD_76342 | JGI IMG/M metagenome (GOLD analysis project Ga0075475, IMG submission 76342) | Aqueous microbial communities from the Delaware River and Bay under freshwater to marine salinity gradient to study organic matter... | ecosystem: Environmental > Aquatic > Marine > Coastal ... | reverse complement strand
AGCGATCTCCATTCAGGAATCCGACTCGCGCTCCGCCCCACGTTGCTCGGCGGTGGAGATCCAGGTCGGCTCGGTCGGAGCACCCTCGAGCGCCGCCTCGACCTCGGGGATGTTCGGCAGGTCGAGGTCGGCGATCTCGCCGCGGTCGATCTGGCCACTGGGGTCGGCCATGAGGAGCTTGAGGAACGACTGACTCAACCAGAGATAGAGGGGAACCGGGCACACCAGCCTCGAGGCCGCCGAGGCCAGCAGGGCCGCCGGCGCCAGAAGCAGCAGCAGGCTCCATCCGCCGGTCATCTCCGCGCAGATGACTGCCGCGGTGATCGGGCTCTGGGTCACGCCGCCGAAGTAGGCGGCCATCATGACCAGCATCAGCAGGCGCACGTCGATCGATCCAACGATCGACTCGACCGGTCCATGCAGGGCGTGGCCGAGACCTGCCCCGACGGTCAGGCTGGGATCGAACAGGCCTCCCGGAACGCCGCTTGCCAGACACGCCCAGCTGCCGAGGGCCTTGGGGAGCGCGAACCACGTCGGCGGATCGAACTCGCCGTGCAGCATTCGCAGGGTCTGATCGTGACCGGACCCCATGCTGAGACCTCCCGAAGCCAGCATCAAGACCGACAGCAGCACCCCGAAGCCGAGACCGAACACCCAGACGTGGCGACGGCGCCTGGCGAGGGTGCCGCCGACGAAGGTGACGCTGCGGGCGACGAGGGTCGCGAAGAGTCCGCCCATCAGGCCCGCGGGAATCGCAAGCAGCAGCACGGCCGCGATCTGCCCGAGCAGGTTCGCATCCGCGGTCGGCAGGGGCGGCGCGATCGGGCCGTAGAACATCGCATCCTCGTAGGAGCGGATCAGTTCGCCCGGCTCGCCACCGAGATTGGGCACGAACCAGCCCACCGCGAAGACCGCGGCGGTCGAGAGCAGTGCGGATCTGAACAGCAGCGGGGCGTCGTTCTTGTTGAAGCGGCGCGACATCTCCTCGATCGCGAAGATCAGACCTGCGATCGGGGTGTTGAACGCCGCGGCGATGCCCGCGGCGCCCGCGGCGGTCAGCAGCCCGGTCCGCGACCAGTTGCGCGGCATCGGAACCCGCGTCCACAGGAGCCAGAACAGGCACGCCGCGAGATGCACCGTCGGCCCCTCTCGGCCGATGGTGAGGCCCGCGAGGATGCCGACGACGAGCAGCAGACTCTTGCCGAACGCGAGCGACCCGTTGAGCACGCGGCCGCGGGCGGGGCCGGGTTGGATCGCGATCGCCGCCATCGTCTGCGGGATGCCGGTGCCGTTGGCGTTCACGAAGACCCGCTGGACGAGGACCATGCCACCGGTGATCGCCCCGACGATCCCGAGCGAACCGAGCGTCCATCGGACCCATGCCTCGGGAGCCCACCCGAAGAGGTCGCGACTCCCGCGCAGAAAGGCGATCCAGGCGTCGCCAGCCGGCTCGACGACCTTCAGAAGCCCTCCCGCGACGCCCGCCAGCACCGCGGCGGCGAGCGTCGCCGTCACCGCCAGCGAGACGATGCCGAGCGATGGTCGCGTCGGGGCGGCGCTCATCGGGGGTGAGGCCTCACCAGCCCAGCACCCACGCGAAGACGAGCGGCGCCACGATGGTCGCGTCGGACTCGATCACGAAGCGAGGCGTGCTCTCTTCCAGCTTGCCCCAGGTGATCTTCTCGTTGGGCACGGCGCCCGAGTAGCTGCCGTAGCTCGTCGTGGAATCGCTGATCTGGCAGAAGTAGCTCCACTTGGGAACGTTCTCGCGGCCGAGATCCTGCTCCATCATCGGCACCACGCAGATCGGGAAGTCTCCGGCGATGCCGCCGCCGATCTGGAAGAAGCCGATCCCGTGTTCGAGGCCGACCTCGGTGTACCAGCGTTCGAGCGCCATCATGTGCTCGATGCCGGTGCGGACGGTGTGGACGTTGGAGATGCGGCCCTCGATGACGTGCGAGGCGAAGATGTTGCCAAGCGTCGAGTCCTCCCATCCGGGCACGAAGATCGGGAGCTTTCGCTCGCAGGCGGCGACGAGCCAGCTGTCCTTCGGATCGATCTGGTGGTGCTCGGCAAGCACGCCGCTCTCGATCAGGCGGTACATGAACTCGTGCGGGAAGCGGGGCGTCCGATCACGGTCGGCCTTCTGCCACTCCGCGAGGATCGCCTTCTCGATCCGACGGATCGCCTCCTCCTCGGGAATGCAGGTGTCGGTGACGCGGTTGAGATGGCGATCGAGCAGGGCGGTCTCGTCGCCCGCCGACAGTTCCCGGTAGTTCGGGATGCGGACGTAGTGGTCGTGGGCGACGAGGTTGAAGAGATCCTCCTCGAGGTTCGCGCCGGTGCAGCAGATCCCATCGACCTTGCCCTGCCGGATCATCTCCGCGAGGGAGCAGCCGAGTTCGGCGGTGCTCATCGCCCCCGCGAGGGTGACCAGCATCGGCTTTCCGGCCTCGACGTGGTCGGCGTAGGCCCTCGCGGCATCCATCATGGCCGCGGCGTTGAAGTGTCGGTAGTGCCGCGTCATGAAGTCGCGGATGGGCGTGGGCATCGTGGTCGGTTCCATGTCGTCCGTGGGGGACCGGACGATGCGAGGTCACTCTTCGCGTGACCCATCGCCGGCGGCGGCATCATCGCGGTTCGCGAACGCCTTGGCGAGCCGGTCGAGGTTCGCGTTCATTCGTTCGAGGAATCCCCGGCCCTCCGGGTCTCCGGCGTCGAGCGGGTCGAAGTGGATCGGGCGGATGCCGATGGCGGCGAGTCGGTCTCGGGCCGCTCCGTCGGGTTCGGTGTCGACGAGCAGGATCGTGGCGCCGTGGTCGGCCGCCGCGGCCCGCAGATCTCCGACGCGCTCCTCATCGAGCGGCGTGCCGGGCGGCCAATCGACGCTCTCGATCGAGAGACCATGGGCATGGGCGAGAAAGTCGAAGACCGGGTGCGCGGCGAGCATCGGCGGCGCGTCGGCCAGGACCGCGGTGGCGCGTCGATGGAGGCTCGCGAGGTCGCGATCGAGCGCCCGCCATCTCGAGTCGATCGTCGCCTCGTGCTCGGGGCGGATTTCGACGAGCGCATCCCGCACCGCTCGCGCCTGCAGGCGGGCGATGCCCAGGTCGAGCCAGGCGTGATCGGAGTTGCCGCCGTGGGCATGGGCGGGGCCGTCGCCGTGACGGTGCACGGTGCCGGCACGGCCGGTGGGAAACCGACTTCGGGCGTTGGCGGTGGTGTCTCGGGTCCGGGCCGTCGCCAGGGGAATCGACACGCCCCACGGTTCGACGGCGGGTCCCTGCAGCAGGATGAGCTCGCTCCGTTGGACTTCGGAGATCGTGGTCGCATCCGGTCGCCACAGCGACGGGTCCTCGCCGTCGGGCGCCGGCCGTTCGATCGCGACGACGCCGTCGCCCAGAGTCGCCGCGAAGTCCGCGAGCGGGGCGTTGGTGGCGACGACCACGTCGCGAACACCGGCCGGTTCGGGCGTGGGTCGCTCGTCGCATCCGGGCGTCGAGATCGTCGCGACAAGTCCGGACGCGATCGCTCGGAGACCGCGTCGGAGCCGTCGTCTTCGATCGCCGCGAGCAAGCCTCGTCCGATTCGGCGATGAGACCCGCCAGCTCCCGATCATCGACCGCCGCCGTCGAGGTAGCCCGGCAGGACGGGGCGATCGCCCTGGGAAGGCATCACCGCCCGTTGCAGGGACCGGTCGAGCTGCTCGAACTTCTTGCGGAGTTGCGGTCGTCCCTCGGGATCGCGGTCGAGGATCGCAAGGCCCGCGGCGACCTCGCCTCGGGCTGCGGCGTACGCCTGGCTGCGTTGCAGGACTCTCGCGAGGGTGAGTCGAACGGTCGGGTCGTCGGGCAGGGCGATCGCCGCGGCTTCGGCATCGGCGCGAGCTTCGGGGATTCGGTCGAGTTCGAGCAGCACGAGGGCCCGGGTGTCCCTCAAGGCGGCATTGTCGGGCAGCAGGATCAGGGCCTGTTCGATCCAGCCGAGATGTTCGTCGGTCACGTCGCCGACCTCGCACCGTCGGTAGGCCATGTTGTTGAGCGCGCTCGCCATCAGCACCCGCGAGGAGGCGAGACGGTTGCGTTCCTCCCCGGGCAGCGTCGGCCAACGTTGGAGCGCAGCACGGTCTGCGGCGGGGATCGCCTCGAGGGCTTCTCGATACCGCTCGATCGCCTCGCCGGGCGCACCGCGGGCCGCCAGCACATCGCCCCGGAGCAGGAGCGACGTCGGCTGACCCGGCGAAGTCTCCTCGAGGAGGCGGTCGGCGAGATCGAGCAGGGCCGAGTCGTTCGTTCGGCCGTGGCATTGCAGGAGTCCGCTTGCAAGATCGATGGACAGGCCGAGATTCCCCGCCCGCAGCGGCTCGAGCGCCGCGACCAACGCCGCCGCGGCTTGGGCGGTCATCGTCGGGATTCGTCCAATGCCGAGCGCCGCGAGTTGCTGGAGCTCGTTGCCGAGCAGGGTGATCGCCGACGTGGTGTCGCCCAGATCGAGACTGGCGGCGGCACGCAGCAGAATGCCGTCGGGATCGTCCGCAGCGAGGGATTCGGCGAGGGCCATGGCGGCGCGAGGATCTCCCAGCGCCAGGGCCACTTCGCCTTCGAGAATCGTCAAGGTTCGCGCATCCCGATCCGGCAGGGTGGCGAGGGTGTCGAGAGCGAGCCGGGCGTCGGCCGCTCGGCCGGACTGGATCAGCAGCTCGGCGAGCACTTGATGCAGCAGGACCGACCGCGGGTTCTCCGCAGTGCCGCGACGGGCCAGATCGATCGCTGCGCCGGTGCGGCCCGCCACGTTGTGGAGAACCACCGCCGCCCGCCACGCTCCCGGAAGGCGGGGGTAGGTCTCGACCAGCACCAGCGACCGCTCGAGCAGTTCCGGCGTCGCCTCGAGACGGCCGTCGTCGCGGGTGGCGTCCCGCTGCAGTTCACTGACGGCGAGCAGGCCCGGAGCGGCGCCGCCGATCGCGTCGCGCAGCGCCGGGGCCTCGTCGTACCGCCATCCGGGGTGCGACGATCGATCAGCGGCCCAGACGAGCAGCGCGGGCTGGTTCGGATCGGCGAGCAGGCGCTCTCGCACCAAGGCCACGGCCTCGTCGATGCGACTTCGAGCCACCAGCCAATCGGCGAGGGTCACCGAGGCCGCGGTGTCGGTGCGACCGCTTGCCCGCAGTGCGTCCGCGGCAGGCTCGGCTCGGGCGGGTTGGTCCGCAGCGAGCCAGAGGCGAACCGCCAGCACCGGAAGGTCGAGGTCCCCCCGGGCGGCATGACGTTCGTTCACCCGGGCAAGGGCGTCTTCGGCCCGGCCGTTGGCGATCTCCCAGTCCGCCATCGCCATCACCGCCTCGACGCCGGCCTCGGGCCGGCCGGCCACGGCCTCGAGCAGTCGTCCGGCCTCGGCCTCCTCGTCGGGATCCTCGCCCTCGCGAAGCAGCGTGGCAAGCATGACGACGTCTGCCTCGAGTTCGTCGCGCCCGGCAAGTTCACGCATCACCTCGATGGCGCGGGGTCGCCGCCCGGCCGCCTGCAGGATCACGGCGGCCTGGCGACGTCCGTCGGGGGAAGCGACGCTGCGGGCGAGCAGTTCGTCGGCGAGTTCCGCCGCGGCGCCGGACTGGTTGTTGGACAGAAGCAGTCGCGCGAGATCGGCGTAGGGCTGCAGATCGTCCGGTGCAAGTTCAAGACGTCGGCGCAACGCTCGCTCGATCAGGGCCTCGTCGGGCCGTTCGCCGGTGGCGACGAGGCGAGCGAGAACCAGCGGAAGTTGCGGATCTTCGGAACCTCGCTCCATCTCCGCGACAAGCGCCGCGACGACGGGGCGCCGCCTGACCTCCTCGTCGGGCCGAAAGTCCGAGATCCATCGGGCCTCCGCCTTGAGCACCTCGGGATGGTTGGCGGAGAGTTCCTCGCGGGCCCGGTCGACGACCGCGCGAGCGGTGCTCTCGTCGGCCCAGGTCGCGGGGGCGGCCAGCAGCGCGACGGCGGAGCCGCCCTGTTGCTGCAGGACCTCGATGCGGCGCTGTTCGAGCGCCGCGGCGTTGGGAAGGGAGAACCGGCTCGCGAACGCCGCAAGGCGGGAGACGCGTTCGATCGGCGAGAGACGATCGCCCGCGGCGTCGAGGGCCGACTGGTAGTCGGCGAACGCCTCCTCGGGGCGGCCGGCCTTGCCCAGGGCGACGGCGCGGAGCCGTGGAATCTCGATCGAGCCCGGGTCGGCGGCCTCGAGACGGCGCAGCGCCGTCTCGGCTCGGGGCGAGTCGTTCTCGACCGCGAGCACCGCGAGACGCACCGCGATCGGGACCGGAACGGGATTCGGCGAGTCGAGGATCGCAAGGGCCTGCTCGAGCCGATCGGCGTCGCCGAGCCGGGCGGCCGCGGCGGCGAGCAGCGATGCGATGCGCGGATCGCCCTCGGTGCGTTGGAACACCATCTCGAGGAAGGGGAGCAGTTCCATCGTCGGGATCGTGGCGAGGCGAAGGTCCTCGAGGGGACGCCCGGTCCGGTCGAAGGTGTCCCAGATGCTTGCGAAGGTCGTGATGACGGCAAGCTGGTCGCCGTATCTCCCGAGCAGCTCGCTGGCGACCTCGAGGCCTCGCCCGGGCTGGCCCGACGCCTCGAGCGCCGCGGCGAGCAGCAAGCCGGCATTGACGTGCGCGCCGTTCTCGACGCGCATCGCGATGCCGAAGTCGGCGATCGCCTCTCGTGGCCGCCCCGACAGCAGCAGCAGCCGCCCTCGAAGGACCCGAAGGAGCGAGTCGGCGGTGTTCGCCTCGATCGCGGCATCGAGCGCGTCCCGGAGCGAGGCCCCCGTCGTGGTCGGATCAGCGGCCAGCAACATCGCCTCGAGCCAGGTGGAGGCCGCTCGCCGATCGAGAGGCGGCATGCCCGCGAAGGACTCTCGGTACTGGCCCGACGACACCGCGAGCAGCGGCTCGTCTCGACCGGAGGCGGCGAGGCGGATCCGCCAACGCAGCACCGGCTCGGCATTGCGGCCCAGAAGGTCCTCGCCTCGCCTGAGAAAGTCGCTCGCCTCGTCGAGTCGGCCGGCTCGCCATTCGCGCCTGATTCCGAGATCGAAGAGGGTCTCCTGGTTCTTGCCGATCGGAAGGACCTGATCGATCAGGGCACTGGCCGCCTCGGCGTCGCCGGCCCGGTCCAGCACATCGACAAGCGCCGCAACCGTCTCGGGATCGGTCGGACGCATGCCCGCGGCCTGGCGGGCCGTGGCGAGGGCCTCTTCGAGGCGGCCCTGGCGGAGTTCCAGCTCGGCGAGGATCGTCCGCCTGCCCGCCTCGAGCGTCGGGGGGACCGCCCATGCCTGCACCCGCCGCAGGACGTCGTCGGGGGAGAGATCCTGCTCGAACAGGAGACTCAGCCGGGCACGAAGGGCGTCGAAGTTCGCGTTGGAGTCCTCGACCAGGCGAGCGGCGATGCGCTCGGCCTCCGCAGACCGCCCTCGGCTCGAGGCGACCGACAGCTTGACGGCCAGCGCGTCGGGATCGTCCCCTGCGAGGCGAATGACCTCGTCGGCTTCGCGATCGGCCTCGGAGGCGAAGCCCACCATGACGTACAGGCGCATCAGCTCGCGTCGCGCCTCGAGATCGTCGGGATCGAGCTCGACGAGGCGACTGCGGATGTTGATGGTGGCGAGGAGGTGCCCGCCGTCGTCGGCCGGCACCGCCTCCCGCGCCTCCGCGAAGGCGAGGATGGCCTCGCGGTCCTCGGGGCGCTCGCGAAAGACCCGGGCGAGATGCTGAAGGGCCGCTGCGGGGTCGCCTTCCTCGAGAAGCCTGAATCCCTCCGCGCGTTCCGCGTCGACCCAGGCTTGGAACCGCCACTCCTTCGCCACGAAGAGTGCGACACCCAGCATGCCGATCGCCAGAATCACCCCGCCGAGGATCAACAGGCGACGGTTGCGGGTTCGTGTCGAGATCCTTGCGGCGGGGGACATGTCGCGGTCCTCTTGGAACAGATCGGGGAACGTACGGAGTCCGACCCGAGGGAAGGCGCCGGCAAGGCGACTGCCAGGTCGACTCGGAAGCCGTCGGCGGGAATCGAACCCGCAACCTCCAGATTACAAATCAGGTGCTCTGCCAATTGAGCTACGACGGCGGGACGGAGAGGTTACCCCGGCGTCGGTCGCCGAACCCGGCGATGTCTGTCGATCCATCAGGAATCGCCGGTGGGCGAGGTCTTCTCGCCCTTCCCCCGGCGCGGCGTGTCGAGCACGAAGGCGAAGCGCGTGTCGGTGTTGTAGACCAGGAACGCCGAGACTCGCTTGCCTGCGATGCGGGCGACCACGCCCTCCTTCGCCGAGGCGAAGACGAGCGTCGTGTCCTCGACCGAGGCCGGGCCGACGGTTCCGGTGTAGTCGAGGCGGTAGAGCCGGCAGTCGAAGTCGCCTGCGGGCGTCTTGACCGTCCAAGTCCCGCGATCTCGGGCGACGACCTTCATGGAGCCGGTGTGCTCGAGATCGGTGGGGTCGTGCAGGTCCCAGACCTTGACCTTCATCTCGTAGGGCGTCGGGTCGGAGGTGATCGGAAGGAACAGTTCGCCCGGCTCGAAGCCGACCATGACGGACTGTTCGAGATCCGCCTGGGTCGGCATGACGAGGCGACCATCCGCATCCCGGTGCAGGTAGAGGACCGACCGTCCGGGGACGGTCATCACCACCGGCGGTGCGTCCGACTTGGGCCATGCCGCCGGGGTGCGCTTCGCCTCGGCGACGGTGATGTCGAGGCGACCGCCCGCGCCCTTGCCATGGGTGATCAGATACTCCCTGCTGCCCGGCTGGAGCACCGCTTCGCAGACCGCGCCGGCGTCGACCGACGCCGTGCTCGGAGCGATCGAGACCGAGTTCCCAAGCAGGGCGATCATCCGACGCTCGTCGGCGTCGAGACCGTCGGCGTTCGGGGATGCGGCACCGGAGGCGAAGGCAAGAGTCAGCAGCGGCGAGAGGAGGTGCATGAATGGCGTCATGGTGGACACGTTCCGTGATCGACTTCGGTCTTGAGGGAATGGGGCGACGAAGAGGAATGGCGGTGGGACGTCACGATCCGGATCCGAAGGTAGCCTCTCGTGTCGGCTCTCGCCGATCCTTCCAAAGGTCCGGCGGAATTCTCCGAGCAAGCCTCCCAACAACCGCACATGCCTCGACTCCCCGCCCTCCTGCTCGCCCTGCTGATCCTGCCGCTGCTGGCGTTCTCGGTCTTCGGATTCCTCGCCACGTTCGAACCGCTCCCCAACGTGCTGCCATGGCGGATCGGCTACGCGGTGGCGGCGCTGCTGCTCGCCTTTGCGGAGATTCGCCTGCTGATCCGTCTCGTGAAGGGGCCGACAGGGGCGGGCTGACTCGGTCGGAGCGAGATCGAAGGCCTAGGGAGCCGACGCGGGTTCGAGCGGCGACACCACCACCTCGCCGCTGAAGATCCCCTTGGGGTCGTCGCGTTCGAGAAGGGTGCCGACGATGGTCTCGATCGTCCGGGGAACGCGGCCTCTGAAGAGCTCTCGACCCGGGCCGCCTTCGGCGCCGGGAGCCGTGACCACCACCTCTTGATCGAGGTCGAGCATGTCGTCGTCGAGGCGGATTCGCAGAGCACCCTGCGGCGACCACTCCTCGATCGAGATTCGCTGGCCATCGCGGACCGCCGCCACTCGCGCGCGGGCCTTCGGGGCCTCGACGGCGAGCCAGTAGAAGCGGGAGTGCACGACGTCGTCCTGCAGCCAGACGACTCGCTTCGGACGCAGGTCGCGGGTCCGTTCGGCCATCCACGGCACCGCGGCGGCGTCTTCGCGATCCATCCAGTGACCCTTGCCAGGCACGATGTGCACCGCATGCGGATACGCGCCGGGATCGGCCTTCGCCAGCGTCGCGAGCGACTCGCCCCATCGCTTCGCGACGCCGTTGCGGTCGTACGCGCCGTCGTTCTCGCCCATCCAGATGGCGAACGGCAGGTTCCGAAGGCCGTCGGGTTTCGACTCGTTGGGATGGCCGGCCATCATCGCCGCGGCGGCGAACCGATCCGCCATGCGGGGGGCGAGTTGGTAGACGCCGTCTCCGCCTGCGGAGTAGCCCATCAGGTAGACGCGATCCGGATCGACCCCCTCGAGCGCCACCATGCCGGCGATGATTCGATCGAAGAAGCGATCGACGTGCCCCTGGTGCCAGAGGTTCCAGGTGTCGGTGGGCGCCCGGGGGGCGAGGTAGATGCCGCGCTCGGGCCGATAGAGGCGCTTCTGGTTCTCCCACTGGGAGGTGTTCACGTGCGGAGGAGCGCCGCCGCCGCCGTGCATCGAGATGAAGAGCGGTCGCGAGCCGAAGGCCGCGTCGCCGTAGGACTGGTACCAGACCGGCATCGAGAGTCCGTCGATCTCGACCGCTCCGTTCCGGATCGCTGCGCCATGCGTGCGCTTGAGGACGTCGGTGTGATGCGCGACCGCGATGGCTCGGGCTCGGCGGGCGTCGGTCTCGGTCAGAGGCACCGTCGCGTAGTCGCCGTTCGGCACGGCGAGCCCGTCGTCGGATCGTCGAAGATCCCTGACGAAGGCGTTGAGCGCGGCCCGGGACGCCTTGGCATCGGGGCCCGGGTCGGGGGAGGCGGCTTCGGCGAGATCGAGCGTGACCAGCGTCTCGTCCTCTTCGAATCGGATCGAACGACTGCCACCTTCGGCGGAGACCGTGGCCTGCGAACCCAGCGGCAGCACGAACTCGACATGGTCGTTGGCATCGAACCGCTCGTCCTTCGAGACCGCCTCCATGACCTCGCCGCCGGAGGTCCGAACCGAAACCGGCAGGGCGACTCGGCCGTCGCCTCGACGCACCCGCACCCGAAGGCGCCCGTGCCCCTCGGGGAGTTCCGGAGAGGCGGCCAGGTATCGCGCCGTCACGTCGATCGCTCGTCCCGGCGGAGGCCCGTCGTCGAAGGCCATGGGCCACCGCATGGGCGAGTCGCCCCACGAGACCGCGAAGATGCCGTGCTTCGGATCGCCCTCGATGCAGGTCCGCGCACGCCCGTTGAACCACCCCTTGTCGAGATCTTCACCAGTCGGCTCGGCGGCCCCCGTGAATCGCCATCCCTTGCCGTCCCAGATCTCGACCCACGAGTGGTTGCCGGAGCCGTCGGTCCACATCGGAACGCCGACGAGTCGTGCGGGAATGCCGACGCTGCGACAGGCGTCGATGAGGAGGATCGAGAGGCCCGTGCACGATGCCAGCCCGGTCTCGATCGATTCGCTGGGGCTCTGGTCCGCCCGGCGTCGCTTGGTCGAGTACTTGACGCCGGTCGCCGGAAACAGGCGCTGATTGATGCGAACCGCGGCAGCACTCGGCGAGGCGATGCCCTCGATCATCGGCGCGGCCAACGTCCGCATCGGATCCCTCCACGCTTCGCGGGTCTCGGTGACGTTCGCGTAGGGCAGGATCGCGTCGAGGAACACCTCGGCCGGCACCGCATCCCGCCACGCCGCGTTCTGCCACGCCTTGTACGCCTCGTCGACGTGGTCGAGGAGGAACTCGGCATCGAGCTCGGCACGATCGCGTTCGGGCATTCGTCCGATCAGCCATGCCATGGCGAATCGCTGCTCGTCGGGGACCTCGGCAAGGGCCCGTTCGAGTTCGGCGCGGTTGCCGCCGGCAGACTCGAAGGCGGCCTCGATGCGGCGATCGGTGTCGCCGGATGTGGTCGCCGGGGTGGAAAGGAACACGGCACCGAGGAGGGCCAGCGTCGTCAGGCTCGAGGGGATCATGAGGAGACTTATGACCGAGGTTCGAGCCGAAGTCCACCCCGGCCCCAGAGGATGCGAGCGACCAACCTCGCGGCATTGCCGGGATTTCGCTTGGTCGTGGCGGAATCGAGACCTACGTTCTTCCTGCGACGGAGCGCGCCGACTTCGGTCCAGGCCGGGTCGGTGGTGCCGTCGTGGGGAGGGCGGGACGCTCCGGCGATCCTGCCATGCACAGAGGGCGTCGAGAAGACTTCGGCGTCGCATCGGCGGCACCACGGAAGTGCCTCCACGGCCATCGAGACCGATCGGAGACCCGCGACGGGTCGGGAGAGTGAGTCATATGAGACAGAGCCCGAGACCGAACCTGACGACGACGTCCCTCCTGCTCGCCGGCCTCTGCACCGTCACGGTGTGCGGCCAGGGCACCTTCGACAACATTGGACCCGGCTACACCGTCTCAGGTGCCAGCGGCAACGGCTCCGTGGTCGTGGGCACCTCGGGTTCGGAGTACTTCTACTGGACCGAGTCCACGGGCCTCGTGCTGGTTGGAGGCACCGCGCCGGGAGGCGGCGTGGGCGGACAGGCCAAGATCTCCAACGATGGAGGCCGCATGGTCGGAACCGCGCTCGATCCGGCAAGCGGTCTGTACACGATGTCGGTCTACGAGTTCGAGACCGGGGTGTGGACGAATCTCGGCGGCTTGGGGGCGAGTTCGGGGAATTCGACGAGTTCGGGCTGGGGCATCTCCGGAGACGGGCAGACCGCCGTGGGTCTCGGCTGGATCTCCGCCGGAAGCGCCCACGCGATCCGCTCGGTCGCTCTGGAGGCGCCGGAGGATCTCGGCTCCACCGTCAAGGGCCGCTCGAGCCGAGCGAACGGATGCAACGAGGATGGCACGGTGGTGGTCGGCTGGCAGGACGCGAGCAGCGGCTTCCGGCAGGGCGCGATCTGGAACGACGGCGTGCAGACCATCCTGACCTCGACGACCGGCGGTGTCCTCGGCGAGGCGGCGGGCTGCTCGGCGGACGGGACCTTCGTCGTGGGCAGCGGGACATCGAGCAACGGCTTCAACGCCTGGCGATGGAGCGCGGAGACCGGCGGCGTCACGATCGGTTCGCCACCGTCGTCGGGTTGGCGGGGTTCCTCGGTCGCGATCAGTGCCGACGGCGGCACGGTGGTCGGCTTCTACCGTCCGTTCCCCGGTCCGGCGACCTTCGGGCGAGGGTTCCTCTGGACCGAGGAAGGGGGACAGCAGGACCTGACCGAGCTGGCGATCGCGGCAGGGATCGACATCCCCGGAGGGACCGTGCTGGCGCTGCCGCTGGGCATCTCCGCCGATGGCAGCACCATCGTGGGCATCGCCCGCGGCGGCACGACGTTCGGGTTTCGCTTGCGGTTCGGAAGCGGTTGCCCCGCCGACCTCGACGGCGACGGCGAAGTCGGCGGCAGCGATCTGGCCGTGCTGCTTGCGGCCTGGGGCACGTCCGATCCCGAGGCCGATCTCTCCGGCGACGGCGGCGTGGGCGGCGACGATCTGGCCATCCTGCTGGCCGCTTGGGGCGACTGCTGATTGCTCGAGGATGGGGCCATGGATCTCGCGGCGCTTGAGCAACGGTTCCTCGTGGAGCCCGGTTCAAGAGTGCGCCTCGACGAACTCCAGACCGACCTGGCCGATGGCCGCGTGGCTCTGGAAGGCCTTGCCGAACTGAAGCGCGAGTCCAAGGACGTGCTGGAGGCGCAGGTGCGCGCCTTGTCGATGGCTCAGGAACTGCTCTGGGCGAGCGACCGGCGGTCGGTGCTGGTGGTCCTGCAGGGCATGGACACCGCGGGCAAGGACGGTCTCATCCGGTCGATGCTGACCGGAGTGAATCCACAGGGTTGCGACGTGGTCTCGTTCAAGCAGCCCAGCGACGAGGAACTCGATCACACCTTCCTCTGGCGGTGCATGAAGCGGACCCCCGAACGCGGCCGCATCGCGATCTTCAACCGGTCCCACTACGAGGATGTGCTGGTGGCGAGGGTGCGGCCCGAGGTGCTCGTGACGGCCAAGCTGCCGGACGGCCCGCGGGACGAGAGCTTCTGGGCAGCTCGCTACGAGGACATCGTGGCGTTCGAGCGGCACCTTGCCCGCAACGGCACGCTGGTCCTGAAGTTCTTTCTCCACCTCTCCAAGGAGGAGCAGCGCAAGCGACTGCTGGCGAGGCTCGAGAATCCTGCGAAGCACTGGAAGTTCTCAAGTGGCGATCTCGCAGAGAGAGGTCGGTGGGAGGAGTACCGGGACGCCTACGAGCGGGCGATCTCCGCGACGAGCACCGCCGAGGCGCCGTGGTTCGTGGTTCCCGCGGACCGCAAGTGGGTGACCCGGACGGTGGTTGCCGCAATCGTCGCCGGCTCGATCGGGGCCCTCGGACTGGAGATGCCCGGCACCGATCCCTCACGTGGGGCCGAACTGGCGGATGCCAGGCGGCGACTCGAGGACGAAGCCGCGGGTCGAGGCGGGCGCGACGACCGGGAGGAAGGGACGTCGAGACGGCTCGGCGATCGATAGACTCGCGATCTCCATGAGCGACTCCCCACCTGCCGAGCTGTTCGAGCCGACGCCGCGAACCGCGGTGATCGAGATGCTTGACGGGCGGCGGCCCGAGGATGTTCGGGCATTCCTGATGAGTCACTACTACGAGCCGCTCGCGGCCTACATCTCGGCGGTGGACCGGGGAGTTCTCGGCGAGCCTCGCGACGTGATCGGCGGCTTCTTCGCGGACCGTCTCGATCGGCCCGAATGGTTGGAACGGTGGCGGGAGAGCGGTCTTCGGCTGCGGAAGTGGCTGGTCAACGGGCTTCACTTCTACTGCCGCGAGCAGCAGCGTCGACGCCGACGGGACGCCACGGTGGATCTCGTCTCGGAGAACATCCCGCCGTCGATCGACACCGTCGTCGAACGAGCGTACGCGACCGCCACGGTTCGGCGTGCGACCGAAATGGCGTCCGCCGCGTGCGCCCACGAGGGTTACACGGAGCATTGGGCCTGCTTCATGCGTCACCACATGGGGGATGCAACCTACGAACAGCTCGCGGCCGAGACCACGCACACGCCGGGGCAGGTTGCGAACATGGTCCGGACCGCCGCGCGACGCTTCCGATCGGCGCTTGGCGAACTGCTGCTCCGCGATGGCGCCGATCCGGCCGATCTGGATCTCGAGATCGGCCAGCTTCTCTCGACGTTGGGCAATCACTGATGGCAAGCGGGGGACGACACGTGCCGGGAATCGCAGGCGATGGCGATCGCCTGACCGCCGCGGCACTCGAGACCCTCGCTTCGGGCACGCCGGAGAGCGTGTCGCTCGGGTCGCGCCTGCTGATGGCGAGCCTCGACGAGTGTCCGGGGGTTGGCGAGCACGTCGGGCCGTTCGAACTTCTCGAATCGATCGGGAAGGGGGGATTCGGCGAGGTCTTCCTGGCTCGTCAACGCGTGCCGGTCGAGCGGGAGGTGGCCGTCAAGATCCTGGCGGGGCTCGATCGTGGCACCTCGGCGGTGGCCCGCTTCGAGCGGGAGCGTCAGGTTCTGGTGTCGCTTCGACATCCGGGCATCGTGCGTCTGCTCGAGGCGGGGATCACCGCCTCCGGGCATCCCTGGTTCGCCATGGACCTCGTCACCGGCCGGACCATCGATCGGTGGGCCGACGAGGTGGCCCCCGATGTCGAGACCCGCCTCCGGCTGTTGAGGGACCTCGCCGACGCCGTGGCGGCCGCCCATCGCCGTGGCGTGCTGCATCGGGACCTCAAGCCGGGCAACGTGCTGGTTCAGGATGTCGTGGAAGGGCCTCGGGTCCAGGTGGTCGACTTCGGGATCGCCAAGGTCACCGAATCCCCCGAGGCCGGCAGCACCGCGGTGGGCCACGTCATCGGCACTCCGGAGTACATGAGCCCCGAGGCGGCCTCGCTCGAGCCGGATCGGCTCGACACTCGGAGCGACGTCTACTCGTTGGGTCTCATCGCCTACCGGGTGCTCTCGGGGAAGGCCCCGCTGCAAACCCCCGAAGGAACGTCGTTCGCCTCGCGACTGCGTGCGGCCGCCGAGCCCCGCATCGAAGCGTTGTCGCTGGGATGCGCGAGCGTCGCGACACGCCGCGCCCTTGGTGGCGAGATCGAGTGGATCGTCGGCCGATGCCTCGAGGTCGACCCCGATCGCCGTTACGCCTCGGCCGCCGAGCTTCGAGACGATCTCGATCGCCGATTGGCGCGCGAGCCGGTGCTCGCGGCGCCTCCGAGTCCGGCCTATCAGGCCCGCGCGTTCCTCCGTCGGCATCGCGTCGCCGCGGCGGTCGCGGCCGTGGGCCTGGTGTCGCTCGTGGCGTTCACGGCGCTCGCGATCGCCTACGCCATCGGAGAAGCCCGTCTGCGAAGCGACATCGAGATCGCCCTCGAGGAGGAGGCCCGTCAGCGGACGCGGGCGGAGGTGGCTCTCGCCGCGGAGGCGCGTCGCACCGAGGAGCTGCGGGAGGTGGCCGACTTCCAGCGCACCATGCTCGTGTCGATGGACCCCGCGACGATCGGGGCGTCGCTGCGTCGAACCCTGCTCGAGCAGCTCTCGGCCGAGGGAGACGAGGCGGCGGCGGATCGCCTGGATGCCGCACTGGCCGGCATCGACTTCACCGGCGCCGCGAGCGAGCTGCTCGACACCGAGCTGCTCGAGCGCAGCGTGGCCATCGTCGCGAGCGAGTTCGAGGATCAACCGCTCGTTCAAGCCCGGCTTCAGGCTTCGCTTGCGGCGGCCCGCCACGGCCTCGGACGCACCGCCGAGGCCGTCGAACTGGGATTGGCGACCCGGCCGCTCCTCCTGCAGAGTCTCGGACCGGATGCCGAGGAGCTGCTGCTGTTCGACGTGTCGTTGGGAGCGTGGCTCGAGCGGGTCGGACGTCTCGGCGAGGCCACGTCGCTCCACGAGGCGTCCCTCGAGCGAGCCGAGGCCGTCTTCGGTCCGGTATCACAGGCGACCTTGGAGCTGCTGCTTCTCGGGGCGACCCTTGGGATCGACGGCGACGAATCCGCCGTGGACATCTGTCTCGAGGTCGATGAACGACTCGAGTCGGTCGGTCACGATCTGGACAGGCCCGACGAGTGGAATCTCGTCTATCGAAGTGCCGTGACTCGAGGCGAGGTCCTGTTCGAGCTCGGGAGATTCGAGGAGGCGCTGGAACTGCGGCGGCGGGTTGCGGCGGCCTTGGCGACGAGGTCGCCCTCCGCGGAGATCCTCGTACTGACGCTCACCAACGGGGCCGCGATCGCCCGTCTGCTCGAGGAGACCGGCGCCTACCCCGAGGCGATCGCCGCCTACGAAGGAAGTCTCGAGGCCCATGAGGCCACCTGGGGTCGGGTTCATCCCCGCACCCTGGTCCTCCGAAACGACCTGGGGATCCTCCTGTCCCGCCTGGGCATGCTCGAGCGGTCCGGCGAGATTCAGACCCGGGTGCTCGAGGACCGGCTGCGTCTGCAGGGGGTGGCGTCCCCCGAGACGATCCGCGCGATGGCCAATCTCGCAGTCGTCAAGCGACGACTCGGAGAGTTCGCCGCCGCCGAGGTCCTCTACCGAGATGCGATCGGTCTCGCCGAGCGGCATCTGCCCCCGGGGCACGAACTGCTGGTCTCGGCGCGGGCCAACTTCGGCACGATGCTGCAGGCCGCAGGCCGGGGAGAGGAGGGCCTGCCCCTTCTGCAGGAGGCGCTCGAACGCAGCGAGGCCCAGTTCGGACGCGAGCATCCGACCACGATCTCGATCGCAGGCAACGTCGCCGTCTGCCTCAACCAACTCGGCCGCTTCGAGGAGGCGTTGCCGATCTTCGAGGACATGGCGGCGCTGTCCGAACGCATTCGGGGCGCCGACGCCGTCCAGACGATCATCGCCCTGGCCAATCGCTCCGGAGTGCTGCGTTCCCTTGGCCGCCACGAGGAGTCCCTCGCGGTCAACGATGTGGTGCTGGAACGGGCGAGGCGATCGCTGCCGCCCGGGCATTGGAACATCGGCATGTTCCTGATGTACCGCGGCCGAACGCTCGCGGATCTCGACCGCTTCGCGGAGAGTGTCGAAGTGCTGCTCGAATCGAAGGCGATTCTCGATGCGGCACTGGGCCCCGAACATCCTCGTTCGGTCGAGGGCCGACGCAACCTCGAGGACGTCCATCGTCGGTGGGATGTGTTCGAGCCGGGGGCCGGCCACGGTGCCGAGGCGGACCGCTGGCTCGCGACGTTGCCGCCGCCCGAATCGGCGAAGGGCGACTGATCGCGGACGCGGACGCGGACGTGTGGTGGTCGCGCGGGGCGAGGATCCCCGGTGCCGGTGGAGATGAAGGTCGTCTTCGAGGCGGGCGCGGCGGTTGGATCCGGCGCGCGAGATCGAAGCCGCGTCGCCCCGCGACGTCCCCGGCGTTCAGTTCAGCAGGAAGATGTCGTCGGTCGAGCCGCTGACGGGTCTGCCGATCGCGGCCTGGCCATCGGGAGGAAGCCAGATGTTGTCCGGACGACCGTCTCGCGAGGTGACCGTGGCTTGCCGAGCGAACTCGGTCGACAGATCGCTGTGGAGCAGGTTCTGCCCGCGGTCGTCGTGCTCGGGAGAGCACATCTCCAGGCGTACCCGTCGGCCGCGAAGGACCAACTCGATCACGGGGTTGCGATCTCCGACGATCACCCGTCGAGGCGAGAGGTCCAGGCGTCGATCAGCGGCGTCGGCGGGAACCCGATAGCTCCACATGCCATCGGCGGCGGGATGGTTGGGGCATCCCATGCAGGCGGCATCGTCGCAGTAGCCCCCATCGACAAGCTGCTTGAAGTGGTCGGCGTGCCGATAGTCCCCGTCGGTGGGGAACAGACCGCCGAAGTCCGGGAGAAGGGAGGCGTTGAACGGCATGAGACCGTCATGGTCCCGAGCGAACGCCTCCATCGCGCCTCCGAAGTTCCGCTGTCCGTTGCCACACGCCTCGATGCCCCGGGTGGTGCGGACGTGGTTGGACAAGGGCACCGCGATCGAGACCGCGAGCAGAAGGACCGCGGCGATGCCCACGAAGTCCGAGATCCGCAGTCGCTGTCGCGCGATGGCTCGGGTCTCGATCTGGAGCGAGGACTCGCGGAGTTCCTCTTCACGATCGATCCGCAGAAGGGTCGCATCGACGAGGGCGTCGAGGTCGGATTCCTCGGCCGCATCGGGCAATGCGTCGAGGCGCTCGAAGAGCTTCGCCGCCGCCGCTGCGCGGGGACGGATCGCCGCGGGAACTCGTTCGAGGTCGAACTCGGCTTCGATGAGGGCATCGACCGCATCCGCATCGGGAGCGCCGAGGGTCGGGCCGCCGTACGAGGGGTCCGGTCGAGATTCGAAATCGGGATGCTGGATCACCGCGGGGGAACTCCGGGACTTGTTCAGCGCTCGAGCGGATCTGATGGCGAGGTGCCGCCTCCGCCCGCCGCGATCCTCCAGCTTCGCTCGAAGCTCGCGACGGCACTGTGAAGACGGCTCTTGACGGTGCCGAGCGGCACCTCGAGGGTTTCGCTGATCTGCTGATAGCTCATCCGTTGGAAGTAGCTCAGCAGGAGGATCTCCCGGTAGTGGCCGGGAAGTTCATCCACGACCCTCTTGACGAGGGCCGCCTGCTCCTCCTGTTCGATCGGGACGTCGGGGGTCTCGTCGTCGCCGGCGAGCAGATCGACGAACTCCGCGCCGTCGTCGTTGCCGCCGATCGGGGCGGACAGGCTCGCCGCCGCACGGCGCTTGCGACGGCGGTGGAAGTCGCGGGCCTTGTTGGCCGCGATCGTGAACAGCCAGGGCTTGAAGGTGCGATCGGCGTCGAAGGTGTCGGCGGAGAGATGGATCTGCAGGAACGTGTCCTGAAAGACGTCCTCCGCGGCGGCGCGGTTGCCGAGGAATCGAGTCAGGAAGTTCAGGACCTCGGCGCGATACCGCTCGAGAAGCTTCACGAAGGCGTCCCGATCGCCTTCGCGATAGGCAACGAGCAGTTCCTCGTCCGTGCGATCGTCCACAGGCGGCACCGACCACTCCAGCATCGCCTCGATTCGGACGTCGACGGCGAGATCCTCGCCGCGGCGACGACCGGGATCCGCACCGTCCGGTGGGCGGACCTCGCCGATCGCCGCTCCGAACCCCGGTCGCCGACGACCGGGTGCTGGGCGGCAGGGCGAAAGGGTAACTGATTCGCGGGATGCCGAGCATGGGCCGGATCCCAAGGCGACGGCCCGGGCTCGGCGGCTCGACTGGCGGAGACGGGGTGGAAACGGGGATGGCGCAAGAGCGACCATGGCCGAGTTACGCCGCGACGCGCGGCGGGATCGCCGAAGGCAGGAAGTTTCGAACGCTTTTTTCGATTCCGACTCCGAGGGCCTCCTCGCTTCCCGAGTCGGTGTCCCTGAACACGTGGGAGGGCGGCGGCGGGACGTTTTCGGACGGCGTCCCGCTCCCTCCGCTACGGTGTCGACACGCCACCCGCGAGGTCTCCTCGATGCCGCCCGTCGGTTCCGACCCTCCCGCCCCCGATCAGGTCGATTCAAGGCCGCCACGACGATGGCGACCGGTGATCGGCGTGTTCGCGGCCGTCGCCGTCGCGGCGGCCCTGATTGCGGTGGCCTGGAATCTCGACCGAGGCGGCCGGGACGACGGACGCCGGAGGATCGATCCCTCGCTGGTCACCGATCTGGTCGAGCCGGAGCCGTTGACCGACGAGGAGCGGGCTTCGTTGGAGGGTGGCGATGCGGCCGGAGAGCTGTCGAGTCCCAGCGGCGTCGCTCTCGCCGAGGGGGGATGGATCGAGGTCGCCGACGAGACCGGGCGCCTGAAGCAGCGGTATGCCGCGGACCGGATGGATCCGTTGCCGGACGGCTGGGTGGAGATGGTCGCCCCGCGTGCGGTCGTCTTCGGCAGAAAGGGGCAGGTCACCGCCCTCGAGGGCGGCTTCGGCAAGGCTCGCCTGCCCGATCGCGAGATCGAGTCGGGAACGTTGCGAGAGGACGTTCGAATCCGGTTCTTCCGTCAGGAGGGGGAGCGGCGAGTCTCGATCGACGCAGACGAGCCGTGGCTGGTCATCGAAGCCGATGCCGCCGACTTCGATGGGGCCGAAGGACGCATCCGTTGCGATGGCCCGGTGTCGATCCGCTCTTCCGAACTCGAGTTCGCGGGCGTCAATCTCCTGGTGCTTCTGAAGCCCGATGGTCGCGAGATCGAGCAGCTCGTCGTCGAGCGCGCAACGTCGCCGCTGCGCCTGCGGCCGGGGGCCCGGCGACGGGCGGACGTCGCGGCCGAATCGACGCCTGCCGGCGTCGCCGACGAATCGACGCCTCCCGGCGTCGCCGACGGCTCGACGGCCGACCCCGAGGAGGACCAGGCTCCGTCTCAGGCGACGCCCTCGCGCGGCGCGAATCCCGCCGCCGCGCCGGCACCGACCTTCATGCGCCTCGTCCTCGATGGGGGTGTCGACATTCTGCGCGTCGAGGCGGGACGACGTCTCTCGATCGAGGGAGATCGCCTCGCGGCGGTCTTCGCGATGGAATCGCAAGGGCTCGGCTCGGTGGCGTCGTCGGACTCGATGCGTCGGCCTCACCTCGGCACGCCGATGTCACCGGCGGCATGGCTCGCCGCGACGTCGATGGCTGCGGTGGACGATCGGGACGACGAGGAGTCGATCGAGATCGAGTTCGGGGGATCGCTGCTGATCGAGCCGATC
>Ga0075475_10000326_pt1 | contig 21514 bp, 17 predicted proteins | sample DEB08_DNA_10_FD_76342 | JGI IMG/M metagenome (GOLD analysis project Ga0075475, IMG submission 76342) | Aqueous microbial communities from the Delaware River and Bay under freshwater to marine salinity gradient to study organic matter... | ecosystem: Environmental > Aquatic > Marine > Coastal ... | reverse complement strand
GTGGGGGCCGACGACCTCACGAGGCTGCTGAGCTGGTGGGACGCGAACTGCAAGTCGAATCCGGACGCCTGTGAAGCCGACCTCGATGGCAGCGGCGTGATCGATCGCGGCGATCTGGAAGTTCTGCTTTGCCTCTGGGGCGACTGCCTCACTCCCAGCAACTAGGTCGAGTGACTCGGAGTCGGACTCGAACTCGCGCATGGAGCACGTCAGCCGCGTTCTTGTATCTCGAGGCGCGTGCGGAACTCTTCGATTGCGACGGTGCGGTCCTCGGCGCGCATGAGTGCGTGGATGAGGCGGTGACACGACGCGCAGAGGATCGCGAAGTCCCCGACGCGGGTGTTCCGAACGCCATCTGATCCAGCGAGCGGCTCGCGATGCTCGTTGCGGCCGCGTGCTCGACTTCCACGCGTTCCGGACGACGCTCGGCACCATGCTCGCGAGGGCAGGCGTTCCGCCGCTCCACGCGAAGCGGATCATGCGGCACGCCTCGATCGAGACGACCGACCGCCACTACACCGGACTCGAGCTCGCCGATCTCGGCCGACAGATCGAGCGAATCGGTTCCCGTCTAGTGCCAACAAAAGTGCCAACATCAACGGCGCCGGACGGTGCGAGACGGTGCGAAAGTTTGCGAACGCCGCGCCCCGGGCGCGACAACGCCTCGCGAGCCGAAGCCGTATCCCTTGCGAGACTTAGCGACGACGTGCGAGGCGTTGCGAGCAAGCGGGTGAACGGGCTCGAACCGTCGACATTCAGCTTGGGAAGCTGACGCTCTACCAACTGAGCTACACCCGCGAGGTGGTCGCGAAGCGTAGCAAGGTCGGGCGGGGAGGGGAATGGGCATGGGGCGTTGGCATGCCGTCCGGGCAACGGAGGCAGGCGCCGCCGAGTCGACATTCACTGCGACCTCCGATGGCGGTCGCCCTGTCGAAGACTGCCAAAGAGCTCGGACCGGAGGTGGGCGCCTGGAGACCAAACCCGGCGGGGCCGTGCCCGGCCTGCCAAATCACGTGGTTGCCTGTGGGACTTGTCGGTGGATCAGGTGGATCCTCCGGAGGCCTCCGGCGAACGAGAACGGGCCGCCGAGGGAGTCGGCGGCCCGTGTCTGGTTCTCGAGCGATCGGTCGAATGCGGGGCACGCGCCGCCGCAGGCTGGATCGAAGCGGACTCGGTGTCAGTCGGCACCGTGGAAGGGACCGGCGCACTCCACCAACAGCTTCGCCGATCCGTCGGGCTGCAGCTCGATGAGATTGCCCCACTGGCCGAATCCGGTCAGCTTCCCGTCGGCATCGTGGGTCTGCCACAGGCCGTTGTGGGCGATCAGCGTGTCGGAGATCCACCTCGCGCGGAGTTCGGTGGCCGACAGGGTGTCGCCGGCAAGCCGCTCGTTCGCGGACTTCGCGATCGCCGCGCGCCCACGATTGGCAGTCGGTACCGGCGCGATGATCTGCGCACCATCGGGCGCGAAGGCCGAGGCCAGCATCTCGCCGTCCCCGGTGTTGAACCCTTCGAGGTAGAGATCGATCAGGCCTTGCAACGCCGCGATCTGCTGGGCGCCGACGTTGCGATCGGACCCCGCCGGCGGCGTCGCCCGGCCGGTCATGTTCGCGAAGCGATCGGGATCCGCATCGGCGGCGGGCTCGGCATGGGCCGATTCCAGCAGCAGGCGAAGACCATCGTCGGTCTGCCGGAACACGTTGCCCCACTTGCCGGTCAGGGTGACGGTGCCGTCCGGATCGGTGGCCTCGAATCGGCCGTCGGCGATCACGATGCCGTTGCCGAGATCGCGAGCATGCGCGACGGTGATGTTCAGATTCACCTTCTCGGTGAGGGACGGATCACCCATGGTTTGCGCGAAGGAGCGGGCGATGGCGTCGCGACCGGTGGCCGGAAGTTGCTCGCCACTGACGACGCGAACACCGTCGTCTGTGAACAACCCGGCCAGGCCGTCGCTGTCGCGCTCGTTCCACTCGACGAGGAACTTCGTCGTGAACTCGTCGATCTGCGCTTCCGCCTTGGGCTGGGACGCAGGTTGCTTGGGAGATCCTGCGCAGGAGCACAGGCCGATCAGGGCGAGTGTCGCCAATGCGGAGAGGAGTTTCATGGTCTGGATCGTAGTGTTCGCGGGACCGCGATCAACTGCAAGGCATGGGACGTCGCAGGCGCGTGCCGATGTTCGCGTACCCGGGGCCTTGGTGCGTCGGCAACGGGTTCGAGGAGTGTGTCCAAGACCTCGCACGAAACGCATGGTGGTGGGGCCGTTGGCGGTGCCTCGGCGCGGGCGTCGGCGACCTCGGGCGAACTTGAGGACCACCCGTTCGGGTGGTGTCGAAATCGAAGGCCGCCCCCGTGTCTCGACGGGCAGGGGAGTGCGACAGACTAAGGTGGCGAGGGAGTCCCGAGACGGCACGGCGAGTCGGTCGTGTCGGTCGTCACATTCTGTGAACCCGAACCGAGTTCCGAGCCATGTCCGAGCATCTTGCCGTCTCCACTTCGTCCCGATCGATCCACCTGATCGCGCACGGTCGCCTGCACAAGGCCGACTACGAGCAGTTGCGTCCACATCTGGAGCGCTTCATCGCAGAGCATGGCGAGCTGCGCCTGCTGTTCGACGCGGGCGATCTCGATGGGTGGACGCCTGCGGCGATGTGGGAGGACACCAAGGTGGGCGTCCATCACCATGGCGATCTGAAGCGCCTGGCATGCGTGACGGATTCGAAGTTCCTCGCAGCGATGACCAAGGCCGCATCGCCGCTGACCCATGCCGAGGTCAGGGTCTTTCCGACCGAGGACCGCGCCGCGGCCCTCGAGTGGATCGACTCGGACTGAGTCGGTTCGAGACGCCTCGTCGATGGGGGGCGCGGTCGTGGATGAAGGGTCGAGTCGACGCGCCGATCAGGCCGTCGCCGAACGTTGCCGTGCCCAGACGATCCAACTCGAATCGGAGTAGGGATTCGTGCCGTCGCCGCGGAGCGTTCGGTGCATGAAGCTGAGCTGGGCCGCGTGGTAGAGCGCGTGCGTGGGGACCTGCATGCAGGCGTCGCCGCAGCGCTGCGTGTACACCTTCCCGTCGCGGGTGCGCTCGACGAGACGCCCACACTCCTCCGAAGTCAGGTCCGCCAGATAGCGGTCCCATCGACGGCGCACCTCGTCCCACTGCCGTTCGACCGCGCCGAGATCGGGATGGCTCGCGCGGGTCGGCCAGACGACCCCGTCCGCGGTTCCGGTCACGACGCCGATCCAGACCATCTCGGCGCCGAGCAGATGCAGCAGCGTCTCGAAGACGCTGCCGAGGCCGATCGGGAACTCGCGATGGAGTTCCTCCTCGGTGTAGGTGCGGGCGGCGGTCATGAATCGGTCGGTGGACCAGCGCAGCCACTCGTGGCTCTCGCGAACGGTGTCGGGGGAGATCATGAAGCGGGCTCTCGGGGACGGGGTGGGGAAGGACGGCGCGTCTCGGGTCAGGCGAGCACCGGGTCGAGCGCGTCCATGAGGTGGTCGACCTCGGCGACGGTGTTGTAGTGGACTGCGCTCACCCGGACCACGCCGGGGTCCGGCTCGATGCCCATCGCGGTGCAGAGGCGGTGGGCGTACATGTGGCCGTGGCGGATCCCCACGCCGGCGGCGTGGGCGGCGGCGACGATCTCCCGCGGGTCCTTCGACTCGTGCAGGAAGGAGACCGTGGCCACGCGGTCGGCGACTGCGGCGCTCGATGGCCCGACGAGCCGGACCTTCGAATGGGTCGCCAGGCGCTCGAGCAGCCGCGCCTGCACCGGGGCTTCGAGGTCGGTCATGGCCTCGAAGGACTTCTCGATGGTGGGGCGGCCGCAGGTTTCGGCATGGGCCCCGGTCGTGCACGGCGCCGCCGCCTCGATCTCGTCCTCGCCGGCGAGGATCGCAAGCAGTCGGGCCAGCGCGCACAGGCCGGCGCACCCCTCGTGGCTCGCGCCGCCCAGCTCGAACTTGTAGGGGACTTCGTCGCGGGCGATGAAGAAGTGGTTCGGTCCCTCCAGCGGATGGCGATCGTCGTCCACCATGTCGGTCCGCAGGAACATCGCGCCCATGTGAGGGCCGTAGACCTTGTAGGTGCTCCAGACGTAGGCGTCGCAATGCCAGGCGGCGACGTCGATCGCCCGATGCGGTGCGAACGCGACGCCGTCGACGACGGCCTTGGCCCCCACCTCATGGGCGAGGCGCGTCGCGCCGGCGACGTCGACGATCTCGCCCAGCAGGTTCGAGACGTGGGGAAACGCGACGATTCGAGTGCGTTCGGAGAGCGCCGACTTCAGCCCGTTGGCCCCGTCCAGCGAAAGCGACCCCGTCGCCGGATCCACGCTCCACCATCGAACTCTCGCACCCATCCGTTCCAGCGCCACCCAGCAGCCGATGTTGGCCTCGTGACCCTGCTCGCAGACGACGATCTCGTCGCCGGCGGCGATCGTCGGCGCGACGGCGTTCGCAAGAACGTGGGTGAGGGCCGTCGAACTCGCCCCGAGAACGGTGCGGCCGATTCCCTCGCCGTTGACGAACCGATCCATGAACCGGTGGGCCCGCTCGACGGTCGCGGTGGCGCGATCGCTCGCGGGATAGCCGGCGCCCAACTGGACGTAGTCGGCCAGCATGTGGTCGCGGATCGCGTCGGCGACGAGGAGCGGCACCTGCGAGCCGCCCGCGTTCTCGAGAAGCACGGTGCCGGCGGCGAGGCCGGGATAGAGCGACCGGATGGCGTCGATGGTGGGGGGGGTGATCGTCATGCCCCGGCAGCGTACCGAGGCGGAACCGACGCGGATCTCAGGCGGTCGCGTCCCAGGCGGCGAGGGCCTCGGCGAGTTCGGTCCAGCCGCCTTCGCGCCAGATCGACTCGACCATCTCGCGACTCCCGCGGTGGAAGCGGTCGACGTGACCGGGATGAAGTTCGGAGTCCGCCGCATCGAGCGTGAGGATCGGCACCGCTGCGACGAACACGGTGTCGGCCGGCAGCATCGCGTAGAGCCACTTGTCGGCGACGGGGCGGACCAGACAGGGATGCCGCAAGGACTTCGGCGCCGCATCGGGATCCGCCGGCAGGTGGGGGCGGAGGCGTTCGATCGCCCGTCGATGGATCAGGACGGCGCCGTTGCCGTGGCTGCGAACGTGTCGCTTCTCGGCGACGGGGCGGCGGTCGTCTCGCCACCGCTCGAAGAGTCGCCGCCGTGCCGTGGGATTGATCGGCGCCATCTGGATCGCGGTCCAGGCGTCGCCCGCGGCGGCGGCGACCTCGTCGATCGAGACCGGCCAGGCCTGTGGGCAGGCGAGGGTGGCGCCGCAATCGTCTTCGAGAAGCAGGATCGTCTCGGCATCGAGATCCCGCATCGAGTCGGCGGCCCTCGCCAGTGCACGCTGCCAACTCGCGAGGCAGGCGAGTTCGCTCCGGGTGGTGCGCCGAAACGGCGAGGTCTCGGCGAAGCGACGCACGCCCGGGAACGCGGTGCCGAAACGGGCGAGGTCCGGCGAGGCGCGAAGGCGACCCGTCGGATCCCGACCATCGATCGCTTCGATCCGCTGGTGGGTCCAGCCGCCCGCCGCGAGGGCCTTCAGCATGCGGCGCCGACGATGGTCCCCGCGTTCGAGGTTGATCCAAAGCACCGGAACGGTCTCGGTGTCGCGAGAGCTCACGGCCCTTGGATGCCGAGGCGTCGGCGCAGGTTCCCGGTGAGCCGCCGAACCGTCCGCAACTCGCCGGCGGTGGCCCGGCGGTCCTCGTGGAGTTCTGCGCCGCCGGGTATCCGCTCGAGCGCCGAGGGAAGGGCGAGTTCCAGGTCCAGATGCGCCGCAAGTTCGTCGCGTCGCGACTCGAGTTCGTCGTCCCGGACCAGCATGATGCCGGGCTCGTCGGCGAGTTCGAGAAAGTCCTCCACGAGTCGCGACCACATCTCCGCAAACGCCGAGGCGGTCGTCACGGGCCGGTCCGGCCAACGCTCGAACCAGGGGCCGCGCGGCGCGTAGCTCTCGAACGCCTCGACGGGATCCCGCACGAGCAGCACGATTCGAGTCTCGGGAAGGAGCATCCGAAACCAGCGGATCTCGTCGCCGCCGAGACGCACTTCCTTGAGGCCCCAGCGCGAACGTCCCGCGGCGCGGGCGGGTTCGCCGAACAGGGTGTCCAGAAGCCTGCGTTGTCCAAGGCGCAGCGAGGCGAGCGGCGGGGAGAGATTCGCGAGCCAGCGGTCGGCCGCCGGGGGCGGATCGCCGGGCGCAAGCAGATGGCGCTCGTTGGGCCAGCGAGCGTCGATCGGTCTCCACTGCGCGGCGAGGGACTGGAGGATCCCGCAGCGATCGAGCGCCTCGCCCCACACCAGCACCCGCGGGTCCGCCAGGCACATCCGCTGCAGCAGCGTCGATCGACTCCGCCATCCCGCGCTGCAGATCAGCACCGGGTCCTCGCACGGCAACGCCTCGTCGCGGTCGGAGCTCGCGGCGAGGCGTGTGCCGATGTCGTCGGGACGGCTCGATCCCGACCGTGGGTTGCCGCCGGCCTCGGCGCGCCGTCGTCTCGCGGCGTCGGCTCGTGCCGCGAAAGGGCGCCGTGGCCATGGCATGCGCGAAGTATCGGCGAATCGGGCCGAGAAACTTGCGTTCCTCTCGCGACGTCGACGTTCAGGCGAGGTTCAGCCGCCGAAGATCCGACGCAGCCAGCCCTCGAAGCCCGCTCGGCGCGGACGGCGCACCCGTGGGCGAATCGCGCTGCCGGGATGACGCTCGAGCCACTCGGCGTTGGTTCTGAATCGGTCGATGTCGTCGTTGAGGTACGCGATCAGCGCCGCCCGTTCGGTGTCGGGCACCCGACCGTGCAGGATCGAGACCGCGAGCCCCTTGCCCGCCACCCACGGTTTGGTGGTGCGCAGATTCGCCTCGGGAGGAAGCACCGCGATCGGCACACCCTCGCCCGCGGCCTGCCAGGAGGCGCTTCGGAAGGTCGCCTGATCCCACGTCTCGCCATGACGCTCGAAGATCTCGTCGAACCGCCGTCGCCACCGGCGCATCGCGGTCTCGGCGCCGCGGGCGGTCGCCAGCAGCACGCCGGTGTTGAACTCCGGCCAGTGGGCCGGCACCGCGTCGTCCCACCACGACGGCGGGCGTCGCACCGGCGCATGGGCGGCGGCGAGGTCGTGATGATCCAGGATCCGGAAGAGATCGTCGACGAGTTCGGGCGTGGGCGCAATCACCACGGCATCGGTATCGAGGTACAGCGTGCGCTCGAACGGCGGATCGCAGAGCGGGGGGATCTTGTCGCGGAAGTCGCGCCTCGCCTCGGTGTGGGGAATCACCCGATCGAATGCGCCGGTGCGTTCTGCAAGCGTGGGATCGTCCGCCACGACCGCGATGGGACGGCCGCCGAGTCGGGGCCGGCTGGCGTTGGCGGCCACGGCCGCCTCCTCGATGTAGTCCGGGCCGGTGGCGACGAACAGGACGCCTTCGCCGCGGCGATCATGTCGGTCCGGGGACGTCTCGGTCATCGGCGCCGCACCTCCTCCACGCGATGGCGTCGCCACCACCATTTCCATGGTGCGGCATGGCGCCGTCGCCATTCGCCTCCGGCTCGAGCGGCCAAGGCCGACCACGCATCGTCTTGGCGGAAGCGATCCGGATCCGTGGTGATCAGGTTCGCGGTCTCCTCGGGATCGGCGGCGAGGTCGCACGCCCAGAGCGGGCGCCCGTCGCCGCCGAGGACGATCTTCCGATCGCCGTCGACCGCCATGATCTCCCGCCCGTGCTCGACGATCGCGACGTCGGGCAGGGTCGGCACGGCGGCGCCGCGAAGTCGCCGAAGGTGCGCGTCGATGAGCGCCGTGGTGCTCGCCGGGCCGTCGCTGTCCCCGATCGGGGACGGGCGACTCTCGATCCATGCCACACGCACCGCGGGCTCGAGCATGAGGCCCTTGTAGAGCATGCCGCCATCGCCGAGAAGTTCCCCGTGATCGGCGGTGACCGCGATGTCGCTGCGCGGCGCATCGTCGCGAGCGGAGATCGCCCCAAGCAGCCGCCCCACCTGCTCGTCCAGCATCGTCAGGCGATCGGCGTAGTCGCGCCGAAGCGCATCGACCGCCGCCGACGACAGGCGGCCGTCCCACGCGGCGCGGGCACGACGCGCGCTCGAACTCGCAGGCAGGTGGGCGAGCCACGACGGTTCGGCTCGGGGCGGCGGAAGCGCGACCTGACGATGACGTCCCGCCCATGGCGATGGGGTGTCGAAGGGCTCGTGGGGACCGACGAAGCTGACCCACAGGAACCATGGCCGGTCGCCGGGAAGCCGCCCGATTCGCTCCACGGCTCGATCGGCCAGCCAGAGATCGGGATAGAGGTGGTTGGGCAGCGGCGTGGGCCGCACCTCCCAGGCGCCGCCGTCGGGACCGTCGTAGCGACGGGCGAGATCCTCGCGGACGCGTTCGAGCACGCCTTCGGCCCGCCACGCGTCGGTCAAGGCGCACTCGACGTCGCGCAGGCCCCGAGGTCCGGCGATCTCCAGGACCTGGTCGAAGCCGAATCCGTGGATTCGAGACGCGAAGTCGCGGAGGTCGCGGCCCGGGACGTGGGCGGTCCAGTGACTCTTGCCGATCAGTTCGGCATGCACGCCGGCGGCCTGCAGCGCCCGGAAGACGGACGGGGCGTCCGCAGGCACGTCGATCGGCCGGTGGGTGGTGACGCCGAAGCGGCTCGGCGGCAGTCCGCTGAGCCAGGACAGCCGCGCCGGCACGCATTGGGGACTCGGGGCGTAGGCCCGCCGGTGGTGTCCGCGTCCGGCGAGACCGTGGAGGTTCGGCAGGTCGATCACCGGCCGTGCGGGATCGCACCAGTCGCCCCGCCACTGATCGAAGGTGATCAGCAGCAGGTTTCGCGAGCCCTCGGCGGACTTCGGACGATGACGTGGGGGGTGCTCGACCATGCGGTGCGGATCCGACGCCGTCACGGCCCGACGGCCTCTTGTGCGGACCGACGGCCTCCTATGCGGACCGACCGCATGGTATCGGGCGACGATTCGATTTCGCCGATGCTGATCCACCTGCACATCCCCAAGAACGCCGGCACCAGCCTCGGCCGCGCCGTCAAGTGGCGCCTGTTGATGCGGCCGCCTTGGAACCTGCCGCGGCATGCGTCGGTGCTGGGCTTCTACTTCGTGCCGGGATTCGAGCGTCGGGCCGATCACCTGCTGGCGCAACCCGCATCGGTGCGCCGCCGGGTGAAGTACTTCGAGGCCCATTGCGGCTGGGGTGCCGACGAGCGGCTCGGGGTCGAGGCGAAGGTGTTCACATGGCTCCGCGAACCGGTCGACCGCACCCTCAGCGTCTACTACCACCAGCGCGAGCAGGGGCACATCCCGGACGATCTGCCGATCGAGTCGTGGATCGACGCGCCGCCGCCCACGCCGATCTGGCCGGTGGACGAGGGACAGGTCCGCTACCTCGCCGGCGAGTCCGGTCGCATCCTGGACGTCCCGGTGGGAGAAGTGACGCGGGCGCATCTGGAACTGGCCAAGCGACGTCTCGAGCAGTGCTTCTTCGTGGGCACGGTCGAACGGTTTGCAGAGAGCGCGATGCTCTTCGGCGATGCGCTGGGTTGGCGACGCTGGGCGGTCGGCTGGAGCAACCGAACCGCGTCGAGGCGCGCCGTCGAGGAGATCTCGCCCGCGGTGCGGGAGCGGATCGAGGCCCGCACTCTTCTGGACGACGAACTGCACCGGCACGCCACGGCGCTCCTCGAGCGACGCATCGCGTCGTCCGGATCGGACCATGCCGAGCGGCTTGAAGCGTTCCTGCGCCGCAGCGAACGCGCCCACACTCGATGGGGTCGCTGGCAGGGACGACTGCGGAGCGCTCGTCGGTTCGCCCAGCGGGTCGGTGTGGGGCGGGGCTGAAGCGAGGCCGAGTTCGGAGACGGCGGTCGGGAGACCTCGCCGGCGTCAGTTCGCCTCGCCGATCGCGTCGGCCATCATCTGGTTCACGCGATCGACATGGGTCCACGTGAGCAGATGGGCGGCCTCTTCGATCGCCTCGAAGTCGCATGCCGCCGTCGGCGGCGGAATCACCGGATCGCGAGCGCTGTGCAGGTGCAGGATGCGGACGCCCGCTTCGAGAAGGCGCCGCTCGTCGTCGTCCTCGAACCGCCAGCGGCAGGCGGCGCGGGCGAGGCGGCGGAACTGCGGGACGTCCAGTTCCGCGGCCATTCGCTGCAGTTCGAGGGTCTGCTGGTGATCGAAGCCGCAGGCGCGGGCGAACGGCTTCGCGACCAGTTCGGCCGCGGCCCAGCCGATCGCGGCATTCGGGAGCAGACTTGCGGCGGCGACCTGAAGGCGGAAGCGCCGGGTGAGCTGGGAGGTCCTTCGCAGTCCGCTGACGAGGACGATCGCCCGCGGGCACGCGTCGTCGCGTTCGATCGCCTGCCGCGCCAGCGAGAGTGCGACCTGGGCACCGAAGGAGAATCCGACCAGGACCGTGTCGCCATGAAGCCGTCCCGCCGCCCGAAGGTCGCGGCCCAGCGATGCGGCCACGCCGTCCACGTCGAGGCCCGGTTCGTCCGTCCCGGGCCGCTCCGGCCAGTCCGGCACGACGGCGCCGCGGTCGCCGAACGCCTCGAGTTGCGGAGCGAAGAGACGGCGGTTCGCACCGAGACCCGGAAGGAGGACGATCGACGGGGACGGATCCATCGCGCTCCTGCGAGCGGTCACTGGCCCTGGGCGAGCGAGAAGCCGGGCTTGCCGTCGAAGGTCTTCAGCGGCTGGAAGTCGGCCACCTCGAACTTCTCCGCGACCTTCTCGAGCAGCTTCACCGCCGGCATCTGTCCGAGGCGCCCGAGCATCGCCGGGTCCTTCAACTCGAAGCGGGCCCGGCAGTAGTCGACGACCTCGGTGTAGACCGATCCCGACGGCCAGACCTGCGTTCCGCGATTGGAGAGCAGCGTCAGCTTGAACGGCCCGCCTTCGCATATCGCCTGCAGCTTCGCGGCGAGTTCGAACGGCGGCAGGGTGGTTCCGACGTAGAGGTCGGCGCCGCACAGGTGGCTGACGGTGGTCTCGAAGGTCCTGCGGAGTCGGTAGCTCGTCGGCCTCGGCGGGGAGGTGTGTTCGACGGTGTCGTGGGTGCCGACCACCCTCGGAGGACACGACGTGGGCATCCGGCCGAGGTTCGACGCGATCGCCTCGGCGAACGCCATGGTCTCGACGGGCGGCTTGTCGCCCTTGACGTCGCCGGTGTGGATGCCGTCCTCGAGCGTCGCGAGCAGGGCGTTGTTGATGATCGCCGCCTGCTTGGCGAGGCCGATGTGGCGAAGCATGATCAGTCCCGACAGCAGCAGCGAAGTCGGATTCGCGACGCCCTTGCCGGCGATGTCCGGCGCGGTGCCGTGCACGGCCTCGAAGATCGCGACCGAGTCGCCGATGTTGGCCGATGGCGCGAAGCCCAGTCCGCCGACGAGTCCCGCCGCGAGATCGCTGACGATGTCGCCCTGCAGGTTGGGCAGCACGATCATCTGGTAGGCGTCGGGGCGAAGGACCAGATTCATGCAGAGCGCGTCGATGATGACGTCGTGGATCTCGATCGAGGGATGATCCGCCGCGACGTGGCGGAACCGCTCGAGGAAGAGCCCGTCGGTCATCTTCATGATGTTCGCCTTGTGCGAACAGGTGACGCGGTCGATGCCGAGCCGCGCCGCGGTCTCGAAGGCGAAGCGGTGGACCTGGTCGCAACCCGGCGCCGAGATCAGACGCTTGCACTCGACGACGTCGTTGGTGAGCCGGTGCTCGATGCCGCCGTAGGTGTCCTCGATGTTCTCCCTGACCACGTAGAAGTCGACCGGCACGCCGGCCTTCGAGAAGACCGTCTCGACGCCCGGCAGCGACTGGAAGTGCCGAAGGTTCGCGAAGGCCGAGAAGGTCTTGCGAAGCGTGACGTTGATCGACTTGCCGCCGCCGCCCACGGGCGTGCCCATCGGGCCCTTGAACAGCAGTCCGGTCCGTTCGACGACCTCCATGGCCTCGTCGGAGATGCCGGAGGTGTTGCCGCTGGCGAACGTCCGCTCGCCCATCGGCGCCTCGACGAACTCGAGATGGTCCAGCACTCCGGCGGCGCGAAACACCGCGAGCACCGCCTCCATGATCTCGGGACCGATGCCGTCGCCGGCGGCGAGGGCGATGGGAAGCTTGGAGGCGGAGGGCATGGCGGGCTCGGGAACGGTGCGGTGGTGGGAAGGCGGGAGGGTAGGAGCGTCGGGATCCGGGATCGACCTCGACCGTGTCCGTTATCGGCCGGGTCCGGTGCGGCCTGAAGCGCTCTCCCGGACTACTCCCCGATCACCTTCACCAGCACCCGCTTGCGGCGCCGGCCGTCGAACTCGCCGTAGAAGATCTGCTCCCAGGGGCCGAAGTCGAGCCGTCCCCTGGTGATCGCGACGACGACCTCGCGGCCCATGATCTGCCGCTTGAGGTGGGCGTCGGCGTTGTCCTCGCCGGTGTCGTTGTGGCGGTACCGGTTCGTCGGAGCGTGGGGGGCGAGGCCTTCGAGCCACACCTCGTAGTCGTGGTGCAGCCCGGATTCGTCGTCGTTGATGAAGACGCTTGCGGAGATGTGCATCGCGTTGACGAGGCACAACCCCTCCTGCACGCCGCTGCGGGCGACCGCGTCCTCGACCTCGCGGGTGATGTTCACGAACGCGCGGCGGGTGGGGATCTCCAGGGCGAGATGTTCGGTGAGATGCTTCATCGCCTGATCATCCTGATCATCCTGATCATCCGGATCATCGCCGGATCATGGCCGGATCATGGCCTCGGCGGGCCCTGCGTCATCCCGCAGCGGGAGCGGCCGCCGGCGAGTCCTCACCGGCGCTCGTGGCACCGTCGCCGGGGGCGTCGTCGTCGCCGGGCTTCCGCGTCGGATCGATCTTGAAGACCTTGACGCGAATCATGTCGAGACCGACGTAGAGGACCGGGACGATGAACAGCGTGAAGAAGGTCGCCAGAAGCAGCCCGCCGATCACGGTGATGCCGATCGACTGCCGCGCATTGGCGCCGGCGCCGGTCGCGTCCGCGAGCGGCACCACGCCGAGGATGAAGGCGAACGCGGTCATCAGGATCGGCCGCAGACGAAGCTTCGCCGCGGTCATCGCGGCCTCGCGTGCGCTCATTCCGGTCTCGCGGGCGTCCTTGGCGAACTCGATGATGAGGATTCCGTTCTTCGCGGCGAGGCCGATCAGCATGACGAGGCCGATCTGCGCGTAGACGTCGAGAGCCCGTCCGTAGTGGCCCAGCGCCAGCACCGCCCCCAGCGCGGCGAGCGGAACGGTCACGAGCACCAGCACGGGGAGGGTCCAGCTCTCGTACTGCGCGGCCAGGAACAGGAAGACGAGGATCACCGCGAGGCCGAAGACGATCGGCGCCAGGTTCCCGGCCTGAAGCTGCTGGTAGACGATGCCGGTCCAGCTCGAGGTGATGCCCGGCGGCAGCGTCGTCGCGGCAAGATCGCCGAGGGCCTTGATCGCGTCGCCGCTGCTGACCCCGGGAGCGGGGCCGCCGTCGATGGCGATCGTGTCCATCACGTTGTAGTGGGTCAGGTTGTCGGGTCCGGTGGTCAGGCGCACCGTCGCGAAGGTCGCGAACGGGATCATGCCGCCGTCGCGATTGCGGACGTAGAGGTTCAGCAGGTCCTCCGCTCGCATCCGGTCCGCGGCCTCGCCCTGCACATACACGTCGTAGACCTGTCCGAATCGGTTGAACTGGTTGATGAAGGCGCTGCCGAAGTCCAGTTGAAGCACTCCGAAGGCGTCGTCCACGGTGACGCCGAGCGACTGCATCTTGATGCGGTCGAACTCGAGCTGGACCTGCGGGACGTCGGACTGGAAGGTCGTCGAGATCCTGGAGATCTCGGGAAGGGCCCGGGCCTTCGCCATGAACTCGTCGGCGGCGGCGACGAGGGCATCGACGCCGAGGCCGCCCGCATCCTCGAGCTGAAGCTGGAAGCCGCCCACGGATCCGAGGCCGGGAATCGCCGGCGGCGGGAACGGCCGGGCGATGCCTGGAGTCAGACGCGCCATCGCCCCCGCGACACGTTCGATGATCGCCATCGCCGACTGGCCTGGATCGGGACGCTCGCCCCACGGCTTCAGGACCGGGACCATGAATCCGGCGTTGGTCTCCGCCACGCTGGTGATGAAGTTGATCCCGTTGATCTCGATGACGGTGACCACTTCCGGCTGGGACTCGAGGATCTCGCGGATCTCGTCGGCGAAGGCCTCGGTGCGGGCGAGCGACGCCCCCGGAGGGGTCTCGTACAGCGTGAAGAAGTAGCCGTTGTCCTCTTCTGGGATGAACGCGGTGGGCGTCTTCGACACGAACCAGCCGGTCGCGAAGAGCAGGCCGCCCAGCACCAGCAGCATCACCACCCAGACTCGGCTCAGGCCGCCGACCACCCGGGAGTAGCCGTGGCTGAGGCGATCGAACGCCTTGTTGAACCAGCCGAACGGGCCACGCTCGATCATGCCGCCGGGCCGCAGCAGGACCGCGGCCATGGCGGGGCTCAGGGTCAGGCTGTTCACGCCCGAGAGCAGCACCGACAAGGCGATGGTGGCGGCGAACTGGTTGTAGAGGCGACCGGTGATGCCGGGCATCAGCGAGGCGGGAATGAACACCGCCGCCAGGACGAGCGTCGTCGCGACGATGGGACGTGCGACCTCGGCCATCGCGCGGCGCGCCGCCCGACGGGGCGAGGTCTCGCCCTCCTCGAACTGGCGTTGGACGTTCTCCACGACCACGATCGCGTCGTCGACCACGAGGCCGATCGCAAGGACCAGTCCCAGCAGCGTCAGGGTGTTGATCGAGAACCCCAGCGCCGGCATGATCGCGAACGCTCCGACGATCGAGACCGGGATGGCGATCATCGGAACGAGCGTCGCCCGCACTCGCTGCAGGAAGACGAAGATCACCACGACGACCAGGATGCCGGCCTCGATGAACGTCTGGACCAGCTCGTCGATCGACGCGGACACGAAGTCGGTCGTGTCGAAGTTGATCGAGTACTCCAGATCGGCGGGAAACGACGGGGCGAGCTGCGTCATGACCTTGCGGACGCCCTCGGCGACGGCGTAGGCGTTGGCGTCGGGCAGCTGGTAGATCCCCAGCAGCGCCGCGGGCTTGCCGTCCTGACGCGAACTGGAGTCGTAGTTCGCTGCGCCGAGTTCGACGCGGGCGACGTCGGAGAGAAGGACCACCGATCCGTCGTGCCCGGTCGCCACGACGATCTGCTCGAACTGCTCGACCTCGTCGAGGCGCCCGGTGGCGTTGACCTGCAGGATGTAGGGCGGTGCGTCGCCGGCGACGGGCGGGGCGCCGGCCTGGCCGCCCACGGCCTGCTTGTTCTGCGCCTTGATCGCCTGCTGGACCTCCTGCGGCGTGATGCCCATCGAGGCGAGCTTCGGGACGTCGAGCCAGATGCGCATCGAGTACTCGAGCACGCCGAAGTTGGTGACCTGTCCCACGCCCGGGACCCGCTGCAGCGCCTGAAGCACGTTGATCTGCGCGTAGTTGCCGAGGAACACCGAGTCCCAGGTCCCGCCGGGAGAGCGCAGCGTGATGATGAGCAACAGGTCGGTCGACTGCTTCTGGACCGCGATGCCCTGCTGCTGGACCTCCGCGGGCAGCTGCGAGACCGCGACGCTGGCGGCGTTGTTCACGTTGACGGCGGCGATGTCCTGATCGGTGCCGACGTCGAAGGTGATGGTGATCTGGCTGGTGCCGTTGTTGGTCGAGTTGGAGGACATGTAGATCATGTCCTCGACCCCGTTGATCTGCTCCTCGAGCGGTCGGGTGACCACCTCCGAGACCACGGCGGCGCTGGCGCCCGGGTAGTTGGCGTTCACCTGGATCGTCGGCGGAACGATCTCGGGGTACTGCGAGATGGGCAGCGTGACCAGCGCGAGGCCGCCCATCAACAGCATCACCAGGGCGATGACCGAGGCGAAGATCGGTCGATCGATGAAGAAGCGGATCATGCGGTCCCGCCCGGCCCTTCGGAGAGGGCGTCTCGGTGACCGGCCGCCGTGGTCCGCTTCGTCGGTTCATCGGCGCCGCTGGAAGACGTTTCGGAAGCGTCCTTGGAGTCGACCTTGGAGTCGACCTTGCGGGATGGGGCCGCGGCGCCGGAGCCGGAGAATCGTCCCGGCTCCAGCACTTCGATCCGGACGCCATCCCGCAACTTCGCCTGCCCCTGCACGACGACCCGCTCGCCGGCGGACAGTCCCGTCGTCACCACCACGTCCTTGTCGCGATGGGGCCCAAGCTGGACGGTGCGCATCTTCGCGGTCGAGTCGTCCTCGACCACCCAGACCACCGACGAGGCCGCCTGGCGAACCACCGCCTCGAGCGGCACAAGCACCGCGTCTTCGAGCATGGTCTGCTGGAATGCGGCATCGACGTAGGTGCCCGGCAGCAGGTGCCCATCGCGATTGGAGATCTCGACGCGCACATCGACCATCGCCGTGCCCGGCTCGACGGTGTTGTCGATGAAGACGATGCGGCCGGTGCGGGTCCACGCGTTCCCGGTGTCGCCCTCGGGGAGCGAGATCTCGACGCCCGGCTCGTTCCTCCCCAACTGACTGCGGAGGGCGGGCAGATCGCTGGAGACCGCGGCGAAGGCGACCCACAGTGGATCGTTCGGCTTCACCGTGACCAGCGGCTCCGGCGCCATCGTGCGGACCAGATCGCCGACGTACTGACTGGTCGCGGAGGTCCGTCCGGCGACGGGGCTGCGAATGGTGCAGTACGAGAGGTCGAGCTTCGCGATCTCGATGTCGGCCTTCGCGGCCTCGACCGCGGCCTCGGCGGAACCGATCTGGGCCTTGGCCGCCTCGACCTGGGCCTGAGCGGCGCGATACTCGGCCTCGAGACGCTCGAGCTTCTCCTCCGACACGGCGTCGGACTCCAGCAGCGGACGATTTCGTTCGTACTCCTGGCGGGCGTTGTCGAGCCTCGCCTCGGCGACGCCGACCTCGGACCGAGCGACCGCGACGTCGGCCCGGCTGGTGTCGAGCCTGGCTTCGGCGGCATCGAGACTGGCCTGGAACGGCGCCGGATCGATTCGGTAGAGCACCTGTCCGGCCTCGACGAGATCGCCGTCGGCGAAGTTGCGCTCGACGAGCCAGCCCTCGACCCGCGGCACGATGGAGACCGGGCTGGTCGAAAGCGTGGTTCCGGGATAGGTCCTTCGGACCGCGACGTCGGCGGTGGTCGCCGCGACCGCGACCACCGTGGCCGGCCCCTCGGGCGGCTTCGATGGGGGCTTGCGATCGCAGGCAGGCGGCATGGCGAGCAGCAACGCCGCGGCGGCGGCCGTCCGGAGCAGCGGGGCGGGGCACTTCACGAGGCGGACTCCTTGGTGGCACGGGCGACGGCGGGGGCGGCAGCCGGGACCGACTCGGGATCCGGGCTCGAACTCGAGTCCGGCATCGGCTCCGGATACGCGTCCGCGGCCGCCTCCGGAAGCGGTGTCTCGGCCCAGTCGCCGCCGAGCGATCGACACAGTTCGACCACGTTCTGACCGAGCAGGCCCGAGGCCTGAAGGCGCTTGTCCTCGAGGTCGAGCACGGTGCGCTCGTACTGGATGAGACGATCGAGGTCGATGGTTCCGGCCTCGTACTGGCGGATCGCCAGGGCGATGCCGCGCCGGGCGTCGGTCACCGCGCGGTCGACGCGACGAAGCGAGGTCGAGGCGTAGCCCACGTTGCTCGCGGCGGTCTCGACCTCGGCGACGGCCTCGAGCACCGCGGCGCGGTAGTCGATCTCGGCGGCGTCGGCGACCGCCTCGGCCTGGGCGATCTGCGCCCTCGTCAGGCCGCCGTTGAAGAAGTTCCAGACGATCTGCGGCCCGGCGCGGTAGGTGAGGTTGCCGATGTCCCCGAGGCCGGCGAAGTCCGTCGCGAAGATCCCGATGCTGCCGGCGAGGGAGACCTCCGGATAGAGGCCCGCCACGGCGACGCCGATCGAGGCGACTCGCGCCGCAAGCTCGCGCTCGGCCACGCGAAGATCGGGGCGGCGCAGGATGAGCTGCGCCGGCACTCCGGTCTCGATCGGGGCGTCGAGTTGGGGAATCGGCGCCGGTTCGGCGAGCCGTCGGCCGAGATCTCCGGGGTACTCGCCCACCAGCACCGAGAGGGCGTTCAACTGCTGAGCCACCTGAGCGTCGACGAGGGGAAGTTCGGCGAGGGCGAGGGCCAGCGTCGCCTCGGACTCCGAAAGGTCCAGGTCGGTCACCGTGCCCGCGGAACGCCGCGCGGCGACGATGCCGAGCTGCCTCTCGAGCAGGTCGACGGTTTCCGCGACCACGGCGCGTCGGGCCTGCAGGACCCGCAGGCCGACGTAGGCCGAGGCGACTTCGGCGCGAAGCGTCACCAGCACGTTGCGCCACTCCTCGACGGAGGCCTGATACTCGCCCCGGCTCGCTTCGATCGAGCGGCGCAGCTTGCCGAAGACGTCGAGCTCCCACGTGGCCAGATCGAGACCGTAGGTCCAGGCGTTGAACGGTGCCGGCGCCGCGAGGCCGCCGAGCTGCGCAGCGTTGGTCCGGTTCCGCGAGTAGGCGGCGCCGAGGCTGATGCTGGGGTAGAGCTGGCTCTCGGCGAGCCCGTAGCCCGCGCGATACTGCTCGATGGCGGCGACGGCTCGCTTGAGGTCGTAGCTTCCGGCCTCGGCCTGGGCGATCAACTCGTCGAGGATCGGATCGCCGAATCGGGTCCACCAGCGATCGAGGTTCGGCGCCTCGGGATCGTCCGGCCGGTCCTCCAGCGAGGTCGAGAAGACCGGAGGGGTCTCGATCTCGGGCGACTCGTAGTCCGGCCCGACCGTGCAGGCGAAGGGCAGCATCGCGATCGCGACGAGCGCGGCCGAGGCGGGGACGACATGAAGCAGGGTTGGCGCGCCTCGGGGACACGGCATGGGGGGCATTCCCGCAACGATACCCGAACCCGTCGAGGACTCCGGGCGGGCGCCCGAGTCGTCGTGTGGCGGTGGAAACGGCACGACGCCCCGCAAGCGGGGCGTCGTGGAGGTCGCATCGTCCTGAACAGGCGTCAGTCGAGCGCGCGGTACTTGAAGTACTGCCCGCCGACCGTCGCTTCGGCCATGAGGCCGGCCGCGTTGTCGGTCAGCACCATCACGCCGTTCTCGTAGTCGGCGTTCGCCGCCGCGCCGGCCTTGACGGCGACGGCGCTCGCGGTCGCGCTGCCCTCGAGTCCACCGGAGGCGAACCGATCGAAGGCGGTCTGATCCTTGAAGAGGATCAGCATCGAGTAGCCCTGGCCGCCCGCCTGCAGGCCCACGGTCACGGTGGTGAAGGAGCACCAGCCGATCTGACCGCCGTCGCGGTAGACCACGCCGTGGCCACCGCCGCCTCCGATGACGAAGCCGCCCTTGCCCGACTCGGGGAAGACGGCGTAGGCGTAGGCCGACTCGATCGCCTCGGCCAGCGTCGAATCGCTGGACTCGAAGCTCGACAGCGCCGCTTCGGCGGCCTGGGTGAGGAGATTCCGGTCGACCTCGCTGGAGGGTGAGGCCGAGCAGGCGCCGAGGCATGCGATGCCGCCGGCGAGGAGGAACCCGGACGCGAGCGCCGCGGCGCGAATGATGTTCTTCATGGTGTGGTCTCCCGAAGCGGACCTGTCCGAGTCGGCGATGCGGCGTTGCGCGTCGACCGATCGTGGGTCTTCGATGACGAGCCCCGGCCCGGACCGCCCGGATCGAGTGACGTCTGAGCGACGGAGGATACTTGTTGGCGAGAGGCGCGAGCGGGGCGAGGTTCCCGAGTTTCTGCGGTCCGCGCGGAGTGCGGTTCAGTTCGACCAGTCTGCGAGCAGGATCGCGAGGTCGGCCCCGTCGACGACGCCGTCGCCGTTGAGATCGGCGATGCCGCCGCCGCCCCAGGCGGCGAGCAGGATCGAGAGATCCGCCCCGTTCACCTGACCGTCACCGTTGAGGTCGGCGGGCGAGTCGGTGCCGGGCAGCGGGAACCGCACGATGGCGGAGTAGGTCTCTCCCTTGGCGGCCTCGACCTCGACCGGAAGGAAGACCCAGGGCTGGTCGGGCAGGCCGATCGCCGGGCCGACCACCGAGGAGACCTCGAAGTCCACGACGACGCCGTCGGCGATCCCGTCGCCGTCGAAGTCGAGTTCGTCGCCGATCTCGACGATGGCGACATGCTCGAAGCCCTCCTCGGTCTCCGAGGTCAGGAACGTCGCTCCCGCGGTGGGCGGGAACCCCGACGCCTCCCAGACGTGGACGATTCGATCGGCGTCGTCGATCTCCGCCCACCGGATGCCGAAGCCGTCGGAGAGTTCGACGCCGCCGATCGAGTCCCCCTCGCGGACGATGATCTCGCCGTCGAGCGCGAGGTACTCGATGTCGGGGATCTTCGGATCGTCCGGTTCGGCGGGGCCGAAGAAGATCAGGCGTCCCTCGTCGTTCACCCCGACTCCGCGAAACTGGTCCCAACTGAGACCGCTGCCGGGCGAGGTGGGATCGCCCTGCCGCTCGCGCGGCACGCCGTCGAGCCAGATGAAGTCGTCCGTCGCCGGAGGGGCTCCCGCGACTCTCGGGATCAACGCGATGTGCTCGGTGCTCCCGGAGACGTCGTAGGCGAATCCGATGCTTCCGATCTCGAAGAAGACGTCTCCGTCCTCGACGGGATCGCCGGTGCCGATGAGAAGTTGGGACGATGCCGGATCGGCGGGATCGAGGCACTGCATGAAGCCACGGCCGTAGGTGCCGCCGCCGCTCGAGGCCGCCAGGCCCGTCACCCAGAACGCCTCGCCGTCGCAGGTCATGCGGGGACGGCTGTTGAAGCTGCTCCAGACCAGCGTCTCGCCCGGGATCGGTTCGGTCTCGCGCAGCAGGAGGCCTTCCTGGGTCCACACCGAATCCTCGCCGTCGTCGTTGCAGCTGTAGATCCATCCCCCCAGGTTCGAGATGCCCATGGTGCTCTCGCTGCCGGTCAGCACCGACCCGGGCAACGCGTCGCTGTTGAGCCAGACGATCTCGTCGCCGAGCCAGACGAAGCGGTCGCCGCTGGCGAGCGTGCCGGTGAAGCCGACCTGCCCGAGACCGTTGGCGAACGGGGCGTTCAGGGCGGAGATGGTCGTGCCGTCGCCGCCGGGCGCCGGACCGCCCTCGCGGGCGAGGAGTTCCGCCTCGACGAGATCGGCGGTGGACGGAAGGGCGATGCCCAGACCGAGGGCGAGACTGCTGAGGAGAACGCTGCTTCGAATCGCGAACATGGGGATGACCCTTGGAAACGCCGCCTTGCGGAGGTCGGAACTCCTTCAGGATGCCCCACGCCCTTCCCCAATGCCAGTGTCGACCGAGAAAGTCGGCCGGGAAGGGGGCGCCATGCCCTGAGTGCTCGCAATGCGACGCCGCCGATGCCCGGTGAGGGGCATCGGCGGTCGCGGAGACGAGGAGAACCTGAATGACTGGGAGGAGAACCGGTCGGTGTGAGGGGGCACG